>SXGT01038083.1_pt1 | contig 50381 bp, 23 predicted proteins | sample 3176221 | NCBI WGS metagenome assembly SXGT01 (sample SAMN11356862, study PRJNA531348) | freshwater metagenome | isolation source: freshwater sample F1-120 | place: China: Fuxian Lake, Yuxi | collected 2017-12-25
CCCCAAAAACGCTGAGCGGTGCCGCGCACGAGCTGGTCGAACGCCGCGTCCTGCACGACGCGTCGCGCGAGCACTGTCAGCTCGCGGTCGGGCCCGTACGGCACGATGGGGAAGTCCGTGCCGTACATCACCCGGTCGGCGTGCGCCTCCAGTGTCGGCCAGTCGGGTCCCGCGTCGAAGTAGCTCGCGCAGGCCATCGCGGTGTCCAGGAACAATCCGGGGTGCACGTCCAGCAGGCTCAGGTATGCCGCGAACTCGTCGGCGCCGATGTGCGGGACGACGAGGCGGAGCGACGGCAGCTGCTCCAGCACCGCTTGCGTGCGTCGTACGTTGCAGAGCACGTGCGCATCCACGCCGTAGGCTTGCGTCGCGGGCTCACGCCCGGCGTGCACGACGGCCGGCACGCCGAGGCGCGCGCACTCGGCCAGCACGCGGACCACGCGCGGATCGTCGATTGCGAGCTTCTGCACATGGCAATGGAGCTTGAGCCCGCGCAGCCCCAGGTCGAGGGACTCCTGCACGATGGCCAGGTCGTCCGGCTCGCCCGGCAGGACCGTGCCTACGCCGACAATGCCCGGGGCGCTGCGGCAGAGAGCAGCGAGCCACGCGTTGAGGTGGCGCGCCATCCCCGCCTTGTGGGCGAAGATGAGCGCCACGGAGCGCGACGTGCCGTGCTCCGCGAGCGCCGTCAACGTCTGCTCCGCCGTGCCGCGAAACGCGATCTCCCAGGCGTGCGCGTCGAACCACCGCCACAGCGCCGCATAGAGCGCGTCGGGGAACAGGTGCACGTGCGCGTCGAACACGTCCACCATCGCGCCCGAGTCCCGGCGTCGCGCCTCCCGCGCGGCCTCCTCTGGCGTCGCGGGCGGCAGGGGCAAGGTCGGCGGGACGCGCATGACGTCACAGCCGCAGGACTCGATTGCGTCGTTGCTCACGCGCGACATGGTGCGGCGTTCGCGCCTGGAGCGCCAGTGCAACGCGGACTGCCCGTGTGGTAGGGTCGGGCATGACCCGCGTTGCCTGGCTCGTCGCCGTCGTCCCGCTCGCGTGTGCCGGAACGCGCGGCGAAAATCACCCGCCCGTCATCGATCCCATCGCTCCACAGACGATCAACGTCGGCGACACGCTGCGCGTCGCCATCACCGCGCGGGATCCGGATGGGGACCCGCTCCGGTTTACGGTCACGCCGAGCCCGGTCGGCTCGCGCTTCGAGGTCGTCGGCGACCACGTCGAGTGGGTTTGGGCTCCGCTCATCAGCGACACGGCGACCAAGGGCAAGCGGCACTACTTTCGCCTGCGCGCCGAGGACGAGGACGGCGCCGAGGCCGCCCGCGCCATCGAGGTCAACGTGCTCCCGGCCAGCGGCGCACCGGTGTTCGTGGGGCCCAATGGGCACATCCTCAACCTCGCGCGGGACGACGACCTCGCGTTCGTGATCAGCGTCAAGGACGACGACTCGGTCGAGGAGACCTTCACGACGCTCACGGCCATCCCGGGGGCGGAGATCGAGCCCATCGACACGAAGACCCTGAGCTTCTACTGGAAGCCGACCGAGGCGCAGATCGCCGAGAGCGACTTCTGGCCGCTCGTCATCAGCGTCAAGGACGAGTCGCACCCCGAGGTCCTCGAGAGCTTCAGCGTGCTGCTCGTCAACGCCGGCGTGAAGCGGGCCTGTGCGGGCTCACCTCCGGTCATCTCGCACCGCGTCCTAGAGGACCAGAAGGGCACCTCGGTGCTGGTGTTCAAGGTCTATGTGGACGACGACGAGTCCGACGCGCGCGATGTGCTGTTGCGCTGGACGAGCGGCGATCCGGCGGCACCGGGTGCGTTCGATACGGCGCCCATCGAGATGGAGCGCTGTGATCCGGTCGAGGATCCGGAGTGCCCCGACAACCCGCTCGTGCGCGGCGATCAGTATTTTCTGGCCAGCCTCCCGGCCGCCACGATCCTTCAGGCCGGTGACGCGCCCGCCGCGCTGCACTACGCCATCGAGGCGACCGACGACGACGACGTCAAGGCCACCTCGTGCGACCATCGCGTGCGCTACCCCAAGACGGGCTGGCTCACGACCTGGGTCTATCCCGCCAAGGACGCCCCATGTCAGGACGACGCCGCGGAGCCCGACGACACGCTCGACACCGCGCAGCCTCTCGGTCAGGCCATTGCGCGCGACCGCCGCTTCTGTGTCGGCTTTGGCGAGGCCGACTGGATCAAGGTCGACGTCACCGCCGACACCACGCTCTCCGTCGCGCTGCTGCCCGACGTCTCCCGCGAGCCGCTGCAGCTCACGGTGCTCGACGCGAGCGGGACGGCGCTCACGACCCCGGGCGGCCACGTGAGCCTTCAGCCGTCGGGCTCACCGGTCTACATCAAGGTCGACGCGCCCGAGGGCACCATCCCCAAGGACCAGGGCTACGGCTTGGTCACCACGCTCGTGGTCGGTGGGTGTCCGAACGACGCCGCCGAGCCCAACGACGGTCCAGGCCCCGCCACGCTCTGGCCGAACGACGCGGTGGACTCGCGCAAGGTGGTCATCTGTCACGGCGACGAGGACTGGTTTCGCTTCACGCTGCCAAGCGATCATACCGCCGTGGCCACGCTCGAGTTCGACCACGTGCTCGGCGATCTGGACCTGCTGGCCTACGATCCCGCGACCGGTGAGCGCATCGGCGCGAGCACCAGCGCCACGAGCGGCGAGTCGCTGCGTGTTCCTGCCGAGGGCACCCAGGAGGTCGCGCTCGCCGTGCTGGGCTACGAGGGCGCCGCCAACGCCGGCAAGCTCACGGTCTCCATCGTGCCGACCAAGACGCTCTGCTATGCGGACCGCTTCACTCCCAACGGGACCGCGGCGCAGGCGGTGCTCCTTCCAGAAGGCCCCTACGAGACGCTCACGGCCTGCACGGGCGCAGCCGACTGGTTTCGCGTCGAGGCCAACGCGGGCGAGACGCTGGTCATCGACTCCTTCCCACGGGTCGAGGGCGAGCCCGCCCCCGAGCTCACCGCGTACCTCGACCCGGACAGCGGCAAGGAGGTCGGCACCAAGAGCGTCGACAAGGGCGTCGTCACCCTCAAGGTGCCCATCGAGGAGGCCGGCATGGTCACCTGGAAGCTCAGCAACTCCACTGGCGCGACGTCCCTCTACGACTTCCAGTTCTTCATCGACGACGCGGCGGGCCCGTGTGTCGATGACCGCTTCACCGGCAACGCGACCGCCAAGACCGCGCTCGAGGTCGACGCCACGCAGGGCTTCGTCACGCGCTTGAAGCTCTGTCCGGGCGACGAGGACTGGTTCCGCCTCGACGCGCACGCGTTCGAGGAGTTCTATGTCTTCGTTTACGGGTTCACGTCCGAGCCGCTACTGGCCGCCGAGCTCTATCGCCAGACCAAGGAGGGCCAGCTCGAGGTCGTGGTGACGGGCCTCTCCACCTCGAATGGCGTCGAGCTCCGCACGCTCCCCGAGGCGAACGAGCCGCTATTCGTCCACGTGCACCCGGCCGTGCCCGGCGAGAATGTGCACCACTACGATCTCGTGTTCGGCCAGCAGTAGCCCGCCGCTCAGTGGGCGTCGATCCAGGAGAGTACGTGCGGGAAGACCTCTTCGGGCGCATGAGCGCCAAGCACGAGGTCGATGTGGCCGTACTCGTGGCGGCAGCCGGTGGCCTTGCCGAAGACCATGAGCTTCTTCTCGTCGCTCGAGAGCGTGCGATAGACGTGCTCCATGTCCTTCGGCGGTGACAGCCGATCGTCGGAGCCGGCGACGACGAGCGTTGGCGTCGTGATCCGGTGCAGCTCGCGGAAGTACTCGACGTCCTGGTAGTCGTCGGCGAAGCCACGCTGGGCATACCAGTCGAGGAACTGCGCGAGCAGCGTGGGCGGTAGATCCTGCGGGACGAGCCACGCGAGCTTGGCCAGGTCGGTCGTGCGCAGGTTTTTCGGGTTGCCGAACACGAAGCCGAGCGCGTGCTTGGCAATGGGCATGAACGGCACGAGCAGCTTCGTTGGCGCGCCGTAGGGGATCTTGGGCAGGACCCGCAGCACGTGACGCAGGAACACGATGCGATCGAGCCCCGGATGCGCCGTGTGGTGCATGCTCGGGCTCGCGATGGTTACGAGGCTGCGAATCCGCGGCGGCTGCCCCCGGACTGCGCGCAGCATGAGGTAGGCATAGGCGACCATGCCGCCCATCGAGTGGCCGATCCAGTGCACGTGGTCCTGGCGCGTGACGCTGCGGATGAGCTTCAGCGCGGCCGGGATGTCCTGCTTGACGTAGTGATCGAAGTTCCAGTCGTAGCGCAGGCGATTGAACAGGCGCGGGCGGCTCGAGTTGCCGGCTCCGCGGAGCTCGACGAGCCAGCACTCGAAGCCGCGTCGCCAGAGCCACCGCGCGAGCGACATGTTGCCGGGCGCATCGAGGTTGTAGCGGTTGGCGCCGAGCCCGTGGCACAGCAGGATGGGCGGGTGGCCGGGGCGCGTCGACGCATCGGCCTTCGCGTAGCGATAGAGGGCGATCTTCCAGCCGTCCGCCGTGCGCGCGAAGTGCGTCTCCGGCTTGGGGCAGTCCTCGGCCCCCTGACTACGGAAGCGATCACCAAGGGTCTTTGCTCGAGCCGTCACCCGACGCAGTATCGGGACCCCGTGGCCTTCGGGCAAGTTTCAGCGCGATGACGGGACGGCTACGGGAGGCACTGGACCACCGTCGGCACCGTCACGGGCGTCGCCGCTCCCGTTCCGAGCAGATCGCCGACGCTCTCGCCCCAGCAGTAGGCGAGGCCATCCATACCGACCGCGCAGGTCGAGAGGTGCCCCGCGTCCAGCTCCCACACCCGCGCGAGCCCTGAGACGGCGACGGGCACCGTCGAGTCCGTGGTCGTGCCATTGCCGAGCTGCCCGTGCCCGTTCTTGCCAAAGCAGCGTAGGCTGCGGTCGCGTGCGCCGACGCACGCGTGATCGGTACCCGCGTCGAGGAACAGCTGACCGCTGAGCGCGACGCCCGTGGGCAGCAGCGCCGAGGTCCCGACACAGTTGAGGGTGCCGTCCTCCAGCAGGACGCAGGTGTGGTCGGAGCCGCCCGTGACCTGCTTCGGCCGGGACTGGAGCCCGGAGTAGGTGACTGGCGTGTGCTGGTTGCCGATGAGTCCGACGGCCAGCTGTCCGGTCGCGTTGTGGCCCCAGCACTTGACGGCGCCGGTGCCGAGGCCGGCGACCGTGGCGCACGTGTGCCGCTCCCCTGCCGCGAGCGCGATCGCGGGCTCCGTGAGGCTGACCGTCACCGGAGTCGCCGAGAGGCCGCCCCCGGGTCCGTTGCCGAGCTGACCGGAGCTGTCCTCGCCCCAGCACGCGACGGCGCCGTTGACGAGCAGCGCGCAGGCGTGGTCGGCTCCCACGACGAGGTCGCGAGCTGGCTGCCCGAGCGCGACGGTCACAGGCGTCGTCGTGGAGGGGCCCGGGGAGCCGAGCTGACCGCGGTCGTTGCTGCCAAAGCAGCGGACCTCGCCACCGGAGAGCAGCACGCAGGTGTGGCTCAGGCCGGTGCGCACCAGCAGCGCGCGCCCCTTGGGGAGCCCGGTCACGGTGGTCACGGCCGTGCCGGTCGATGCCGGCGCCGTCGTCTGGCCCGACGCGTTGGCGCCCCAGCAGTAGACGGTGCCATCGGAGCCGAGGGCGCACGTCGTCTTCTGCGAGTGGCTGATGCCCTTGAGGTAGGCGACGCCGGCCAGCTGCGTGAACGCGACGCCCGAGGTCGACGGGATGAGCGACCCGTCGCCGAGCTGGCCCGAGCCGTTCTGACCCCAGCAGGTGAGCGAGCCGTCCGCCAGCAGCGCGCACCCATGCGCGAGGCCGAGCTGAACGTCCACCACATTGGCCAGCGGGCCGAAGCCGATGGACGTCAGCACCGTCGTCGGCACCTTGATGGGCGAGGTGACGTTGCCGACGCCGAGCTGCCCCTTGTCGTTGTTGCCAAAGCACGTCGCCGTGCCGTCCATGCGCGCGACGCAGGTCTGTGACCCGCTGGCGCTGACCGAGCGGGCCTGGCTGATCCCGGTGTAGGTCGGCGTGAGCGCGAGCTGCGGGCCCGAGGCGCCGAGGCCGAGCTGGAAGCTCTTGTTCGACCCCCAGCAGAAGACCTTGCCCTCGACCGACACGCCGCACGCGTGGTCGGTGCCGAGCGCGATGTCCACGAAGCCCTTGGCCACGCTGAGATCGACTGCGACCGGGACCGCGCTCACGCCCTCCGCGCCGTTGCCGAGCTGTCCCGCCCAGTTGAAGCCCCAGCACCAGGCCGTCGCGTCGCCCCGCAGCGCGCAGTTGTGCTCGGAGCCCGACACGATGCGGACCGCGCCCTTGAACGGCTGCCCTGCGGCGTCGACGACCGACTTCGGCGTCAGCATGACCTTGTCTCCCGTGCCGGTCGCGCCGTGCTCATTGTAGCCCCAGCATGCGACGGTGCCGTCGGAGCGGAGCGCGCACGAGTGGCCGTCGCCGACGCTCACGTCGACCATGTTGGTCAGCCCGACGACCTGCACGGTGATCCCGGTAACGGTCGTGTTGCCGGCGCCGAGCTGCCCCGTGCCGTTGTCGCCGCGGCAATAGACCTTGTTATCGTCCTTGATGCTGCACTCGTGCGTCGGGCCCATCGCGTGCGCCAGCAGCTGCGTCTGCGTCCCAATGGCGTTGGAGCCGAAGCACCGGAGCTCGCCATTGGCCAGGAACGCGCACGTCTTCGAGCCACCGACGACGACGGCCCGTGCCATGTTGATGCCCTGCGTCTTGAGGCTCGAGACCTTGAGGTTCGTGTCGGTGTTGCCCGCCTGATCGGTCGACCGAACGACCGCATAGTACCGGGTGTTGGCCGCCATGTTCGGGAGGGTCACCGTCGTCTTGCCGGCCGTCACCGTCGCGCTCGTCACCCATGGGACACAGGGGTTGGTGCAGGATGTCGAGATGCAGACGTCGTAATTCAAGGCGTTCTTGGCCGTGAAGTTGTCGGTCGCTCCGACCCAGGTAAACACCAGGGCGTTGCCCGCGCCGGGCGTGACCGTCGGTCCGGCGTAGGTCGCCGGAAAGACGGGCGCGAGCGTGTCATAGATGTAGCTGAGCGCCGCGGAGCAGGCCGACACGTTGCCAGCCGCGTCCTTGGCCTTGGCCGTGAAGTCCGTCTTCGTATTGGCCTGGACGAGGTGCGTGTCGGTGAACGTGTTGTTGATCGTCGGCGTCACCGTGCCGATGAACACCGTGCAACCCGGGCCGGCATACACATCGACTGCGACCACATCCGCTGCGACCGTGCCGTCGACGGTTGGGGTGTCGTCCGCGTTCGACGGCGAGGCCGGCGAGACGCTCACGAGCTTGGGTGCGGGTGGTGCCACGTCATCGTGAAGGTAGGTGGCGAAGCTCGTGCTGCACCCCGAGACGTTGCCCGCCGCGTCCGTCGCGTTGGCGTAGATGAGCGTCGTCGTGTTCTTGGGCACGTCGCCCGACAACTTGATGACGTAGCTGCCGTCGGCGCCGACGGCTCCAGAGCCCGTCAAGGCGAGTGTGCACTTTGCGTCCCGGAAGAACCGGATCGTGGTGCCGACGACGCCCGTGCCCTGAATCGACGGCCTCGGGTCCTTGCTGGGTGGCGGCGGAATCGTGCCCGTGACCGTGGGTACCGCGGGCGCGATGCTGTCGTGCACGTAGGCCAGCGCCGCGGAGCACGCCGACGTGTTGCCGACGGCGTCGACCGCCTGCGCCGTGAGGCTCGTCGTCGCGTTGGCCGTCACGTCGCTCGTGAGCGTGACCGTGAACGCGCCGGCTGCGTTGGCGATCGCCGAGCCCAGCGGTGGACCCGCACAGCCCGGCTGGCCGAAGATGAGCACGGTCGACTTGGCCTCGGTCCCGTTGCCCGCGACGACCGGCTTGCTCACGTTGCTCGGCGAGGGCGGCGTCGTCCCGGTGAGCAATGGCGTGCCGGGCGCAAGGTTGTCGTGCGTAAACGTCAGCGCGTTCGAGCAGCCCGAGACGTTCCCCAACGCGTCGGTCGCCGTCGCCGAGAGCGTCGCAGTCGCATTCGCCGGCACGAAGACCTCCACGGCGAGCTGGCCGTTGGCAGCCACCGTGCCCGCCGCCGCCGCGGCGCCCGTGCAGCCGGCCGACAGGTAGACTGTGACCTTGGCGGCTGGCTCCGCGGTCCCCAGCACCTGCGGTTGCGCGGTGACGTTCGTGGGCGAGGCGGGAGAGGTGCCCGTGAGGACCGGCGGCTTGGGCGGCTCGGTGTCGTTGACGTAGGTGAGCGCGTTCGAGCAGCCGGACACGTTGCCCAGCGCGTCGGTGGCCGTGGCCGTGAGCACCGTGGCCTCGTTGGCGCCCACGGGCGTCGCGATGGCGAACGTGCCGTCGGCCCCCGCCTTGCCCGTCGCGACCGGAGTTCCCGCGCAGCCGGGCTGCTGAAAGAGCGTGACCGCAGCGTTGGGCTCCGTCTGGCCCAGCACCGTCGGCTTCGTGCTGGTCGACGGCGAGGTCGGGCTCGTCGCTGTGAGGACGACGCTCGCGGGCCCAATCGCGTCGTGCGTGTAACTCAGGGGCGCGGAGCAGTCCGACGTGTTCCCGGCGCTGTCGGTGGTCGTCGCGGAGAGCAGCGCCGTGCCGTTCGGCGGCACGTCCACGAGCACCAGGAACGTGCCGTCGGTGCCGACAGAGGCCGTCGCGACCGCGCCACCCGTGCAGGCACCGGCCAAGAAAAGGGACACCTGGGTCCCCGCTTCGGCCGTGCCGTGGACCACGGGCTGGGTCGTCGTCGCATTGGGCGACGCCGGCGTCGTCTGTGTGAGGGCCGGTGCCGAGGGCTTACCCGTGTCGTGGACGAACACGAACGGCTCGGGCGTGCACGCCGAGTCGTTGCCCGCGAAGTCGAAGGCCCGCGCGCTGAACGACGTCGTCGAGCCCGAGACGACCGTGACCTGCGCGCTGAACTTGCCGGTCGGTCCGACGGCGATGGTCGCGACCGGCGGTCCCGCACATCCCGGCAGGGCGTACACGTAGACGGTGTTCGTTGCATCGGCGAGGCCGTTCAAGGTCGGCGTCGTCGTCAGCGCGGACGGCGACTTGGGCTGGCTGCCGGTCCAGACGGGCACCGTCGGCTGGCTCGTGTCATGCGTGAAGGGCAGCGGCTCCGAGCAGCCCGAGACGTTCTTCGCGCCATCGGTCGCGGTCGCCGACAGCTGGGTCGTCGTGTTGGCCGTGACGGTCACCGGCACGGAGACCACGCTGTCGAGCCCCGCGGTCGCCGTGCCGAGCACCTTGCCCGTGCACCCGGCCTGGTCGTAGATCGTGACGACCGTGCCCGGATCGCTGTAGGCGACCACGATCGGATAGAGCGTGCCGGCGGGCGAGGGTGGCTTCGTGCTGTCGAGGACCGGCGCGGGCGGTGCCATGGTGTCGTGTCGATAGCTGATGGACGTGGAGCACCCAGAGACGTTGCCCGCCAGATCGGTGAGCGTGGCGCTGATTTGATTCACGGTGTTCTTGATCATGAGCACGACGACCGAGAACGGCGCGCCGGGGTTCCAGCCGAAGCTGCCCACCGCGTCGCCCGTGCAGTCGCCCGAGAGGTAGATGGACACGATGGCCGCCTCGCTGACCGTGCCCTGGACCGACGGCGCACTGTTCTGGGAGGGTGACGGGGGATTCGTGCCCGTGAGCTTCGGCGGCGCGGGGACCGTGCCGTCGCTGACGAACTTGAGCCCCGTCGAGCAGCCCGAGACCAGCCCCAGCGCGTCAGCGGCCGACGCATAGAACGTGACCGTCGTGTTGGGCGTGATGCCGCCCGTGACCGCGAACGTGCCGTCGCCTTGTACGGCACCGCTGCCCGCGACGGCGCCCGTGCAGTCGTTCTTGAGGTACAGCGAGACGGTCGAGCCTGCGTCGCCGGTGCCGTGAACGACCGGTGTCAGCGACGTCGAGGGCGACTTCGGATCAGTCTTGATGAGCTTCGGCGTCGCCGGCGGGATGCTGTCATGCAGGAAGGCGAGGCCTTGGGTCGAGCAGCCCGAGACGTTGCCCGCGGCGTCGCTCGCGGTTCCGTACACCGTTGTGGTCGTGTTCTGACCGACCGTGACGGCCACCGAGAAGAGGCCACCGGCCCCGGTCAGCCCGGTGCTCAGCGGCGTACCGGCGCACTCCGCGTTGGCAAAGAGCGCCACGGTCGTCCCGGGCTCCGACGTGCCGAGGAGGTTCGGCGTCGTCGACGTGCTCGGTGAGGCCGGCTGGGCCGTCGTCAGCACCGGCGGCTCGGGGGCCTGTCCGTCGTGCGTATAGACCAGCGAGACGCCCGAGCACGCCGAGACGTTGCCCGCCGCGTCCGCCGCCGTCGCGCTGAAGCTCGTCGCGCTGTTGGGCGCGACCTGGAGCGGGGCGTCGAAAGTACCGACGTCGGTTGCCGTGACGGTGACTGTCGCTGGGCCGGTGCAGTCCGCGCTGCTGTAGACCGTCACGAGCGCCCCTGCGGCGGTGGCGCCGCTCACGGCGATGGAGAGCGCGCCGTTCGGCGACTTGGGCGTCGTCTTCGTCAGCGTCGGAGCTGCGGGCCCGACGCCGTCATGCACGTACGTGAGGCCCGCGGAGCAGCCCGAGAGCTGGCCCGTCTTGTCCTGGGCCTGCGCGTAGAGCTCGGTCGTGGCGTTGACGTTGACGACGACTGAAATGGCAAAGCTCCCGTCGCCCGCCGCGACGCCCTGTCCCACGGTGAGGCCCGCGCAGTTCGACGCGTGATACAGCTTGAGCGCCACGCCCGCCTCCGCCGTGCCGTGAACGACGGGCGAGGCCACATTCGACGGCGACTTGGGCTCGGTCTTGCTCAGCACGGGCGCGGCCGGAGCGGTACCGTCATGCGTATACGTGAGGCCCGTCGCGCAGCCGGAGACGTTGCCGGCCTCGTCCTTCGCCGTCGCGGAGAACGTCGTTGTTGCGTCCGCCTTGACCTGGACAGAGATTGAGAACGCTCCGGAACCGTCCGCCTGGCCCGAGCCGAGCGCCGCTCCGTCACACGTGCCGTTCTCGAACAGCGTCACGGTCGAGCCGGGCTCGGCCTGGCCTGCGACGCTGGGCTCGAGCTCCGAGGCCGGCGCGGTCGGCACGGTGGACACGAGCTGCGGCGCGTTCGGCGCCAGATTGTCGTGCACATAGGTCACGTTGGAGAACGAGCACGCGGACTCGGTGCCGAGCGCGTTCTGGGTCACGCCGCGGAAGGTCGTCGTGGAGTTGGGCGCCACGTTCGTCTCGACCTCGAAGCTCCCGTCGGCGCCCGAGGTGACCGTCGCGAGGGGAGGGCCGGTGCAGTCGGCGGTCGTATACACCCGAATCTTCGTGAGCGGCGCAGCCTGTCCCGAGACGACGATGGCCACCTGCGACGACGGCGACGCGGGCGAGACGCTCAGGAAGCTCGGCGCTCCCGGAGCGGTGCCGTTGTGCTCATACGCGAGCCCCGCGGAGCACGGTGAGACCTGCCCGGCCGTGTCCTCGACGTTGGCGGTAAACGTCGTCACCGCGTCGGGCACCACCGTCGCCTCCACGACGAACGTTCCGTCGGCCGCGACGACGCCTTGGCCGATGACGCTCCCCGTGCAGTCCTTGCTCGCGTGCAACCGCACGGCGGTGCCCGGCTCGCCGGTCCCAAAGACGAGCGGCGTCACCGACTTCGCCGGCGAGGCGGGATCGGTCGCTGTCAGCGTCGGCGCCGCGGGCGGCTGTGCGTCGTGGATGAACGCCATGCCCTCAGGACTGCACGCTGAGAGGTTGCCCGCGGCGTCGCGCGTTTTGCCATAGAACGTCGTTGCCGTATTGGCCTGGACGACCGTAACGAGGCTGAAGATCCCCGCGGCGCTCACATCATCTTCGCCTACCGTGGGGCCCGAGCACTGCGAATCTGTGTACAGGATAACGTGCGTCCCGGCCTCGGCCGTGCCGATGAGGACCGGCGTCGTCGTGGCGTTCGACGGCGACTTGGGGCTCGTCCCCGTAAATGTCGGAGGTGCTGGCGCCACATCGTCGTGGGTGTAGCTCCAGAGCGGCGAGGCGCAGCCGGACACATTCCCCGCGCCGTCGGTCGCCGTGGCCGACCAGGTCGAGGTCGTATTCAGCGCCGGCTCCGGCTTCCAGGTCACCGTCCCGGTCGCGTCGGCTGCCACGGTGGCCACCGGCGCGTTGGCGCAGTCAGGCCCGGAAAACAGCGCCACGGTCGCCAGGGCGTCGGTCGCTCCCGAGAGCGTCGGGTGCGTCTCCGTCGAGGGTGAGGCCGGCGCGATACCCGTCGAGGTCGGCGGCTTGGGCGGGGTCGAGTCCTCGATGTAGGTGACCGTCACCTTGGAGCAGGGCGATACGCTGCCGTCGCTGTCGAGTGCGACGGCCGAGAACGTCGTCGTCGAATCGTCGGCCACCGTGACCGAGAGCACCAGGGACACGGACGTGAGCTTGACCTCCTGGAGGACGTCGCCCGTGCAGAAGCCATTGGCGTAGAGCCGCAGCGTCACCGAGTCCATGCTCGCCGCGCCCAGGATCGACGGCGTGTTCATGTTGGCCGGGGACGGCGGCGTGGTGCCCGTGAGCGCGGGCGGGTCCGGCACGTCGCATGCGTCGCCCTTGCCGTCCTTGTCCGCGTCGAGCTGGTCGTGATTGGTCGCCAGCGGGCAGTTGTCGTCCGTGTCCAGCGTGCCGTCGCCGTCATCGTCGGCGTCCACGCAGTCGGCCGCGCCGTCGTTGTCGGTGTCGGTGGAGCCCTCGTCGGTGAGCCCGTTACAGTCGTTGTCGACGCCGTCGCAGGTCTCGGTAGCCGAGGTGGTCGCGCTGCACGCGGTCAGCCCCGTCGCGGCGCACGTCCGCTCGCCCGAGCAGCTTCCGCCACCGGAGCAGGCCGTGCTCGCTGCCTCGATGATGGCGCGCGGGCTGCACTCACACGTATTGCTCGTCGGCAGGCACTGCCGTGGTGAGTCCGCAGGCGCGTCCGGCATCGGCCGACAGGTGTGGCCCTTGGGGCAGCCGAGATCGCTGCTACACACCGAGCCGCAGTAGGCGCCGTCTGCGGGGCCGAACGGCACGCAACGATTGTCCGGGCTCCCGAGCGCGCCCTGGCAGTCCGCGTGCAGCCGGCACGGCCGGCACAGATTGATGTGGTCCTCGACACAGAGAAACGCCGTGTCCGTCCCACCCACGGACAGCGCCTTGCACGCATAGCCCGCCGGACACGACACGTCGCACAGGCGCGTGCAGGCGCCCTTGCCGTGGCGCGACGGGATGCAGTAACCCGCGTCGTAGCACTCGTCATTCGTCTCGCAGGGACAGCCGAAGGCGCCCGGATACTCCAGGCAGTCGATGGGGCCATCGAACCCTTGCGGGTAGGCCTTGCCGTCGGGTCCTCCGTTCTTCCACTTGGCGTCTCCGCGCCCATCGGCAAGCACGTCCTCGGGCGCGGCCCCGCGGCTTCCGTCCTCGGCGTCGTCGTTGCAGGCGACGACGAGCATTACAGTGGCGATGAAACGTACGGCGACAGCAGCGCAGCGACGAGGCTCAGGCATGGCGTTTACGCTACGCTCGTGGCCGTTTCAGGGCAAGGCCGAAGCGGCGATGGCACTGCGCCACGCTCCGCGCTAGGCTCTCGCCACATGACCACCCTGGAACGTCGCTGGGCCGCGCGCACTCTGGACGGTCTCGCGCCCGAGCTCGACGGCACGCCGCGCCCGAGCGCGATTGGCGCAGACCGCTTCGTGGCCGACTTCGTCGCGTCCCAGCCCAGCGCGCTGCAGGGCGTCGGCCTGCGCGTGCTCTTGCTCCTCTTCGTGCTCCTGCCGGTGCTCGTCCTGGGTCGCCCGCGGCGCTTCTTCTCGCTCCGGATGGACCTCCGCGAGCGCTACTTCCTGTGGTGGTACGAGCACCCCATCTATGTGGTGAGGCAGCTCGCCATCGTCATGAAGACGCTGCTGTGCCTGCATTGGCTCGGGCACCCCGACGTGCAGCGCCGTCTCGGCTGCGACAAGCCGAATGCGCGGCCGTCGATATGAGCGCGCTCGACGCCTCGGTCGTCGAAGGTCGCACGCTGTCCGGCGCGCATCGGCTCACCTGCGACGTGGTGGTCGTCGGCACAGGCGCTGCCGGCGCGACGGTCGCGGTCACGCTTGCCGACGCGGGCTGGGACGTCGTGATGCTGGAAGAGGGCGCGCGCCTCCGCGAGTCGGAGTTCACGGCCAACCTCTGGAAGACGATGAAGACGCTCTTCCGGGACCTCGGCGCGAGCTTCCTCGAAGGGCGGAGCTTCATCCCGGTGCTCCAGGGGCGCTGCGTCGGGGGCGGCACTGTCATCAACTCCGCCATCGTCTGGCGCGTGCCCGAGGACGTCCACGGCGTCTGGCTCCGCCGCGATCCGGGCCTCGCCGCGGGCATCCCGTACGCGGACCTGGAGCGCCATTGGGCCGTCCTCGAGCGCGACCTCGGCGTCGCCCCGACCGACGACGCGATTCGCGGACACAACAGCCGGCTGTTGGCGCTCGCGGCCGAGCGGCTCGGGTACCGGGGTCGCGTCATCCCGCGCAACGTCGTGGGCTGCGAAGGTCAGGCGCTCTGCCTCCAGGGCTGCCCCAACGGGCGCAAGCAGAGCACGGCGGTCACCTACGTGCCTCGCGCGCTGCGGGCAGGCGCACGGCTGTTCACCGACGCCCGCGTCGACCGCGTCGTGACCGAGGGCGGTCGGGCAAGCGGCGTGCAGGCGACGTTGCTCGGCGGCGATCCGGAGCGTCCGGCCACGCTCGAGGTCACGGCCCGACGCGCCGTGGTGCTGGCGGCCAGCGCGCTCCAGTCTCCCGGGATCTTGCTCAAGAGCGGCCTCGATCGCCTGGGACCCGTTGGGCAGCACTTCATGTGTCACCCGGGCGTGTCGATGGTCGGCGTCTACGACGCGCCCGTCGATCTCTGGTCCGGCGCCACGCAAGGCTACGAGATCGACCACTTCCGGCCCGAGCGCATGAAGATCGAGTCCATCGCGCTTCCGCCTGAGCTCATGGCGCTGCGCATGCCCGGCGTCGGCCAGAAGCTCGCGCGCTGGCTGCCGCTCGCCCGGCACATGGCGCTCTGGGGGGCACAAGTGCGCTCCCGGGCCGAGGGACAGGTCCGCCTCGGCGGGACCGGCGTCCGCGTGCGTTTCACGCAGACGGCCGAGGACCTGGTCACGATACGGCTTGGCCTGCGCGTCTGCGCCGAGGCTTGCTTCGCCTCCGGTGCGCGGTCGGTGCTCCCGGGCATCCATGGCCTGCCCGAGGAGCTCACGTCCATGGACGAGGTCACGCGCTGGCTCGACCGCGTCACCGACGTGCGGCAGCTCAACATGATCGCCACGCACCTGTTTGGCACGCTGCGCATGGGGACCCACCCCGACGACGCCGTCGTCAACCCATTTGGCGAGGCCCATCGGCTGCCGCGCCTCTACGTCGCCGACTCGTCCGTCTTTCCGTCCAACCTGGGCGTCAACCCGCAGCACACGATCATGGGAGTTGCGCGCCAGATCGCCGAGCATGTCTTGGCCCGAGCTTGACGACTGCGTCTGGCACAACTAATCTAGCCATGTCGGCTAGCCAGGAGACCAGATGCCACCGTCACTACCTCAGCCTTGGCCGCTTCAAGACGCCAAGAATCGCTTCAGCGAGCTCGTCGATCGCGCCATCGCCGAAGGCCCGCAGATCGTGACACGGCGGGGCAAGGAGGCGGTTGTGGTGGTGTCCGCGTCAGACTATCGCCGCCAGCAGGCGGCCCCTCGGGACTTTGTCGATTTTCTGCTGAGCGCGCCACGCGTCGAGCTCGACCTGCGCCGAGACAGCGCGCCCGACCGAGAGACCGAACTCGAGTGATCCTACTGGACACCTGCGTTATCTCTGAAACCGTTCGACCGACTCCCGACGAGCGCGTCGTGCGTTGGCTCAAACAGCGTCGCTCTGCCGAGCTCCTGCTGAGCTCGGTGACCGTCGGTGAGCTGGTCCGCGGTTGCGGGCTCTTGCCCGATGGTCGCCGCAAGAGTCAGCTCCAGGTTTGGCTGGACGATCTCCGGGCGACCTACCGCGAGCGCATCCTGCCGCTCGACGAGCGCGCCGCCGCTCGCTGGGGAGAGGTTGCGGCTGAGTGTCGTCGGTCCGGCCGCGCCCTTGCGGTCTTCGATGGGCTCATCGGCGCCATCGCGTGGCGCCACGGTGTCGCCGTTGCGACACGCAACGTCGAGGACTTTGCGCACTCCGGTGTCGAGCTCCTCGACCCGTGGCACGACTGAGATCGTTAAACAGCAGTTCGAGTCCATCGAATCAAAGCCTGTCGAGATTCGAATCTTCCCCGTTGCGCCCGCGCGTCGGCGTCCCTAGCGTCCCTGCGCCGCGCATTGTTCGCTGCGGCCAACACGTTGGAACAGGGGACGACACCATGACGCACATCTACGGAATCGACGCTGCCGGGCAGGACGCACTGGCCAAGGCTTCTCACATCGCCCGCGAGGTCGCGGCCGCTCACGCCGCCGACGTCGATCAGAAGGGCCGCTTCCCCTCCGAGGCGATGGCAGCCCTCGCGCAGGCCGGTCTCATGGGGCTGACGGTTCCGGCGGAGCTCGGCGGCATGGGCCAAGGCATGCGCGCCTTCGCGGCCGTCGCCGAGGAGCTGGCCACGGCGTGCGCCTCGACCGCGATGATCTACGTCATGCACAACGCCGCGCTCCAGACGATCGTGGCCACCAAGACGCTCGCGGGCCGTGACGCGCTCTTGCGCGACATCGCTTCGGGCAAGCACCTCACCACGCTGGCCTTCAGCGAGGTGGGCACCCGCTCGAACTTCTGGTTCCAGGGCTCGGAGCTCGCGCCGGCGGGCGAGGGCTACACCGTGACCGGTCACAAGAGCTGGGTCACGAGCTCGCTGCACGCGCAGTCGTATGTCGCCCTGTCGCGCCGACCGGGTGCGGCCAACGCGGGCGATCTTACGATGTATCTTGTTCGTAACGGGCAGCCGGGCATGGCCGTTCGTGGCGGCTTCGATGGCCTCGGGCTACGCGGCAACGAGTCGGGCCCGGTCCTCTTCGACGGCTATCGCATCTCGGAGGGCGACCTCATCTCACCGCACGGCGCCGGAAACGACGTGTCGCTCGGCGTCGTGTTGCCCTGGTTCAACGTCGGGACGTCCGCCATGGCGCACGGCCTCTGTCGCGCCGCGCTGTCCGCGACCACGACGCACCTCGTCGGCGCCGGCTTCGACTTCAATGGCTCCAAGCTCCGCGACCTGCCCAACCTGCGCACGCGCCTCGCCGAGATGGCCGTCGCGACCGAGAAGAGCCGTGCGCTGCTCGGGTACACGTTCACCGTGCTCGAGTCGGCTTCCGAGGCCGCGCCGCTCTACGTGCTCGAGGTCCGCTACTCGGCCGTCAACGCGGCCACCGAGGTGACCGACCTCGCCATGAAGGCCTGTGGCGGTGCCGCCTTTCGCAAGGAGCTGGGCGTCGAGCGCGCCTTCCGGGACGCTCGCGCCGGCTGGGTCATGGCGCCCACGTCCGACGCGCTGGCCGACTTCATCGGCAAGGCGCTCACGGGTTTGCCATTGCTGTAGGCTGCGGGCGTGGGTTAGGGTCCACCCATGTCGAAGACCCAACCGAGCGACGTCGACCGCACCGCGCGTCCAGACGTCGAATTCACCACGGCGCCCGCCCGCTCCGTCCGGCGCGCGACGCTCTACGCGATGACCTATTCACCTTGGTCCGAGAAGGCCCGCTGGGCGCTCGATCACCATCGCGTTCCGTACGAGTACAAGCTCTATACCCCCATGCTCGGCGAGCCCCTGCTCCGCCTGCGGGCGTTGCGCTCGCGCACCTGGCCCAAGCGCGTGACCGTGCCCGCGTTGCTGGCCGAGGGGAGCATCCACCTCGACTCGCTGCAGATCGCGCTCTACGCCGAGCGCAACGGCTCCAACTTCAACCTCTTTCGCGACACGACGGCCGTCACGCGTTGGAACGATCTGAGCGAGCGCGCCTTGCAGGCCGCCCGAATCCTGTCCACCGCCCGCGCCTTGGCCGACCGCGAGGCGCAGGTCGAGTTCCTTCCGCCGTTCATCACAGGCGCGCTGCGCCCTAAGATGACGTGGCTCGCGCGCTTCGGGGCGCACTACTTGGAGCGCAAGTACCGATTCGACGCCTCCAAGCTCGACGCGGCCCGCGCCACCTACCGCGAGGCGCTGCTTGCGTTGCGTCAGGGCCTCGCCGATGCGGGCGCTCCGTACCTGGTAGCCCATCGCCTCAGCTACGCGGACATGACGATGGCCGTCACGCTCCAGTTCGTGGTTCCGGTCAGCGACGACTTCATCCGCATCGGTCCGCTCCAGCGGCGCACGCTCACCGACCCGGAGCTGGCCGTCGAGTTTGCGGATCTGGTTGCATGGAGAGACGACTTGTATCAGAAGCATCGGCGATAGCGCCGGGGCGGTGCCAAGGCCGGTAGCCGCTCGCACGCGTCGAGATTCATCAAGGGGAAGTCATGCGCACGTTTGGAACCATCATCTTTGGGCTGCTCTTCATCGTCGCGTTCGCGGCGTTCACCGTCGCCAACTCGTTCGTGGGCTATCCCACGAGCACGAGCGCCATCGTGGATACGGCGAAGGAGGCGGACATGTACCACTTCGCGCTGGGTGCGATGGACGTCGGCATCCGTGAAGGCGTCCGCGACTCGGGGGACACCGAGTTCGCCAAGCGCGTCGGCAAGGACCTCAAGGGCACGCTCGAGAAGGCGATCCCGGAGGATTGGTTCTACGACATGCTCGGCAAGGCCCACGCAGGCTTCGTCGCGTTCCTGGAGGGCGGCACCGACTCCGTCGAGATCGACCTCGCCAAGGCCAAGAAGACACTGCGTGAGGGCATGGAGGGCATGGCCGACGCGCTCGCCAAGGAGGGCGTCATCCCGAGCGCCGACGAGGCCAAGGGCCGGCTGGACGGCTACCTCAAGGACATCCCGGACAAGACCACGCTCACGGGACTCATCTCCAAGGCCGGCGGAAAGTCCAGCGATATCAAGGAGCTCAACGAGTCGGCCCAGATGAAGGACTTTCAGAAGGGCATGGGCACCGTCAAGACGGGTCGCATGGTCGGCGGCGTCATCGTGCTCGTGCTACTCGCCATCATCGCGCTCATCGCCATGAAGACGACCAAGCGCCTGCTGGTCTCCGTCGGCGTGGTGCTGCTCATCGCCGGCGGCGTGACCCTCGCTGGTACGGGCGCCCTGGCGGGCTTCCTTGAGAAGGAGGTCAAGTCGGATCTGGCCGGCAAGAGCGGCAAGGGCAAGTCGGAGCGCGAGAAGTTCGTCAACGACGGCATGGAGAAGCTCGCGACGGTCGTCGTCAACAAGGCGACCAAGCGCGGCAACCCCGTGGCGGGCGCGGCGGCAGGCATCGGCCTGCTCATGCTGATTGGCGGGATCGTCGTGAAGAAGAAGGAAGCCTAGTCCCTAGAGCGAGCTGGTCTGGATCTTCCAGCCGTCGCCGTCCTTCTTCAGCGTGACAGGCACCGGCATCCGGTCCTTGTTCTTCTGGTCCTTCACGAAGATCTTCAGGTACTTGTCCTCGGGCACCCGCCGCGAGATGACGTACGTGATCGGGCTCTCCGAGACCAGGTACCACTTCACTTGGTTCGTGAAGCGCTTCCACTCGTAGGCCTTGCGCTGGTTGCGCTGGTCGGTCGTCTCCTTGTGCTCCGGATGGATGGTCTCCAAGTAGGCGTCGAAGTCGTTCTTGAGCGCGGCCTTGAAAGCGGCCTCGATGGTGGCCTCCGCTGAGCCGGCCTTTGGGCTCTTGATGGTCTCGTCCGCCGCCTGGGCGGTCTGGGCGAGGAGGGCGAGCGTGAGCGCGACGAGCGCGACGAGCATCTTCGGGTGGCGGTTCATGGCGTTGGTTCTCCTGTGCGTGGCGAAAGTTCGGGCCGGAAGGTACTCCGCGCCTCACGAGTGAACAAGGCACGGCGGCGGCTCATTTCGACGGAGGAGCCGACCGGAGATTCACCCCAGGCCATTGACGCGACCATCGAGTCGCGAATACTGCGCCGCCATGAAGCTCGCCCGCCCGTGTTTGTGTGCCGCTGTCCTTTGTTTCGTCGCGTTCCAGGCCCACGCCAAAGGCCTGACCGTCGACACCATGCTCGGGATGCAGCGCGTCGGGGAGCCCGACGTGTCGCCGGACGGCAAGCGCGTCGCGTTCGTCGTTCGCGACACGGACGTCGCCGCCAACCGCGGCCGGACCGACGTGTGGCTCATCGGCATCGATGGCAAGGGTCTGCGGCGCCTCACCACGCACGCCGAGAACGACAGCTCTCCGCGCTGGTCCCCCGACGGCCGCTGGGTCTACTTTCTCTCGTCGCGAACAGGCAGCGCGCAAGTCTGGCGCATCGCGGTCGCCGGCGGTGAGGCCGACCAAGTCACGCGCGTCCCCAACGATGTCAACGGGTTCCTGGTCTTCCCCGATGGTCCTGCTGCTCCCCGTCTGGTCCTCGCCATGGATGTCTGGCCCGACGCGAAGACGCTCGCGGAGTCGGCCGCGCGCGACGCGACCCAGGCCAAGTCCAAGGTCAAGGCTCGCGTCTACGACGAGCTGCTCTTCCGCCACTGGGACCAGTGGGAGGACGGGAAGTACGGCCACCTGTTCGTGTGGACCCCGCCCGAGCGCGGCGGCAAGGCCGACGAGGCCGTGGACGTGACGCCCGGGCAGACGACCGACACGCCGACGCACCCCTTTGGCGGAATGGAGGAGGTCAGCATCGCGCCCGACGGCAAGACGCTCGCCTACATCGCCCGTGTCTCGGGCCACAAGAACGCCTGGAAGACGAACACCGACGTCTTCCTCGTCTCCACCGACGGCAAGTCCAAGCCCGTCAACGTCACGGCCGACAGCCCGGGCTATGACCTCGGGCCGACGTTCTCGCCCGACGGCCGGTCGCTCGCCCTGCGTCGCATGAAGCGCGCCGGCTACGAGGCCGATCGGGAGCGCATCGCCATCGTTGATCTGGCCTCCCGGAAGACACGCATCGTGACCGAGGCCTGGGATCGCTCGGCCAACAGCCTCACCTGGACCGCCGACGGCAAGACGCTGCTCACGGAGGCCGACGACGTCGGCAACCACGCGCTCTTCTCGGTGGACGCGGCCACGGGCGCCGTGAAGACCCTCGTGGCCAAGGGCACCAACAGCGGACCCAAGGTCGCTGGGGGCCGCGTCGTGTTCTCCCGCGACACGCTCAGCCAGCCCGCGGAGCTCTTCACATGCAAGCTCGACGGCTCCGACCTGCGACAGCTGACCCATGTCAATGACGCGCGCGTCAAGGCCATCACCTGGGGCGCCTACGAGCCGTTCACGTTCAAAGGCGCCAAGGGAGACACCGTCCACGGCTTTGTGATGAAGCCTGCCGGTCACGACGGAGGCAAGGCGCCCGTCGCGTTTCTCATCCACGGCGGTCCTCAGGGGAGCTTTGGCGACCAGTTCCACTATCGGTGGAACCCGCAGATCTATGCCGGGCGCGGCTACGGCGTCATCTTCATCGACGTCCACGGCTCGACGGGCTACGGCCAGGCCTTTACCGACTCCATTCGCGGTGATTGGGGCGGCGCACCGTACGAGGACCTCATGCTCGGCCTGGACGCGGCTCTCGCGAAGTATCCCTGGCTCGACGGAACGCGGATGGCGGCGCTCGGGGCGTCCTACGGCGGCTTCATGATCAACTGGATCAACGGCAAGACCGACCGCTTCAAGGCGCTCGTCTGTCACGACGGCAACCTCGATGAGCGCATGGCGTACTTCGATACCGAAGAGCTGTGGTTTCCCGAGTGGGACCATGGCGGCGTTCCATGGGAGAAGCCCGAGGGGTTCGTCAAGCACAACCCCATCGACCACGTGAAGCACTGGAAGACGCCCACGCTGGTCATTCACGGCGCGCTCGACTTCCGCGTGGTGGACACGCAGGGCATGTCGACCTTCACGGCGCTCCGGAGGAAAGGCGTACCGGCGCGCTTTCTGCACTTCCCCGACGAGAACCACTGGGTGCTGAAGCCGCAGAACTCGAAGCTCTGGCACAGCGAAGTTCTCGGCTGGCTCGATCGGTGGACGAAGCCTTCGGCGCGCCAATGAGCCCCATGCGCTGCGCCCGCCGGCGCCGCTGACGCGTGGGCATCTACTTCGCAAGCCGCGCGTGGACGAGCCCGCCGAGGCGGCCATTCGGGAGCGGCAGGAAGCCCTCGACCCGCGTCGAGGTCACGACCCGCACGTCCTCGTGCCAGAGCGGGATGACGGGCAGATCGTCGGCAAGCAGCCGCTGCGCGTCGCGATAAAGCGGCGCGCGCTGCTCCGGGGTCATGAGCAGCTGACCGAGCTCAAGGCGACAGTCGACGAGAGGATTTGCATACGACGTACGGTTGGCCGAGCCCAGGGCCGGCTCGACGCCAAACGCGCGCTGCACCGCGATGCGCGTGCCCTGCGCCAGCGCGTGCCCGGCGTAGCCCCGGCACAGGGGGTCCTGGGCGACGAAGTCGTCGAGCGCGCCGGGCGTGAGATACCGCCGGTCGGCCGTGGCGTAGGCCGATCCACTCGCGGCCGGTGTCTTCGTCGGCGTCGCCAGGCCGTGGAACATCCAGCGGAGCATGTCCGGCTCCATCGGCTCCGGCAGGTCGAGCACGAACGCGTCGAAGCGGCCGGCCTTGACGTCGGCGAAGAAGGTCGAGAACTCGAAGGTCCGAACGCGCGCATCGACGCCCACGGCCTTCCACGCGGTCGCGATGGCCCGCGCGACGGTGCGTCGAAAGCGGTTGGTCGAGATCTTGATCGTGAGCTGGAGCGGCCGGGTCGGCCCGTAGCCCGCCTCGGCGAGGAGCGCGCGCGCGCGGTCGGGATCGTGGGGGTATGTCGCCACCTCCGGCGCGTGGGCCCAGTGCAGGGGCGAGAGCATGCCCGTCGCGAGCCGCGCTTTGCCGCCGAAGAGTGCTCCGATCAGCTGCTCTCGCGGCAGGGCGTAGGCGAGCGCTTGCCGCACGCGTCGCTCGGCCAGCGCCGGATTCCGCAGGTTGAGCGCGAGGTAGGTGAACGCGATGCTGGGCGCGGTCTCGAGCTTGAGCCCGGGCTGCGCCTCGATGACCGACGACAACACCGGCGAGGCCCCGTTGACCATGAGATCGGCGCCGCCGCCGAGCAGCGTCAATAGGCGCGTGCCCTCGTCGCGCAGCGTCCGCAGCTCCACGTGGCGCACCTTAGGGCGTTCGCGCTTCGGGACCGTGCGCGCCGCCTCCAGGTCGATGCGGCGCTCGCCATCGCGGCCGACGAAGCGGAACGGGCCCGAGCCGACGTAGCCGTCCGGGGCAGGAAACCGACCGCCGTTGGGCTCCAGCACATGCTTGGGAACGATACCGAGAACCAAGTCCGTCAAAAACGTCGCATACGGCTCCACGAGCCGAAACCGGATCGTGCGCGCATCGACCGCCTCGACGGCTCGAAGGTGCGCCGCGTAGGGCTCTCGAAATGGCGAACCGAGCGTGGGATCCATCACGCTCTGAAATGTGTAGACGACGTCATCTGCCGTGACCGGGCGGCCGTCGTGCCAATGCCGCTTGGGCTTGAGCACGACGGTCACGATCGCCGGATCCGCGGGGTCGGTCTCCCAGCGCTCGGCGAGCTCACCTTCCGGCGTGACGCTGGGGTTGTCGAGCGTGACGAGCGACGAAAACACGAGGCGCGAGACCCGCATCGTGACGGCTTCGGTGGCGAAGCGGGGATCGAGATCCTTGGGCACCTCGTCGAGCAGCACCACGAGCCGGTCGCTCCGCGCGGCGGGCGGCTCGGACTCGTGCGAGCACGCGGCCAGGAGCAGGGCCAGCCCGAGCCACCTCACGGGCTACTTGAGCGCGGACGGAGGCGCCAGATCCCGGATGAACTCCTTCTTGGCGAGGACCTCGGCGACCGTGTTGGCCACAAGCGGCGCCTCGTTCTTCCACCACTTGTCCATCTCGTCGCGGTAGTGCGGGCTCGACGCGTTCTCGTCCTGGCCGCCGGGGATGACGCCCCGATATGTGATGGCGTCGGTCATCTCGTACACGTTGCGGATCGCGGGGCCGTGCGCGTAGGTGAACAGGAAGTTGTTCACGCCGGGATGCGAGGCGTCCACACTGTAGTTGTCCCCCGGCCGTGGGAAGCCGCTGGCGTACTTCGGGTCCTGGCTGGACGGGACATCGTTCACGCCGCCGGGCAGGTTGTGCTTGAGCGTGACCGTGTGAAGCGCGCCCCAACGCCACTGCTTCCAGTCCGTCGTGCCAAAGCCGCCGCTGACCTTGGGCCCGACCTTGGCCGGATCCGACAGGAACGCCAGCGCCTCGACGAGCGCGGCGCGCAGCACGTCCTTCTTCGTCTCGGTGACGTCCTTGGTGCTCACATCGTCCCAGAGGCGGCTCTGCTCACTGACGGGGTTATAGGTGACCATCGCCGAGGGCGTCTCGATCATCTGGAGCAGCGTCATGACGCGCACGCGGTCGTTGGTGGGCTCGAGCTCGTCGCCGACCGCGCGCTTGGCCAGTGCCACGAGCCATGCGTTGAACACCGACGTCGCGATGCTGTCGGAGGCCTTGACCGAGGCCTCGGGCTCATCGACGCCCGACTCCGCCTCGAGCGTCCAGTCCGCCACGACCTGCCGCAGCGACTTGACGGCGTCCTTTGACAGCGCGACGGTGCCCGGCCACGGATCGGTCGCGATCAGCGCGTCGAAGGCCTCGAGCAACGTGGGCCGCAGCCGATTGCCCACGTTCGAGCGGTGATCGTTCTGGATGGCCGCCATCATCTCGGGGTCGAGCTTCTTGCCGCCGTCGATGGCCGCCTTGATGCGCTGCGTGATGCGCGCCTCGCGGAAGCCGATGTCCCACGTGTAGCCGATGTACGGCGTGTCATTCAGCGGATCCTCATCAAAGGAGACGCCAATCGGGTCGGCGTTCGCTGTGATGAGGTAGCCCTGGTCCGGGTTCACCGACTGCGGCAGGTCCTTACGGTCCACCCAGCCGTCCCAGTCCTGGGCGCCGTCGCCCGGCATGGGGAGCCACGGCGGATACTGGACCTTGCCTCCGGTCATGTGCTTGCGCTTGGGCATCTTGTGCGACGGGTACCACGCGATGGTCCCGGCCTTGTCTGCGTAGATCCAATTCTGGGAGCCTACGTCGAACCACTCGAGCGCGGCCTTGAAGTCGTCGACCGACTTCATCGTGTTGAGGCGGTAGACGGCCGATAGCTCGGTCGTGGGCTCGAAGCCCGGCCACTGCCACGACATCATGAGCGCCTTGCCCTCCTTGTCCTTGCCTAGGCTCCACGGAACCACGGGCCCATGGTGCGGCACCTCCATGATCGTGAGCGTGAGCTTGCACTTGAAGAGCTTGGGATCCGGATTTTCTTCGGCCTTGGGCGACAGGTTGACGATGTAGTCAGTCACGACCGAGTCGCAGGCCTTCTCGCCGGGCTTGGTGTACTCGAAGACCTCCGTGCGCTCGATGACCGGCACGTCCTTGCCGTTGTGCTTGACCGTCTTCTTGACCGGGTCGAAGTCCTCGACGTAGAGGTCCGTCACGTCCCCGTAGAACACCGTCGCACCCCACGACGCGGTGGCGTTGTGCCCGAGCACGATGCCGGGCGCGCCCGAGAAGTTGACCCCATTGACGTCGTAGTCTCCGCCCGCGGGCACCGTGGAGAGGTGAAAGCGCGCGAAGATGGCCGGGTTGCGCAGCGAGAGGTGCGTGTCGTTCGCCAGGATCGGTCGACCGGAGGCCGTGTGCTTGCCCGAGACGACCCAGTTGTTGCTACCGAAGTCTCCCGCGCCCGCGACGAGATGATGGGGGATTTCGCGCATCTCGGCGAAGTTCTTGCTCACCGAGGCGAGCCAGCTGGGCTCGAAGCGCTGGTAGTACGTGAAGTTCACGGCGTCCAGCGTGTCCGAGGGCACCGGAGCGGCCCCCGGCTTGGTGGCCTTCTGAAGCGTGGCGACCTTGACCGCCGGTCCAAACTTGAGCGCGTCCTTCTCGATGCCCTCGAGTGGCGTGCCGTCGAACTTGGCCTTGAGGGACGTCATCGCGTTGAGCAGGTCGTCCTCGGCCCAGATACCGCCGAACGAGAGCTCCCAGGTCTGGAGGCGCACGACGGTCATCGTGTCCGTGGGCGTCCAGTCTGGGAACGTGAGCTTGAACACGACGGCCTCGGGCGGCTTGGGCAGCGTCCCCGCGTTCACTTTGGCGATGACCTGATTGGCGCCCGCGCAGAAGGCCTCGATGAGCTTGTAGAGCTCGGGATCCTTGGTCTTGGTCAGCTCCGCCATCTTCTCGGCCGTCGAGCGCAGCTTGAGCGTCCGCAGGTAGATGTCCCCGCGGAGCGAGCCCGAGCCGAGCAGCTCCGCGAGCCGCCCGGAGGCCGCCATGCGCAGCGTGTGCATCTGGAACAGCCGCGACCGCGCCGCGACGTAGCCCTGCGCGACCGCCAGGTCGTGGGCCGACTTCCCGTAGATGTGCGGCGTCCCGCGATCGTCGGTCACGATGCGGACGGGAGCCTCGAGGCCCTCGATGACCACGAGGTCGTCGGCCGCCGAGTCCTTGCCGGGAAACCAGTCCGGGACGATGAGCGTCTTGGTCGGCGTCGCGTCGGCGTCGGTGAGGGCGTCCGACACCACGCCATCGGGTGGCGTGCCGGGATCCGACACCGGCCCCGGATCCTTGGGCGCGCCGGGATCGGTCGGTGCCACGGCGTCGCCCGTTCCCGTCGTATCGAGCTGGGCGATCTCAGCGGCGCCCGTGTCGTTCGGCGTGCCGATGGGCACCGTGTCCGCCGTCTCCTGGCACGCGACCGCGACCATCGCCACAAGGGGGAACATCAATCGCTTCATAGTGACCTCTCAGGATCCAGGGTGAACGTGACGTGGCCGAGCTCGCAGCCAAGCGACACGACGTGCAGGGCGTTGGCGGGCGTGGCGGTGACCTCGAGCCGGCTGCCATGCCGTGGAACATCGGTCGAGGCCAGCAGCGCGTGGGTCCCGAGCGGGCGGAGCGCGCCGCCGCAATGAGGACACCGCAGGGCCTCGACGGTCGATGACGAATGCGAAGGGCTTGCCATACGCGGCGCAACCTAGCCAACGGGACCCGCGACCGCAAGTCGGCGCCGCCATCTCCGCACCGGCCGCGTTGAAGCAATCGCCCACGCGCCCGTTGCCAATCGCGCGGTGGCCGGGTAGGTTCCGCGCATGTTCGGCGGCGCCAAGAACACCGAGAAGCGTCACGTCTGCTACTCCTGCAAAGAGGAGCTGGTCTTCGAGACCAAGATTGGCCGTCGTGACATGTGCCCCTCCTGCAGCGCGTATCTGCACTGCTGCTTGAACTGCGACTTCTGGGATCCCAACGCGCACAACCAGTGCACTGAGAACCAGGGCGAGTTCATCCGCGACCGCGCCGAGGGCAACTTCTGCGGCTTCTTCACCTTCAAGTCGCTGGGCGAGAACGTGATGTCGGAGGCGGACCAGGCCAAGGCCAAGCTCGGCTCCCTGTTCGGCGGCGGGCCCACTCCCAGCGCGAGCAAGCCGTCCAACCCCTTTGGCGGGCCGTCGCCCAGCAGCGAAGATGCGGCGCGTGCGCGGCTCGACGCCCTCTTCAAGAAGAAGTGAGCTTCATCTGAGCGCAGCGGACTCCGGCGACGCCTGCGTCGTGTTGTGTACGGCGCCTACGGTCGAGGCCGCCGAGCGGCTCGCGCGCGCCGTCGTCGAGGAGCGCCTCGCCGCCTGCGTCAACCTCGTGGGCCCCGTGCGGTCCATCTATCGCTGGAATGACGCCGTGTGCGACGAAGCCGAGCACCTGCTGGTCATCAAGACGGCTGCCGCGTGCGTCCCGGACCTCACCGCGCGCCTCGTGGCGCTGCATGCCTACACATGCCCCGAGGTCGTGGCGCTGCCGATCGCCTCGGGCCACGCGCCCTACCTCGCCTGGTTGCTCGGGGAGACGCGCCCGTGAGCGCCGAGTCGGTCATCGACGCGCTCATCCGCACTCGCCGCGTCATCGTGTGCGCGGGTCCCGGCGGCGTCGGCAAGACGACGACGAGCGCGGCGATCGCGCTGCGCGCCGCGTGCCTCGGCAAGCGCACGCTCGTGTTGACCGTGGACCCCGCGCGCCGGCTCGCCAACTCGCTCGGCCTCGAGGGCTTTCAGCACGACGAGCAGCGCATCGGCGAGCATCTCTTCCATCGGGCCAAGATCCCCACCACCGGTGCGGTGCCCGAGCTGTACGCCATGATGCTCGACACTAAGCGGGTCTTCGACAGCGTCGTCGGTCGCTACGCGCCGAACCCGGAGGTGCGCGATCGCATCCTCAAAAACCCGTTCTACCAGCAGGCCTCTGTCCACCTCGCCGGCTCGCAGGAGTACATGGCGATGGAGAAGGTCTACGAGCTCACGCAGGCCGGGCGCTATGACCTGCTGGTGCTCGACACGCCGCCGACCGTCCACGCGCTCGACTTCCTGGACGCGCCCTCGCGGCTCGAGGAGTTCCTCGGCCAGAGCGTCTCGGGCCTCATGGCGCGCTCCTCGCGGGTCGTCGGCCGCCTCGGGCTCGGCTTCCTCAAGGCCAACAAGATGATCCTGCGCGGCATCGGCAAGTTCGTCGGGACCGACTTCTTCGTGGACCTGCTCGACTTCCTCCAGGACTTCTCGGAGATGTACACCGGCTTCAAGACGCGCGCTCACGCCGTCAAGGAGCTGATGCGCTCGCCGGAGGTCGGCTTCGTCGTGCTCACGGGGCCCGAGCGGTCGAGCATCGACGAGGGCCTCTTCTTGCGCGACCGCCTCGTGGCCGAGGACATGCCGTTCGCCACCTTCGTCATCAACCGCCTCCACGTCTTTGCCGGCGAGGTGCCCGACGGCGCCGCGATCCGGGCGGCGCTGACGGCGCACGGCGCCTCGCCACCCACGGCGGACGCAGCGACCGAGCGTCTGACCGCGGGGGTGACGGCCTATGCTCGGCTCGCGCTGCGCGATGCGGCGCTCGTGAGCGATCTCCGGCCACGACTTGCGGGCGCGCCGCTGCTCACGGTCCCCGAGTTCGACCAGGACATCCACGATCTGGCCGGGCTCTACGCCTACGGCCAGCAGCTGCTGGTGCAGTAGCGCGCGATTTCTCACGACCGTCTTATCCGAACGCGTCTTGGGAATATGCTGCCGGTCCGGCGGCCAGTAGATCCCGATCGATTTGAACTGTGGTTCTTGACACGCACCTCCGATCTGATCAGAGTCCTGCCCGATGGATTCGGCCTCGGCGCTGCCATCGCACCCCACGTGTGGGGTTGGTACCGTGAAGTAGGTTGGATTTCTGCCGAAACCATGGGGCGTGGTGACGGCAGTCTAGAGAAAGGGGACTATTATAATGAACGGTCTAAGGCGGAACGTCCTACGACGAAATCTCGCATGGTGCGTGGGTGTTGCGGTGGTGCTGTCGGGCACGGGGGCCTTCGCCGTCTGCGGCGATGGCGTCTGGGAAGGCATCGCTGGCGAAGAGTGCGACGACAAGAATAACAACGACCTCGACGGGTGCAGCGCGACGTGCCTCATCGAGACGGACTTCGCCTGCAAGAACGCGCCGAACCTGAACACCGGAGCGACGGCCCTCGGTGTGCAGGCCGCGGCCGGTACGTCCGATCTCGTCTGGACGTTCTCCACGAGCCTCCAAGGACCGTTCACGCCCGCGAAGGTCGCGACGAACTGCGCCCCGGGCTTCTGGGTGGATCCCCCGTCGCCCACCTGCCAGTGGATCAACCAGACCGGGAGCGACCTCCTCGGCACCTGCTCCAACTCCCCCGGCAACACGACGGTCTTCTATAAGGCGACGTTCGTCATCCCATCGCTGCTCGCCGCGGGGAACATGATCCTCGATGGGACGCTGTATGCAGACAACGAGGTCGTGGACGTCTACATCAACGGGACTGCGACCGGCTTCAGCGGCGGAGACTTCAAGACCAAGACGACGCTCCCTGCGCTCAACAGCGCGCTCTTCCAGGCAGGCACCAACGAGATCATCGTTGCGGTGCACAACACGCCAACTACCGGCAGCGTCAACCCGGACGGCCTGCTCGTGTGCGTCGATGCGGCCTTCGGAAAGGGCTCTCTCTGCCAGCTCAAGTGCGGCGACGGCTCCATCGAGGTCGGTGAGACCTGCGACGACGGCAACGTCACGAGCGGGGATGGCTGTAGCAGCGGCTGCCAGCTCGAGTTCGGCTACAAGTGCACGGCGACCGTGCCCGGCGTGTGCGCGCCCAAGTGCGGCGACGGCCTCTGGTTCGGCGCGACGGAGGAGTGCGACGACGGCAACGCCACCAATGGCGACGGGTGCTCTCAGCTCTGCGTGATCGAGCCGAACTTCGCCTGCAAGAGCGCCCCGAACCTGAACACCGGCGCGACGGGCCTCGGTGCGCAGGCGCCCGCAGGAGCCGAGGACTTGGTGTGGTCGGTAGGCGACAGCCTGCTAGGACCATTCGTCCCCGCGAAGGTCGCGACGAACTGCGCGCCTGGCTTCTGGGTCACGCCACCGGTCACCACGTGTCAGTGGATCAACAAGGAAGGCGCAACCGGCGGCGTCTGCGCCGATGCCCCCTCCAATAGTACGCGCTACTACCGCGCGACCTTCGGCCTGAGCACGTCGGCTGCGGCCGGCAACACCATCATCGACGGAACGCTGTTTGCCGATAACGAGGTCGCAGAGATCTACGTCAACGGGACGGCGACCGGCTTTAAGGGGGGCGACTTCAAGACGGCCACGAACCTGCCGGCGCTGGCGCCGACGCTGTTCAAGGCGGGAGTCAACGAGATCATCGTCGCCGTCTACAACGGTCTCAGCAACGGCGCAGACAACCCCGACGGACTACTGGTTTGTGTTGACGCCGCGTTTGGAAAGGGCTCGACCTGCAAGATCGCATGTGGCGACGGGTTCGTCACGGCCGGCGAGCAGTGCGACGACGGCAACGTCGACCCGCTCGACGGCTGCGCGGGCTGCCTGGTGACGCCGGGTTGGAGCTGCACCGGAGTACCCTCGGTGTGCAAACCGCCATGCGCGCCCGGCGCCGATCCCTGTGACCTCGACTGCGACGGCGTGGCCAACGGCGGCGGGTCGTGCCCGGCTCCGGTCAGCCCCGACAACTGCCCGCTCACACCGAACCCGCTGCAGGAAGACCTCGACAACGACGGCCACGGCGACGTGTGCGACAACTGTCCACCGGTCGCGAACCCTGGCCAGGAGGACGCGAACAACAACAAGATCGGCGACGTCTGCGAGGTGCCGCCGGTGTGCACCCCCGGCGCGGACCCTTGCGACCTCGACTGCGACGGCGTGGCCAACGGCGGTGGGCTCTGCCCGCCCCCGATCCAGCCTGACAACTGTCCGACGCTGCCGAACCCGAAGCAGGATGACGGGGACAAGGACGGCCATGGCGACGTGTGCGACAACTGCCCGGCCCTCGCGAACCCCGGCCAGGAAGACGCGAACAAGAACAACGTCGGCGACATCTGCGAGCCTCCGCCGCCGTGCGTGCCGGGTAATGAGCCCTGTGACCTCGACTGCGACGGCGTTTTGAACGTCGGTATCGACTGCCCGCCGCCGGCCAAGCCCGACAACTGCCCGACGGTGGCCAACCCGCAGCAGCAGGACGGGGACAACGACGGCCATGGCGACGTGTGCGACAACTGCCCCGCGCTGGCCAACCCCGGCCAGGAGGACGCGAACAAGAACAACGTCGGCGACGTCTGCGAGCCGCCGCCGGGGTGCGTGGTGGGCAAGGTCGCATGCGATCTCGACTGCGATGGCGTGGCCAATGGCGGCGGAGGCTGCCCCGCTCCCGTCAAGGCCGACAACTGCCCCAACGTGTCCAACCCGCAGCAGCAGGATGGGGACAACGACGGCCATGGCGACGCGTGCGACAACTGCCCAGCACTCGCCAACCCCGGTCAAGAGGACGCGAACAAGAACAAGACCGGCGACGTCTGCGAGCCTCCGCCCCAGTGCGTCATGGGCAAGGTCGCCTGCGATCTCGACTGCGATGGCGTCGCCAACGGCGGCGGCGCTTGCCCGGCCCCACCCAAGCCCGACAACTGCCCGGACATCGCCAACGCCGACCAGAAGGACAGCAACGGCGACGGCTTTGGCGATGTCTGCCAGCCGGTCACGCTCACCTATCAAGGGACGACGATAACGTGTACTGCGGCCCCGTCGCGTGGGGCGCGCGGCGTCGTCGGGATGGTGCTCCTGCTCGCGGCGATGACGCTCGCGTTGACGCTGCGACGCCGCAAGCCGGCCGTGGGTCGGCTCTCGAGGACGGGTCTCCCGCTCGTGCTCATGTCCCTCACCGTGGCGGGTCTGGTCTCGACGGTCCCTCGGTCGACGCGGGCCGAAGAGACCGTCGTGCCCGCTCAGGGCCTGGAGGTCTCCCCTTTTTATCAGGACCTGCTCTCGACCTCGATGGCCTACACGCGCAAGCAGTGGTCCTGGGACGTGGGCCTCTACCTCGACTTCCAGCGGAATCCGCTCACGGCGCGCAATAACGCCACCGGCGAGGTTGTCCGTCGCGTGGTCGAGAATGCCGTTGGCGGCCAGCTCTTCGGCGCGGTGTCCTTCGCCGATTGGTTCGAGCTCGGCCTCGCGCTTCCGGTCGTGCTCTTTCAGAGCGGTGAGGGCTTTCCGGGTGAGAGCAAGCCGGGCGTGGCGGGCGTGGGCGACCTGCGGCTCAACCCGCGATTCCAGATCTACAGAACGAAGAACAAGGTCTTTTCGATCGGCGTCCAGCCCGATCTCGCCTTTCCGACGGGGCGCTTGATCGATCCGTTCATGGGGGGGGCATCTGTCGTCTTCACGCCATGGCTCAACTTGAGCGTGACCGTGCCCCGCTTTGGCGTGTCGATGAACGTGGGCTACCGACTGCGCAAGGACGTGAGCATCGGCGATCTCCACGTCGAGGACGAGCTTCGCTGGCGGGTCGGCCTCTACGGTGTGCTCGTCCAGGAGCGGCTATCGCTCTACGCCGAAGCGTATGGTGGCGCGAACGTGGCGAGCAGTCCCTTCGGCGCCGCGAACACGAGCCCGACCGAGGTCGACGCTGCGCTGCGCATCCAGCTCACCAAGGGCGTCTACCTCGACCTCGGCGGCGGGGCGGGTGTCGTGCGTGGTTGGGCGGCCCCGGACTTCCGCGTCTTCGCCGGAGTGCGCGCTGGACGCGAGCCTGAGGAGATCGCGCCGCCGCCCCCACGGGAGCCGTGCGACCCGGACCCGGACCACGACGGCATCTGTAGCCCGTGTGTCGAGCGCCTTGGGCGCCAGGCGGAGCACGCCGCGGTGTGCAAGGGCGTCGACCAGTGCCCCGAGATCCCCGAGGACAAAGATGGCTTCGAGGACACGGAAGGGTGCCCCGACCCGGACAACGACAAGGACGGCATCTGTGATCCCTGGGTCGACAAGGAAGGGCAGCTCGCCAAGTACAAGGAGATCTGCAAGCTGAGCGACAAGTGTCCCGACGACCCGGAGGACAAGGACGACTTCGAGGACGAGGACGGCTGCCCGGATCCGGACGACGACAGCGACAAGATCTGCGATCCGTGGGTCAAGCAGCGTGGCGAGCTCGAGAAGTACGCGCCGCGGTGCAAGCTGGTCGACCAGTGCCCGAGGGTGCCGGAGAACTACAACGACTGGCTCGACGAGGACGGCTGCCCCGATGAGCTCAAGCTCGTCATCCGCAACGTCTTCTTCCACTACAACAAGGTGACGATGACGCCCGAGAGCGCACCGGAGCTCGACAACGTGGTCACGATCCTCAACAAGTACACCAACGTGAAGAAGATCAGCATCGAGGGCCACACGGACACTCGTGGGTCTCCCGGCTACAACCGTAAGCTCTCGGCCGGGCGCGTGAAGACGGTTCTCACGTACCTCGTCCAGCACGGGGTCGATGCGAAGCGCCTCACGGCCGTTGGCAAGGGCGAGGACGTACCCATCGTCATCCCGGAGAAGAACGAGGACGACTATCAGACCAACCGACGCGTCGAGTTCGTCATCCTCGAGATGGTGCAAGACGGCAAGGCCGTGAAGATCGAGATCAAGAAGCCGGTCCGCCAGAAGGCCGCTCCGGGCGAAGGCCCGAAGGGTAAGAAGGGCGGCAAGAAGGGCAAGTAGCCTGTTGGGCACCGCGCTGGCTCGGGATCGGCTGTCGCTCGGTCCCGGCCAGCAGGCGTCGTCCACGGCGCAGCGTAGCGTTTGAGGACTGCGGCAACCCGTCGGGGGCGAGCAGTGACCGGCCAAATTGTTCGCTCGAACGTGAAGCCCGGTTGACGCGCGTTATCCACTTCGTGCAAGATTCAGAGCGACCTCGGTGAGGTTGGCGGGCTTGGGGGCGAGCGCCGCTACAAACCAGGTCGGGGTGGTTTTTCTCCAAGGACGAATGGATTCGACCTGCGACAGTCGGCTGTGCGGTGGCGTACGATGCGCTACCCTGACGCCGAGAAGCAACAATTGCCGCCCCGAGTTCCTCTCGGCGCAGCCGTTGGTGACGACGGGAGGTAGGCGTGACCGCGCAATGGGGACATTGGGGTCGACTGGCATTGGCCTGTGTGGCCTTCAGCGTGGCGCTCGGGAGCTGTGGCACAGCAACCGTGCCCACGGCATCGGTCGACCAGAGCTACGCGCTTGCCTCGTGCGGGCCAAGCTGCGCTTCCGACCTTGGCAAATTTGAAGCAGCCCACGAATCCTGCATGCAGGACGTGGCCTCGTGTGCTGGCCGCGACTTGCCGTGTGCGGCCTATTGCGCCGTCAAGGTGGGCTGCACGGGCAGCCTCCGCGGATGGACGCTGAAGCAGGCCGTAGACTGCGTGATCGCGTGTCCCGCCGAGGGTCAGCGACGGTGCGGCGGCCTGTGCGTCGACACCCAGAGCGACGTCAACCACTGCAGCGAATGCGGTCGCGCGTGCGCCGCGGGCGAGACGTGTGTCGCTGGTGCCTGCACGCCTCCGGCCGCGGGCCCGTGCGCCAAGGACGGTACGCCATGCGGCGACGACAACACGTGCTGTGGCGGCGCGTGCATCGACACCCGCGCAGACCTCGCCCACTGCGGCGGTTGCGGCGCCCCGTGTGGCGAAGACCACAGCTGCTGCGGGGGCAAGTGCACCAACGTTCACGACTCGAGCAACTGCGGCGGCTGCGGCATCGCTTGCGGTGCGGGTGACGCGTGCTGCCTCGGCGGCTGCACCGCCACGTCGAGTGACCCGCTCCACTGCGGTGGCTGCGGCAAGCCGTGCGGCAAAGGCGAGCTCTGCTGCGCCGGCAAGTGTGCTGCGGACGAGGCCGCGACCGGGTGCGCGTGTGCGACCACGGCCGACTGCGCACCGCTGGACGATGGAGACAAGTGCAACGGCATCATCGCATGCACGGGAGGTACATGCGTGCTCGACAAGAGCGGTGTCGTTCCGTGCGCGGCGGATTCGGCCGGCCCGTGTATGACCGCGGCATGCAACCCAGTCACGGGCTCCTGCGACGCCGGACCGAAGGCCAACGACACCGCGTGCGACGATGGCGACGCGTGCACGAAGAGCGACAGCTGCCAGGCCGGCACGTGCACCGGGATGGAGCTCGCGCCTGCCTGCCAGTGCGCACACGACGGCGACTGCGACGACGACAACGCCTGCAACGGCGCGGAGACCTGCGTCGCCGACGGCCCCGGCAAGAGCTGCAAGTCGGGTACGCCCGTCACCTGCCCGCCAGATCCGGCCCAGCCCTGCGCGGTCCCGCAATGTGACTCGGCTACCGGGGCCTGCGGCAGCGTGTCCGCCGTAAACGGTTCGCCGTGCACCGTCCTCGGCGGGCCCTGCGGCGGCAAGGCCTCCTGCGACTTCGGCAAGTGCGTCGGCGTGTCTGCTGCGAGCTGCGGCGAGTGCACGAGTGACCAACAGTGTCCCACCAGCGACGCCTGCGACGGTGCCTGGAGCTGCGTGGGAGGCCCCGATGGCGGGAAGCACTGCCAGCAATCCGCCACGCCTCAAGTGACCTGTGAGCCAGGCAAGACGTGCAATCCAGCCACCGGGAGCTGCGAGTGATGGAGCGACACGCGATGAAGACCAACCTGATCTCCGCCCGCGTTCACCTTGTGCTGGCATGTGCGCTGGGGCTTCCTGCGACTGCCTGGGCTCAGCAGACCAACGCGCCGTTCGACAGCCCGGTGCCGTTGACGACCCCGGTGCCGACCGCAGGCCTGATTCTGGCCGTCGAGGGCGGCACGGTGGCGGCGCGCAACGTGTCGAAGAAGCCGCTCTTCATCTCGACGGACAACCAGAAGAGCATCCTGGGCCAGACGTCCGATCCCACGTACGGGCCCTTCCTCCGGTTTTCCGAGACGATCGACACGCGGCTCAAGTACGTCGTTCAGGACCACGCGCCGTTTGGCACGACGACCAAACTCACCGCGGCGCCCGGGGCGACCGACTTCGGCAAGGGGCTGACCCTCGCCGTCTGGTTCCGCTACAACTCGGCCAACACGCTGGGTCTGATCCCCATCTTCAAGAAAGGCTTCTGCGTCTCCACCTTGAACGGCAACCCGGCCGTTCACGACTGCGGCTCCATGCCCACGGGCAAGCGCGTGGCGTCGGACATCACCATTTCGGACACGCTGTGGCACCACCTCGCGCTGCGTATCTCGACGCACTCGGTCGACCTCTTCGTCGATGGCCAGGCGGCAGTCTCCTTCGTCAACCCCAAGCCGCTGAGCTGGCTTCAATCCGACGCGATGCGCGAGACTCGTTTTGGCACCCAGCCCGCCTACATCGACGCGAGCGACACCGACAAGACCAAGCTCATCGCGCGCAAGTCGCCCACCGACATCGCGAAGATCTACCTCTACAACCTGCCGCTCAACCTGGCCGACATCCAGGCCATTCGCGCGAGCTTCCTCGCGGGCCTCGCGTTCCAGTGGCCGCCGCTCGACTCCTACCTGTTGGGCTTCACGCCAGTGGCGGGCTCGGCCCGCCCCAGGAATCCGAACGGCACCAAAAATAGCTTCGAGGTGAGCCTCCCGGTGAAGGCGCTGGCGGCCTCGACGGGCAAGGTCGTTCCTGACCTCGACCTCCTCCGGTATCAGCCCGCCGGGCAGCAGACTCCGCTGTACTTCAAGGAGACCGCCGGCAGCGAGTACGTTCCCCCGTCCATCCTGGGCGACGTCTTGAAGGACCTCACGAGCTTCTCCATCGGTGCCTGGATCCGCTGGCCCGACACCCTCGACGCGACCGGCAAAGCCGTGCTCACTTGGCGCCCCACCTACGAGGAGGGCACGGGCTGGACGATCCAGCTGGCATCGACGGCAGCGTCCAAGGCCCAGCTCAAGTTCGTGTGCGGCAACGGCACCTCTCAAACCTTCGAGATCGGCCGAACCGACGCCACCTCTCCGATGTCGGACATGACCAATCGATGGCACCTGTTGGCAGTCCGTCCCATCGACGACGCCAACGTCGAGGTGCACCTGAATCAGGTTCTGTTGGGCAAGGTCGGTGGCTGCACCGGCTACAACGCGCCGGTACTCGTCGCTGGCCCGTTCCCCTACTTGGCGGCGGCGGGCGACGTGCCGACGTCGTACGTGGCGGTCTTTCGGGGACGGACGCCGCTCAGCACGCTCGCGCAGTACCTGGCTCCGGGACCGCAGCTGTATTCGGCCGTGGCCAAGACCACCGACGTGACCGACGATTGGGGCTCCGCCGCTAGCGTGGACTATCCGGCGGGGGGGGCCTTTGCCGATGGATACTTCGGCAGCCGGACCCGCTTCTGGCTGAACGGCGCCGATCTACGATCGTGGCTGTTCCTCGACGAGGCCAACCCGGCGTTCACGTTTTCCACGAAGCTCGTCGTCAACGGGCTCCCGGTTTTCACGTCTTCCGACTTCTTGAGTGGCGCCAAGTGGACGACGGTGCTCGCCAGCCGCACGTTCACCAAGTCGCTGCCCCCGCCCGCTTCCGCCCTTACCGTCTCGAATACAGACGTCCAGATCTTGTTTGATGACTACAACGAGCAGAAGAAGTTCGTGACTCTCGCCGTCGAGACTCCGTCGTTCGACCCGCCCTCGGCGCCGTCCCCTTCGGAGCTTTCGGACAACCCGAATCTCTCCCATCGCCGCAGGTTCCTCGTCCCCGTGCCCCTGACCGTCGGGACGGAGTACCGTATCACGGTGGCGTGGCCCTACATCCACCCTGACTTCAGCAAGCCCGACACGTCCGAGACCATCCTCGAGCCGGCCGTGTTCATCAACGGTGAGCTCATCAATGCGACCAAGAACCTGCCTCTGGACAAGCAGACCGGCGTCGTGCCGTCGTCCAACCGCTCGTGGGCCACCCAGCTCGCGGCTTGGAAGGTCGCGGACCCGAGCAACAACCCGCGCCTCCGCTTTACGCTCTCCGACACGCGGGTCTATCCGCGCGCGGTGCTCGAAGGTGCCACGCTGGGGATTGCCTGCGCCTCCCTTCCGGCGTCGCTGTCATGCCAGTCGAACAACCTCGCCGCGAACGTCGTGCCCGCGCAGAGCCTCGTGAGCGCGACATGCACCTGCTCGAGCTGCGACACGTCGAAGTCCTACCGGGTCGCCTCGGTGGGCCTCTCGGGCGAGGAGTGTCGTGAGAAGCTCGACCTGTTCGATGCCTGCGCGGTCAACGAGCAGTGCAAGAGCGGCGTATGCCAGCGGGATACCGACGGTGCCGGCTTCTGCGTCTATGGGCCGAGCGACCAGGCGAAGTGCGAGGCCGATTGTAACTATCGCGGCCGCCAGTGCATCGCCCAAGGGGCCGGTGGGTGGACGTGCGGTGACTGCCGGCCCGGCTTCGTCCTCGAGGCGGCCAAGCAGAACTTCGCAGTGACCAGCCCCGACCGCGACTGCGCCTACCGTCCTACGAAGAAATACGGCGAGACGTGCGAGTTCGACGCCGAGTGTCTGTCCAACAAGTGCAAGGAGACCGTCCTGCGTACGACCACGCGCCTGACCGGGGGGCAGATTGTCGAGTACATGGACCAGGGGCAGGACTACTCAGGCTGTTGTAGTCCCAAGACCATCGTGTGCAAATTCCCTGGACATAAGTACGAAAACAACCAATTCGGCACCAACCGATACGAACAGCAGGACGTCATCGCCAAGGTGTGTATGGCGTCTAGCAAAGAACAGTGCGAGCAACTTTCGGTACCCGCTGGGCCGCCGATACCCGTGATTCCGCCGGTCGTTCAACCGGCGCTCGACAAGGGTCCCAAGGCCGCAGCCGCACTGGCCGCGTACGAGTGCCAGTTCAAGGGGAGCCACGCCTGCTTGGCAGGCGAGGCGCGTCGAGCTCGAATCCTGAAGCCCGAGGCCTGCGAGAAGATGCTGACTGCGAAGGGTCCCCCCGGGAAGGAGCACCAAGGTTGGGTCCACGAGGCGGGCGAATGCAAGGCCAAATGCGGAGGGATTCTCGGGCTCCAGTGCAAGACTACAAGAACCAGCAAAGCCGAGTATTCCAAGCGCCGCCTGATCCTCGAACGCACAGGCCTCGACCTCACGGTCGCCGACCTGAAGTTCCTGTTCCTCAACGACGAGTCGACCTATCAGCAGTCGGACTACGGCAAGCTCCTCGACGCCGGCGTCGGCAACCTGCTCTTCGAATACGCTGTGGCGGACGCTACCGGGAAGGCGGAGCTGGTGAAGCAGTATGGCGCCTTCCAGCCAATCGGCGCCTGTGATGGAAGCCTGGCGTCCTTCTGGAAGGTCGACCAGGACAAGCTCGCCTACTGGACGAACAACGACATCGCCTGCGAGCCTGACGCGCAAGACAACGGCGCCGTGTGCAAGCCGCCGCCGCATTCGAAGGCCAAGGACGCCGCAACGGACTCCCGGCCGTGGCAGGAGGTCGCCCGCAAGTACTGCAAGTCGTACTACTGCAACCGGGTCTCATTGAAGTGTGACGACGGCGACAACCCCCTCGACGAGGTCCGACTCAGCAAGGAGGGGATGAACATTCACCGTCAAGGCAAACAGAATACGGTCTTTGGCTACCTTCGGATGGACTACGCCCAGATCAAATACAATGCCAAGACGTGTGCAAACAATCAGCACGTCGACCCGGTGACCGGCAATTGTTCAGCCACGGCCACGCCCGAGGCGCCGTCGCGATTTGGAGAGCTTGCCTACAAGCTGGCCCACAAGTACACGCTCTTCCTCTTCTACATCCCGATTCCGGCGTTCGGGGTCGAAAACAACGTCAGTATCGACAAGGTCGGCCCAGAGCCCATCGGGATCAAGGACCGCTGCACGACGGGCAACGGAAAGCTCACCATCCTGGGCTACGACTACGACGCCGCCCCGCCACCGGACGGCGGCACGTGCAATTTGCCCGGGAAGTCGCTGCCCGCCGGAGGCTGGCACGTCTGCGGGACGGATTGCCCCAAGGAGCCCGAAGATCCGTTTGGAGATTTTCTCAAGTCGATCAAGCCGACCAAGCCGACGTTCAACCCCAAGAAGCAGGGCCTCGCCGCCAAGGCGAAGTTCAAGGGCATCGACCCCGGCCCCGGCGCGAGCCAAGCCGACAGCGCGGCGACTGCGGTGTGCCTGCCGATAGAAATGATACTTGGAAAGAAAATCAAGAAGAAGCTAGAGAAGGTCAAACAGTTCAACGTCGGCCCGGTGCCGGCCTATGTCGCGGGCAAGATCGTGCCGCTCCTGTGTGTGAACGCGGAGTACGAGTGGTGGCCTGATGGATTCCCTGCCCTACGTATCGAGCCGTGGGTCGCCGTCGAGGTTCAGGGCAAGATCGCCGTCGGGTTCAACTCGAAGGGCGTGGCCGAGGCGCCTGACACGCCAGCCACGGCACCTGGCAAGGGCGACGCGGCCGGTGACGACAAGGACGGCAAGAAGAAGAAGGAGGAGGAGGACAAGGTCGAGGTCGGTATCGGCGTTCGCCTGACCGTCCTGCTCCTCCGGATTGGCTTCCCGGTTGTCGAGGGAGCCGTTGTTCGGCCGCTCAAGGATGCGTTGGGTAAGGTGGTAAAGTACATCTACGAGCTAGGGGTGTACGAGAAGGTGCTGTTCAACCTGGCGACGCTAGGCGGCGGCATGGAGCTCTGGGGCGGTCTGGCCATCGGACCATGGAAGCTCGAGATCATCATTCCACTCTTCTCGTGGGCGCCACTGCGCTGGGAGTGGGAGATCTCGTCGAGTGAGAACTTCCGGCGGGTCATCGACTTCCTCGCGAAGTTCCCGCATCCGGGCGGACAGGTTCCGCAGCTTCCCACCTGCAACAACTGGAATCCGTGGGACACGTGCAACGCACCAATCCCGCCCATCAAGCCGTGACCGTCCACAAGGAGGGCCTAATGCGTCGGACAACTTCCAACAATCGCGTGCTGTGGTGGGCCGGTGGAGGCGCTGCGATCCTGCTCGGGGCGGCGCTGATCGTCGTCCTCAGCGGTGGGCCCGTCGATGGCGGTCTCGCTCCGATGGACCGGCTGGCTCCGTCGGTCGTCGCCGCGCAGACGAGCCCGCCGCCCAAGGATAGCGACGGGGGATCAGCCGCCCCGACCCCACGCGCCATCGATGCGTGGGACCTCGCCAGCGGTGGCGTGGGTCGCTATCGGATCGCTGGAGAGCTCTGGATGACCGAGACCGGGGTGCTCACGTCGGAGGGACGCGTCCGGTTCGAGGGCGACTGGGAGCTCGCCCCTCGCACGGCTGACTCCTCGGACCCGTGGGTCGTCGGCCAGCTCGATCGGCTGAAGGTGACCGGGGAGGTCGCGTCATTCGATAAGGGCGCCTTTGGTCGTCTGGGCGAGGAGCAGGGCCCGTATCACGTTGCGCTGCGCCTCGGCTCCTCCGGAGAGGTCGAAGAGCACCGGTTCAGCCCGAACACCCCGTCGGGCGTCCGCTCCGCGACCGAGATGTTGGTCGTCGGCATGAAGACGGTCCGGGCCCCCGACGACGCGGCCCTCACCAGCGTCCGCGCCGAGGAGGTGCCCGGAGGGACGATGGACGTGAGCTACGTGAAAGAGGACGAGGTCACACTGGCAAAGCGGTGGGGACAAGGCCTTCAGTCGGCGCTCGAGCGGACCTCGTGGCAGGCCGGAAGCAGCCTCCTCACCTTCGATGCCCTTGGCTTGACCGCGATGGATTTCACCTGCGTCGTGAACACCGACGTGACCTGGCACAAGCGGGTCCCTCACCACTTCCAGGTCGGCTTCCGGGCCCAGTCGCAGCGGACGGCCCTCGTCGCTGGGGACTGGGTCACCGGGGTGGACCTGAACGCGCTCCTGACCGGCGAGCAGATTGCTGGGAAGACGGAGAAGCCGGAGGCCCTGCCGGCGCCCACGCCACGCGCGTTGGGGGTGATCCTCGAGGAGGCGGCGGAGGCCACGGTGAAGGGAGAGGCGATCGAGCGATCGAGGCTCTCCATGGAGCTACGCGTGAACGTCTCCGCGAGCCTCCCGGTCCTCGGCCAGGTGCTAACGATGCTCAAGACGCCCGGCCTTCAGGGCGGCGCGCTCATGACCTTGGTCGAGGGGCTCGCCTACGCGACCTCCGACGCGGCGAAGATCGCGTATGCCAAGGCCTTGCTGGATCCGAGCTTGCCTCGGCTCGCCCGGTTCTCGCTCGTCGCTGCCGCGGCCACGATCGAAGAACCAACGCCTCAGGTGCTCGACGCGATCCGCACCTGCGCCAAGGATCCCGCCTGCGACGTCCGGAGCCAGGCCGCGCTCGTGTGGGGCACGATCGCTTCGCTGGAGCTCGACTCGAACCCATCGCTCGGCGCGTACCTGCGCAACGAGCTGCTGGCAACGGCGGCTCCGTCGCTCCTGACCAACGACGCGACGCCGGATCCCGGACCCGACACCGGGCTGTGGATTCGGGCGCTCGGCAACCTCGGCGGGGTCGAGGTTTGGCCGATGGTCGCGCCCTGGCTGTCCAGCAACGACGATCTGGTGCGTGGCTTCGCGCTGCGCACCTTGCGGTTCGTTCCGGTCGCCGCAGCGAGGCAGGCCTTGGCCGAGGCCATCCGCGAGGAGCCTGACCACCGAAACCGGAGCGAGGCACTCACCGCCGCGATGTACCAGCCGCGCGCGGCGATGGAGAAGGCCGTCAAGCGCGCGATGCGGGAGGACAGCGACAGCGCGGTGCGGCTCGACGCCGGCTACCTCGTAGCCCACTGGGGCCTGACGTCGCCGGGACTGTACGCAGAGATCAAGGACGCCGCCCTTCACGAGATCAAGCCCGAGGTCAAAGAGGGCCTGCTGGGGCTGCTCCCCAAGATCATCAAAGACGACGAGAGCACGAACCCATGAGGCAGTCGAATCCTGACCGCGGCTGGCTCGCCAGCCCGATGTGGCCGGTGCTCTGGGTGTTGGCGATCACGTCGGGTTGCGCCGGCTCCGGCGAATGCCTCCTGGGCACCCGCTACGATGGGACCCAGTGCGTGCCCACGGCGATCGCGTCGGTGTGTGGCGCTGGGACCAAAGTCGACCCCAAGACAGGCTCCTGCGTGCCGAGCCCGGACGCCACGACGAGCGACACGCCCTCCGGGGACAGCGCGGCATCGAACGATGTCGGTAGCCCTGCCGAGGGCCTGGTTGGCACCGACGTCGTCAACCTCGAGGGCCTACTCGGGTGCACGCCGTACTGCCCTCCGACCCCGTCCTGTGCCAGCGACGGCTGTGGCGGCTTCTGTGGCACGTGCGGCGCCGGCGAGAAATGCGGCGCGCTCGGCGTCTGCGTTCCCGACGCGACCTGCATCCCGGAGTGCACCGGACGGGTCTGTGGTACCGACGGGTGCGGAGGAAGCTGCGGCGCATGCACGGACACGAATGCTCCGGTGTGTATCGACGGTGCCTGCGGCATCCCCTGCGTACCGAACTGCGTGTTCAAGAGCTGCGGCACCGACGCGTGCGGCGGGAGCTGCGGGACGTGCGGCGCCGGCTCGAGCTGCGTCGATGACGCGCAGTGCCTCCCCACGGCTTGGAAATGCGCCCCGACGGCCTACGCCACGGGCGACCAATGCGATTGCGGCTGTGGTGCCGCGGATCCCGACTGCGACGCGTCCGGCATGGCGCTCTCGGGCTGCATTGCCTTCGAGACGTGCGAGGCAGGACTGTGCGTGTCGACCGTCGCCGCTGGCTGGACGTGCGCCAAGGAAGCCTACGGCAATGGCGGCCTCTGCGATTGCGGCTGCGGCGCAGCCGATCCCGACTGCGCCGATCCCAATGTGGTCATCATTGGCTGCAGCGCCGGGCAGGTGTGCAGCGCCGCCGGCGTCTGCGAGCAGTGCGTAGCCTCGTGCAAGGACAAGGTCTGCGGCACCGACGGGTGCGGCGGGAGCTGCGGAGAGTGCAAGCAGGCACCACAGAGCCCCGAACTGGCGTGCGTGGCCGGCGCCTGCGTCGACGGCTGCCTTCCGAGTCCCGTAGCGTGCGCGACCGCGGTGTGCGGCGACGATGGCTGCGGCGGGACGTGCGGGACGTGCCCGACCAACACGGTCTGCAGCGCAGGTACGTGCGTCGTGGCGCCGGGAAAATCGTGCAAAGGACACTGCAAAGGCACGGCCCCTGGTGGCTGTAGCTGCGCCATCGGCTGTGAGCTGTCCAAGACGTGCTGCCCCGACTACGGCGACGTGTGCCAGTGCGAATCGGCGTGCATTGGCAAGGCGTGCGGTCCTGACGGCTGCGGTGGTACCTGCGGCTTCTGTGACCCGAGCTCGGCTTCGCCCTTCTGCGATGGCAAGGGGCAGTGCGGAGCCACGTGTGTACCTCTGTGTGCCGGGAAGTCCTGCGGCCCGAACGGCTGCGGCGGCAACTGTGGCACATGCAGCGCCGACGCAACGTGCAACGACTCGGGCGCCTGCGTCGGCCCCGCGTGGACCTGCGAGCCGGACCTCTATCAGGACGGCGTGACGTGCGACTGCGGCTGCGGCCTGCCCGATCCCGACTGTACCGTGATCTCCGACACCTACGGCTGTCCCAAGGGCGTGGGCTGCGACGCGGGGACCGGGCTCTGCAAGATGGCGATCTGCACGTCGACGAAGCAGTGCGCCGTGCCCAAGTGGTGCATTGGTCACTATGGCGTGGGCGATGGGCACCGGCGTGGCACCTGTCAGGTACCCGACCCGACCACGTTCGGACCGGGGATGCCGTGCGCGTTCGACACCGACTGCGCGAGCGGAATCTGCGGCGCGGGGGTCTGCCGCGAGGCGTGCGGCAGCGACGCGGACTGCACCAAGGGTGCGATTTGCACCGGGATCGCGGTCGTCGATGGGCTCACGGAGGCGCCGCTCGGCGTGGTCACCGTCTGCGAGTCCACGATCCAGCTCGCCGAGCCATGCACCTCGCAGGTGGCTTGCGGTCCATCCCGGCAGTGCCTTGCCACCATCGACCCGAAGGACTTGGGCGCCGCTTACCGATGTGGCTTGCTGACCGACCCAACCTCGGAAGGCGTCGACTGTGACGCTTTGGCGCCATGCCCCATCGGCCTCGTCTGTAGCGGTGGACGGTGCATGCGCGCGTGTCCGGCGGGAAACGCCGACTGCCCGGCAAACACGACCTGCGGCAAGGCGACGCTGCATGGCGGCAAGACGACGACGGCGAGCGACGATGTGATGGTCGAGGCGTGCGTGCAGAACTGAGACGTTGCCGCGGGTGGCGGTAGCGAGACGTGGAGATGGGAGGCAGGGCGATGGACGGACCAGCACGAACGCAACTGAGACGAACTCGGCGATGGGGTGGGCCCGCAGCGGCGTCGCTTGCCTTGGCCACCCTGGTCGCAGTGGTGGGATGTGGCGAGACCGCGGTCGTGTGCGCCGAGGGAACGAGCCTCGACGCGAAGGGCGTGTGCGTTTCGACGGAGCTCCTCAAGGCCCGATGCGGCAACGGCACTGTGTGGGACGGAACGGCCTGCATCCTGGCACTCGTCGGACTCGGCGGGGACGCCGCCGCGACCGATTCGAGCCCGTCGCCCGACGCGGGTTCTCAGCCAGAGACCACGAGCGCGCCCGACTCCGGGCCGTCGCAGGACGTGAGTGCAGCCGTGGACGCCGGTCAGGACGCCAGTCCAGACGCACCATGCAGCCCCGCGTGCGCCGGCAAGGAGTGCGGCGACGACGGCTGCGGCGGCTCCTGCGGCGAGTGTCAGTTCGTGTCCAACAAACCCATCTGCTCCGAGGGCCTGTGCATCGCCATACCGTCATGTACGCCGGATTGTGCCAACAAGACCTGCGGCGACAACGGCTGCGGCGGCTCGTGCGGCGGCTGTGGCCCAGTGCAAGCGTGCTTCGCAAACAAGTGCGTAACGATCGAACCGAAGGACAGCTGCGTGGGTCACTGCGGCCTCTCGGCGCCCGGCGGGTGCCTCTGCAACGACGACTGCGGCGAGGTCGTGGAGTGCTGCGCGGACTTCTTCGCTGCTTGCTATTTCACGTGTACGCCAGAGTGCACCGGCAAGAATTGCGGTGACGACGGGTGCGGCGGCTCCTGCGGGAAGTGCGGCGTGGGTCAGGTCTGCGGAGCGGCGGGGACCTGCGGCGACGATCCCTGCCAACCCGATCCGTGCTCGGGCCATGGCACCTGCGGCAAGGGCGGCTGCTCCTGCAACCTGGGGTACTCGGGCTTGGCGTGCAACGCGTGCATCCCTGGCTATGTCGGCTACCCGACCTGTGTGCCGAGCGCCTGTCAGGGCCAGCTCTGCAACACCCATGGCGTGTGCCAGGAGCCTACTGGCGCGTGCAAGTGCGATCCCGGCTTCTCCGGCGCTACGTGCGACGCCTGCGCTGACGTCAGCCAGTCCTACCCGGCGTGCAAGGCCACCCCATGACCACGAGACGGCACCTCGAATCCGGTGAGAAACCGCTCGGCAGGCCGAATTTTTATCGCGGCTCTCGCGGCCGCGCGGAGGTTTCGATGCGGGTCACATCACTGATGAGAGTGGTCATCGTGCTCACGCTCCCCGTGATCAGCTGGTCGCTTCCGAGCTGCACCCCCACGCCGACGACGAATAGCTCGACCGCACACTGTAGCGCAGCGGACGGTCCCAACACGTGCAGCTCTGAGTTCGCGTGTTATGGGCGGGTCGTGTCGGCGGGCGAGAGCCACGTCTGCGCCATCGTTGGCACTCCACCCGAGGTGCGGTGCTGGGGCGGGAATGCGAAAGGGCAGCTGGGCAGCGGCGCGGGCAGCCCGGCCGCGGTGAATACGGCGACGACGCTCGATCTCTCCGCCGAGCTCAATGGCCTCGCTCTCGAAGAGATCGACTCAGCGGGGACCCAGTCGTGCGTTCGCGCGGGGGACAAGCTCGTCTGCTGGGGCCGCGACCGCCTCGGGCATCATGCGATCACGATGCCGTTGACCACGGGTGAGGCATTGAACGGGTTGACCGTGGGCGAGAAGCACGCCTGTGTGCGCCGGACGGTCTCGGGTCAGGCCGCCGGCAGCGCGTGGTGCTGGGATGCGTGGGGGCCGGGGGGCGCAGACGTCGACAGCACCGGCGCCAAGCTCACCCCGCTGGCGGACGTGGTCGAGCTGGCGGCGGGGGCGGGCTTCACCTGCGTCCGGCGCGGGACCTCGCTTGCCGCAGCCGGCACCGTGCGGTGTTTTGGCCAGAACGACCAGGGGCAGCTTGGCGTCGGTCGCGTTGACAGCGCCACGCATCCGGCCTGCATGGTCTGGAAGACGTCGAAGGACTACGACGCCGACCTGCGCGCCACCTCGCTGGCGGCCGGTTCGTCCCACGTATGCGCAGTCCAGGGCGGTACGCCGTACTGCTGGGGCAACGGCGAGTGGGGACAGCTCGGCCGAGGAACCATCGACGGCGGACCGACCGCGATGCAGGTCGACGGCGAATGGAACGACGTCGTCGAGCTCTCCGGGGCCGAGAGCACGGTCTGCGCGCGGCGGGGAGCCAGCGTGTCAGGACCTGGGAGCGTGTGGTGTTGGGGACGCGGCCGCAACGGGGAGTTCGGAGATCTGGGTGGAGCGCAGTGGCTCGACCGCCAGTTCCCTGTTCAGATCGTCGTCGGTACCCAGCCACCGTTCGAGGACGTCGTCGAGCTCTCCGTTGGCTCGGCGCACGCGTGCGCGCGCCGTGGCCAGACCCGGGATGGGGGGGCGGAGCTCTGGTGCTGGGGCCGGTCCTTCATGGGTGAGCTCCCGACCGCCTCGGCGACCGTTCCAGCACGTATCGGCGAGTTCAGCGATGCGGTCGAGGTCTCTGCCGGAACCACCGCGACCTGCTTCCGTCGCGGGACTGGCCGCGACGCGGCCGCTCAGGTGTGGTGCGCCGGATCGAACGAGGACGGCCAGCTCGGCGTCGGGGGCGTTGACACGCTGCCTCACGGTCCGACGAAGGTGGAGACCATCTCCGACGCGCTGGAGGTCGACGCCGGGCACCGATTTGCGTGTGCGCGGCGCCAGAACAAGGAGGTTTGGTGTTGGGGCTTCAACGGCGACATGCAGCTGGGCAGCAACGGTGGCACCGTCGTTGGCACGCCGGGCCGCGTCACTGGGCTCTCGGACGTGGCGCAGGTCGCACTTGGGTCGACCCACGCCTGCGCGCGAAAGACCGACGGCACGGTCTGGTGCTGGGGAACGTCCCGAGGGGGCCTCGGTGACGGCAAGACCACGGCCAGCAGTACGCCGGTCCAGGTGGTGGATCCAGCGACCAAAGCGGCCCTGAACAACGCCGTCGACCTGAGCCTTGGCTTGAACTTCAGTTGCGCACGGGTCCAGCAAGGCCAGGAGTTCCGCGTGCGCTGCTGGGGCGCCAACGACGGGGGACAGACGGGTCTTGCGGCCAGCCCGAGCGCGCCCCCCGCGGCTCCCGTGCGTGCGTGTCCGCCCGAGCGAGAGGTGTGCGGAAGCGGGTGCGTGCTCCGCCTGGGAAACAAGAGCCCCGGGGTGCCGAACGAGGACGCCAACTGCGGCAAGTGCGGCAATGCGTGTGCGACCGGCCAGCGCTGTTGGGAGGGCGAATGCTGCACGGCCGAGACCTGCAAGCTCACGTGCCAAGATGGTGACCTGGGCCCGTCGACCACCGACGTCGTCGAGATCGCGGCGGGCTCGGACTTCGTCTGTGCGCGGCGTGGCACCAAGCGCGACGCCGGCGGAACCGTCGAGTGCTGGGGCAACAGCGCCGATGGGCGATTGGGCCGACCCGTCCAAGTTCAGGCCGAAGCGGCCGTGCCCAAGCCGGTCCAGGACCTGGACAACGTCATTCAGCTCGCCCTCGGGAAGGCACACGCGTGCGCACGCAAGGCCGACAAGACCATGTGGTGCTGGGGCGCCAACGCGGACGGTCAGCTCGGCAATGGCCGCAAGGAGGCGTCTGCGTTTCCCGTCCAGGTGCTCGATCCCGATGCGTCCAATCCCACGCGCCCCTTGACCGGCGTCGAGGACATGACGGCGGGCGGCGGCTTCAGCTGCGCCCGCATGGGCGATGGCCGGATCCGGTGCTTTGGTGCCAATGACCAGGGCCAGCTCGGCGATCACTCGAACACCCCGCGCACCACGCCGTCGGAGGCCTCGCGCTGCTGTACCGCCGGGCAGGAGGCCTGCACGTCCGGCTGCGTGGACCTCAAGACGGACGTGAACAACTGCGGAACGTGCGGCAACCAGTGCGGTGCAGCGTCCTTGTGCAAGGAGGGCGAGTGTACCGCGTGCGGCGCGCCCAATACGGTGTGCGGGACGGCCTGCGTGGATACGAGCAAGAGCACCGACCACTGCGGAACGTGCAACAACGCGTGTCCGGCAGGAGCTCACTGCCTGCTCGGGAAGTGTCGTGTGCCCACGGAGTGCCACACGTGTGTGGCGGCCAAGTGCGTCACGTCAGCGCAGGCGTGCGGCGCAGACACCACGTGCGTCGCGCGCGAGAACTGCCGTGCCGACGCCAAGGACGCCGCCGCCGTGACTGCGTGCGGTGCGGCCACCGACACGGCGAGCCTTGCGCTCGAGACCTGTCAAAAGACCGCGTGTGCGCCGGAGTGCGGCCACTACGGCTGGTGCTCTGTCGCGTGTGCGTCGGACGCCGAGTGCCCGACGAGCGGTCGGTGCGTCGCGGTGGGTGGCGCGAGCTTCTGCTTGAAGAAGTGCGACACGGCGGCCTGCGGCGCCGGCTTTACTTGCAAGGGCGGCGCCTGCACTCCGGACGGAGGCCAGTGCGCGGCTTGTGTGGACCACGACAAGGACGGCTACGGCGTCGGAAGCGCGTGCCCGAAGGCCGGTGGGGACTGCAACGACAAGGACGCGGCCGTGAATTCGGGAGCCAAGGAGACGTGCAACGCAAGGGACGATGACTGCAACGGACAGACTGACGAGGGCATCGACCTGCAGTGGGAC
>SXGT01268450.1_pt1 | contig 50316 bp, 56 predicted proteins | sample 3176221 | NCBI WGS metagenome assembly SXGT01 (sample SAMN11356862, study PRJNA531348) | freshwater metagenome | isolation source: freshwater sample F1-120 | place: China: Fuxian Lake, Yuxi | collected 2017-12-25
CATGTTGACCGTCGCCTTGCCGCCGAACACGGCCTTCAGCTTGTCGTCCGCCTTGATCATCCGCTTGTTCTTCTGGTCCTGCAGGCCGTTCTTCTTGATGTACAACCACAGGCGCTTCGTCACCTCGGTGCGCGGAATCGGCTTGTCGCCCACCACCGGCGCGAGCGTCGCGCTGATGCTGACCGGCCGCATGAACGCGGCGTTCGGCTTGCGCGCAGTCTTCTTCTTCGCCGCCGGCTTCTTCGCCTTCTTCACGATCTTCTTCGCAGCTTTCTTTGCAGCCTTCTTCTTCGCCATCTCGTCTCCTTGGAAGACGCACAACGCGTCGCGGTTTAGTGTCGCACAACTGCGCGGATTTTCAGAGGAGAAAACGCAGCCGCCCCCTCTGGGGACGCCTCTGGGGGGCCTCTACGGCTCGACGAGCGATCGCAACTCCGCCTCGTCGAGCACGCTGGGTGCGTGTTTCGCCGCTGCGAAGATTCGCTCCACGCGCCCCTGGGTGGCCTCGATACCCCGCCGTTCGAGCCAGTAGACGACGTTGGACTTGCCCGACATCGGTCCCACCTCGATGACCTGCTCGCGCCCCACGAGGCTCGCAGGCACGCCTGAGTAGACGGCATCCATCAGGTCTGCCTCATTCTTGCGAGCGGCCTTGATGACGGCGGCAGCGTGTACCCCGGTGGCCGTCCGGAAGGCGTCACGCCCCACCACCGGGTAGTTGGGCGGCATCGGCACGCCGCACGTGCGGGCGACCAGCTCGCAGTACTCACCCAGGCGCAGGAGGCTGTCCTGCCGCAGGCCCATGAGCACCAGGTTCACCAGCAGCAGGTCCATGGGTGTATTGCCCACCCGTTCCCCGATGCCCAGCGCCGCGCCGTGCAGGCGCGTGGCGCCCGCCTCCCAGGCCGCCAGAGAGTTGATCACGGCCAGATCGCGGTCACGGTGGCCATGCCAGTCGATGCCGACGCCACCCCCGCAGTCATCCACACTCGACTGCACACATCGGACGACCGCCGCCGCGCCGGTGGGCGTGGCGTGCCCCACGGTGTCTGCCACACACACCCGCTTCGCCCCGGCTCGAATCGCCGCCGAGTAGAGCCGCCGCAGTGACTCGGGATCGGCACGCGTGGTGTCTTCGGTGACATACATCACCGACAATCCTTCTTTGACCGCAAAGCCGACGGCTTCCTCGGTCAGGGCGACGAGGCGGTCGAGCGTCCAATCCTCCGCATACTGCCGGATGGGGCTGGACCCGATGAAGGTGCAGCATTCAATCGGCAGGCCGACGCGCTGTGAGATCCGGGCGATCGGGGTGATGTCGGCGAGGACGGTGCGCGCCGCGCAGTTGGCCTGCACCCGCAGCCCACCCGACACGATTTCTCGCGCGAGCCGCTCGACGTCACCCGCCACCTGCGCCCCGGCGCCAGGCAGCCCGATATTTGCGGTCTCGATCCCCAACGAATCGATCAGGTGCAGGATCCGGATCTTGTCGTCAATGGATGGCGTGGTCACCGACGGGGATTGCAACCCATCCCGCAAGGTCTCATCATCGAGCATCACGGGACGATCCGACGGGGGCGGGGCCCCCACCCGGTTCCAGTCGTAAATCAGGGGGTGCATTACGTCCTCGTGCGCAGGGTGAGTAAACCAGCGCCAACAATCACGGCCGTCCAGGCCGAGGCGCGCCAGGCGCCTCCACGGACCGCCTCGCTCATCATCTCAGCCATGACCGGCTGGGGGCCTCGGCCGAGTTCCCACGCCGCCTCGCGGACGAGGTAATCACGCTGCGCAAGCACCACCCACTGGTCGAAGGCCGTATTCCACACGAGCACGGCCAGGCACAGCCAGAGCAGCAGCAGCGCCCGGGTGCGCGTCATGCCGCATCCGCGCCGCGATACCGGATGACCATTGCGGTGATGTCGTCCCCCTGCGCCGTGCCATGGGTAAAGTCGCTGACGGCGGCGAAGAAATGCGCCACCAGGCCAAGCCGGATGCGATCACCGGACTTCAGGGGCTGCGACGTCAGGGGCTGATCGTTGACCGACGTGCCGGACCTAGATTGCAGATCCCGAACCATCCACACGCCGTCGATCTGCTCGATCACGATGTGCTCACGCCACACTTCACTGCCACCAAGCCGCAAAGTGTTGTTTTCGCGGCGGCCGATCGAGAAGGGCGAACTGTCAACGACCACGGTGCGCTCACCTTGAGCGTCCGTGACCTCCAGTCGGAGGGGTTCGAGGGTGGGCTGTCCGGTGCTCATTTCCAAAGCATCTTACCGGAACCGGAGTCCCGAATCAGGCGAACCGTGACGTAAGTTATCAGCGGCAGCGCCGCCCATGCAGCCCACCGCATCCAGGTGCCGTCGGGCGTCATCGGCACCAGCCAGACACCGAGGGCGATGATGGCCACCACGGCCAGCCCTGTCACCGCAGGAGACCGCGGCTGCGGCCGTGCGACGACGGCCGGTGTGTCCATGGCCGACGTCCCGCATTTGTAACAGACGATGGCCTTGTCAGCGATGGGGGTTCGGCACGATCGACACGTCACGCGAGGTTCTCCGTTAGGATACTGGCCGTCCCAGTATGCTCTTTCCGCTTCGCGACGTCATACCGTCGCGCACCACGCCGCTGGTCACCTGGTTCCTGGTCGGGGCCAATGTGCTGCTGCACGTCTGGCTGGGGCTGGGCAGAGCTGACACGCGGGACGCCGTCGTCACTACCTGGGGTGTAATTCCGGCGGCTTTTTCATGGTTAAGCGCGGTGACCTCGATGTTTCTGCACGGCGACCTCCTGCACCTGGGCAGCAACATGGTCTGTCTCTGGATCTTCGGCGACAACGTCGAGGACCAGATGGGCCACCGTCGGTTCCTGGCCTTTTACCTGCTATGCGGCATCGTGGCGGCACTGGCAGAAACATGGGCCAGCCCCGAGTCGTTGTTGCCCATGGTGGGCGCCAGCGGCGCGATTGCGGGTGTGATGGGGGCGTACTTCGTCATGTTCCCCGGCTCCCGGGTGCTCGTGCTGCTTTTCCTCGCGTTCTACGTCAGTGTGGTGGAAGTGCCGGCCGTATTCTTCCTGGCGTTCTGGTTCTTGATGCAGGTCGTCGGAGGCCTCGGACGGTCGGCCGAAGGCGCCTCCACGGGAGGGGTCGCCTTTTGGGCGCATTGTGCTGGATTCGTAACTGGAGTCGCGGGCGCCTACGTGCTCAGGCAGCGGGAGCGGGCCCATTGGGACTGGAGGGAACCGCAGCGACCATCGTAATGGCGAAATGTCACGCGCCACCGCCTCCCCTGGAGCGAATTTCCGCGCCGACAGTCGCGAGCTCGATCATGAGCTTTTCCCACGCGTCGGCGTACTCCCCTTGGGTCATGGTGGGCTTCTTCCGCTTGAGGTCATCAATCTGTAGCGTCAAGCGTTCCTGTTTCTGAAACAACATCTGCAGGGCCGGGTCGGTGGCCTTGGTTTCGACACCCGCATCCAGATAGGTCATGGTCGCGAGCGTGCCGTCTTCGCCCGTGGCTGACATCGCCTCGCGTCCCACACCGTCGCCGTTGTCTTCAAGCAACGCACGTTCGGTGGCCAGCAGCCCCTTCTGTTCGAAGTACTGCTTCACGACCCTTGAGGCGTAGAAGAACGCCTCCCACATCGAGACCCGCGCGTTCTTGTCGAGGTCGGCCGCAGGGGCATTCAGCGCCTGCACGAACCCGTCAGCGAACACCGTGGCGTACTTCTGCGCCGGCGTGCTGGTGGACGTAATGATGATCCGCCGGTCGCCGGTGAGCCCGGCGGCGAACGGAAAACTCGCGCTGGAGCTGTTGACAAACACTACACGCGAGCGGATGGGCGTCAGTACGGCCTTCCAGTCGGTCACCGTCAGATCGGGCCCGACGAGATTAAACTTCGCGGCCGTCCCTTCAGCTGTGCCATGCCCAATCAACATGACAAACAGGACGTCCTCCGGCTTGAGGGTGTTTGCGAGGCGATCGAATGTGGCGCGTACGTTTTCTGCCGTCGCGCGTTGCTCGCCTTCGCCGGCCTGCTCCGCCAGCACGGTCAGCAGCGATGCGTCCATCTTAAACTTCTCGCGAAGGGTCGTGGCCAGCTGATCGAGCCACCCCCGGTGCTGCTTTGCGAATGTTGGTTCGCCCGACGCGCCCTGAATCAGCACCGCGTGGCGCGCAGGCTGCGCGACGGCCGCGCCCGGTAACAACGCCGCGAAACAGAGTCCGATAAGTGCTCGTGTCATGGTCGGACGGCGCACGGCTGACCTCACTTGCGCCGAATGGCGGCGATCAACAAATCCTGGGCACGGGCAAAGGTCGGAGCCTGTTCCAGTGCCTTGAGCGCTTCAGCCTTGGCCTCAGCATTCCTGTCGAGCCCCAGAAACGCCTCTGCGAGATCCGCATGCGCCTCGGCCCGATTGGTCGGCCCAAGGGCCAGTACGGCCTGCAATTCCGCCAGCGCGCCCGCATAGTCCTTCGTCGCCAGCGCGCGCCGCCCCAGTTGCACGTGCGCCTCCACGTCATACGGATCCACATCGGCCACCACGCGGAGGGCGAAGTCTTCGTTCGCCGTGTCCGCCACCTCGCGCGCCATGCCGGCCAGCTTCCGTGCCGCCGTCAGGTTGTCGTGATCCCACGTCAACAATTCCCGCCATTGCCCGCGCGCCTTGGCCGCGTCGCCCTGCTTCTCAAAGATGCCGGCCAACAACTCTCTCGGGTTGTCCTTCTCGGTGGCCATCGGCGCGAGCACAATCGCACGCTCAAGAGCGGCGATGGCCCCGGCCACCTCCCCTTCGTCCAGCAACGCCTGCCCGAGCGACCACTGGGCGATGTAACTACCCGGCACCTGCGCGGCCAGCGCCTTGTGCCCCTCCACGGTCAGTGGCTTGCCGCGTTCGGACGCAGGACGCGGCTCGGCCAGCGCCCGGGCCAGCGCGCCGTATTCCTTCTCCACAAACGTCTTGAACGACGCATCAATTTCGTCCACGCTCTGTGCAAAGGCCCTCGCGAAGGCCTCAGCGTCTTTCGCCCCCCAGGCATACGCGGTCAGCAATCGTCGCAATCCCTCGTCGCCATGCGTCGCTACCAGATGCTCTGTGAGCAGGGACGCTTCGAAGTAGGCGAGGGAAATATCCGGAAGGCGCTGGAACGCGTTTGGCAATCCCTTCACGCCAAACGTCCGATTCGCCGCTAGGGCGCGAGCGTAATCGATGATCTGCTCGCGGCCCCAGGCCTTGTTGTAGCGGTGTTCCTCGAATACCGAAATTCCCTCGGTGAGCCACCGAGGCACGCGGTAGTTAGACGCCTGCAGCGAAAAGACGTGGGCAATCTCATGCCACAACGTGGCCTGCCAGCTGAACGTGCCGGGCGGCCTGGCCTTGGGCGAATCCATCGTGATGACGCGCCCGAAACACGCACCCAGTGCGAACTGGATGCCGCCAAACCCCTGCGTCCGTACCGCAAAATCATCGTGCTTGGAGAACACCTCCACCAGAATCGGTCCCTTCGGCGTGAAGCCGTAACGAGTGGCGAACGTCTTGTAGGCGAGATCGGCCAGCGGCAGCGCGTAGGTCTTGAGCACCGCCGCTTCGTCCTTGGCAAACTTGAAGATGAAATCGCCTGACGGCACGCTCTCGAAACCGTCCACCAGATCCAGCGACAACAGCAGGTTGTATGTGGCGCCGTTGAACGGATCCATCTTGAACGCCGTTTCCAACGCCTGACGCGCGGCCGTTTCATCACCTGCGCGCATTAGATAAATACCCAGTTTTGCGAACCCCTCCGGGTCCTCGGGGTCCACCGTTGTCGCCCGTCGGGCGAATACGACGGCATCCTCAAATCGGTAGAGGCGCTCGGCCTGCTCCCCCATGATGCGGTACCCGCGCCCGAACAGTGGATTCACGACCATCGCACGAGCCAGTGCGGTGTCGACATCCGCCGTGCGCCCCTCGGCGTAGGCCAGCGCCGCGCGGTGCGCAAACTCCTCGGCTGTCCCCGGCCGCACAGTCGCCACGCGATCGAGCGCCGCAGCCACGGCGCTTTTGTCTTCTTCGTTCAGCTCGTGCTCGGCCGTGAGCAACCACACATCCGGATGGGCTGGCGCGAGTTTGCGCGCGGTCTCCATCGCGGCCGTGACCTCAGCCGGATCCACGTCCACAAGATTCGGAATCGTTCGCGCCAGGCCCACGTAACCGGGAATCCAGCCCGGATCGGCTTCAAGCGCCGCGCGATAGCTGCGCAGGGCATCCGCGTTCTGGTGTTTCTTGAGGAACATATCGCCCCACGAGGCTTCCATGTCGGCCTGTTGCAGTGGCAACTGCCCGATGCGTTGGAAGAGGGTGTTGGCCAGCCTGAAGTCGCCAGTCGCTGCGGCAGCGCGCGCCATGCGGAATGAGTTCTCTGGCGTCACGTCGTACGACTGCTGGAGCATCTTGCCGAGGCGGGCGCGGCCTTCGTCGCGCTTGCCCTGACGGATGTCGATCAACCCGAGTTCCAGCAGCGCATCACTCATGTCACCGGCATCCACGAGCGGCGTCAAGCGAGTGCGGGCAGCCGCATCCTTACCCTCGAATACTTCGATGAGCGCCAAAGCTACGGCCTTCGCGTCAGGCGGTGCGGTCACCGTGACAGCAATGGCGCGGGCGCGGTCTAGATTGCCTCGCCCGAGGGCCCGCCGCACATGCCGCACCATCGTGTCAGCAGTCGTCGCTTCTTCCTGGGCGGCCTGCGACCAGGGCGCGGCCATGGGTCTGGAGGCCAGACACACGATCGCGATACCGACAATCAGCCACGCGCGCTTTGACATATGCGATCAATTTATCACTGGCGCAGTGCGCGCGTCTCGACCCGGAGACGCGCCCGCAGTGCGATTCCGAACAACATGGTCATGACGGGCCCGCTGATCCAGGCTGACAGCAACAGCGCCATCCCAGCCAGCTCGCCGAGGACCGCGATGTAGTTGGGATGGTCCACGTAGTGATACGGGCCCGAACGCACGAGCGGTACGTCTAGCAATACCAGCACCTTAAAACGTCCAGCGATCACCCAGATTGGCGATGGCATCAGTCGAACTCGTGCATCCGGTTGACACCACATGGCTGATGCTGCTTAAGCCGAGCGCAATCGAGATTTTGCTCGAGACCATGCCCACCGTTGAGACCGGCACGGCTTACGGCGACACGCGATGCGGGTGCCCGCTGCAGTAGTCGGCATAGTGCCGCTCGGCCACATCGATGCCGATAAGCACTCCGGCGTTGGGCAGCCCCTGACCCAGGCCGGCGTCCGCGAGGACCTCGCGCGCGGCCAGCATGGCCATGCGTGACACCTTGGCATACCGGCGCTCATCGCCCCGCGCCTCGAGCGGCGCCAACTCCAGTGCCGCCGCGATACGACACGGCAGAGACGATGCGTCAAAGTGAACGATGGCGCGAGTAACGCTGCGGCCGTTGTTCACCGCATCCCAGAAAGCCTCGCGTCCTACGCCGGACGACATCACACCGATACCTGTGGTGGCCACACGGGGCAACAAGTCGGGCAGACACCGATAGTATGGTGCCGTCGTGACTCCCCGATTGCGTTCATGTCTAGCCAACCGCTGTTTTGTCCTGGCTGGTGGACTGGTCTTTGCGGCGGCGCTCGGAGTTTTCTTGTTGGCGTACTGGCAATACGGTCGCGTGGCAGGCCCATGGACCACCGACGGCTGGACGACCGTCACCACCAACGTAGCGCTGTTCACGGTGTTTGCGCTGCATCACTCGGTGTTCGCTCGCACCGGAATAACAACCGCTATCAGCGCATGCGTGTCGCTACCGCTTGAGCGCGCCACCTACGTGTGGATCGCGTCACTGCTGTTTTTGTTTACGCTCTGGGCATGGGCACCGGTGAAAGGTCTCACCTGGCAGGTGGCAGGCGCAGCCGCGTGGCTCCTGTATGCGGACTGGTTCGCGGGCTTCATGCTGACCGCCATCGCCGCATTCGCGCTCGACCCGTTCGATCTCTCAGGCATCCGGCAGGCCTGCGGCCGCGTCGGGCCTGGTGAGGTCACCCTCAGCGCCACAGGCGCCTACGGCCTCGGCATCCGACCTATCTCGGCTGGGTCCTGCGTGTGTGGAGTGTGCCGGTCATGACCGGCACCAGGCTGGTCTTCGCGAGCGTCAGCACGCTGTATCTGGTGGTCGCCATCCCGCTCGAGGAACGGCAAATGCGCCGCACTCTGGGCCCGGCCTACACCACCTACGCGGGCGCCGTCCGGTGGCGCAGAATCCCCGGCGTCTACTAGCCTGGGAAAAGACGTGCGATGTCTTTTTTGGCTGAACTCTTTAAAACACAGCCGACGTCTCTTTTTCTAGTCGTCGAGAAAGATCATCGACTGGTGCGACGGGATCTCGAACCGGCGGCGGCACTTGTTGCAGTTCACGGTGTCGTCCACCCGATACAGGTGATCGCGCAACTTCTCGAACAGCGCGCGATCCCGCTGATCGCCCCCGCCCGGCATCCGCTCCTTCTTTTCCCGCAACAACCACTTGATTTGGTAGTCATCGCGATGCCCGCATTGCGGGCACCGAAGCGACATCGCCTTCATTTCGATGCTCTCAGTAAAACAGTCCCGTTCGTTCAGCGCCATGCGCGGCATTGTACGACTTAAGTAGACTTAACGGGATGCCCCTTCGTCCCGCCGTCGTCTTCTATGTGTCGGGTCACGGCTTCGGCCACGCCTCGCGCGAAATCGAGGTCATCAACACACTCGGTGCCGCGCGATCCGACCTGGCCATCGTCCTTCGCACGGCCGTCGCCTCGTCGCTGCTGACCCGAACGCTCCGCGTCCCGGTGACCCACCTCGATGGCCCCTGTGACACCGGCGTCATTCAACGCGACAGCGTGACGCACGATGATGAGGCGACAGTACGAGAGGCGATGGCGTTTAACCAGACGATGCGGGAGCGGACGAAGGCCGAGGTTGAACGGCTCGCGACGTATGATGTGCGAGCGATTGTCGGCGATATCCCTCCGCTGGCGTTCGAGGTGGCGGCGGAGATCGGTGTGCCGTCAATCGCCATCGGCAACTTCACCTGGGACTGGATTTATGAATGGTATCCGGAAGCCCTGCGACGAGCGCCGCATCTCCTTGAAGACATCCGGCGCAGTTACCACCGCGCTGCGCGTGCGCTCGAACTACCCCTTTCAGGCGGCTTTGACGTGTTCCCCTCGGTAGCGGCCATCCCGTTCATCGCGCGCCATTCGCAATGGACGCGTACAGACGCGCGGCGTCGTCTCGGCCTGGATCTGGCGCGCCCTTTGGCGCTGCTCTCATTCGGTGGCTATGGCCTGCAGCGTCTAGACATTTCGCTTCTCGACTGCCTGGCTGACTGGACGATCCTGCTGACCGATCAGATCACCGATGGCGGCGGGCAGGCGCCGGAGCAGGTGCGCTTCATTGCCGAGGAGTCATTCGTCGGCGACCTTCGCTACGAGGATCTGGTGGCGGCGGCGGATGTGGTGGTCACCAAACCAGGCTACAGCATCATCAGCGAGTGTGTGGCCCATAGTACGGCCATGCTCTATACGTCGCGCGGGCATTTCCGCGAATACGACCTCATGGTGGAACGAATGCCGTCACTGCTTCGGTGCCGATTCATCAGCCAGGACGACTTGTTCGCGGGTCGATGGAACAAGGCGCTCACGGCGCTGGTGCAGCAGCCACCTGCGCCACGACGGCCTGGCACCGACGGCGCCAGCCACGCGGCCGCGGCTATTCAGGCCGTGGTGGACACGCCTAGTGCGCGAGGGTGCAAATCCGCGGCCGATTGACCTTCTCGGTCCAATCTGGCGCGAAGCCGGCCTGCGCGAAGAGTGCCGCCATGTCGACGTCGGCTTTGAACCCGATGCGCACGGTGAACGGCGATATCGACTGTTCCACACGCGAGAGCAGTGGATGCGCGCTGCGGAAGTGATTGAGCACCCCAATGCGGCCGCCCGGCCGGCAGACCCGCTGCATCTGGAGTAGAACTTTGACGGGATCGGGCACCACTGAAATCAAGTGCGCCGCGTAAACGATGTCGAAGCTACCGTCTCAGAATCGCAGGTCGGCGGCATCCATTTAGACGAACCGGGACCGCAGCCCTTCGCGAGCCACGCGGGCCTCGGCCCGGTCGAGCATCTCGGAGGAGTAGTCGATGCCGGTGCCATCGGTGTCGGGCTGGTACGGCGACAGGTTGAGACCCGTGCCGACGCCGACCTCGAGAATCCGCTGCCCAGCCGTGTCTCCCATCGTCTCAACCGCGCGACGCCGGCCACCCTGCAGCACCCGATCAAACGCCACGTCGTAGACGGCCGACAGGTTCGCGTACATGCGTGCCCTCACGTCGTTTTCGACCTCGGCTACTAAGAGGTCCTGCGGAGACTTCCAGGGACTCATTGGTGGCGCCAGGTGAGGACAAATGCCGGTGGCAAGTTGCGCCACACCACGCGGCGTTCCGGGCCCGATCCCATGCGCTCACTCAACGCCCGGCGAAACGATCTGGCCAGGGGCGTCGTGTAGCCGCTGACGTACTGGAAGGTCGTGAAGGTGCCGCCTGGCCGCAACGACGCGGCGACGGCATCGAGAATTGCCGTCGTGACTTCGGCAGGCAGGCTGGCAAACGGCAACCCTGAGATGATGTGGTCGGCCGGGAACATGTCGCGCGCGTGCAACAGCGCGGGAAGGTCAGCTGCCGACGCGCACACGGCCTCGATTCGCGGAAACCGCCGCGCAATCGCCGTCACAAATTTGGGTTCGATATCGATCGCCAACGCATGCGCGCCTGGCCCCAGCTGCGTGGAGATGGCGCTTGTGACGACACCGGTGCCCGACCCCAATTCCACGACGGTCCTGGGTCCGGTCAGACCGAGGCCACGCACCATTTCAGCTGCGAGCGCGCGCGAACTCGGCGCTACAGCGCCCACCGTTCTCGGGCTCCTGACAAACCGGCCCAGCATCAGCAGGTGCGCGTTCATCGCTCGGGCACTATACCTTGAATGGACGGGGGGGCGGCCAGCGCAGAAAGCAGCCGTTCGCCTGCTTCCGGGCTGCCGTGCAGGGTGCTGATACGCAGGCCCTCCACGCGATCCCTGAGCGCGCGGGCAATCGCCACGCTGAATTCATGTCCCGCCTCGCCCGGATCGGCAGACAGGCGCATCTCGTCCAGCAAGGCCTCGGGGAGCCTCACGCCGACCACTTCGCTTGCGTGGAATTCGGCCTGGCGTACGCTTTCGAGTGCGACCACACCGGCAATGATGGGCACGCCGGCAACGCGCAGCCTCGGTAACACCGCATCAAAAGCGTCGAGGTCAAAAATTGGCGGCGTCAGCAGGTACTCGGCGCCGGCCTCGACCTTAAAATCGAGCCGGCGCCACTCGGCGTCCAGTTCGGGCGAAAACGGATTGACTGCCGCCCCGATGTAGAACTCGGTGGGGGCCCCAAGCGATCGGCCGCCGATGTCCAGCCCACGATTGAGCCGCGACGCCATGTTCAGCAGGCCGATGGCATCCACCTCGAACACCGACGTGGCGTCGGCGTAGGCCGTCTGCGGCGCAGGGTCGCCCGTGGTGAGCAACACGTTGCGCACGCCCATCGCGTGCGCACCGAGCAGGTCGGACTGCAGCCGCATGAGGTTGCGATCGCGGCACGAGACATGCAGAACCGGTTCGACGCCGCTCTGCTGGCGCAGCAGCAGCGCCAGCGCCAGTGCGCTGACGCGCGCGCCGTTGCGAGGGTAGTCGGGCACGCTCACGGCACAGATACCCGCCGTCTGTTGCCGGTGGACGCCCGCCACCACGGCAGCAAGGTCCAGTCCGCGCGGGGCCGCAGCTTCGCCAAGCAGGGCAAACTGACCCGCGTCGAGGACGCGGCCAAGCGTTGAACGCAACGCGCGGGGCACCGGAGTCACAACCGCCACTGGCCCGGCGTCGGCCGTCACACGCGTGCGTTGGGTCACCGGCGCGGAGGCGCGCACGCTCGCGGCAATCTGCCGGATGTGGTCAGGCGTGGTGCCGCAACATCCGCCTACCAATCGCACGCCGGCCGCCACAAACCGTCTGGCGTACCTGGCCATGTATTCCGGCGAACACAAGTAGAGGTTCCGACCATCAACGTCGCGGGGCCGGCCGGCATTGGGCTGCGCCGCCAAACGCCGCGAGGTCAGCCGCGCGATGCGCTCGATCGTCTCGAGCATGGCGGCCGGACCGACGCTGCAGTTGATGCCGATGACATCCGCGCCGGCTTGTTCGAGCGCGGGGGCAAACGTCTCGGGCGGTGTGCCGTCCAGCGTGTTGCCGTCATCTTCGGTGGTCATCTGCGCCACGATCGGCAGCTGGCTGACCTGCCGGACGCCGCGAATGGCAGCCACGAGTTCATTCACATCCCGGAAGGTTTCAAGGATGAACAAATCCACGCCACCTTGAGCCAGCCCAACAGCCTGCTCGCGGAATACAGCTTCCGCCTCATCCACGCCGGTGCGGCCCCACGGTTCGATGCGGACGCCCAGAGGCCCCATGGCTCCGGCCACGAACACGGAGTCGCCGGCCGCGCGTCGCGCCAGCATAGCGCCGGCGACATTGATGGCCTGCGTCTCGTCGGCGAGCCCGAACGTGCCGAGTTTGACGCAATTGGCGCCGAATGTATTGGTCTCGAGCACGTCAGCGCCGGCATGCACATATTGAGCGTGCACGCCTGTGACCAGACCCGATTGGGTGAGATTCAGTTCATCGAAGCAGCGATTGAGAAAGACGCCCTTGGCGTACAGCACCGTACCCATCGCGCCGTCGCAGACGAGCACGCGTTCGGACAAAGCGTCGAGAAAGGGGCCGCGCACTTCAACGAGGCGGGTGTGTTGATTCGGCCACCAACAGCTCCCGCTTGTCCCAGATAAAATCCTTGTTACTGTACACGGCCAGTTCGTAGTCCTTGCCCATGAAGATGGCCGACACCGGGCAGGCTTCTTCGCAATAGCCGCAGAAGATGCAACGCGTCTTGTGAATCTGATAGAGCTCGGCGTAGCGCGGACCGGCCTTCACCGTGCCGTCGTTCTCACCTGCTTCCAGGTAGATCGCATCAGCCGGACACGCCACCGCGCACAAGCCGCACGCCACGCACTTCTCAAGGCCGTCTTCGTCGCGCATCAACACCTGTTTGCCCCGATACCGAGGGAACACCGGGACCTTCTGGTCCGGGTAATTCACGGTGTTCGACGGCTTGAACATGTGCCGGAAAGTGTTGGCAAAACCTTTGATAAACGGCCCAATCATGCCTGTGATGATACCAAAGGAGCTCCGCCAGTGCCGTCAGTTGTGTCAAACTCCTCTCTTGGCACGTCTAAGCCGTCAGCAAAGGAGATAGTGCCTTGGAGCATTCAGAATACGAGCCCGTAAGGCCCGCGCCACCCGAGTGGTCTCGCCAGGTCGATCCCGAGTCCGACGAGGCCTGGGAGTTCCTCGGAATGCCGCGGCAACAGGTAGAGCCGACCCGTCCAGTGGAAACGCCTCAGGAAGGGCGGCGGGTTCGCCGCTCGGCCGTCATATTGCAGGTGCGCGAGGAAGTGTTCGCCTGGGTGAAAACCCTGACATCGGCGGCTGTCTACGCGACGCTGATCGTCACGTTTGGCTTTCAGGTGGCGCGGGTGGAGGGCATGAGCATGGCGCCCACCCTGCAGGATCAGGACCGGCTGATCGTCAACAAGCTCGCCTACCTGCTCGACTCGCCCAAAGTCGGCGACGTCGTGATGCTCATCTATCCGAAGAGCCCGGACAAATCCTTCGTCAAGCGTGTGGTGGCCGAGCCGCTGGATACGGTCCGCATGGTCGAGGGCAAGGTCTTTGTCAACGACGAAGTGCTGCCAGACGATTTCATTCCTGAGGAATACCGGTCAACCGACGATCTGCCCTCCGAAGTCGTGCCTGAGGGGTATTACTTCGTGATGGGCGACCATCGCAACAACAGCTCCGACAGCCGCCACTGGGGCTTTGTCCCGAAGAAGTACATCCTCGGTCGCGTGCAACTGCGCTGGTGGCCGTTCAACCACGCACGGGTGTTTTAGAGCCGCCGGACTTGGCCGTGACGCGTATCGCGCCAATCTCCATGGTGCGATCGATTGCTTTCAACATGTCGTACACCGTCAACGCGGCCACGCTCACAGCCGTCAGCGCTTCCATCTCCACACCGGTCGGGCCGGTTGTGCGCACCGTCGCGCTGATCGCATACCCCCACGATCGCGCAGTCAGGGCCACGTCCACGGCAGTGACAGCCAGGGGATGACACAGGGGAATCAGGCCTGACGTGTGTTTGGCGGCCATGATGCCGGCCAGCCGCGCCGTCTGCAGTGGGTCACCCTTCTTGACAGACCCGTCGCGAATGGCACGCACCGCCTCGCCGCTCATCCAGATTTCGCCGACGGCGGTGGCCTCGCGCACCGTCTCTGCCTTTGCCGTGACGTCAACCATGCGCACGTGGCCCTTCGCGTCCACATGTGTCAGGGCACCCCGCTTAATCTTGGTCTTCATCCGACTCTCCCCTCGCGAGGAAAAACGACAGGCTCTCGAGTGACACGGTCAAGTCCACGTTCTTAAGCTTCACGCCAGGCGCCACCTTTAGTGCGCCCGGAGAAAAATTGAGCACCGCGCGAATACCGGACGCCACCGAGACGTTGACCACATCCTGCGCCGCCGATGCAGGCACAGCGAGCACGACGATACCGATGTTCTCACGCTTGACGACCTTGCGGAACTCCACCATGTCGAGGATGCGTACGCCACCGCGTGACTTGCGTCCCACCTTGCTGCGATCGATGTCAAACAAGGCGGCAATCTCGAAACCCTCCTGGTGGAATCCTGGATAGTTGGCAAGCGCGAGGCCCAAATTACCGGCGCCAACCACCGCCACGCGCACGCCGCGATCAAGCCCGAGAATCACGCGCAGGTGGCGTTTGAGCTCGCGCACGTGATACCCGACACCACGTACCCCGAACTCACCGAAATACGCCAGATCTTTTCGAATCTGTGCGGCATTGAGATGAAACTGCTCCGCCATCGTTCGCGAAGACACCGCTTTGACGCCTGCCACGTCGAGCGTGTTCAGGCAGCGTAGATACACCGACAAGCGGCTTGCCGTCAGCTCAGATACCTGATCGCCGCCTTTCGCCATTTTGTCCCGGCGACCGCCGGCCTTCTGTCCCAGCTTGTTCTGTGCCGTCACAAGACCACGATTCTAGCGCGGATTCACGGAGGTGCACTAACATCGAACCATGCGCTTCTGCCTGTGTCTCACCGTGGCTGCCGGCCTCCTGGTGGCGGCGCCGATGACCATGGGCATGCAAACCATGTCGCGCACGGCGACGACGCTCGCAGCCATTACGCGATACCCCACCTTTTATCATGACAAGGCTGTGGCACTGGTCGGGACGCCCGTGGAAATTGCGGAAGGTGCGCTGGCAGGATTGCCGCTCGAGGCACCGAGACAGTTTGTCATTGCGCCAAAGAGCGGACGAGTGCCTCTGTGGGCGATCGAACTGCGAGGCCGCCTGCTCGACATCGGACGCTTTGCGTCAGATGACTCAAGACTTGGGCCACTCGACCTGACCAAACTCATCACGCTCGTCGCCGGCGACCGGTGGCCGGCGCGCGATCGCTTGCTCATCCTGCACGGTACGACCTGGATCGATCGCGACCCCGTACTGGCGCCCACGATGCGAAATCTGGCGCTGCAACCCGAGCGGCTGACCGGGCAAACGGTTGTGGTGCGGGGGCGCTTTCGGGGCCGCAACCTCTTCGGCGACCTCCCTGCGTGGCCCAGGCAAAGCCAGTGGGACTTTGTGCTGCAGACCGCCGACGCCGCCGTCTGGGTGGTCGGCAAGCGGCCCCGCGGCGACGGCTTCGATCTGACGACCACCACACGCACACACACCGGCCGCTGGCTCGAAGTCACGGGTCGCGTGACGATTGTGGACGGGTTGCCGCTCATCCTGGCCGACCAGTTGCGCGCGGCCGAGCCCGAAGCCGAACCAGCACCCGAGGCAGACCCGACCCCGGCGCTGCCAAGCCCTGAGGTGATTTTTTCGGCTCCTGCCCAAGACGAAACGGGCATTGCCCGCGACGTGCTCGTTCGACTGCAGTTTTCACGGCCCATGCGGCCCGGCTCGCTCCAGCCGAACATCCGTATCAGGTACGCGGACGGCGTCACGGAAGCCCTGCCGTCGTGGACGGCCATCTACAAACCGGGGCCCATGGCTGTTGAGATTCGATTCGAGGCGCCGCTCGCAGGCGGCGTCGGGGTGATCGTGGAGTTGGGCGCGGGCATCCAGGCGCCCGATGGCGTGGCACTCACGCCGATGACGCTGCGGTTTATGACGTCAGCCGGGCTGCGGTAGGCGGACCGCAATCGCCTCGCGCGCGGCGGCGACCACCGACGCCCGGTCGGCAAAATCAAGACCGGCCGTCTGCACCGGCGGCGCGAACTCCACCTGCAACGTGGCCGGACGAATGACCATGCTTCCCCGTCGCATGGCGGCGCTCGCTCCCGACACGGCCACCGGCACAATGGGCACCTGGGCCTGAATCGCCATGATGAACCCGCCCTTCTTGAACGGCAGGAGTTCCCCGGTTCGACTCCGTGTGCCTTCCGGAAACACGATAAATGAGCGGCCAGCCGTCAGCGCCTTCGATGCGGCGTCCACCGCCGGCAGGCTCTGCCCGCGGTTGGCGCGCTCGAGCGGCACAAATCCTGCCGCGTCAAACACCCACACCAGGATGGGCACCGTGCGCAGCTCGGCCTTGTAGACCACGGAGATCAGCGGAAACAGCGACCGGAGGGCGAAGAACACCGCGGGCGGCTCGAGATTGCTGGCGTGATTGGCCACGTAGACCGCAGCGCGTCCTATCTGAATGTGCTCGGCTCCGACGATGTTGAGGCGGATGCCACACAGCGCGAAGCCGAGGCGCACCCCGAAGCCGCCTACGCGATACAAGGCTCTCGGGTCCCTGGATGCAATGGTCCACAGGAGGATCGGCACCCCGACGATCAAGAGGTACGCCGACAGGCTCGCAAACGTGGCGAACGTGCGGGCCGCTGCGACCAACGGACTTACGACGCGCGTGCCGCGCGACGCGGAGCGGCGGCCACGGCCGTGGCGGCCGCCGTCGCGGTCGCCGCCGTCTTTGCCCGAGTGGCCTTGGCGGCCACCGACCTGGAGATGTTACGGGCTTTTGTAGAGAAACAGCGCTCAAGCGCCTGTTCCACCCGCTCGTCGATGACGACGACCTTCTCGCCCATCACCTCAGAAATCTCGGAAACCACTAGGAACTTGGCCCGGTCCAGCATCCGCTTTTCGCGGAATGAGAGGCTTTTAGATTTCGCGAGGTGGCTCAGGCTCTTCAGCACCTCCACCACGTCGTAGATGGAGCCGGTCCGCATCCGATCGGAGTTGTCCTTGAACCGGCCTTTCCAGTTCTGGTGACTCTCGATCTTGCCGTCCCCCAACAACGAAAACAGCCGTTCGGTCTCATCGTCGGTTATCGCCCGTCGCAGGCCCACGCCATCGACGTTGTCGACCGGGACGAACACAGTGGTCTCATTGGCCATACGCAGTTGGTAGAAGCCGCACGTGGTGCCCATGATGGTCTTGGTTTCGATGCGCTCGACGATGCCGAGCCCGTGATTTGGGTAGATGACCTTGTCGCCGATCTCGAATGCCACGAGTCCCCCGGTTTTATTGACTGCGGACGCGCAGGCTGGCTAGCGCGTTGCCTGAATGAACCGTGAGTATACCTCAGACGGCCCAATCCGGCAACGTCGGCGACGATAAATTACTGCATGGCAATGACTTAGCTACTTACTCCCTATTTTACCCGCGTGCCCCTTCCCGGTGCGGGCACCCAGGTTGTCTCGCACGAGCGGTTGTTCCCGATTGGCCACGTTGAACCCGGCCTCATACACCATCTGGGTAATACGCTGGAGTTTCGGAAACATGATTTTCTCGACTGAATCCGACGCCTGGTGATAGTCGGGATGTGTGCCGGTGAAGAAAAACGCGATAGGAATGCCCTTGGTCGCGTAGCTGTAGTGGTCCGAGCGCGTGTAAAAGCTGTTGGGGTCGCGCGGGTCGTTGTATTCGTAGTTGAGCTGCAGCGGCTCGCGGGTGCCGAGGTTGGCATCCACCACCATGTTGTGCAATTCGGTGGAGATGCGGTCGGCGCCGATGACGTAGACCGTGCTGGCCTCACCGGGGAGGTTGTCGCGGTTGCGGCCAATCATGTCGATGTTGAATTGGGCCTGGATGGTGTCGAGGGGCACCACCGGAAAGTCGGCCATGTACCGCGAGCCCTGAAGACCCGATTCCTCGCCTGAATGCCACACAAAGATCGCAGACCGCTTCGGCTGGGGCCCGGTGGCAAAGGCCTTGGCGATGCCCATCAATCCCGTCGATCCCGACCCATCATCGTCTGCCCCGTTGTTGATGAGGTCGGGCACGGTGCCTGGGGCAGCGGCTCCACGGCCGCCTGCGGCGGGCGCTGCCGTGCGGTAACCGATGTGATCGAGGTGAGAACCGAACATCACGTAGGTCTTCTTGAGCACCGCGTCGGAGCCCTCCACCAGACCCACCACGTTCTTGGTGAGCTGCGTGGAGATGACCTCGTAGTTGTTGTTCATGTTGACGGTGACCTTGACGCCGGGCACCGAAAATGTCGGCAGCATGTCGCCTTTGTCTGAGGCGGCCTTCAGCGCGGCGAAATTTGTGGGCGCCGACGCAAAGATGACTTCAAACAGGCGGTCGTCGCCCGTGATCTGGGGCGTCACGAGCGCATCAATACGCTGCACCGTGGTGAGGTCTGCCGGCGCGGCTGGCACGCCACCGCGTCCGCCTCGTCCACCCGCCGGAACGCCGCGTCCGCCGCGGCCCGTACGCGCCGCAGCTAACTGCGCCTGGGCCTGGGTCACGGCCAGGCTGGCCTGCTGGAGCGCCGCCTGAGCTTCGGCAAGCGCTACTTCGGTTGGAGTCAGCGGTGCGGCCGCAGGCGTAAAGCCGAGCGCCGCCTTGGCGCCCATCGTTTCAATCGCGTAGCGGCTGCGCGCTCCAAGAACCCGGGCGGCACCGGTTAGGTTGGCCGGGCCGTTGCCCATCCAGACCACAAGCTTGCCCTTGGCGTCTCGGCCCTTGTAGTCGTCGTGCGCGGGCTCGGCCATGCTGATGCCAGAGCCGACAAACTCGACGCCATCAAAGGTCAGCGACTGTTTTCCGCCGGTGTTGGTCGGAAAGGTCACGCCCTCGCCGTGTTTGAAGGTGACCGGCGCCCTGCCTGGCGCTTCGACCGTCACCGACGAGTTGTTGGTGATGCGATAGCCCTTCTGCTGCACGTTCTGGAAGTACGTGCCGTTGTCGCCCATGGGCTTCACGCCCATCTCGCGCAAGCGCTCTGCGACGTACTGCGTCGCGAGGCCGTACCCTTCGGTGAAGATCGCCCGCCCTTGCAGTTCGTCAGACGACAGGTATGTGAGCCACTCCCGCAGGTCTTTCTCCTGGATGACCGCCCGGCGGCTGCCCTGCGCTGAGACGACCGGCCACGGCAGCGTCGCTGCCCCCGCCCACACTGCCGCCAAAACGCCCACCGTCACCCACCCCCGCCACATCGGTTTTCCAACCGTCATCTCACCCTCCTGATCACTCCCAATCCGGGGAAGCATACACCCGCGAGGCCCAGTGCTCGCGAGCTGCTCAACTACTGGTTCTGCTTCCGGGAGTCGCCCTGCAACGTCTTGGTGATGACCGCGCTGACGAGGCTGATCAGGATGGCGGCGACGATGGTGGTCAGGATGCCGCGCACCTCGAAACCGGCCAGGAAGTACGAGGTCAGCCACAGGCAGAACTCGGAGACCACGAAGTAGAAGAGGCCCAGCGTGAGGATGGTCACCGGCAGGGTCAGGATCACGAGCACAGGGCGCACGAGCGTGTTGACAATCCCCAGGACCGCGCCCGCCACGAACGCGTCCTGGGTCGTCGCGACGTTGACATCGTCGAACAGCCAGGCGACAAAGAGGATGGCCAAGGAGTTACCAATCCAGCGTAAAAGAAGTCCGGTCATGTCCCCTGCTATACTCTGCTCCTTGCCCTCCGGCCGGAGTGGCGAAACTGGCAGACGCGCGAGACTCAAAATCTTGTTCGCTTAACGGCGAGTGTGGGTTCGATTCCCTCCTCCGGCACCAGATTCCCCCGGAAACCGTCAGGATGAGGTTCTCGTTGGGCGAAGGGTGAAAGTTCTGTTCGCGTTGACGAGTTTCTTTTTGGCATCCAGCTCGAATCCCTGCGGCGACATTCGTCGGCGGGTCGGATCAGTCCAGCCGCCTCCGAAAAACGGTTCGCACAGATGAGTCAGGTAGCGTAACGTAGTTAATCCGTCCACCCGATCGGATCAACCTCCTTCCGCATTTCCCACAGGAGACGTCACGGCTTCGGTTCGACGCGGATGACGGGCGCACCCGATTGCGGGTTGCCGGGTCTTCAGACCCGGCAACGATTCCAACCTATACTCGTGATGTGTCTCGTCTGACCCGCCGCGAGCTGCTGAAGGCTGGCCTTGCGGCCGTCCCGGCCGCGGCGCTCGTAAAATTCGGCAACGGTCGCCCACCCAGCGTCAGCGACGCCTACGCGGGATTTCCGGATCCGGTGCGCCAGTGGCGTGGCGACTCATCAGTCGGAGCGTCGCTCAGGTCGGGAAATGTTTCCACCGACTCAGCCCGTGGCGCTGTCGAACAGTCCCTGCGGCCACCGACGCAGCAGCGTCCCCGCTTCGATCCCCGCACCGGCGAACGCCTCATCCCCGAGGGCTTTGCGCGGGCGCGGCCATCACACTCCGCGACTGCTTTGCGCGCGGTGTTCCCGAATCTGCGTCGCCACTTCGTGTTCGAGTACTACCCATGGTACGAGACCACCCCGTACTTCCACTGGGCAGAAAAGGGCCATACACCACCGTACAGCATCGCCTCGACGATGATGCCGGCACTGGGGCCGTATCACTCGATGGACCTGGCCGTGGTGGAACAACATGCGCGGTGGATGGCCGACGCAGGCGTGGGTGCGATCGCCATCAGCTGGTGGGGCCGAGACTCGAACACCAACCGCGCGACGCCGCTGATTATGGATGTGATGCGCGCGCACGATATCCACGTCACGTTCCATCTCGAGCCGTATCGTGCGGACCGTGCGCTGTTCTACGCGTCCGATATCAACTATCTGCTGCGCGAGTACGGCGAACGGCGGCGCTGGGATTGTTTCCTGCTGCTCGATCACGGCACAGGGCCCGCTGCGCCTGTCCTCAAAACCTTCCGCACCATCGTGCCCCCCACTGCCGTGGACTGTCTGGGTGTGGTCAGGACCGTGCCCGACTACACGGCTGACTCCGTCTGGCGGCGGCAGACGGATGCGGTGCGCGAAAACGTGCGGCCGGTGTTCGACCGGATCGTGCTGCTGGCCGACTCCCTTGATGTGGGGCGTACGGCAGCTGGAGGTTTTGATGGCATCGCCATTTACGACAGTTTTGTGCGGCCGACGACGTGGCCGAGGGCAGCGACGGACTTCGGCGACAACAACCTGTTGTATTCGTTTGCGATGAACTGCGGCTTCGATGGCTACGTGCCGGTCACGCCTGCCGATGTGTGTGACGTGCCACAGCCGTTTGAACCGCCGGTTGGACCCATCGACTGGTTGTCGGCCACCTCGCGTGAAACAGCCGAATCGGCGTCACGCCTCCGTATGCACGAAAGCCTCGAAACCACGATGCAGCTGCAGGCCGACCCGCGTCGCAACAACTCGGCACGACGGTTCTTTCTCACCTATCTCACCACGTTCAATGAGTGGCACGAAGGCACGTCGTTTGAGCCTGCGAAGGATCGTTCAATGCTGCTGCCACAGGAGCGGCCGTTCAACTACCACAATCCGGAGCACGGGGCCTGGCGGCTAGAACTCCTGCGGACGCTCCTACGGCCAATCACGAGTGGGCGGTAGGCGCCACCTGTCGAGGTCCAGGGGCCCTGGGGTGCATCGCGGCCTTGAGGAACAGGCCGCGCTACGAAATCCATGACGGTCAGAGTCCTGTCGTTTCACGCGTCGTACGGATGTAAGCATCGTGGGCGATGTTGTTCGTCGGGGTGGCCGATTGCGGTGGAGCCTGCAGAGCTGGTGCAGCTCCGATCTCGCGGGTTGATGCCGGCGGGGCCGGAACCGGATGGGCCGACGTTGCTGGCGAGTACGCATGGCGAGTGCGTGTTTCATGACCGCAGCCCGCAGGGAGGCTGCCGGATTCAGCGTGTGCTGGGCCATGCCGCATTGCCGCTCGCGTGCCGGCAGTTTCCGCGACAGTCAGTCCGCGATCCGCGCGGGGTGTCGATGACACTGTCCCACTACTGCCCGACTGCTGCCGAGCTGTCAGCCTCGCCGTTGGAACCAATCACGATCGCCGTCAACGCCCCCGGCTTCCCGGATACGGGCGAATATGTCGGTCTCACTGCAGACCCAACACTGCCGCCTCTGCTGCACGCGCGGCTGGTGATGGACTGGGACAGCTGGTGGTTGTTCGAAGAACTGGCGGTGGCGTTGATCAGCGACGCGCCCAGCCCGCTCGCACGACTCGCGTTGGTTGTGGAGGACGTGCGCGAATGGAGAGTCGGCCCACGGCCGCTGATGGAACATATCGGCGACGCGTTTGATCGCGCACGCGATCACACACCCGTCCCGGCCGAGCCGCCTTCAACGGTCGTGGCCCAGCGTTGCGCTGATGCCATCGCGACTGTCCCCGAAGCCTGGCGACCCCAGGCACTCGAAGCGCTGTCGACGAGCACATCGCCTCCGGTGGAAGACGTGGTGATGCGCCGATATCTCGCAGCTCACGCGTTCGCGAACTGGACCGCGTACCAGGGAGAAGGATTGCGCGCGTGGCATCGCGCGGTGGAAACCGCCGCGTGCCTGCTTGTACACACGGCGGATCCCGGCCGTGCGGATTTCATACTTCGCCACCTGGCGGATGCGAACGCGTTCACCGCCCGGTGTAATCAGGCCGAACGCGCATAGTCCTCGGGCTGTTCCTCAAGCCCGAGCCGTCGGGTCAATCTATTCAGCGCCCATGAAGGGGTAGCTGTGGTCGGTGGCCGACACGAACGTTTCCTTGATCGTGCGGGTACTGACCCACCGATTGAGGTTCGACCGCGAGCCGGCCTTGTCGTTGGTGCCCGACGCCCGCGCACCGCCGAAAGGCTGCTGCCCCACTACCGCGCCTGTGGGCTTGTCGTTGATATAGAAGTTGCCGGCGGCGTTTCGCAGCGCGCTTGTGGCTTCGCGCACGGCCGATCGCTCGGTCGCGAACACCGCGCCGGTCAGCGCGTACGGCGACGTCTTGTCGAGAATCTCCATGGTCTCGTGCCACTTCGCGTCCGCATACACATACGCGGTGACGACGGGTCCGAAGATTTCCTCGCACAGGAGCCGGTACGCCGGATCGTCGGTCTGAATCAGCGTCGGCTCAACGTAATAGCCCTCTGACGCGTCGCAACCGCCGCCTTGCAGCACCTTCGCGGTACCCTTGGCGTGCTCGAGGTATCCGCTGATCCGATCGAACGCCTTGCGATCGATCACCGCGCTCAGGAAGTTGCGGAAGTCGCGTGGGTCGCCCATCCTGATCTGCTTCATCATGCCGATCGTGCGGTCGCGCACTTCGGACCATAGCGACTGCGGAATGTAGACGCGGCTGGCCGCCGAGCACTTCTGTCCCGAATACTCGAATCCACCACGGACAATAGCCACAGCCACCGCCTGAGGATCGGCCGACGGGTGCGCGATGATGAAGTCCTTGCCGCCGGTTTCACCCACCAGGCGCGGATAGGTTTTGTAGTTCGCGATATTCTCGCCCACCGTCTTCCACATGCTCTGGAAGACTTCTGTGCTGCCCGTGAAGTGGATGCCAGCCAAATCAGGCGAAGCCAGCACGGTATTGGTGATCGGGCCGGCGCCACCCGGCACAAAGTTGATGACACCTGGGGGCATGCCGGCCGCCTCGAAAATTCGCATGACGTAATACGCGCTCAGCATCGCCGAGGACGCGGGCTTCCAGACGACGGTGTTGCCCATCAGCGCCGGGGCGCTCGAGAGGTTGCCGCCGATCGCGGTGAAGTTGAAGGGTGAGACGGCGTAGATGAAGCCCTCGAGTGCGCGATACTCCAGCTGATTCCACACGCCGGGGCCATTGGCCGGCTGCTCGCTGTAGATCTCCTGCGCGTACTGCGCGTTGAAGCGCCAGAAGTCGATCAGTTCACACGCGGCGTCAATCTCCGACTGGAACGCCGTCTTGGCCTGGCCCAGCATCGTCGCCGAATTGACCGTGGCTTTCCATGTGGTAGCCAGCAATTCTGCGGCCTTGAGAATCACCGCTGCACGGTCTTCCCACGGCCACGCCGCCCATTCCTGCCGCGCCTTGAGTGCCGCGGCAATCGCCTGTTGCACGTGTTCAGGTGATGCCATGTGGTACTCGGCCAGCACGTGGCCATGTTTGAAGGGCATCACCGACTGCCCTGTCTTGCCCGTCCGGATTTCCTTGCCACCGATGATGAGCGGGATTTCGACCCGCTCGGTCGCCATCGAGGTCAGGCGAGCCTTGAGCTCGACCCGCTCTGGGGAGCCGGGCGCATAGGCCCTGATGGGTTCATTGATGGCGGGTGGCACACGACGGACAGCACTGAGGGAAGCAATGGAAGACATGCCGCCAATCTTACCCGACCCGGATACAATCGCCGCTGCAGCTATGGAAATTTACACATCACGCGACGGTCAGGTGGCCATCCTGCGGCTGGTGGGCCGCCTCACAGTGGGCGAAGAGCCCGGAGGCCTGAAAAAAGCCACGGTGGACGCCGTGGCGGGCGGCGCCACTACCGTCCTGCTGGACCTGTCACAGGTCCCGTACATCGACAGCACACGGCTTGGCGAACTTATCGCCGCCCACGTGACGGTGTCACGGCATGGCGGGCGGCTCGTGCTGGCCGGCGCCACGGCGCGCATCACCGACCTGCTGACGGTGGCCGGCCTCGAAGGGATCGTCGAGATGTTTCCGTCGACCGACACCGCGTTCGCCGGACTCAAAAACCGAACGTAGCGCGCTACGTCCCAACCGCGGGTTCAGTGGCGCGAGCCCCCAGTTCCCGGTCGAGATCGAGGAGCGACGACGGGTCGTCCTTCACCATCCGCAATTTGGCGACGATTTCGCGGATGGTCTTTTCTTCCTCGACCTGCTCAGTCACAAACCACTGCAGTTCGGCCATCGCGGCAAATACTTTTTCGGTAAACGCCAGTTCGTAGAGTCCGTCGATCTGGCGGCTGACGGCCTGCTCCTGTTTCTGAGCCGACTCAAACACATCGAGCAAGGACCCGAATCCGCCATTGGGGGATTCGATGCCGGTGACGCTCGCCTGATAGTTGCGCGCGAGCACAAAGTTAAACAGTTTCATGGCATGGGTGTGCTCTTCCTGGCTCTGCACCCGCAGCCAGTGCCCGGCGCCGGTGAACTGGTGGTGCTCACACCAGGCCGCCATGGCCAGGTAAGAAAAAGACGCGGAAAACTCGTTTGAAATCTGTTTATTGATCGCCTGCAGGACAGTCGGAGTCATGTCCTACCATTGTGGCACTTCCGTGGAGTGTCGGCCTATGATGTTCGGATGGCGAACCTGGGTCGCATTCCCACTCGATTTCTGATCGCGTCGCTCGTGACCGGCGTTCTCGTGATTTCTACCTTCGTCGCAACGCGCGCGCAATCCGGCCCTACCGTCCCGGCGGATCGCTGGCGGCAGGCCGTCAACGACTGGGAGGCCGGCGATTACCACATGGCCCTGCCGCACCTGCTGACGATCATGCGTTCACCGGCCGCCGCCGAGTACCTCGAGCGGGTGGCGCTCCTGACCGGCGAGTACTATCCGTCGGCCACCATCGCAAATGACGGCCGCGTGCCGCGCCTGTCAGCCGATGGGCGCCTGGTCACCTTTGAAACGGGACCGGTCACCGCCCCCATTACCCGAATCGTGCGTGTGCCTGATGGCGCCGGCCCGCCTGCTGCGGCGGTCGAGCTTCAGGGCGCAGGTGCGGCGGTGAATGCAGCCGGCACACACCTGGTGTGGATCCGCCCACCGCAGAGCGCCGAATGGACGGCCGCACAGCAAGCGTTGGTTACCCCCGGACCCAACACCCCTGAACGGCAGGCGGCCACACTGCAGGCGGCATGGCTGCTGGCCACCAGTGGCGACCTTGTGGTGCGTGACCTCGCCTCGCGTACCGAGCGCGTCATTGCCACCGCGGGACTTGCCAAAGCCACTCCGACGTTTGCGGCCGATAACCGCTCGGTATTCTTTGTCGGTGCCGACGTCGCAAATCTGGCCCGGTCCGACATCTATCTTGCGAGCGACGGCGCCGCGCCGCAGCGCCTCACCGAGGATGCGGGATTCAAGACACTCCTCGCTGTTGATCCTAAGGGAGCGGCCCTCCTTTACAACACCGGCGGTGCCGCGCCCTTCCGCCGACCGCCAACCACCCCAGCCGCAGCCGCGCCGGCAGGACAGGATGGACAAGCCGGAGGACGGGCCGGCGGTGCGGGCCGAGCCGGTGGCCCCGGCGGCGCTTCCGCGTCGTTCGCCGTGCTGGACCTCGCGACGAAAAGCACCCGCATCATCACTGGGACGGCGCCTATGCTGTCAGCTGACGGCAGCACCATCGCGTGGATCAATCGAACTGCTGATGCCTACACGCTCAATACGTCGCCCACATTGTCTGACGCCGTGAACGTAGTCCGCACGGGACGAGAGCGGCTGGAGGCGCCGTCACTCTCGCCCGACGGCCGACGCGTGGCCTACCAGTTGATGCACTTCACCGATTGGGAACTCTATGTTTCTGAAGGGACCACGCACACCCGGGTGACGCGCGACATCCAGCACGACATCCTGCCGCGTTTCCTCACAAACACCACACTCATCGGCATGATGGGCGAACCGCGCCATCGTCGATCGCAGGTCTATGACCTGACTACGGACACACGGCGACGCCTCTTTCACAACAACACCATTCGTACCGTGGTGCCCGAATATTCATGGCTGCCTTCGGCCGACGGTTCGCGCGTCTTGATCGTGGCTGATCGTGACGGCGACACCGTCTCGCCCGAGCGCGGTATCTACGTGAGCAACCTATCGCGCACAATCAACGTCAGCGAAGTCATCGATCGTCTCACCGCCAATCTTGCACACGAGACCGAACTGCGCGACCGCACAACGAGAGCATTCGCGCCTATCGCGGCCGCAGTCCGTTCGGTGACACGTGCAAGTTCGGTGACGCGCGTCTTTGAACATGCCAAGGCGCTCTACGGCTTCGATTCGAAGCACATTACGCAGCCCGGCAACGCCAAAGCCATCGACTACCTGATGCGCGCCTATGCGTCATTCGGCTACACGCCCGAGCAGCAGAGTTTCACTCCGGCCAATGCGCTTGGCGGCAAGACCGCCAATGTTCTGGCCACACTACGCGGCACAGTTGATCCCGACCTGATTTATGTTGTCAGCAGCCACTTCGACTCGGTCGCCATTGGTCCTGGCGCCGACGATGACACGTCGGGAACCACGGCGTTGCTTGAAGCAGCGCGGATGCTGGCGCGCACGCCCATGCCCGCGACGATCATCTTCGCGTCGTTCACCGGTGAAGAAGCCGGCCTGCTCGGCAGCCGCGAGTTCGTACGCCGCTCGGCCGAAGCGAAGTGGAACGTGGTGGGCGCGCTCAACAACGACATGATCGGCTGGGCCGGAGAAGGTCCGCAGCTCAACAACACCATCCGCTACTCCAACCCCGGCATTCGTGACATCCAGCACGGCGCGGCGATCCAGTTCACCGACATCGTGTTGTTCGACACGAAGTACTACCGGGGCACCGACGCGCAGGCGTTCTATGACGCCTGGGGCGACATCGTCGGTGGCATCGGGTCGTACCCCATCCTCGCGAATCCGAACTACCACCAGTCGACGGATTACCTGGATACGATCAACCATGTGCAGGTGACCGAGACGGCAAAGGTCACGGCCGCGACCCTGATGTATTTGGCGTCGAGCCCGTCGCGACTCAAGGGCCTGGTGGTCACGAAGGCCGCGAGCGGCGTGTCGCTCACATGGACAAGGTCGCCTGAAACAGGCATCCGGCAGTACATCGTGGCGTATGGACCCGAAAACGATCCCCTGCGGACGCGTGTGATCGTCACCAGACCCACCGTGGCACTGCCCTCGTTACCGGCCGGCACGCGCATCGCCGTCAAGGCCGTCAACGACAAAGGCCTCGAGGGGTGGGATTGGGCCTGGGCCCGAGTGGAGTGAGCGATTGCCGTCGCGCGCCCGGCGTCAACGGAGAAGACCCGGGCGTAGTATAGGGAGCTATGGCTTTTGAAGACTTGCCACTGACCCGGACTCCCTCGTTGGCACCGGCCCCGCCGCGCGTGCCGCCCAGTGGCGGGTCCCCGACGCGATGGATCGGCGTCGCAGCGCTCGCGCTCGTCGCTGGCGGTGGGCTGGGATTCTGGTGGATGACGCGCTCGCAGCCCGAGCAGGTGTCGCCCCCGCCCACGGCAGCTACCGAAGGTGCGGTGAAGTCGAACCGTCCGCAACGACAGCCCTGGGAGCTGCCGGCGCTGGACGGGTCGGATGCGATTTTTCGTGACGCCGTCGCCACACTCTCGAAACATCCGATGCTCGCACGCTTACTCGCCACAGACGGCCTCGTTCGCGCAGCCGTGCTGGCGGTCGTCCAGATCGGCGACGGTAAGACCCCCGTCGTTCCCTTGGCTGTGCTCCGGCCCACCACCCGTCTCACCATCGTCGGCGATCAGCAAGGCCGGCTCGATAGCGCTAGCTATCCGCGCTGGAGCGGCCCGACAAACGCGCTGGTATCCGTCAGCTCGTCTGATGCCGCGCAGCTCTATGTGAACGTGAAGGACCTGTTCGATGCGGCCTATGCCGATTTGGGCCACCCGGGCGGCAACTTCGACGAGGCGATCACGCGCGCGATCGAAGTGGTCGTGGCCACGCCGGTTGCCACTGACCCGCCCCTACTGTGGCGAAGGCCCGGCTATGTCGAGCACACCGATGCGGCGCTCCGATCCCTGAGGCCCGTACAGAAGCAGCTGATGCTGACCGGCCCCGGGAATCAACAGCGACTGGTGGCGTGGCTACGGGAACTGGCCGCCAGGCTCGATCTCAACATCAGCTGACGCACCGTACGCAGGGCATGAGCTTCAGCCCGTGCCGCGCGGCATCGCAGCCAACACGCGTAACACGCGTGAGTAACTCTGCACACCATCGGCCACACGGTTTGATCGCAGATACCCGTCGTACACTTTGAATGCCGTGTCGCGCACCAGGGGCTGTTGTTTGGTGAGCCGCGCGGTCAGCGCGTCCAGATCGCGAATGACGCCCGGGTCAAGCTGAGCACGAACGTCGCGCCAGCCCGATCGTGGCATTGCGCCGGCCGTCTCGATCACGACGAAGACATGCGCGCTGTACACGAGGTCGAGGTCGCCAAGCGTGCAGGCGAGCCACCCCAAGGCTGATGCATCCGCCTCATCGGCGAATCCCGCGAGGTGAGCCCATTCGTGGGCCAGCACCATAGGCCGCTCAAACGGCAGCAGATCGGGATGCACAATCGATTCGAGCACGAGCGGATTCACCATTCCGGTGACACCGGCCGCAGTGAAGAAGGGCGTGAGGACGACGGAGGATTTGGGCCGCCCGATGGCGACTGCCGGCATGCCGAGGTGCTGCAACGCCTGCTGAAATGGACCAGTCAGCCGTGCCGCCACGGAAGCGTACGACCGATCTCCCCCACCCTCATCTGGCGGGCGCGTGACGCGGGACCCAGCCGCGGCCGCGTCGGCGAGCGCGCGGATGTCGGCGGCAGAGAGTGTTGCGCTCGTTGCGCCTCGCAGCGTGGTTTCTAGAGGCACGCGCCGGTAGTTGAGGCCCCACACCGCCAGAAACACCAGTCCGAGCAATGCGCTGGTGCGCAGTAGCCGACGTGTCAGCTCCCACACGCCCCACACGATCCCGATCTCACGGGCTTGCGTGAATGTGCGCCACAGGCGCCACAGCACAGATAGCGCCGCCGCGGTGATCAGCACGTCAATGATCGCCCAGCCGACGCGATTGCTGGCTCCCGTCATGGCGCGCTGCACCAGCGGATAAATGCGCCGGGAATATACGGCTTCGATCAGCCACGACGGCCACGGCATGGCCATGACCGCAAGCACCAGGAGCGAGAACAACCACCAGCCGCGCACGCGCACGCGGCTCATGGCTTATTGCACCCGGGTGGCGCCGAGGCCAGTCAGGTATACCACGGCCACAGCGACCAGCCACCCCAGCAGGCAGACCAGAATGGCCCTGAAGGTATCGTCGTAATCGAGGGCCTGGCGCACCGCGACAAACGTCGCCGCAATCACCCAACCGCCAACCAGAAACGGAATGAAGAGGCCGACAACCGGCATCACCACCAGCAGACCGAAGATCCCAGGAGCCTGCGCGAAGCCGACCGTACGCAGCAACTGTCCGAGGGTGGCTTCTGTTTCTTTTCCCGGGAGGATGCGCGTGCCTATGACCCACAACACGGCGGACCCGGCAAACCAGCCCACCAGCGCCTGAACGGCGCCTTGCACAATCCACCAGCCGGAACCGATGCCGAAATACCACGCGACACTGGTCGTGATGCTGGCGACCACTACCACAAGCGCGGCCTGCGGCATGGCCGATGGGTCCTGCTCCACGTCTTCGTAGGTGTCTGCTGAAAGACGCACAGCGCCAATGAAACGCCGCTGGAAGCTGGCCATGGCTCATCGTACACTCATCTCCCATGGCCGACACCGACGTCAGACCGCCCGCCTCCTGGGGGCGCTCCACTGTGCAGACCGCATGCCCACTTGACTGTCCTGACTGCTGCAGCCTGGCGGTGACGGTGGAGGGAGGCCGCATCCAGAAGATCGACGGCAGCCATGCGGCGCCGTCCACCGACGGATTTATCTGCGGCAAGGTCCGTAAATTCGACCAGCGGGTGTACTCGTCCGAACGCGTGCTGTATCCAGCCGTGCGGCGCGGCCCGAAAGGCCGGGGCGACTTCACCGTGGTACCCTGGGCCGAGGCGCTGGACCTGGTGGCTGAACGCATGCAGCAGGTGCGCGCGGAGTTTGGCGCGGAGTCGGTGCTCCCCTTCTACTACGGCGGGTCAAACGGGTTCCTCACAAACGATTTGGAAGACGCCCGGCTATTTCGGCAGTTTGGCGCCTCGCATCTGGCGCGCACGGTGTGCGCCGCCCCGACAAGCGCAGCCGCCGACGCGATGTACGGCAAAATGGCCGGCGTCGCGTACGAAGACTACGCGCACGCGAAGCTCATCGTCGTCTGGGGTGCAAACCCGCCGGCCTCGGGGATCCATCTGATGAGCCACATCAAGCAAGCGCAGAAGAGCGGCGCCAGGGTGGTGGTTGTCGATCCGCGCCGCACGCCGCTCGCGCGCACGGCAGACCTGCACTTGCCCGTCAAGCCTGGCTCAGACCTGGGGGTGGCGCTTGCGCTCATTCGCGACTTGTTCGAGTCAGCGCGCGCCGATCGCTCATTCCTCAGCGCGCACACGACCGGTGCAGACAGTTTGCGGGCAGCCGCCGCGTCCTGGACATTTGCACGTGCCGCTGCCGTCGCGGGGATTGACGAGAGTCAATTGCGCCTGCTGGCAGACTGGTACGCCAACACATCACCCGCAGTGATTCGCTGTGGCTGGGGCCAGGAACGCAACCGCAACGGTGGCGCAGCCACGATGGCGATTCTTGCGTTGCCAGCCGTTGCCGGGAAGTTCGGCGTGCGCGGCGGCGGCTACACGATGAGCAATGCGGCCGCGTATGGACAGGCAGCCGAGAGCTGGATCAAGTCGCCGGTGCCGAAGACGCGCGTAGTCAACATGAATCAGCTTGGCCGGGCGCTCACCGAATATACCGACCCACCTGTGAAGCTGCTGTTCGTCTACAACTGCAATCCGCTGGCAACCATGCCCGATCAAAACCGCGTGAAGCGCGGCCTCGAGCGAAAAGACCTCTTCACCGTGGTTTTTGAACAGACCATGACAGACTCCGCCAAATACGCCGATGTGGTGTTGCCTGCCACAACCTTCCTCGAGCATTACGACTTGGTCAGGGGCTACGGCGCCTATCACTTCCATATCGTCCAGCCGGTGATTGAGCCGGTCGGCGAAGCGCGTCCGAATCACGAAGTGTTCAGAGAACTCGCCGTGCGGCTGGGGCAGCACGAGGCGGAGGAAGACCCGCTTGGCCAGACTGAGGCTCTGCTTGAGGTGACGGCGCAACTGCCAAGAGACATCGCCTCCATTATCGGCGACGGCGGTGTGGCCCGCGGCCCTGCCAACGGCGCACCGATCCAGTTCGCAGACGTCCACCCCAAGACCACCGACCAAAAAGTGCACCTATTTCCTGCAGACCTGCCCACCACCGCAGGCCTCTATGCGTTTCAGCCGGACCCCGCCACCGACGCCTACCCACTCGCCCTGATCTCGCCGGCAAGCGCGCACACGGTGTCGTCCACGCTCGGCGAATTCCGTCCCGGCATCGCTCGGCTGAAGATGCACCCCGACGACGCAAGACCGCGCGGCATTGAAGACGCCGATCCGGTGCGCGTGTTCAACACGCTGGGCGAAGTCTGGTGCGAGGTCACCATCACACCCGAAGTGCGGACCGGCGTGGTGTCGCTGCCCAAGGGCCTATGGGCGCGCAGCACTGAGAACGGCGCATCATCAAATGCACTGGTGCCCGACACCCTGACGGACCTTGCCGGCGGCGCGTGTTTCAACGACGCGCGCGTGGAGGTGGCAATCCGTAAGGTGCTGAACTAGAAGCCCTGCACAATTCCCAGTTGCCACTTGAGGGGACGGCCGGCGCGGTCGATGGCACGTGAGGCGGCGAGTTCCAAAGTGAGGAAGCCAAAGATGTTCGCGCGCAGGGCCGCGCCGTAACTGCGCACGAGATTTCGGTCGCCGCCAAATAGTGTCGGCTTCGAGCCTTCCGACCACGCAACGCCCGCGTCGAAGAACGCAGCGATTTCCAGCGGCACGTACGACCCGTAGTGGATTTCCCCACGGAACAGGCCCAACAGCGGCGCGCGCACTTCCGCGTTCATGACCAGGACGCGGCTGCCGACGAGGCGATCGAATACGGCACACCCCGTACGTTCAAACGCGCCACACTCTCCTGGCTTGAACGCCCCGAAGCCATACCCATGCACCAGCGACTGATGGCCGGCGTAGTATTTGGCGAGTTGAACATTCTCGCCATCGCGGCCGTAACGCCCGATGTGAAGGCTGCGCACCGCAAAGGTCACTGGGCGCACGGGCATCGAGTAGCGGCGCCAATCCGCCATCGCCGTCATGAAGTGCAGGGAGCCGCGGGTGTCACGGACCTCCAAACGCGAGCGGGATCCAAGAATCGGGCTCGTGGCCCCGAAAAACGATGTGTCATGCACGATAGCCGCGCGCACTTCGCCCAGATGCAGCGAATCGGCCAGCCGTTCATTGGACTCTGATCGGCGGATCTCGGTCTGGTCCTCGATGTCGTACACCCGTTCGCGTACCTGGCGCTTGAAGGCCACCGTATTGGCGCTGCTGGCAATCTCGAACCGCGTCGACCGACTGAATGGAAACGCCGCAATAAGCGACCCCCCGCGATAGATTTGGCGGTCGATCACTTCCCTGACGGTGGTGGTGCCGTCTTCGCTGTCCACGAAGTCGAGATATCCGGCGCGGTACGGTTCGGCGCGCAGCGACGCGGCCCAGTTCCATCGGTGGCGCCGATTGATGTACGTCAGCCCTGCGCCAAGGTCATCCACATTACTGTCGACGGCCGCGTCCACAGCCAGCACGCGGTCGCCCAGCATGTCGCTGAAAAGCGCCGCAATCGATCCTCCCCCAAATCCCCCGAACGAGTTGACGCCGGCATACACCGTAGGCTGGCTCACGACATCAAGGGTGAGCTTGCGGTCGTACACCGTGCTCTCACCGGCCGGACCCAGAGGTGGAAGACCCGGTGCGGGGTCGGCCAGCAACCGGGCTACGTCACCAGTCGCCCGGCTGAGCAACGCGAGCGACGGCACGGCGGGCGTAATCCGCGCGGCCAGGCGAGACGCTTCGGGCGATACCATTGCCACCGCGTCTTTTTCGTCCAACACGTACACGGCGTGGCCATCGCGCTCGAAGACGCTGAACACCCAGCGGCCGGCACCTGGCGCCGATGACAATGCCGGGCTGGTGGACGTGATGCCGGCGATGCCGGTGACAAACGCCGTAAGGCGCGACACGGGCCCGCCGTCAATCGCAATCTGGTAGAGGTTGCTCACGCCATCAGGATCACTGATGAACGTGATCGTCCGTCCATCGGCACTCACCTGCGGGCTCAGGTGTTTGCCTTGCAGAAACGCCTGAATGGGCCGGACCTCGCGGGTGTCGATGTTGACACGCGCCAGTCTGAGCGCGCCGGGTCTGAGCGACTCCAGGTCCGTGCTGAACCGCTCCGTCACAAACACGATGGTCTTGCCATCGGGCGTGAAGATCGGCTCGAGGTCTGCAAATGGGTCGGACGTGAGCGCCGTGCCCTGACCGGTGGTGAGATTCACGAGGTAGAGATCAGTCAGTCCGCCGCGGTTGCCGCTCACCACAAGCGATCGGCCATCGGGCGCCCACGCCGGGTTCATCGCATCGTCCAGATCCGGCAACACGAGTTCGCGAACCACCCGGGCGGTGGTGGGATCCACAAACGCGAGGACCGGCCGACCGCCGCGAACGACCGTCATCACGAACTGACGGCCATCGGGGCGCCACGCCCCGGCGGAGTTCAGAAACTGCAAGCTGTCGAAGTGCGGGTCGGTGGCCGACTCCACGAGTTTGTGCTCGATGCGGCCCGTCTCGGTGCTGGCCAGGTAGAGATCGATGGAAAAGCGATCTCGCTCCGAGAAAAATGCCACCTGTTTTCCGTCGGGGCTCACGCGCGGCCCGATGTTGATGCGACCTGCGCCGTTCTCCTCACTGATGAGCAACCGGGGCTCGCTTGAGAGCCAGGGCAAGTCGGCCTGCATCGCCTGAATTGTCTTGCGAATGGACGTGTGCCACGCCTCCGTCAGCGCGTCGGGATCGGTGCCTAGCTGTAGGGCGAACTCCGTCATGTCAAACCGGGGGTTGGCGGCCGAGCGCAGCATCGACGCCACCGCGCGGTCCCCATACGTGGCGCCGATATAAGCCCAGAACGCGTGGCCCCATCGATACGGAAACAGCCGGGGGTTGTCCAGGTCCTTCACGTGCGGCAGGCGCTCGCTCAGAGCGGCGTCGCGCAGCCACATCGCCGTCTGGCCATCTACGGGGCCAATGGAAAGGTACTCGGCCATCCCTTCGGCAAACCACAGCGGGTATTGAAGGATGCCCGGCAAAGTGAATTCTGATTCGCGCGGGTCCGAGCCGGTCATGTCGAACTGGAAGGCATGCACCAACTCATGCCCCAGCACATGATCGGTGTCGGCCAGGGACCCGGCCATCGGCAGGACGATGCGCCGTTTGAGAGCTTCGGTGGCGCCACCCGTGCCTTCGCCGATCAGGCCTTCGACGGCGTTGGTCTGGCCGAAGTGCGCCGGCGCCGCATACAAAATCAGCGCCTGCCGGCTGCGCAGGTTATGACTAAAGAATCGTGTCAGCCGCCATCGCCACCGCTCGGCCATGCGGCCGACGATGGCCGCGCTCTCGGTTTCTTCGGGGTAGTAGTAAACGTCGAAGTGCTCGGTGGCGAGTATCTGGAATGTGAAGGAGCGGTATTGCACTTTGTTGCGGCCGAAGTGCTGAGCCTGCGCCAGGGTCGGCATGACCAGCAGAAGCAAGATGACCGCCGCCATCGTGTAAGATGCGGACGGCCTATGACGCCTGATGACATTCCGCCACGCACGGTGCATTGCGTGAAGCTCCTTCGTGTTCTTCCCGGCCTGCCGTCCTCACCCTGGCCCGGCGAACTGGGCCGACGCATCCACGACCAGGTTTCGGCCGAAGCCTGGACCATGTGGGAAGAACAAATGAAGATGATCCTCAATGAGTATCGCCTGTTGCCGTTTCAGAAGGAAGCGCAGCAATTGGTGGCGAAACACATGGAGGAGTATTTTTTCGGGACCGGCGCCGCGACTCCGCCCGGATTTGTGCCCGAACCGAAGTAATATCCGCCAGCGCACCCCTCAGGAGGATAGATACGTGGTAAGCACCGACACCTCATTCTTCGGCCACCCACGTGGCCTGTCCACCCTCTTCTTCTCGGAGATGTGGGAGCGCTTCAGTTACTACGGGATGCGGGGATTCCTGCTCCTGTACATGGTGGCGTCGGTCGAAGACGGCGGGCTGGGGCTGAGTGTCCCGGTGGGCACCGCAATCTACGGCACCTACACGTCGGCGGTCTACCTGCTGAGCCTCCCCGGCGGATGGCTGGCTGACCGGCTGATCGGGCCGCGACGCGCCGTCCTCTACGGCGGCATCCTCATCGCATCCGGACACTTCTCGCTCGCGTTCCCGTCCACGGCCACGTTCTACCTCGGGCTGTTGCTCGTGGTCCTCGGCACCGGACTCCTCAAGCCGAACATCAGCGTCATCGTCGGCCACCTGTATGAGCAGAAGGACCTGCGGCGCGATGCCGGGTTCTCCATCTTCTACATGGGCATCAACCTTGGTGCCTTCATCGGCCCGCTCGTCACCGGCTACCTGGTGCAGAACGAGGGCTTCCGCACCTGGCTGACCGGGATGGGCATGGATCCCAATTCGGCATGGCATTGGGGCTTCGGCGCGGCCGGCATTGGCATGACGCTGGGCCTCATCCAGTACATCGCGTCGGGCCGACTGCTGGGCCAGGCGGGCATGGCTCCGTCACCCGCCAAGTCGCCGGAGGCGTTTGCGCAGCTGAAGCGCACAGCGACGATGTGGTTTGGCGTGTTCCTGGTCGCGCTGGTGGGCCTGAGCTTCGCCTTGTCCTCCGGCTCACTCGCCATCACGCCCGAGCAGGTCACCGACGGCTACCTATACCTCCTCATCGCAGTGGTGGTCGGTTTCTTCTGGTGGTTATTCAAAGGTCCGGGCAATGACTGGACGCGCGAAGAGCGCAGCCACTTGTGGGTCATCACGGTGATGTTCGTGGCGGCGGCCCTCTTCTGGTCGGTGTTCGAGCAGGCGGGTTCAACCCTGAACTTGTTCGCCGTCGACAAGACCAACAACACACTGTTCGGCATGGCCTTCCCGAGCGTGTGGTTCCAGTCGCTCAATGCTCTCTTCATCGTCGCGTTTGCACCGGTGTTTGCGTGGCTGTGGGTGAAGATGGGCGACCGGCAGCCGGCCAGCCCCGTGAAGTTCTCGTACGGACTGATTGGCGTCGGGCTCGGATTCCTGGTGCTGGTGCCGGCCGCAAACCTGGCGGCCGGGGGCGGGCTTGTGAGTCCCCTGTGGCTGTCGGCCACGTATCTCATCCACACGTGGGCGGAATTGTGTCTGAGCCCAATCGGGCTCAGCTCGATGACCAAACTCGCGCCGTCTCGGATTATCAGCCTGATGATGGGCGTCTGGTTCCTTGGCGCATCAGTGGGCAACTACATGGGCGGTGAAATGGCCGGCCTCTACGCGTCGATGCCCCTGCAGAACCTCTTCGGCGTGGTCGGATTGTTCGGGGTTGTCGCCGGCGTGATCATGCTCGTGTTCTCGGGCAAGCTGACCCAGATGATGCACGGAGTCAAATAGGCATCACGCGAGGCCGCCGTGCCGCTGAAGCAGTATCAGGAGAAGCGGAACTTCGCGAAATCGCCTGAGCCCAAGGGCGATGACACCAAGGCCCGCCGGCAGAAGAAGGGCAAAGCGCTCTTCTTCTGCGTGCAGAAACATCTGGCAAGCCATCTGCACTACGACCTGCGGCTCAAATACCACGGTGTATTCATGTCATGGGCAGTGCCCAAGGCATCGTCGCTGGATTCAAAGATCAACCGGTTTGCCCAGCAGGTGGAGGATCATTCCGTCGGAGACGGCTCGTTCGAGGGCGTGACCCCAGAAGCGTACGGCGCGGGCGTCGTGGTGGTATGAGATTCGGGCACGTGGACGCCCAAATCGCAGGATATGGATGCCGCACTGGCGAAGGTGACCTCACATTCACGCTCGACGGCTACAAGTTGAAGGGGTCGCGGGTGCTGGTGCGCACACGCGGCTACGCCCGCGCGGACCAAAAATCAGCGGGGCCGAGCTGGCTGCTGATCAAACGCAAGGACGAGTAGTCCGGAGACCTGGACATCGCAGAATTTGCGCCCCTCCGCATCAAAGCTGATGACGATTTTCCCGCCATCATGGCCGCGCAGGATCCCGAGCTGTGGCTCACCAACCGGCGCGCCGCCGGAGGCGCCACCAGTGCTATGCTTTGGATGGTTATCGAACCGGCGACGGAGTTCACACTCGCCGAACTGCAGAGGAAGAAAATATCGCCACCCGGGCGCCGCGCCCGCAAAACCAAAGCCTGACCCGAGGAGAGATTTCGTTATGAAGCAGTCAATCATCGCCGCCATCGCCTCCGTTGTACTGATTGGAGGAACTGCGCTGGCCTCCCACCAGCAGGCTCCGCCCGCCACCGCGAAACCCATGCCGCCCGCCGCTGCGCCGGCGGCCAAGGCACCCGCCTCACCGGCAGGCAAGTGGAATATGAATCTCGAGAGCCCACAGGGGGCGATGGCCGTCGTCCTTGAAGTCAAGGTGGACGCCGACAACAAGGTCACGGGTACGCTTGATGGTCCCCAGGGCCCCACCGCGATCGTCGGCGAAGTCAAAGACGGCGTGCTTGGGTTCAGCATCAGCTTCGACGCCGGCGGCACGGCGCTGGAAGTCTACTTCGAAGGGAAGATCAACGCCGAAGGCAAGATGGCGGGGACAGTGTCGCTTGGCGACATGGGTTCCTTCCCGTTCACAGCCGAACGCATGAAGGGACTGTAGTCATGCCGCGTGCGCTGGCGGCGCTTCTCGTGATTGCCGGCGCGACCGCCGCGATCGCCCAGCAGGCTCCTGCAACCACCACACTGACGGGCAAGTGGCAGATGACGCTGGAAATGGAGGTGGGCACGTCGAGTCCGGTGCTGATGTTGAAACAGGACACCGACAAGCTCACGGGCACCTATACGGGGCGCTACGGGGAGTATCCACTGGTCGGGAAAGTCGACGGCAAGAAAGTGGAATTCGTCGTGACGATCAACGCCGAAGGCACAGAGACGCGGATGGCCTTCACCGGCGAGTTGACGACCACGCCCACCGGCGACGTCCTTCGCGGCGGTGCGGAACTGGGCGGCATGGGCCAGGCCACCTGGCTGGCGAAACGCGAGATCAAGAAGTAAAACAATGGAACTTTCTCCTGCGGCCAGGCAGGCAATGGCCCGCCTGGCCGCAGACCTCACGCGGGTGTTCGGCGACCGCTTCGTCGCCCTGGTTGCCCACGGGTCCGCCCGCACCGTGGCGTTTGCCCGCTCCATTCACGCCGACGATCTCAACGCGCTTACACCGCTGGCCGACCGCTGGCAGTGCGATGGTCTTGACACGCCTCTCCTCCTCACGCCCCTGGAATTCGAGCGGTCGCTCGACGCGTTCCCCCTTGAATACCAGGCCATGCTCGACCGGCACGAAGTGATCGCCGGCACGTCTCCGTTTACCGATGCCCGCCCGTCGGACGCCGATCTTCGCCGCGCCTGCGAAGTGCAGGCCAAAGCGTTCCTCATTCACCTGCGCCAGGGGTGGGTCCAAGCCGCGGGCCACGCGCACGAGCAGGAACACCTGCTGTCCGAGTCAGCAGCGCCACTGCGAGCTCTTCTCGCCAGCGTGGCACAACTGCGGCGCGGCAGTCATTCGTCAGACGCCGAGATCGCGTCGTTTGCCGCACAGGCCATAGGCGTGCCGGCGGATCTTGTGGCAGGCATCATGGCGTTGGACCAGCACCCGGATGCGGCCCGGCACCTCACGTCGCGCCTAGGTGAATACCTCGGCGCCGCCGAGCGGCTCTGGGCCCATGTAGACGGCTGGCGCGCGTGACCTCTGCCGGCACCGCCGTGCGCCGCCTGGCGCTCCTGGCCGGGTGCCTTTGGGTCATCCTTGGCACGGGCTCGCCAATTGGCGCGGCTAGAACCACTCCTCAGGGCCCACTGCCGACGCTCACCGCACCGGTCAATGACATTGCCAACGTGGTTGACGCTACGTCGGCCGCCGAACTCGATCGCCTCATCACAGTGCTGCAAGCGACCACGGGCGATGTGGTGGTGGTGGCCACAATCGACACCTTTGCGCCGTACGCGACGATTGAAGAGTACGCGACACGGCTCTTCGAACAGGCCGGCATCGGCACACGCAAGGCCGATAGCGGCGTCCTGATGCTTGTCGCGGTGCGCGACCGGCGAGTCCGCATTGAAGTGGGCTACGGCATCGAAGAATTCATTACTGACGGTTTTGCGGGCGACACGATCCGCACCCAGATGCTGCCAGCATTTCGGGAAGGCGGCTACGGACCCGGACTTGTAGCCGGTGTCACCCGCGTCATCATGCGAATTGCCCAGGGCCGTAGTGTGACGCTGCCGAACGTCGCGGTCGCGCCGCGCGCCACCTCGCAGCGGCAGGCGGACGGAGGGCTCTCGCCGGGTACCTTGGTGGTGATGGTGCTTCTGTTCCTTCTGATCGGCCGCTTCGGGGGCTTCGGTGGCCTCGCGGGCGTGTTGCTGCAGAATCGCCGTGGCCGGCGCAGCACCTGGAGTGGATGGCACGGTGGGTCTGGCGGCTTCGGCGGCGGGTTCGGGGGCGGCGGTGGCGGTGGATTTGGCGGATTCGGCGGCGGACGTTCCGGAGGCGGCGGCGCGTCCGGCGGATGGTAGCGTATGAGAAGGAGCCTCGACGTGCGGACAATTACTGAACTCAAGCGGCTGGTCATGACGGTGTTGGTCGTGGGCGGCATCGGCGCCTCGGCGTCCGGCTGTTCCTACAACCGCTTCACCACACAGGAAGAAGCCATCAAGGGCCAGTGGGCGCAGGTGGAAAACCAGCTACAGCGCCGCAGTGACTTGATTCCCAACCTGGTCGAGACCACCAAGGGCTTCGCACAGCAGGAAAAAGACATCTTCACCGCCGTGGCCGATGCGCGCGCCAGGATGGCCGGGGCGACGACGCCGGCCCAGAAAATCGACGCAGCGAACCAGGAAGGCAGCGCGCTTGCGCGCCTGTTGGTGGTGGTGGAGAACTACCCGCAGCTCAAGTCCGATGCCACGTTCGCTCGGCTCACGGATGAGCTGGCGGGCACCGAAAATCGTCTCTCCACCGAGCGTGGGCGCTACAACGACCGCGTGAGAGAGTACAATACCGACCGTCGCAAGTTTCCGGGAAACATCACCGCCAGAGTATTCAGCTTCACAGAGTACCCGTACTTCGAGGTGGCCGCCGACGCGAAGGCGGTGCCGAAGGTCAACTTCGGGAAATGATCCGCGACGTCCTCCTGGCCGAATTCGATCACGAAATGGCGGTGACCCACCGCGTCCTTGATCGATGCCCGGCACAGTTCGACTGGGCGCCTCACCCCAGGTCGTTCACGGTCGGCGCGCTGGCCACTCACCTCACGAAACTTCCGCGCTGGGGCGAGTGGATTCTGGCTCGTGACTCGTACGACCTCGTCCTCGATCACGCTACGGCTACACCGCCTTTCGCCAGGTTGCCTGAAGTGCTCGACGCGTTCGACCACAACGTCCGCGTCGTCCGCGCGGCGCTGATTGCCACGAGCGACGCAGAACTGGGGGCACCGTGGTCACTGCGCCGCAACGGCACCACGCTGATGACCTTGCCGCGCATGTCGGCCTTCAAGACCTTTGTGGTGAATCACACGATCCACCACCGCGGGCAGTTGACCGTGTATCTCCGCCTGCTGGACGTCCCACTGCCGGCCATCTACGGACCGTCAGCCGACGAGCCCATGTGAACACGGCCAAGGCGATCGCCGGCCTGCTGGTATTCGTCGTGCTGGCCACTGCCAACAGTGGCGGATACCGATACGGGGTGTCGGACCAGGCGTTTTATCTGCCGGCCGTGAACCACCATCTGACCCCTGATCTGTTTCCCCGCGACGCCCCGCTGCTCGAGGCACAGGCCCGGTTGATCGCGTCCGATGAATTGATGGCCGCCGTCGTGAAGACGAGCGGTCTTTCACTCACGTATGTCGCGGTCGGCCTTTACCTGCTGACACTCGTTCTGCTGATTGGCGCTGCCGCTGCGTTCGGCCGGGGCCTTGGATATTCCTGGTGGGCGGTCACCCTCTTCGGAATTCTGCTCACACTCCGCCACCGCATTGCGAAGACAGGCGCCAACTCCCTCGAAGGCTACATGCATCCGCGTGAGCTGGCGTTTGCCATCGGCGTTGCGGCGCTCGCCTTCGTCGTTCGGGGCCGCCACGCCGTCGCGCTGAGCCTGGTGGTCGTGTCCGCGGTGCTGCACCCAACCACGGCGGCGTTCTTCGGGTTAGTCGTCGGCGTAGCAGCGCTGGATCAGTACGTGGCGCGACCTGGGTCTCAGGGCCGCGGTCGGGGCCGCGCCATGGCGGCCGGTATGGCCCTGCTGATTGGTGCGATTGTCTTCTGGGCACTGGTCTACGGGGCTTTCAACGGACGCCTGGCGACGATGGATGCGGAGTGGTTGGCGGTGTTCGCGGAGAAGGACTACCTCTTCCCCGCCGAGTGGCCGATCGATGCGTGGCTGATCAACCTGGCCTACCCGGGCATCATCTTCGCGATTTGGCGAGCGCGCGTTCGTCGTGGTCTAGCCAATCCCCATGAGCGCGGCCTCGTGATGGGGTTGCTCGCGTCGGTGCTCTTTTTTCTCGTGTCGGTGCCATTCACTGTTGCCGACGTCGCGCTGGCTGTGCAATTGCAGATCACGCGTGTGTTCTGGATTCTCGACTTCGTGGCCATCGCATCAATCGCCTGGTGGCTGACGCAGTCGAGCAGGACGGCTATGGTGGTGATTGGCATCTGTCTAGCTAGCTCGGCCGCGCGCGGCTACTATCTGCTCGAAGTGGATCAGCCGGAGCGACAGCTCGTTCGCATCGACTTGCCGGACACACCCTGGATGGACGCGATGCGATGGCTGGCCACGCAACCTTCCGAGTGGCACGTGCTTGCCGACCCCGACCATGCATGGAAGTACGGCATCAGCGTCCGGGTTGGCGCCAACCGGGATACGCTCATCGAATCGGTCAAGGACAGTGCGATCGCGATCTATGATCGCACCATCGCCGTGCGCGTGGCAGATCGGGTGCATTCCACAAGCGACTACGATCAGATGTCTACGGACCGCGTTCGCATGCTCGACGACAGATACACTCTCGACGTCGCGGTCGTGACGGCGGAAACCGTACTCGACCTGCCGCTCCTTTATCGCAATGCCGGATTCGCCATCTACGATGTTCGCTGATACGACGTTCGTCCCCGCGCGTGGACTGTCCATGGGGCACGTCATCACGATCTACGCGTGGGCGCGCGGGCGCATAGACCTCGGCCTGCCCGCACCCGAGATACGCCTGGTTCGTATAGACACCGAGAGCCAGGTGCGTGCAGACTGCTACTGGCAACCCAACCGACAGGCGTGTCGCACGCTGCTGTGCCTTCACGGCCTGGAGGGGTCATCCGAAAAACACTACATGCGCGGACTGGCGCACAAAGCACTTCGGCGCGGCTGGAATGTGGTGCTGCTCAATCAGCGCAACTGCGGCGGGACTGAGCACCTGACGCCCGGGCTGTATCACTCGGGGCTGACGGCGGATCCCATGGCGGTCATCAGGGCGCTGGTCACGGCTGAGAGCCTGGGCCGTTTTTCTGTGGTCGGGTATTCGCTGGGCGGGAATCTCGCGATTAAGCTCGCTGGCGAACTGCCGGACCATCCCGATCTGCCGGTGGTATCAGTGGCTGCGGTATGCCCGACCATCGATCTTGCGCTCTGCTCGGACGCGCTCGACTGGCGACAGAACCTGTTGTATCAGTTGAACTTCCTCAAGGGACTCAAGGCCAGGATGCGCCGCAAGGCCGTGGCATTTCCAGGCCGCTACGACCTGACGCCACTCGACGCCATCCGCACCATCCGTCAGTTCGACGACACCTACACCGCGCCGTCACACGGCTTCGGTACCGCTGCGCGGTATTACGAACTCGCCAGTGGCATTCGCGTGGCCGGACGCATCACGGTCCCCGCACTCATCATCGCGGCACAGGACGATCCCTTCGTGCCAGTATCGCAGTATCAGGGCGCCGAGGTCCGTGACAACCCACACGTGCGCGTCAGTCTGCAGCGCCACGGCGGCCACTGTGGGTTCGTCGGCCGCCGGACAGCCGACAGCGACGGCTACTGGGCCGAAGAAGCCGCCATCGACTTCGTGTCAGAGACAAATCCACGATGAAGAAAAAGACGTCGGGTGTCTTTTTGACCGCAACCATCCAAAAAGACACCCGACCTCTTTTTCTTATCGCACGCGTTTGCCGTTTTTGATGATCAGATCCACGTCCTGCAGCAGGTTGATGTACTTGAGCACGTCGCCACGGACGGCAATGATGTCGGCGTACTTGCCGGGAGTGATCGTGCCGACGTCCCTGTCTTGTTTCATCATCAGCGACGGCCAGTAGGTGGCGCTGCGGATGGCTTCCATTGCTGGGATGCCCATGTCGCGCACCCACACGTCAAGTTCGTTCCAAGTGGACTGGCTGTGGAAGTTCATCGGGATGCCGCTGTCGGTGCCGATGAGGAACGTCGCGCCCGCTTCGCGCAGCTGCGTGATCTTCCGCTTGAGCGTCGGCCTGCGTGCCGGCGTGAGCTGGAAGTAGCTCAGCTCGCCTGGCCTGCGCAGTGACTGGCGAATGTCGGCGACAATGTCGGCACCCAGGCCAAGCGTCCACGACGGATCATCGAGCATCTCGGGGTGGTCGCGCTGGTATTCATAGTTGAACAGCCCCTGCACTGTCGGCGTCCAGAACAACGGGCCCATGCTCATCTTGGCCGACCGCTCGCGAATCATCGCGATAATGTCCTCGGGATACTCGGGCGCCGTCGCCAGCCCCGTGTGCTCAAAGTTGTCTACGCCGAACTTCATTCCCAGGCGGATCTCCTGTGGCCTGTGGGAATGCCCGATGACAGGCAGGCCGTTTGCGTGGGCCTCGCTGATGATGGCGCTCACCTCCGCCTCGGTCATCAGGTCCTGATCGATTAATTTGATGACGTCCACGCCGGCTTTCGCCAACTGCCGCACTTTGTTACGCCCGTCCTCGACCCCTGTGACGCCCCAGCGGAAGTCTTCCGTGCCCGGATACGGGGCGTGCTGAATGAAGGGACCGGACACGTACAGGCGCGGTCCGGGAATCTCGCCGCGGTTGATCGCATTTCGTACATTGATGCTGGGCCCAAGCGGGCCGCCAAGGTCGCGCGCGGACGTCACGCCCGCCAGCAGCAGCTGGTGGGCAGACGACGGCATAATTTCTTTCTCGAAGCGGGCCGGGTAGGTTTTGTCCCAATGGGTGTAGTCGGAGTGCCCATTAATCATGAGGTGGACGTGCATATCCCACAAGCCGGGCAACACCGACATCCCTTCGGTGGAGATCACCTCGGCGCCTGCGGGTACGGCGAGTGTGCCCACCATGCCGACCGCCGTAATGCGTTCGCCCGACATCAGCACCACGCTGTTGTGAATGGGTACTCCGCCGAAGCCGTCAATCAGGGTGCCGCCCACCAGGGCGGTCACACGCCCACCCCCTTGCGGCGGCGGTAGCGACGCCGCCGTATCGGCCGCGTCCGCCCCTCGACTCAGCGCCACCGCCAAAAGTAGTCCACCCGCCGCCACCACACCAGTCAGCAGAGTTTTCATGGTGCGCATGGTAGCAAAGACTCGTGCGTCGCGCGGCTTAGGTTTCAAAGCTGAGGTGTCCTGCTTCCCGCTTTAATGACCTCTGGATAGGCGCGTAGATAGGCTCTACGCTCCTGGATGAAGTCGCGGATGACGTTTTCCGTGCAGTTAGTAATCGATAGAGCTTGCGGGTATCGACCTCAACATCGGCGCGAATGAGGACGCGATACGTATCGACCGTGGGGCCAATCTTCGCCCAGCCCAGCGCATTGGTCGCGATGTGGTGGATGTACTGCAGGTATCTGGCCCGCTCTTCCGGCACCGCGAGCAGTTTGTTCCGCAGCGCCCTGTTCACATCGTCCATGTAGCCCACGGGATCAGCTTTCGCCTCACGCGGTCCACCGCCTCTGCCGCCGCCAGGCGCCGGACCACTAGACGCGGCGGTGAACGCCTCATCGGTGTCGTGATACAGGATGTTCAACCAGCCGCTTTTGTCCTGATTACACTGCCAGAGCAGGTCGAGGTCTAGCGTGCGCCCCTGCGGCGGTAGCGCGCCCTGTGGTGGCGTCGAAGACGGCGAGATAGCCGACCTGCGGCTGCAGGCCAATGAGGCAATGGTGCACCTTAAACCACCACCGACCGTGCTGCCAGCAACGGATCGGCCAGGTTTGCGCGACCCTCGATGTGCACAAGTCCGCGTGCCGCATCGCCCTTCAGCGCGTTAAACAACAATCGCCACGCCGAATCGTCGGCCATACGGACGCACGCCGTTGGCGCCGCCGGTGCGCCTGAAAGGATCTGCCAGCCGGCACGTCTGACCAACGTCCATTGACCTCCCGCGGGCCCCGTCGCATCGATGGTGATGGTGTCTCCCTCGACGGCATCGATGTTTCGATACGCATGCGGGAGACCGCGCATCGCGATTTCCAGGACGGCGTGCAGGTATCGAGGGTCCGTCAGCGATGCAGCACCCACGGCCAGACGAATCTGCTGCTGGTGATGCCAGAGTTCGGTAAACTCGCGGCCGACGTCGAACCAGCCTTCGGACGTCTGCTCTCCGGCCCACGACACCCCGAACAACGCGGGCGCATCCATCGGGAGTGCCTCGAAGAAGGCAGCCAACTCGATAGCGGCTTTTTCGACGAGGTCGGTCAGGAGGCGCGGGCTTAGTCGCCGGCTCGCATCCACCCAGTCAGCGTTGATGCCGTTGATGAAGCCCACAAACTCGCGCTCGGACGTGATCGGGCGTTTCGGCGGCGGTGGGACGAGTCCGTCGCGATGGAACGACAACCGCCGCATTGAGAAATCCACCACATGCGCCACCACATCCCGCACAAGCCACGTACCTGCGATAGTGGGCTTCTCAAAGTCTGCCGGCGCAAGGCCGCGAAGCAGCGCGACGAGTTCGGTCGCGATGGGCCGAAAAAGCGCACGAGTGTCGGTGGGCTGAATGGGTGTCAGAGACATCCTATGATTCTAGCGTTCAGTGTCAGGTCATGTATCCCAGAATCGACGACAGGCTACGCTCGCAGTCAGGCAGCACACCAGATCTGATCGGCTCAGTCCGGGCGTGTGTGGTGCCCAAGCGCACCTGGCCGTCCTTGAAGTGCACTACTTCAATACGCCCCGTCAACTGGTGCACACGCCAGCACTCCCGAACCCCTTGGTCGCGGAACCAGGGTCCACCAGAGATTCACCTCGGCCATGGCCGCCAGCGCCCCCAACATCCCTATGCGCACCAGCAATCGTTCTGTCCTCACGCAGGAAGATTACGGGCGATGTTCGCGACGACGCCGCCAGTTTCGGTCAGCGGCGTCCCGGCGTCGATGAACGTCGCCCGGCCGATCTGACCGCACACGGGCGGGCGTTCCCCGGTAGAATCGGCGCATGTCGTTTTTTTCCCGATCCCCTCAACCGGCGAGTCCCGTTGACGTTCTGGCGCCATCGGATATTTTGGTTTCGCTCAATCAACTGGAGAAGTCCTATGCGCTCGGCGCGTCGCGTTCGTGGGTGCTGCGACGCATCACGCTGGACATCAAGGACGGCGACTTCGTCTCGATCATAGGGCCCTCAGGCGCGGGAAAATCTACCCTCCTCCACATCCTCGGCATGCACGACAGCGCCTGGACTGGCGAGTATCACTTCGGCGGCCAGCCCGTGCACTGGCTCAGCGCCACAGATCGCGCGGCTCTACACAAGAAGTGGATCGGGTTCGTCTTCCAGAGCTACCACCTGCTCGACCACCTCACGGTCTACGAGAACCTAGACGTGCCACTCTCCTACCGTGACATCAAGAAGTCCGAGCGCGACAGCATGGTCTGCGACATCCTCGACCGCTTCGCGATCGTCGGCAAGAAAGACCTGTATCCCAACCAACTGTCGGGCGGACAGCAGCAACTGGTGGCCGTCGCGCGTGCCGTGATTGCCAATCCCAGGATCATCCTGGCCGACGAACCCACCGGCAACCTGCACTCGACCCAGGGCCGCGAAATCATGGAACTGTTCCGCAAACTGAACGAGGGCGGGACCACCATTGTGCAGGTCACCCACTCGGAAGCCAACGCCGAGTACGGCTCGCGGGTCATCGAACTCAAGGACGGGTGGCTCGTGGGCGCACCAACCGCTTGAGAGAATCTGCGATCTTGAATTTGAAATCGGCAATCGCTTATCGGCCTATCGGCAATCGGCCATCTGGCAACCATCTGGCAATCTCCACCTTGGCAGTCGCCGGTGCGGTGCTGCTTTCGGCCTGCACCGCTGAGCCGCCGGCCAAACACTACGAACTGACGGGGCAAATCCTTGCAGTCCACGAGGCGCGGCAGGAGTTGGCGGTCAAACACGAAGACATCACGGGTTACATGCCGGGAATGACGATGAGCTTTCCGGTGGCGACGAAGTCGTTGATGATCGGCCGGACGCCGGGTGAACTCATCACGGCTACCCTTGAAGTGAACGGGCTTGTAGGCACACTCGTGGCGATCACGCACGTGGGGACGGCTCCATTGCCTGACAACACCAACACTGCGGCGATGACCGACGGCATTCTTGAAGTCGGCGACTTGCTACCCGACGTCGCCCTCATCGACCAACACGACCAGCGCCGTTCGCTCTCGGAATGGAAGGGCACGCCGCTGCTGCTCACCTTCATCTATACGCGCTGCCCTTTGCCGAACTTCTGCCCGGCGATGAACCGGAACGTCGCGTCCATCCAGAAAAGTCTTGCGGCTGACCCCGCGCTGGCCGGGCGCCTGAAACTCATTTCCGTCTCGTTTGATCCTGAGTACGACACACCGGCCGTCTTGGCGGAATTCGCCAAGACCTTCCAGACCGACCCCGCGGTGTGGACGTGGCTCACCGGCAACCGAGTCACCACCGATCGACTAGCGGCGAAGTTCGGTGTCAGCGTCATCCGTGGCGACGCGTCGCCCACCGACGTCGCCCACAACCTGCGCACCACCCTCATCGACGCCGGTGGGAAGATCGTCAAAATGTATTCTGGCAGCGCGTGGATGCCGTCGGCCGTGCTCTCGGACCTGCGTGCCGTCATCAAGTAATTTCCCCGAGGGTGCCCCTCCGCCTCGTTCGGCGTTCACGTTGGCCGAGCGACGGGTCATCGATCGGCTCACCACGCCGGCTCGTGTGCAGGCGTTTCTCAACGGACTCACCTACAACACCGAGCCGCCTCCGGGCGGCCCACAGCAGCGGACCTTCCGCAGCGTGGTGGCGACAGGCACGGCCCATTGCCTGGAAGCCGCACTCACAGCCGCCGTGATTCTGGAACAACACGACTATCCGCCCACGGTCATGAGTCTAGAGTCGGAAGATGGCCTCGACCATGTGATCTTCGTCTACCGCACGCGGACCGGATGGGGGTCGGTAGCCAAGTCACGCGACCCCGGCCTCTTCGGGCGCAAGCCTGTGTTCCGGTCGCTGCGACAGATGGCGCTCACATACTTCGAACCCTTCATCGATACCACGGGCCGCGTCACCGCCTACGGCATGGTCGACCTGCGCGTAATGGGACACTACGACTGGCGGTTATCGTCAGGCAACGTCTGGAAAGTGGAACGCCTGCTGTACGAGATTCCCCACCGGAAGATCCGGTCGTCCGACTCGCGCGTGGACCGACTGCGCCGCAGGTATTTCGCCTTCCGGCGGGAACACCCCGGAGTGAAGCCGGTGGCGTTTTACGATCAGCGGACGTGGACGGACATTCCGGCGAAGTTCCGCCGTGACAACCGAACCTGAGTCGCGTTAAACTGTGGGTCCCTTACGTGGGCGGCTAGCTCAGCTGGGAGAGCGCTGCGTTC
>SXGT01527046.1_pt1 | contig 50309 bp, 38 predicted proteins | sample 3176221 | NCBI WGS metagenome assembly SXGT01 (sample SAMN11356862, study PRJNA531348) | freshwater metagenome | isolation source: freshwater sample F1-120 | place: China: Fuxian Lake, Yuxi | collected 2017-12-25
GCCCGGGAACAAATTGAGATTGCAAAACTTCTAATTGAAAAAAACGCATCCATTAATGAAAAAAATCAATATGGAGATACTCCATTACGTGTCGCATTAGACAAAAACCAAATAGAGATTGTCAAACTCTTAATTGAAAAAAACGCACTTCTTAATGAAAATTAAAATAAATCTTAATAAAATGGAGAAAATAACCATGAAAAAAATAATAATTTTACTTTCAATCACGACTTTATACCTTAACGCAGCTGAACTGCCCATTAACCCTGTACCAGCAATTGAAGCACCCGTACACAATCCACGGTCTCTTTTTGAAATTGCAAAAGAAAAAGTTTGCGGGAGAGAATATGAAAAACTCGAAACTCTTGTTCAATCTACCAAAAATGTAGAAATTGTAGATTTAATATTGGTTCAAATACGAAAACATTTAAACAAAGACATTTTTTTTACTTTATTTGAAAAAATAAAATCAAAAAAAATGGCAGCAATTTTCTTGAATAGAATTACTTTTAATATAAATCAGCAAAATCATAATGGAAAAACTTTATTATATCAAGCCTCTTTCAATAGTCAGCCTACAAGCATTATAAGACTTTTAATTAAAAATGGTGCAAATGTAAACATACTAAGTCATCATAATTTTTCACCTTTACAGATAGCCTCAGGTAATTTTTATTCGAATTGCTTAGAAAATGCAAAACTATTACTTCAAGCTGGCGCACATGTAAACGCACAAGATGTTTATGGCGCTACGCCATTACATGATGCTTCTTCTTATACATTAAAAAAATATGCACCTCTACAATTAAAAATTGTAAAACTTCTAATCGACAACGGAGCAAACATAAACATACAAGATCTCGACGGAGAGACACCATTACACATTGCATCACGGCTCGGACATTTTAATATTGTAGAATTATATATGAATTGTAACCCAAATATAAATATACAAGATAATGGCGGCAATACACCATTACATAAAATCTCTTCTATGTTTGAATTCAATTTTTCAAATGAAAAATTAAAAATTGCACAACTATTAATTAAACACAATGCTGATCCATGCATTGTAAACAATGCAGGAAAATTACCTTATAAAATAAGCAGTAATCCAGAAGTACGTTCTTATTTAAAAAGAGAATATAAACGTAAGCAGGAAAAAAGGAAGGCAAGCGAATTAGAAGAATCATCCCCTAATTAAAGGGAAAATTAAAACAAAATGTTCCAACCAAACTTGTAGAATACGTAACCGTTATAATCTCGTACAATAATGCGCCGTATCCAAGAAAAAGTCCAAATGGGATGGCAGAAGGATATAATAAAACCGACTTTTTAAAAAAACGTCCAAACAGACAATAAGAAAAAGCAAGCATTGCAAAATAAAAAAGAACTACCCATGAACCAAACAAGAGAGCAAACCAACACCCTCTCAATCCCGTAAACGCCCCAATTAAACCTATAAAATCCACATCGCCTTGGCCCAAAACATCTTGTTTTTTAAAATACTTTCCAACAGCGTTCACGCTCCACAACAAAGTAATACCTAAAATAGATCCCGTAATGCTTTCAATGCCAGTGAGTGGAAGTTGATGGATATGAGCAAGCATCCAACCAATAGGAATAAAAAAAAGCGTGTAACGACGAGAAATTAAAAATGTTGCCATATCGGTATACATGGTAATACTAACAAGAAGAACAAATAAAAGATGTGATGCTAAATGACTGGTATACAAAAGATCAAAATTGGCAAACGTAAGTAACCCAAAAAAAGAACAAAGACTATACGCTGAAAAAAAAATACAAAATAATGGATTAAAAAGATAAGAAAAAAAAACGGGCCTGAAAGTATCAATTTCCATTCCCTCTGCCTGTTTTATTTCATAACAAGCTACAACAAAAGATAAAAAGACAAGAGCTCCGCTAATGAGAAAAGCTGCACTGCTCATCACCTCACAGCTCTCCCTTATTTTTAAGGTCAAGTAAAATTTGATCAATTTTTCTCAAACCTTCTTCTTGCGTATCATACTTAAAAACAAGATCCGGTGCATAACGACCAGGTATTTCTTTTGCAACTGCCGATCGCAAAGAAGGTTTGTAAAGAATAATATCATGTATCCGTTCTTGAAACTCTTGTTCTCCACCGGCTGTAATAAAGTAAATCTCACAAACACTTTTATCATCACTCAAACGGGCACGTGTCAATGTTATACCAACAAGACGCGCATCATCAAGCGATGCCTTTAAAAAAAGACTTGAAATCGTTCTATATAACAAAGCAGACTTTTGCGCCCGCTTTATACTTGAAACACGTTTATTATTATGCATTGTAAAAAATTAAACAGGCTGCTGAGTCATAAGACGAATATGATTTTGCTTTACTGCACGCATCAATTTCTTACGACGTTTTTGCGTTGGAGGTTCAAAATAAACAACACGCTTCATATCACGTACAACACCTTCACGTTCAATTTTCTTCTTAAGTTGACGAAGTGAACGTTCTACATTTCCTGTAACATTAATGGCAACATTTAATGACTTTGACATAAAAAACAGCTTCCTTTAATCATCTATGGGTGAAAAATTCTTTTATCTTTCCTATAAGGATAAAATGTATTGAAAAAAATGTCCAGCTCAGGCTTTAAAAAACAAGGGCTTCCCATTTTTTAAGCTTACTCAGGATTAAGCAGCTTCCATGCAACTACCGCAGCAAAAGAGGCAAGGCCAGCCGCCAGCATACTGGTGGCAAAAGCATCCGTTTTATACAGATCTTGCTTAATAAGAGGACAGGGCGCTAAAACAGATCCCAATTGTCTGCCAGGACGTTTAAAATTTTTAATTTCAGAGCGCATACTAACAGGAATCAATTTTTTTTCACCAACACAATACAGTTGCTTTCCAATCGTACAACTTGAATGCCCTTTACTTTGCAATTGCTTCATTAAAGCTTGTTCGTACATTTCCTCTCTTATGTCTACCAATTTTATAAAAGAAAGTATTGCCATTGGAAATGTAAGGCCAACGCCCCCGCCTTCTCTGAGCCCTAAAAACATAAGGCCTCCGCCTACCACCATTCCTGAAGCAATACCCTGCGCAACTGCAATTTTTTTTGAAGGAAAAAACAACTTATTCGTTTCTGATGCTTCTATGCTCTGCATAAATAAACACATTAAAAATATAAAAGTTTTAAAAAATTTCATGCGCTTGCCCCACATTCAATAAAATTGCACAATAACAGCGGGCCCTAAAGAGCCCTTTTTTAAAAAACTAGTAATAGTAAAATGCCGGCACCTGTTTATGAAATGCTTCAACGACCCTTTGCGCAACAACACACGCTAAAGTAGTACGCACTATTCTTGGACTCCACACAGAATCAAATGAATTAACACCAGAAGCCATTAAAAGACTTGTCGTTATGAGTCCTCCACGCAAAAATCCCATTACAAAATGAGACCTATACAAAGATGTATTATTGTTAATAGAACTTTTTTCTTGATCATTCAACGAATTTTGACTTGCAGCAAAAGCTAAACAACTTAATCCTAACGCAGGCACATATATTGTTGGCGAAACATCTAATTGCGTATGGGCAAAATATGCAACAGCAGCTGTTAAAAATCCAGCATCGCCGCCTCGATTTTTACCAACGACCTTTGCTATATTCATTTCACCTTTTTCATTTCTTTCTTTACACTCTTCTCTACTCAAATTAAATTCCTTTTCATATTCATATTTTAATGAAGCCTGAACCCCCATCACAAAAGAACATACAATAACAACTTTAAAAACATTCATAGATTTTCTCCATAATTTAAAAAACTACCATACAAAAAGGGACCTTCACTAAAAGTCCCTTTACATACTACTATTGAATATAATACAAAGCAATTTTATCAATTAAAAAGCAACTCTTTTGCAACTGCTAAAATAAACAATTCCCGTGCTAAACTTGGATTGACATAATCGAATGAATTATTTCTAGAGCCAACTAATAAACCTGTAGTCAAACATCCATTAAAAAATGCGCCCACTCCAAATTTAGATTCATAATACCGTTTCATTTCTTCAATTGTATGCCTAGATTTGGCAAAATCAATCGATTATACAACTCTGCACCAATTTTTATTAAAATTGGAGACTAAAATTTGCACCAATGGTACCTGTTTTATACGCACCACGAACTGCAAATGGATATTGCAGAAGCGCACCAACAAACATATTAGGACTCAAATCATATTCAAGACTCCAGTTTAATAACTGAACTTTCCAAGGTGTTGTATTTTCAAGTGTTGCAGGCTTAAATGCATCATCTTCAACAATCAATGATATTGAATCTTTTGGTTTATTAATGTACACATATTCAAAATTTGTCGAAAGTCGCTCAATAAAATAAAAAGCATTGATTCCCAAAGTGAAAAAATAAAGAGTTCCAGGTTTTTCAATCACATCTGTTTTAAACGGGTACACTGCACTTTGGGCCTCACTATTAGGAACAAATCGGCCTGCAATTGAACGTTGGAAAAAATGTGTTGAGCCACCTGCTGCACAAAATTCAATCGTTTCAAAAAAATCAAAATTCATACCAACAGCGACATGAATCCCATTGTGTCCATTGCTTCCCAAAGGAAGATCAAATGCTTTTGCCTCGTTCTTTATTCTTCCCGTTGCAAAAATTCCTGTTAATTTTAAAAAAGGTGTAAAAATAAACGGAGTCCATACTTCATCCTTTATTATTTTTTCATTAACGTGAATATTTTGATGCCAAAGAAGCGTACAGTACGTATCTTCCATACCAGAAACATTAACATCAGAAATATCAAGTCCAATGTCAGTAAATAATTCTACGGGATCAACCATGAATGCATTGGTAATTGTATTAACATCTGGATCCATAGATGTAATCGCAATACCTGCTGGCGTACTTGTTCCATAGACTGATTCAGGGTACCCTGGAGCAAATACACCAACAGAATCAGTCGTTGAGGTACCGGTATTATTAGCATTAGAACTCAAATTAATAAATGATTGACTTCCTGCTGATTGCTTTACATTAGCAATACCCATATTAAGCAAAAAAGTAAAATTGTTATTAAGATCAAATGCAAATGAAAAACGAAATCCAGATTTTTGATATTTTAAAGGTACTGAGAAAAATCCAAGAAAATGCTGTAAGTCTGTATATGAACTATACGACAGAGACTGACCATCCTGATATTTTTGCGCAATACCTGCTTGAATAATAGGAGGTAATGTTTGTCCAATGGGCACATCACCATACCCAAGTGCAAGCGCACCCCAATTACCATGAATATTTCCTGCAGGAATATAATTACTTCCATCATCAACCTGCAAAGGAAAAGCCCATCCCTCATTATTTTCGGGATTAGGATAAACAGCTGTTGATGTCCCAGTGCCAGATTGTACTGGATTAAAACCAACCTGCTGAGTTGTTGGAAAAACATAAAATGCAGGATCATAGGCACAACCCCTTGTTGCTTTTTGCGCATACCCAAGCGCCGTTAGGCAATATCGTGGTTTTTCATATCCCTGCGCAGTTCCATTGCCCTTTGCATAATATTTAAGATCTTCATCATAAAAATCAGCGTAATATGCCGTTGAAAAAAAAGGGTAAGGATCGTTTTGAGTAAATATAGGAATTTTTCCGTACGCAGATCGACCAATAACTAAAAGCGAGACGCCTATCATTACTATTTTTTTGATCATAGTGTATATCATACAATCCTTTCTTATGGCACGACTCAGCATGGGATTTAGTTATAGCATCGACAAACAATAATCGTCAAATTAACTTTAAGCTTATCGAAGCGAAAATGATTCTTTTATTTGACCCAATTTTTATTGTTTTGTACGCTAGACGCATCATTGCATGGAAAGATTATGATTATTAAAGAAAACTATTGTCTCTACTATCGTACTATCATTGAAAAAAAAAGAGCATGGGTGCTTGCATCTATTTTACGCGGAGCTGAACATGTTTGTTTTGATCGTGCTCTACCGGGTGAAGAAAAAGATACAACAACGGTAGTTTTTGAAATATTTGTCCCAACAACAATGGAACCAATCTTTTTATTTTTGATCAATCAACTAGAAAATGAACGCATTATTCTTTCAATCGAAAAATTAACAAATCGATATATAACCGAACAATTACTCAGTACAACATGATGTGCTTTGTCTAATTTTATAAATATTCTAAACATTTTTGCAAACGTTGTGTTGCTTCAGCACAACCCAAAAGATCAATAAGAGCTGGAATAGTAGGCCCTTGCTCTGCCTGCATTAATGCATAACGAACAAATCCAAATCCACTTTTAAAGACAATAGCATGCGCTTTTAATGTTTCTTTAAGATGAACTGCAAATACATCTTTATCAGTTATAGGCAACAAAGATTGTAACGCCAATTTCATAGATGCATGTTGTTCGATTGACGCAAGCGCACGCACTCGATCAACTTCATAAATAGGTTTATCAAAATAAAATGCAAGCAATTGAATACAATCTTGAAGTGTAAAAAGTTCTGTTCGTATAATTTCAATTGCTTTTTCAAGTGTTTTATCATCAAGCAATTGAACCATTGGATAAACTGATTCAAGATAAGGGCGACACAATGCGGTTATTTTTTCTAAAGGCAACAAACAAATCCATTTATGATTCGTCCAACGAAGTTTTTCAACATCATAACGTATCTGACCAGTTGTATGAATTTGATCAAAATCTAAAGCGGTCATTAATTGCTCAAGCGTCATAATTTCAGTTTTAAACGATCCACCAATAATTCCCAAATAATTAACAATCGCTTCTGGCAGAAACCCAGCATCTTTTAAATCACGCAATGAAAAACCAAAATCTCGCTTTGACAACTTCTTACCTTCGCTATTACATAAAATGGGAAGATGCCAAAAAAGTGGCTGTGCATAATTCATCGCATGATAAAGCGCAAGCTGACAAGCGGTATTGCTTAAATGATCTTCTCCACGAATAACATGAGTAATTTTCATCAAAGCATCATCAACAAAATTAGCGAATAAAAACGTCACTGATCCATCGTCCCGCGTCAACGCAAAATCTGAAAAATTTTTAAGTTCGAATGTTACAGTACCATGAGCTAAGTCAAACAATGAAAGCGTTTGTTCATGATTCATTTTCATACGCCAAATAAATGAATTTGTTTGCGCACGCTCTGCAGCAACTGCCTCAGTTAAAGCTAAACATGTTCGATCATAACGGGGAGGAAGCTTAAGAGCAATTTGACGTTCGCGTTTTTTTTCAAGATCTTCAGGCGAACAAAAACAACGATACGCACTTCCTGTTGCTATAAGTTTGCGCAATTCTTCTTGATAGATTATATCACGCTCAGATTGAAAATAAGGACCGTAAGGACCTCCCTTACCTGGACCTTCGTCATGATGCAAATGCAACCATGCAAGATCTTCCATAATTTTTTTTGCTTGAGGATCATAATTACGTTCAGCATCCGTATCTTCAATACGCAACACAAAGGTTCCCTGTTTTTGTCGAGCCATTAAAAAATTCATTAAAACTGTTCTAATATTGCCCAAATGCATCATACCCGTAGGAGCAGGTGCAAATCTAACACGCAACTGATTAATGGATGTCATGACTCATAATCCCTTATTTATCGACGTACAACAGGCTTTTAATGATACTGTTTGAGGTTTAAGATGTCCAGTTTTGTAAAAATACAGCAAAAAAATCTAACGCTTCCTACCATTGATCTCTCATATTTTTAAACTTTTGACCAAAAACTGCTTACTTTAAGCTCAACCCACACAATACCACCCCCTTGACAAAGCCATTAATACATTTACAATTAGAATATATTCAAAGAATGTTTCTTGAGCCTATTAAGGCGGTAGAAGCTTATAAAGTTAATAACAATACAAATGGGGGTTATTATGAGTAGGATTTTAAAAACTATTTTTACCTTTTGTCTAGTCATCGCGTTGCAGACATCACGGGCAAGTTATTTAGAAAAAGCAAGAAAAGTTGTAACTCCAATTACACACTTTAACAAGGAAGAACTTGTATTTGATTACTCTTCAATTAAACTATTTGGAACTATAAAACACCTTGCTCTTCTCTATGAACCAAATAAAAACTTTCCAATAATTGCACGCTATACACTTTCCAACGGAAAGGAACTTTGGTTTTTACTCGATTATCATTATAACCCTTCCTGTACTGCCTTTGCCAATCACGTTATAACTAATGAAAATTTCACACATGGAATTATTGAAAACGAAATGATTGTATCAGCTCTTTTGCATAATAATCCGTATCTTAATTTTACGGAAACATTTTCTATGACACTCCCAAAACAATCAAAGGAAATTCATAACAATACCATGGGAAAAGTATACCGACTACTTCAAGAACAAAATAAAATCATTGTCCCTGGCGAATTTCATACACCACAAGAAACATTAACTGCATATCAAAAAGAAAAACTTACACCAGAACACATTATTTGCGCACTTCTTGTCCTTTCAAAAAATTATTGTCCCTTGCCAAATAATATTAAACCACTCTTAAATAACGCTTCTGTTAAACATTTTTTACAATCACAAAATGATTTTACAAATACATCACTTATTAATAATTTTATTTCTATCCGTGATAAAAAAATTGCAAAAACTATTATCGATACTCTGCATGATCAAAAAGCAAAAAAAGTTTTTATAGCATATGGAGCTGCTCACTGGTTTACTCTCGAAAAATTTTTAGAAGAACACTTTGGAAAACCAAGCTTTTTTTCACCAGAAAGTTATGAACATTGTTTAAAAAAACAAAATTTTCATAATCAATCAATAATAAAAACATGGAAACCATCATGACCTTTCCTATCTTTTGTAAACTTACCCTAACACTTTATTTACTTACTGCCCTACCAACAACTCAAGCAAGTTATTTAGAAAAAGCAAGAAAAGTTATAGCTCCAATTACACACTATAACAAAGAAGAACTTATATTTGATTATTCTTCAATTAAATTACTTGGAACTATAAAACACCTTGCTCTTCTCTATGAACCAAGTGAAAACTTTCCAACAATTGCACGCTATACACTTTCCAACGGAAAGGAACTTTGGTTTTTACTCGATTATCATTATGACCCTTCCTGTACTACTTTTGCCGATCACGTTATAACTAATGAAAATTTTACGCATGGAATTATTGAAAACGAAATACTTGGATCAGCTTTTAATTTTAATGATCCTTTCATAAATTTCACAAAAAGACTTTCTTCAAAACAAAAACTTTCTAAAAATATTACCCATGACACTATGGGAAAAGCGTATCGATTACTTCAGGAACAAAACAAAATAATTGTCTCAGGAGAATTTCATACGCCACAAGAAGCTCTTATTATGTACAAAAAAGAAGGACTTTCATCGGAACAAATTATTCATACCTTCGCTACGTTATTGCAAAATTACCAAATATTACCCACAATATTTCAAATTCTCTTTACCGATATTACCATAGAACAATTTATGCAATGGCAGCAATCTACCCTTTCAGAAAAATCGTTTCTAAATGACTTTAGCGATACACTCAATAAAGCTCTTTACGTACGTGATAAAAAAGTTGCACAAACCATCCTTGAAATCATGCACAACCCAACAGCAAAAAAAGTTTTTATAGCATATGGAGCTGCGCATTGGTTCACTCTCGAAAAATTTCTAGAAGAACATTTTGGAAAACCAGAATTTTTTTCACCAACAAGTTATAAAGAACATTTAAAAACGAAAAACCCAACAACTCATTAAATACCATGGAGGTTACTATGAATACTAATCTTAAGACTATCTTTACACTTTGCCTGCTTACTGCATTGCAATCATCACAGGCAAGTTCAATACCATTGCCCACACCGAGTACACAATACAACAAACAGATATTAACTCCCATTGATCTTTCAAAAATTAAAAAGGACAGTGAAGTAAACCATTCACCCTATGAATGGAAATGTTATAAAGACCCAAAAATTGCAGTTTACACACTTTCTAATGGGAAAGAATTTTGGTTCTTATTGGATAATCACTATGACTCTAGATGGATTACATGCGTTGATACTCTTATTAGAGAGGAAAATTTCACTCATGGAATTATTGAATTCACAACCGATTCCCCTGATTCCTGCACATTCACCGAAACAGTTGAAGATGCCAAACACTATAGCACACTGTCTTGGTGGAAAAAATTTAAACATAACATCTATGATCCTTGGTTTGGAAAAAGCACAATGGGTCATGCTCTTGTACTTTTACAACAACAGAACAAGATCATTAAACCGGGGGAATACGATAGTTTTGAGCAAACATATGCCGAATGGAAAAAAAGGGGTCTTTGCTTAAACGATATACAGTACATGAAAAAACTTAAAAAAAATTACTCAACTGCCAGCGAACAAGACAAAAAAACATATGAAGACCTATTCGAAACAATGATACATATACGTGATGAGAAAATTGCTCGAACAATTTTTGAAACCATGCAAGACGAAACTGCCACAAAAGTCTTAATTGTATACGGAGCTGCTCACTGGTGCACATTAGAAAAATGCCTAGAACATTCTTTCGAAAAACCTACAATAATCTCATTTAATCAATACAGACAAGAAAAAATAATGAAAAAAATAGAACAAATCCTACAATTACCAATAACAACAACGTTATTAGACTTATACATGTTTCATAGAATATAAAAAACAACATAAAACCATGGAGGTTACGATGAATACTAATCTTAAGACTATTTTTACACTTTGCCTGCTTACTGCATTGCCAACAACTCACGCAAGCTTTGCACGAACTGCAAAAAACCTATTTCCTATTGCATCTGCTGCACTTGCTACGCAACAGTACAACCAGCACAAATCACAACAGCTTACAGATTTAAAAAAGAGCTCTGTCTTTGTGTCACCAGATTTACAAATACCAGAAACCACAACTACACAAACTTCAATTCCTTTATGGGCAACCAAAGCAAAAATGTCAATCACACATTTAGCACGGTCATTGTTTCCTGTTGCACAATGCGAAGAACAAGCAGCGACACCTATTGATTTTTCAAAAATTAAAAAGTACGGTGAAGTAAACCATTCACCCTATGAATCGGGACGTTATAAAGACCCAAAAATTGCAGTTTACACACTTTCTAGTAAGAAAGAACTTTGGTTCTTTTTGGATAATCATTATGACTCTAGATGGATTACATGCGTTGATACTCTTATTAGAGAGGAAAATTTCACTCATGGAATTATTGAATCCACAACCGATTCCCCTGATTCCTGCACATTCACCGAAACAGTAGAGGATGCCAAATACTATAGCACACTGTCTTGGTGGAAAAAATTTAAACATAACATCTATGATCCTTGGTTTGGAAAAAGCACAATGGGTCATGCTCTTGTACTTTTACAACAACAAAACAAGATCATTAAACCGGGAGAATACGATAGTTTTGAGCAAACATATGTCGAATGGGAAAAAAGGGGTCTTTGCTTAAACGATATACAGCGCATGAAAAATCTTAAAAAAAATTACTCAACTGCCAACGAACAAGATAAAAAAATATATAACGACCTACTCGGAACAATGATTAATATACGGGATGAGAAAATTGCTCAAACTATTTTTGAAACCATGCAAGACGAAACTGCCACAAAAGTCTTAATTGTATACGGAGCTGCTCACTGGTGCACATTAGAAAAATGCCTCGAACATTCTTTCGGAAAACCTACAATGATCACGTTTAAAGAGTATGATCAATTAAAAAATATAACCGAAAAAGAACAAGAAACAGAAAAAACAATACTACGACTCATTTCATGTTTCATGGAATAGGACTATAAAAAATAATATAAAACCATGGAGGTTACGATGAATATTAATTTTAAAACTACTTTAATACTTTGCTTGCTTACTGCATTACAATCATCACAGGCAAGTTCAATACCATTGCCCACACCAATTGCACAACAATCTTCCGTCATTAATTTTTCAAAAATAAGAAAACTTAGTGAAATTAAAAAATTTCCAGAATTTCAACACTACAGAAAACACAATTATCCCAAAGTAGCACTCTATACACTTTCAAATAAAAAAGAACTTTGGTTTTTTTTAGAAATTCATTATAGACCTCAATGGGTTGCATTTACTGAAACTCTTATAAACAATGAAAATTTCACACATGGAATTATTGAGCAAGTAACAACTTCACCAAACTGGGATTCATTTACTTCAGTGCTAGCTAATGCTAAAGAAAATAATGATCCTTATTTTAAAAATAGTTCTATGGGTCGTGCTCTTGTGCTCTTAATACAACAAAAAAAAGTTGTTAAACCTGGAGAATATGTCAATTTCGAAGAAGCCTTTCATGCTCTAGAACAGGAAGGGCTTTCTTTAAAAGATATCGAATATATAGAGAACATTGAAGAACATGAACGATCTGGGTCTATAATTGAAAAAAAAGTTATGGATCTTTATATAGAATTATCAGAAAAAGAAGCTCTTACTCGCGATAAAAAACTTATTCAAACCATTATTGAAACCATGAAAGACGAAGCTGCCACAAAAGTCTTAGTTATATATGGAGCAGGACATTGGTTTAAATTAGAAAAATTACTCAAAGAACATTTTGGCAATCCTGAAATGATCTCATTTAACCAATACAAAATAGAACAACAAATCCTACAATTACCAATAATAATAATGAAAAAAATAGAACAAATCCTACAATTACCAATAATAACAACATTATTAGACATGTACATGTTCCATAGACTATAAAAAATAACACAAAACCATGGAGGTTATGATGAATACTAAATTTAAAACTACTTTAATTCTTTGTTTACTTGCTGCATTGCCAACAACTCACGCAAGTTTTGTGCGCACTGCAAAAAACCTACTGCCCATTGCCTCATTGAGGCATAAAATAATGCCCGTCATTTCAAATTTTACACAAACACTTTTTCCAACTAAAAAATGCGTCAAACAAAATCCATCAATCGATTTTTCAAAAATACGAAATTTTAGTGAAATAATCACATCAGTAAATTTAGAAACTCCTCAAGTTGCACACTATACCCTTTCCAATAACAAAGAACTTTGGTTTTTTTTGGATTATCACCATGAACCTCAATGGGCCAAATTTATCATTACTCTTTTAAACAATGAAGATTTCACCCATGGAATTATCGAACATGCAACAACATCGCCTCATCTAGAATCCTTTACTCATATAGTTAATACTGTTAATACAATAAATAACTTTCCTTTTCTAGGAAATATTTATCTTTCAAATACATTGTTATTTTCAAATAATTCTATAATCCATGCTTTTATTCGCTTAATACAACAAAAAAAAGTTGTTAAACCAGGGGAATATGACAATTTTGAAGAATTCGTTAATGCATGTAAAAAAGAAGCACTTTCTTACGAGGACATACAATACAGAGAACAATGCAAAAAAGATTGTTTTAAATCTGGCGACAGCACTTTTTCTTTTGATTACTTTAATAATTGTAATGACAAAATAGGCAATGTGCGTGACAAAAAAATTATTCAAACTATTATTGAAACCATGCAAGACCAAAAAACTAAAAAACTTTTAGTTGCCTATGGAGCAGGTCATTGGCATACATTGGAAAAATTACTTGAAGATCACTTTGGAAGTCCAATCATTTTTTCACCAGAAAATTATAAATTACAGTCACAAAAGCTCATTAAATGCTAAGCTCAGATCTCATAATTTCAAACAATTGGATAACGGCAACCTCTTTATCATTATTAATAACATGATAATCATACAGCGGACATTCAGCATACTGTTGATCCTGCAGTTCAAGAGTAATTTCTTGCTGAGCTTTTTCAAGACGAGATTGAAGAATTTTTTCAGAATCAGTCCCTCGCCCACGAAGCCTACGTTCCAACTCAAATAAACTAGGCGGCACTAACCAGATTAAAACAGCATCTGCATACGCTTTACGTACACGACGAGCACCTTCAACATCAATCACCAAAATAAATGACTGTCCACGCCTCATATCTTCAAGAACCGAAAGTGGCGAACCATAATAATTATCACACCATATGTTCCATTCTAAAAACAAATTCTGGTCTATCATGTGTTTAAATTGTGCAATGGTAACAAAATGGTAGTCAACGCCGTTAACTTCCCCTTCTCGTGGGCAGCGTGATGTGTACGTAACAACATTTTTTACATGTAACGTATCATTATACCGACTCATCAATAAAGAAATCAATGTTGTTTTTCCCGTTCCAGAAGGAGCAGAAAGAACAAATAATTTTCCTAAACTCATATATGTGCAATACTTTCGATTGCTCCAACCACTGCTTTTTTTATCGCATCCATAATACCTTCAACCAATGCTAACGCTGTTTTATCTGGACGTTTTAAATCTACTGAAAAATCAACTGTAACAGATTGTCCGAGAATTTTCATCTCTAATAATACATCAGCTTTCAATTGTTTTGCATCAGGGCAGGTAATTTTTATCAATCGAATATTAAAGAGCTCTCCAATAATCACAAGCGCTGCATTAATTGTTTCCTCGACAGCAACCAAAATAGGGGATGCAACATATTTTAACAATCCTTCAGTTCCTTTCAAGACACCACGTGTAATTTCCATACCACCAATGGCAACACCTTCTCCTATAAAGAGCACTCCGTCTGCTACTCCTTTTGCTGCAGCAACTGCACCTTTAGCTGCTTCCATACTTATGTTCGTTGTCAAATCTCCAATATTTAATACTGTTTGTGCTGCAACACGTGCCGATTCTTGAACAATTCGCACCATATCCTTACCTACCTGCAATGCAACAATTTCAATAGACCAAAGTAATGGTTTTAATTCGATCATATCAAGGAGATTCATATGTTCCATTTTTTGGAATAAATCATTGATCATATTTGTCAATTGATTAACAATAGCATTAATTTCATCGAGAGCCTTATTAACATCGCGCTTAGCATCAGTAAATACAGCACCAACAGTTTGCTGTGCTTTATCAATTTCAGCAATTGCTTGATTTAAAACTTCCAATTTTTGATGTGCCTCTTTGAATGCATTTTTAACATCTTGCTCTGCAGCCCCAATTGCTTTTTGCGCACTATCAAGTGCTTTTTCAGCTTTTTTCAATCCATCTTGCAACATTTTAAATAATTCTTTATTCCATTCAAGCAATTTTTCAATTAATTTATTTTTCACCATTGCTTCAAAGCTTACAGTATCCCCACGCGCATGAATACTAACATGTGCTTCCAATACTTCCAATATTTTACCTTCTACGTAAAAATCAAACGTTGGAATTTTATATTTATCATTATCTTGCAGCAATTGAACATAAACATCGCCCGTCATAACATTAAAATTACCAATGTTAAGTTGCATTTCCGCACTCATCAAGAACATGCGCAGCTTAGGTGAAAATGCAAAAAATAATGCTGCTCCTTCCTTGCCGCCCAAAATAGATTTAAGGCATGGTAAATCACCATATTTATTTACAAGTTCTTGTGTACAATTTGATAAATTTGGATGCGCTGCATCATATTTTGGATCATTATGGCCACGTTTCAAAGTCAAAATAGGCTTTCCATCAATTTTTATATTTTGCACAGCATCTGACAATGCAACTTTTGCCCCCCCATAAACACCTAAGTTCTGTGGTTTAGTCAAATCAGCAGGAGCAGCCATACACACATCAATTGAAAAAATATTCAGAAAATCAAGAGAACTATAAAAATAAAATCCACCAGGAATAATCCCAGCTCCCGTATCGACACCAGGAAAAGCAGCTGCAAGTTTTGAACGACCTGGCAATACGGCAGACTGAGCAGGAACATTTTTTGTTTGTTGGACTGTGCTTACCGGCGCAACACTTGCTAACCCTTCCTGAATTTGCTGGTCTGGAGTTTTTTTAACTGTTATTGTTGTATTTGATCCCTGTTGCGTAACTTCCCGAATTTCAGCCGTTTGCTTTGCAACCTCAAGTAGATGTTCTTTTTGTTCCTGTGCTGCTTTAGCATCATCAACTGATTGTGATACATCCGTTTTTGGTGCAGGTTCTGGCGTATTTCCATATCCAACTAAGCCTGGAAATCTCAATTCTTGTGGTGCAAATGACATATAAAACAATCCGGTTGCAATGTCAGGCATTGTTCCTATATCAACACCAAACATATTAAAGGTTGCCTGAACAAGCCCCCCCAACGACGCATACATATATATTTTAAAACCAGAATTTGTGAATGATTCATCAGCCATTAATTGAATATCACCCTCATTACGACCAAATGCTACATGGCCCAATAACCCAAATGATTTTGGAATCATAGGAACAACACCTGGCGTAATCGAAGCATAAAGACCCAACGGCCCAATTTCAAGCCCCTTCAATCCAAAAGGTTCTTTCCATGTACCAACAACAGTACCGACTTTTTGTGTACCAACTTGTTGCAAAGATCCTTCTATTTGGATAGCAGGTGGTGGAGGAAGAACCCCAATATCAAGTTTTGTTTTGAATAATAAAACTGATTTATCGCCAGGTACTTTAATATAAATATCAAGCGCCCCACCCGCACCTGTTTTTTGGGCTCCAATATCAACATGTAATTCAAGTTTGCCAACTTCTAAACCCTTAACTTTGTCAGGATCAATATTTGCATTAATCAAACTCACATAAATTGAAAAATTATCAATTCCATGAAATTCTCCGGTAAAATCCATATCCCCTTTTAATCCAAAGGGCATACCAATTTCTTTCATAGGAGTTTCATCAAAACTAATAGTTCCTTTAAGACTTGTACCTTTTGTTATTTTTTTGGCGGGAAAATCTGAATCGGCTATTACAAATTCAAGATCTTTTATCCATTTAAGACCTTCCGGAAGATCAGAGCCTTTAATATGATCTGAAATAATAAGGAACGCTGATGACTTGCCTCCTCCTGCCACAAACTCAACAGTTGCAGGCAAGTGAGCTCCAAATAATGAGACTTTTGATTTAATACCAAGAGATGCGCCATCTTTATTTTTTTTAATTGCAACAATCATATCCTGTAATTCAAGAATGCTTAATCCACCAGCGGCGATTGTTGCTGATCCAAGTTTTATATCAGAAGTAAATATAATATTTTTATCTTTATCAACACCAAACGTTACTTTACCTTCAAACTTTTTTAAACCTGGAATATCAATTAATAATTTTCCACTAAATTCTGTTACCCATACAGAACCCTTACGTTGTATCTCAAGCAAAATATTATATAATCCAAAACCATTACCAAAATCTAACTTACTTGGACCTTTAGCCTTAAATTTTAATAATTTTTTTTCACTAAATTGAGCAATAAGCGTAACTGTCTTACTTGTTGGAATTTGTGCACATATATCATGTAAATTTATTTCTCCCTCAAGTGTATATACATAAGGCAATTTCCCTGATGCATCACGCTTTGGCTTAACAAGCTCGCCTTCTTTATCAAGCTCTGTACTATCTAAATCTTGTTGACGTCGCACTTTAAAGGTGAGTGTTTCTGGCAAAGGAACTCCTGTAATTTTAATATCGCTCATCCCTACTGACAACGCAAAGTCGTGGACCGGAGAATAAAAAGCCTTACATTCAAATTTTCCCGATTGAAATACATCAAAACCACTTAAATCAATTGCACCGCCACCATAAACACCCTTATTATCAGGATTTGTATCGTCAACAACATACTGAAGTTCAAAATCACTCAAAGGAATATCTGCAACTTCTTGAGGTAATCCTGAAGCAAAAAATTTCAAAGGAACATCATCATCTAACTTCGCTCGCGCAATAAAAAAAGAACCTTTCTTTTCTAATTTCTTTTTTTTCAATGTATCGTCAACAAGACTTACTAAATCAAGAACACAATCTGTATCGCTCACCCTTTTTTCAACCGAAGCTGAAACCCGCATGACCATTTTTTGTTTTTTTGCCGTCTCTACATCATTAGTTGCTTTATTAAGCGCCACAAATGCGTCATTTTTTTCTTTTTCAGCATCATCTTTGTTTTTTTTAGCATCATCGGTTGGATCATCATCATATTCCTGACAATAATCATTATACATTACATCCGCTTGGTCATAATTGCTTTGAGCATCTTCATAAGCAGAAACTGCATCAGCTGCCGCTCCTGTATCAGCAGCACCAAAAAATGACATGCCCACTTTCAAACCTTGCAATTTTTGCGCAGCATCTTCATTACGATTTAACGTAAAAATAATATTATCAATAGATACTGCTTTCCAAAGCTTTATTCCCTTAGAAGTACCAGATCTATCAACAAAAAAAGTTTTAAGTTCTAATTTTTTTATATCAAGTGTTTTTTTATCAGGTTTCTTTTTATCAGTACCTGTAGACGTTACCTGCGTCGCCTCATCTTTATCAAGATCAACCAATTTTGCGAGTTCTTTTTTAGATGTCATCTGCGAGCATAATGGATCACTTGATGGGCACAATGCAAGTGGAGTAGTCTTTTTTTCCTTCTCTTGATCTTTTTTTTCTTTTTCTTCTTTTTCTTTTTGTTTTCGTGCTTTTTTTTCTTGCTCAGATTCAGCAAACTCAAGTGTTTCTTTTTTTCTAAACGTTTCAACAGCAAAATCTTGACCTAAAAGCCCTATTTGAAATCTCAAACCAATTTTAAATTCAAAAACAGAAATAACAACACCAACATCTTTAAAATGAATTGGTCCTAAATCTTGATTAATTCCTAAACGACCATAAAAATATGAGGTATCATCACTATTAGACACCATGGAAAGTCCAACATCAACTCCATGCAATCCGGGAATAGAAACTTTTGCTACATCAGATGAACTTGCAAAAGAATGTGTAGTTATTCCCAATAAAAATAAACACAATAATTTTTGTAACATACAGACTCCCCTACTTCCCTGCCTCCTCTTACATTACAAGAACCAATTTATAAAAAACAACAGTTTATTTTTCTCTCAAATAGAATATTGACTTTTAATTTATAAAACTATTAAGTTCAAAAATAATAAATAAAAAAAAGGGGTTCTTTTTCATGCGTAAACTAAAATCAATCATTCTATGTTTTTTTCTACAAAATATACTGTATGTTTATCCCCTTGCAGCTTCAACTGCAAATCCAGCAACTCAATCAACATGGGCAACGGGTGATCCATCTCTAAATGAACCACTTACAGAAAGACAAAAAAAAGATGCGACGACATGGGACGATCAACCACAAACCATTATTAAACTTACCAGTGATCAACTACATAATAATGACCAATTATCTAAAAGCATGGCAGAACAAACAAAACAAACAATGCTCAATCAAATAGCTGCAAAAAGTGACTTAAAACCCGAAGATCAAAAAAAAGTACAACTTGAAGTCGTTGGCCAAACAAAAATAGAACTTGCCAATACAAAAGACAAACTCGTACAAGCAACAGCAGAAGTTGATAAACAACAAGATCTTATAAACAAAGCAAAAGAAAACTCAACCACGCCAAATGCTGATTCAGTAAATAAAAGTGTACAAGACACAACAAGTCACAAAAAAGATGCTGGCGACATTCTCGCCAATGTTTTTAAAGATGTAGGAGTTTTTTTAAAAAATCTTGGTAACATCATAGCCGATACTTTTAAAATTATTGGAAAAATCATTACCATCGTACTGGAAAAAATAGGAAAAGAAATTCTTAAAATCGCCATAGAAATAGGAAAGGCATTAGCAAAAGCTGCAGAAGAAATTTTTAAGGTAATTGTTACAATTGTGCATGAACTTGAAAATATAGTAAAAGCAATCGCAAATTTTTTTTCTAACCTATGCGATGCTATTGATGCACTTTTTGAAACGCCCAAATATTATGTCAATGGAATTCGCGTTCCCAAAGAAATTTATAATGCCTCAAAAGACTGGGCAACCAAACACGCAACCTTTAGTAAAATAGAAGATCTTTATCTTAATCTTCAAACCATATGCTCAGCTGAATTTTCATTTGCATATAATCTTAATATTATACGCGTAAAAAACATTTTAACTGGAACAGGACCTGATGACCTTCCTGCTATTTTTGGAATCATATCCGCTACAAATCTTGAAGCAGCTCGTCAAAAATCAATTGCCACAATCAACCAAAAATCACAAGAATTACAAAGTCAAAATGCATCTAGCGGCTCCCAAAATATTTCAACATCATCACCCATTCCATCCCCAACACTCCAAGAATTACAGACAGAATTTCAACTTTCAGACGCTCTCACTTTTTTAGATAACTTTAAAAAAGAACTTCATTATGACGATATGTACCTCATGTTTGATGGATCAAATAAAAGTAATTCTATTGAAATTTCAAAAATAAATCCTTGGGGAAATCAACCATTTTACCTAGGAACCGCGTTTCTTTTAAAAAAATACCCAACAGATACCATCTGGAAAACTCCTCCTGCAGACGCCCTTAATAACGTAGAATTGGTATATGTTAATAAAGATATGTTTAAAAAAATCATTTCTCCTGACATTGAAAACCATCTAAAAAAATTACGTGAAATTAATGCAAAAATTGATCAATATCGAACTATGGCATTAAAAAAACAATACATTGATAAACAATTTGCCTGGCTTTCAATGATTCAAAATAATCTACAAGCAATACTTTTTACTTCTGAACAAACAAAAATAAAAAATAAAAAACTTATAGAAGCAGGAAAAACACCCGACACTTCAGGAATATTTTCAGATTCTCTTACAAAAATCATCAATAAAGCCTACTCTGACTTGCAAATTGGATTTAGTTCATTAGCGCAACATCCATCGGGAATAGTAAATTCAATTAATTGGCTGTATGACACAATTATGAAACTATCCCAAAACATTCCGCCATTCATCATTCATCTGATTGACATAAATCTTCTGACACAAAAGAAAAAAGCAGGAATCTCTAGCCAATCGCAACTTGAAAAAATACTTCAAAGTCCAGATGCTCAACCACTTATGTTACAAACAGATCCAAAAATGAGATTTTTGAAAGCACATAGTGCATGGAAGCCAAACCTACAAATAGCTCTTGACCTTTTTGACTACATGAACAACACTTTACTTTCAGACAAAACAATCGATACACATGTAGCCTCTGCACTCAAAAAAGATAGTTCATTTTCCCTTGCGTCAGCACAACTAACTAACGCAGAAGAAGCGGTAGTAGCATCAATTTTAGGTGAACTCGTTAACACAGTTGATCTAATACAAACAGTTATCAATCTTATCATAACAAATACAACACTATGGGCAGCAGCTTTTGGTTATGAAACAGTTGTACAAGGCCTTTTAGTTTTCAACCCTGATATTAATACTCCACTAATAGCTTCAAAAACAAGCATTCCAAATTCATCAACTATTGCAGCAGGATCATCAGTCGCTGCACAACCCTTTAATATCGCACTCTTTACTAACTTACAAACAGGGCTTGATAATATAAAAAACTTTTTAATGTATCAAAATTTTACACTTCATCTTTACGGACACACACCCCTAACTGCAGCACTTGCTTCTTCCAATACACCAACAACACAATCAACACAGCCTGTCATAAACAAAAAACCAACACCAGCACTTAATACTTACCAAGATATTATCGACTATGCAGCATCTTTATCAAAGACCTATATTAAACCGATTATTCTTCAAGCTGGATCTGTAAGTCCTTTTTATCCAAATGGAAATCCAAGCATGGTTGCCCTTCTGCTTAAAAATGGTGCCCGTGTTGATGTACCGACAATGTGTACAGTGTTTGGAGATGAAACAGCACAAGTTGCACGATTTATAACAGCATGTGCTGTAACACCACCAGCAGCAAATACTCCACTCTTTGCAACTCCGCTACAATGGGCAATTGGTATGCACAATCCTGATACAGCAATCCTTTTACTCAACTATGGTGCATCACTTCAAGAAACTGGTGGGGTAAAACCGCTCATTACCATTCTTGACCCTCAATTTATTCAACCTCATTATCCACAACTTATTCAAGCACTTATCAATCGTGGAGCAGATGATTTAACTGAAGCCCTAGTGAACCTTTTTGATGGTGATTTTTTACAAAAGAATTTTACAATTCATAAAAATATTATTATTCCTATCATTTCCTTACTTATAAAATCAGGAGCATCAAAAAAACCTATCGACAGTAAAAATAATGCAATACCACTTATTGCAACGCTCATTGATCACGTTGCTAACGGAAAACTTAATATTCAAGATGCATTTACTCTTATAACACTTCTAATTTCAGAAGGCATCGATTACAATGTTCCAGATATACATGGAGCAACTGCTTTAATGAAAGCTGCAAATAATGGATATGCACAAGATACCGATGCAGATGGAGAACCAACAAACATTGTAAAATTACTGATTCAATCAGGAGCGGGAACATCACTGGTTGATCTACAAGGAAAAAATGCACTTGACTATGCGCTTGCAGGAAAAAATCTTTTCGTTATTCCATACCTCGCTCAAGGGAATATCAAACTCACACAACAAGCTCGTCTAGAACTCAACAAAATGCTTCTTGATGTTACGCAAAAAACTATCAAACCTACAATCAATGATTCTAACTTCAAACTTCTACTTATCTTACTTAATGTACGCTTTGTTGATGATAAAACTCCTTTATCGGCATCAACATTTCACACACTTGCAAGTCCTAATACTGTAGACATCGATCCTAATAAAACATCGCCATTAACCTATGCTACCAAAAAAAATAACGATACAGTTGTTCGATTACTGTTGGAAGCAGGTGCAAATCCTAACTACAAAGACATATCTGGTAATACAGCTCTTTCTTTCGCAACACCAGGTTCATTGGTTGAAAGCTTGCTCAAAAAAGCATTATATTTTTCAGAAAAACTCAATAATGCTATAAAAGTAAATGATCATACAACATTTCAATCTTTGATTTATCAAGGTGCATGCGTCAATGCAACTGATAATGATGGTATGTCTGCCCTTATGCTTTCTCTTTCATTAGGAAGAAAAGACATGGTCGAAACACTCTTAAATTCAGGAACAAATCTTAATATTTGCGATAAAGATGGCAAAACTCCTCTCATGTATGCAATTGACATGGGTGATCTTTCCATCATTCAAGAAGTTGGAGAAACATATCCATTTGGTCTCTATCAGAAAAACACAGCCGGAAATGATGCACTTGCTTATGCACAAGTAACAAAAAATCAAGAAATAATTACCTACCTAAAAACACTTGATCAAATACTCCAAAAAGCAAAATCAAGTACTGATGATACATTACAAACTCAATATGCAGCACTTCAAACTTTTTATGTAACACCTCAAGACAACAAACATCTTGCATCACTTTCCACTCAAACCAATGCTAATGTTTCACAACTTCTTGCTGCTGCACAATCAAACAATCTTGATCAAGTAAAAAAACTTGTTCTTGCAATTAACGATCTAAAACTAAGAACTAAGTATATTAATAGCGTAGATAGTAATGACAATACAGCACTTCTCTGGGCAAGTATGAATAATAATCTTGATATGGCAACCTTCCTCATTGATCATGGTGCTGACATTACCCATCAAAACAAAACAACAAATGATCAAGCACTTACTATTGCTATGAGAAATAATGACCCTGGTGTACCACTTGTAAAATATTTTATGACAAAACTCATGATACAAAAAACATACAGTAATCCACTCAATCAAGGAACCTTTGATGTTGACAATGTAAGCCCTCTTCTCATTGCAGCATCAAACAATACTAAACCAATGACAGACATTGCTATTACTTTATTTCAAAAGAGCACTTTCCGATCACAACTTGACAACCTAAAAAACACTGTCGCTATCTATGGCGCCCTTAATAATAATCTTGTCTTGTTGCAAAGCATAGAAAACATCTTAAAAAGTCCTACCGATACTCGCGCACTTTTTGAACAAACAAATCTTTTAGGCTTTTCTCCATTAGGTTACGCACTTCATAACAATAACATCGATTGTGTACTTTATTTTATGAATAAAGGAGTAAGTATAGATGCGCTTTCAGCAATTATATTCCTACAAAAACTTAATGCCGTTGCTCCAAGCCTTGTTTCAGGTTTTGCAGATAGCCTTAACCAAGGATTACCGCTTGATCCGACGGGTGTCACAGCAGCATTAAATAAAACTAATACTGCTCAATCAATTGGCACATGGAATAATACACTTGTTCAAGAATTTTTAGACAAACTTTCAAGCATGACCACTTACACAATTTCCCAAAAATTATTTTCAAAGCTTGATACCAATGTACAAAATGTTCTGACCGCACAAGGCATCGCTCCATCAACAACAACAAGTTACCATTTTATAACTAAAGATAATAATCAATCACTCCTTCATAAACGTATTTTTAATTCCCCTCTTCATGTGCATATATAAAAAAGGTTTTTCATATGAAAAAAATTATACTACTTCTCACGATATTTATAAGCAATGTAATAGCAGACATAACTAATGATGCTGCTACACTTTTTGTAAAAAATGCCGCAACATCAGGCGATCTTGATGGCCTACTTACTTTTTTAGATTCGCACAAAACAAATCGATCATTTTTAAATCAAATTTTACAACCACTTGCTATAGCAGATGTTTTAACAAAGCAAGGAATAGTACATTATATAACATCATTTTACAGTCCATTTCCAATCAACCAATTTCCTAATGGCCCATGCTTTGTTAAAGCATTACTTGAATATGGTTTTGATACACAAACACCATCAAATAACGAGTCTCTTTTCGACATCATTGACAGAGGAGCGGAAAGCCAAGAAAACCTTCCACTACTTCTTGAAATATTTACTACAATTTTATCTTATGGGGCAGATATTAATGCAAAAAGACCTTATGGATCAGCCATATCTTATAAAATTGGAGGCATCTACGGATCTTTTTTTGAAGATGTAATATTAAAATTAAATAATCAAACATTAGTTGATAAAGCAAAAGTTTGGAGCGGTGGAAAAACATTTAATCAAGCACAAACAAATTTATTACAACAATTATTACTTAAAGCAGGAGAAGTCACAACTAAAAATGATCGCGACGCCATCATCCAACAAATACAACAAACTATAGACAATGGCGCAAATCCTAACACCTTTATTGCTGCCGAAGCAGAGCAGGTCTCTGCGCTTCACTATGCTCTTATGTTAGGAGCTGATACAAAAACATATCCTAATTACCCTGTATTTGAAATTGCCAATACTCTTATCAATGGTGGCGCAAAACAAAATGCATTTGTCGCAACTAATAAAGCAAGTATCCCTCATGGCAATAGCCCTTTATTAACTATTGTTCAATATACCAATGATGGAAGAACTGGCGGAGATGATAAAACAGGAACAAATCTACTCCTTCCTGTTGCCTTAATAAATCTTTTAATGACCAATTATGGTGATCCACTTGCTATCAATGATCAAGGTATTTCTGCTATTGATTATGTTCAAACTCTTATAAACAAAAATCCAACCACGCAATATTATCAAGATCTTATGACTGCACTCATGGATGGAATGAAACTTTATGCACCATATCAAGTCGTTATTTACACAAAAAAAACTGCTGCTCTTGCTAAAAAAACAACAACTGAAGGCAAACGCGAAATAGGAATCGATCTGGGGACTGTCAACCTAGACCAAACAAATGCTGACGCTAACGCTCTTTTTGATTCAAAAAGCAAGCCTACTTTACAAACTATTATCAATACAATCACTGCAGCAAAAGTATGTGATACTCCTTTCAAACAAATACTTGGACCTATTATCCAAGGCTACATCAGAGTCGGTGGATTATTAAGCGATAAAGATGACAAAGGTCTGACAGTTTTTGATTATGCAAAAACCACTGATATGCAAGACTACCTTGCTCTTTGGAAAAAATTAGAAAAACCACGGGCATTAATGAATGTAACGATTTCGATAGATTTTCTCAGAGATCTTATTTTACAAAATACATGGGGCGCTTCAACCGTTAGTTATGATCAATTCAATCTTTACCTTGATCAGTACGTAAAAACTAACGACATCAACGCATATCATACAGATACCAACATGACACTTTTTTGCTATGCAAGTTTTCCATCAAAACTTCCTGCTGATCAAACCACCTTGACAGCACTTCTTAACCATGGCGCAAATATTAATAGCCTCTGTGGCAACTATAATTATAAAACAAACACAAATCAATCTTTTGCAAACAGCTTGAAAAACAATCAACTTAATTTTGCTAAAGCAATCTGCTCATCGTATGCAAATGAAACTGAATGTTTATCTGACAATGGTAATTGTAAAAGTTTACAAGATATAGTACCTAACATACCGCCAACAACTCCTCTTGGATTTGCCATTCTTTCAGGAGCAGATACCACCGTTACATTTCTTTTAAATAAAGGAGCCAATATGTTTTTCGCCGAAATAGTCAAAGGCCGAAAAGCAAACATAACCCTTCCATTCGAAACACCTGTAGGTATTATGCTATGGGCAGGAACAACTTCAATCAAGACGATAATAACTAGCTTTTTTAATAAAAATCCAATGTACTGGATTGCCACAAATACACAAAGTCCCATTCATTTTACTATCAATAATGCAACATACGGAAGTAGTACTCAACGCAAGGATGTAACTGATGTTCTTAAAAAATTAACAAATGAAATCGAAGGATTTTTTATTGGATTAATCGGTGGCCAAACAGTAATGAATAAGTTCTTTGGAGATCCTACTCCTAACAATAAAAAATTTCTTATTATAACTTGCACAGATAATGCAGGAAATTTCATTACAAAAACAATACCGGAAGACATGCCATTTGTACTTCCTTTAACGATCGAAGAGCCGATCAACATGAATGATCCTGTTCTAGGATTACCAACATTTACAAAAGCAGTCTATGGCACACCTGATCAAAATCAAGACATTACAGCAACGACACTACCAAATATAAATAATAATCCATATCGTGAATATTCCAATTCCTTTAATTATTTTAAGGGTGCACCTATGCATAACCCAATTATTGGAGAGGATCCCTTACATGGGCAAATACCAGGCGTTTCCATCACCTATACCTATAAAAATGGCGCAACTATAACAAAAACATTCCCAGATCCAATGCCATTTAAATTGGTATTTACTACAAATTTTGGATTTGGACCTTCAGCAATCTTTCAAAGCCCTTCACAAGGACAACCAACGCTTACCAAAGCAACGTATGGATTTGAAAACAACACTTTAGACGTTACTGAATTTTTAAAGACAAAATTAAGCAATGCTCCTTATAATTTTGCAGGTGGAAAAAATTCCATGAACAAAGAATTTGGCAGTGACCCAGCCTATAAAAAAACAAAAACGCTTACCGTTACATGCACCTATAATGATGGGACAACGATCACAAAAACATTTCCAGAAAATCAACCGTTTTCATTATCATAAGCTCAAAACATATAACTTTCATGCCTAAATTTAGGAATTATTTCATATGAAAAAAATCATAGTACTCCTTACAATGTTCGTAAGCAACGTCACTGCAAACAAGACCAATACGGCCAATGACACTGCTACACTTTCTATAAAATATGCTGCAGCATTAGGAAATCTTGATGGCCTACTTACTTTTTTAGATTCATACAAAACAAATCGATCGCTTTTAAATCAAATTTTACAACCCCTTACCGTAAGAGATTTAAAAAACCTCAATACACTACATAATGAAGCATCATTTTACAGTCCATTTCCAATCAATCAATTTCCTAACGGACCATGCTTTGTCAAGGCATTACTTGAATATGGTTTTGATACACAAATACCATCAAATAACATGTCTCTTCTTAGCATCATTGGCATAGGCTTAGCTACCAAAGAAAACCAACAATTACTGCTGGAAATTTTAACTACAATCCTTTCTTATGGTGCAGATATCAATGCAGGATCTTTTCTTGATGAAATGAAATTTATGCTACTACATGATCCTGAGAAAAAACAAATAATTCAAGCAATAGTTGATAAAGCAAATATCTGGAGCGGTGGAAAAACATTTAATCAAACACAAACAAATTTATTACAACAATTATTACTTAAAGCAGGAGAAGTCACAACTAAAAATGATCGTGATGTCATTGTCCAACAAATACAACAGACTATAGACAATGGTGCCAATCCTAATACCTTTATTGCTGCCGGAGTAGAACAGGTCTCTGCGCTTCACTATGCTCTTATGTTAGGAGCTGATACAAAAACATATCCTCATTACCCTGTATTTGAAATTGCCAATACTCTTATTAACGGTGGCGCAAAACAAAATGCATTTGTCGCAACCAATAAAGCGAGCATTCCTCACGGAAATAACCCTTTATTAACCATTGTTCAATATGCCAATGATGGAAGAACTGGCGGAGATGATAAAACAGGAACAAATCTACTCCTTCCTGTTGCCTTAATAAATCTTTTAATGACCAATTATGGTGATCCGCTTGCCATCAATGATCAAGGTATTTCTGCTATTGATTATGTTCAAACTCTTATAAACAAAAATCCAACCACACAATATTATCAAGATCTTATGACTGCACTCATGGATGGAATGAAACTTTATGCACCATATCAAGTCGTTATTTACACAAAAAAAACTGCTGCTCTTGCTAAAAAAACAACAACTGAAAGCAAACGTGAAATAGGAATCGATCTAGGGACTGTTAACCTAGACCAAACAAATGCTGACGCTAACGCTCTTTTTGATTCAAAAAGCAAGCCTACTTTACAAACTATTATCAATACAATCACTGCAGCAAAAGTATGTGATACTCCTTTCAAACAAATACTTGGGCCTATTATCCAAGGCTACATCAGAGTCGGTGGATTATTAAGCGATAAAGATGACAAAGGTCTGACAGTTTTTGATTATGCAAAAACCACTGATATGCAAGACTATCTTGCTCTTTGGAAAAAATTAGAAAAACCACGGGCATTAATGAATGTAACGATCTCAATAGATTTTCTCAAAAATCTTATTTTACAAAATACATGGGGTGCTTCAACCGTTAATTATGATCAATTCAATCTTTACCTTGATCAATACATAAAAACCAATGACATCAACGCATATGACACAAACACCAACATGACACTTTTTTGCTATGCAAGTATTCCATCAAAACTTCCTGCTGATCAAACTATCTTAACAGCACTTCTTAACCATGGCGCAAATATTAATAGCCTCTGTGGCAACCATACTTATGGAACAAACACAAATCAATTTTTTGCAAATATTTTAATGAATCATAAACTTTTTTTTGCTACAGCAGTCTGCTCATCGTATGCAAATGAGGCTGAATGCGTTTCTGACTACCGTGAAAATTGCTCTAATTTAAATCTTATATCACTTAACATACTACCAACAACTCCTCTTGGATTTGCAATTCTTACAAAATCTGACACTACTGTTACATTTCTTTTAAGCAAAGGGGCTGATATATTTTTAGCCGCACAATGTAAAAATTCTGATATAACATCTGATATAATAACGGACATAACAACAGGAAAACCTTTATCTCCTGAAAAATTTACGTACAAAAAAGCAATACAAAAACGAAGAAACAATATAACCCTTCCATTTGAAACACCTGTAGGTATTATACTATGGGCAGGAACAACTTCAATCAAGACAATAATAACTGACTTTTTTAATAAAAATCCAATGTACTGGATTGCCACAAATACACAAAGTCCTAAACATTTTACTATCAATAATGCGACATATGGAAGTAGTACTCAACGCAAGGATGTAACTGATGTTCTTAAAAAATTAACAAATGAAACCGAAGGATTTTTTATCGGATTAATTGGTGGTAAAACAGTAATGAATAAGTTTTTTGGAGATCCTTCTCCTAACAATAAAAAATTTCTTTTTATAACTTGTACAGATGATGCAGGAAATTTCATTACAAAAACCATACCAGAAGACATGCCATTTGTATTGCCACTTACAATCGCTGAAAAAATAAACATAAATGATCCTATTTTAGGGGAACCAACGCTTACTCAAGCGATCTATGGCACAAAAGAAAAAAATAAAAACGTTATTGAAATAATAAAAACTGAAATGCAACATTCTCCATCTGAAGAATTTATCCCTTACCTTTTCAATGTAAAACTGCACTCTATGAATAATCAATTCAATGAGAATCCTGCCCCTGGAGAAGTAAAAAATCTTACCGTTACCTATACCTATAAAAATGGCGCAACTCTCACAAAAACATTCCCAGAAACAATGTCATTTTCATTGCCATTTATCACAACTTTTGGATTTGGACCTTCAGCAATCTATCAAAGTCCTTCACAAGGACAACCAACGCTTACTAAAGCAACGTATGGATTTGAAAACAACATCTTGGACGTTACTGAATTTTTAAAGACAAAATTAAGCAATGCTCCTTATAATTTTGCAGGTGGAAAAAATTCCATGAACAAAGAATTTGGCAGTGACCCGGCTCCTGGAAAAACAAAAACACTTACCATTACATGTACTTATAATGATGGAACAACAATCACAAAAACATTTCCAGAAAATCAACCATTTTCATTATCATAAGCTCAAAACATACCATTCGCTTGCACATAAAACTCGTCAGCCATGCTTAAGCCAAAAAAGATCTCTGAATTAAAATTTTTTATAAAAAATAAGCTCAAATAAACCTTTTTTAAAAAAACAATTGTTTTCATATTGAAACAATTGGTATTGTAAAAGTAGAAGACGTTACATAACCATAAATAAAAGGAGGTTTGTATGAAAACGTTTAAGAAGGGTTTGTTGTTGTTAAGTTGTATGATTGCTTTATCATTAAGAGCTGAAACGGCTTACGAAGTTCTTGGTGTTTCTGAGGACGCAACTGAAAAAGAGATAACAACGGCATATCGAAAATTATCATTAAAAGTTCATCCTGATAGAGGAGGTTCTAACGAGGAGTTCGTAAAATTAACAGCTGCGTATAATTCATTAATTTTACAAGCCGTAAAATCAGAAGTTTCTCCTGAAGTTACAAAAGCTATCACAGGTAATAATGATTTGAAGAATCAAATTTTTCAAACAATGGGCGGTCTAACAAGTTCTCAGATAAAAGATGCAACAACAAATCCTAAAAAGAAGAATGATATTGCTAAAAAGATGACAAAACATCTTACAACAATAACAGCTACTATTGGAAAATATCAAACAGCTATTAATGCAGCGCTTGCAGCTTTACGAATTACATTAGCAAAAACTGTGCCTAGTTTAAAGAATACAGAATCTGTAGATTATATTATATTCGATAAAATTATGACAGTAATAGCTGACGTTGTGGTTTTATGTAAAAACTACAAGAACGCTGAAAACGATGATGAAAGAGACGAAGCTACACAAGAAATGCAAACTTCAGTTCTATCATTGTTCGATCTATTCTCACTTATCTAAACAGTTGTAAATATATCAATCTTAAATGGGATCCTTTGTGGGGTCCCATTTTTTTGTCTCCAGTTGCACATGATAGTATTACGCTATACACTTACACTCTACAATACAAATTTTATCAAGCGGTCATTGGAGCTTTATATGTTAATTGATGACATACAAGAACAACTGAAAAAATTAGAACCTGATATTCAGACCATAAAAACATTCTGGAAGAATGCAAATATTGATCAACAATTGGCTGATTTAGAAAAAAAAAGTGAGGATCCAGCACTTTGGAATAGTCCTCAACAAGCAATAATACTCAAAGAACTGCAAGCTTTAAAAAATAAAAAAGAAGCCTATATTGAAGTGGCGACACAATTTGCCGATACCAGTGATATGACAGAACTTTTTAAAGACGACGATAAAGAACTTACCCTTATTGCTCAAGAATTGCCAAAACTTAAGCGCCTGATTAACTCTTTCAAAATTCAGCTTTTACTCAATGAAGAACATGACAAATCAAATTGTTTTTTAAGCATAAATGCGGGAGCTGGTGGCACAGAATCACAAGATTGGGCAGAAATGCTCCTACGTATGTATGTACGTTTTTGTGAACGAGAAAAATATACCGTATCAGTTTTAGATCAACAGGTTGGTGAAGGTGCCGGAATCAAAAGCGCTACCTTATTTATAAAAGGTAATAATGCTTATGGAATGCTCAGAAGCGAACATGGCATTCATCGGCTTGTCAGAATTTCACCTTATGATGCGAATAAAAAACGACATACATCTTTCGCAGGCGTGCTCATCACTCCAGAATTTGCAGATGTTGAATATGTCATAGATCCGACCGATTTACGTATTGATACCTATCGTGCTGGTGGTGCTGGTGGACAACATGTCAATAAAACTGAATCCGCCATACGAATCACCCACATTCCAACAGGAATCGTTGTACAATGCCAAAATGAACGATCACAAGGCCAAAACAAAGAGCTGGCACTTAAAATGCTCAAAGCAAAACTTGCACAAAAAGCTCAAGAAGAACGCGAAGCCCGTACTGCATCAATTGAAAAAAAGAACATCGGCTGGGGATCTCAAATTAGATCGTATGTGCTTCATCCATACAAAATGGTAAAAGATCACCGAACAGATTTTGAATCACCTCAACCAGATTTGATACTTGATGGTGATTTAACTGATTTCATTGAAGCCTACTTAGTACAAAAGTAACAGCACTATACAAACGTGCAACCAACATTATCGACCAAAAGCTACGGGTGTTAAACTAAAAATAACGGTACGTGCTCCAAGAACAATCATGTCTGCTTTATTCTTTTCAAAATCAAACGTACCTTGAACCACAACGGGCACATCAAGTTGTTTATCAAATACAAATTCTAAGCGAGAAAAAAATGTTCCTGGCGCTTCAGACGGTATCATGGAAAAACGTTCTGCATCAAAAAAACATTTTTTCATATCAATCTTTTTTCCAGAAAAAACAACTTTTTTTGATGTAAAAATTGAATCTTGCAAAACTACTGCCGTATCATTTTTTATCGTTAACAAAGTACGCGCAGAAGCACAGATATTCGATACTGGACCTCTCACCTGATGAGGAAAATCAAGAACAACCTCATCATCACATTTCACATCGCCATCAACATCAAAATTACGATTTAATGTTTCACAATAATCTCGCAATTCTTGAGCATTTTCTAATTCAAATACGTTGATATCAAAAGAACCCTCTTTACAAGAAACCACAACCCCATCAATGGGATCTGTAAATTCTACAAAAAGAAATTTTCTAGGAGCCATGATCTTTGAACAAGCATGCCCCTGTATCTTCAATTGTTCTGCTGCATTACAACCAAAAAATATCAATAACAATAGTGCACATATTATTTTACCATTTTTAATACTATAATTCATAATCAAATTTCCACTATTTTTATATACGATCTAATCTTTTATACTCTTCAGTGTAATCGTTATAACATCACAATTTAAGCGCCAAGTCTACTGATATGCACCGACAAGCTCGGAAATTTCCTTAGTGATCTTAGCTTGACGTATTTTATTGTACTGTACATTCATACGAACAAGTGATTTATCTGCGTTACGTGCCGCATTATCAGTTGCGATAAATCGAGCTGCATATTCACCCAACAACGACTCATATAAACTTTTATATAATAAAACATACACATATTTTTGTGCACAGCGATGCATCATATCATGAGATTCATAATCAAAAATAGGAATGTCATCCGTAGGGGTTGTTGAAGTTATATGTAATGGAACAATCGGCATAATCCGTATACGATGCGAAAAAAAAGTATGAGAATAATTTGATATAATCACCACATGATCAAAGCTTGGATAAGCTTTTTCAATAATTTTTTGCAACGTAACAACAGAAGAATTCATTTTAGAAAGCGAATATCCTGGTAAACAAATTGGATGAAAAATTCCCAAAGTCTTTGCGCAATCAGCTATTTTTTTTCCAACAGCAACAACCTGCGCATCTTTATCGCGCAATAAATCCTTATTTGCGTTCATCCAATATAAAAGGTCAGCATTAAAATTTGAACACAGCCCTTTTTGAGCCCCAACAATAATATATAATTTTTTATTTGATCCTTGATTGCCTGAAAGCCATGAAGGAAGCACATCTTGTGTATTTTTTTTAAAAACAGCAAGAAACGACTCAAATGATGCTACATATTCATTAAGTGGCTTACGTGTATGATTCATTCGTGTATGTAATGATCGAGAAACCAGTCGCATCGCTCCCATAATTTTCTTTATAGTTGAAATAGCCTTAATTCGCTGACGCATCACAATAAGCTGGGACATATTCTTTTCTCACGATTATTTTTTGTATACGATACATACTATACTTAAACGTAATAGAAACTCATAAAAAAGAAAATAGTTACCTACGAAAAAACCAAAATGATTATCATTATTGATGGCTATAATGTTTTAAAAAAAATATACCCAAGCTCTGGTTCTGTAACGGAACCTCAAAGAAATGCTTTTATTAATAGTGTCAGTCGCTATAGTGATACCAAAGGTCACAAAACTTATATTGTATTTGATGCAGGCCCTTCACGTTACCAAACACGAGAAAATAAGCGTGGAACAACCATTATCTACGCAGGAGCTCATTCAACTGCCGATGATGTAGTAACAATGCTTGCACAACAATACAAAAATAGAGAATGTATTGTGGTGACCGAAGATCGAGAACTCCAATCGCGCGTAAAAGAACATAATGCATGTACCATACCACCGCTCATCTTTTATGAAAAAATGAAAGCAATACAACAAAAATCCCATGAATATATTGAACACGAACGATCTACCTTAACCAAACTTTCAGAAGAATCAAATCCAGAACTTGATCTTTATTTTCAACATTTATCTGACCAAGGGCAACTTAAGGCCTGGGGGCAAAAAATAGACGATTTCCAAAAAGATGCTACAATCTCAAAAAGAAGGACAGGCGGAAGTCCTCTTTCAAAAAAAGAAAAAAACCAGCAAAGAAAGATCAAAAAATTGTGAATATACTGGTTAATCATCGTCTCTTTACCTACGAAGAAATTGGAACAATTGCCGATCTCATTATTCAACACATTTCTCATGTCAAAATTATAACCTTTAGTGGATCACTTGGGGCAGGAAAAACAACACTCATTGGAGCCATTCTTAAAAAGCTTGCTATTCAAGATCCAATTTGCAGCCCAACCTATACCTATCTCAATGCTTACAAGTACCAAGAATTAACAATTTATCATTTTGATTTATATCGCTTACATTCGCTTGATGAATTTATTCAAGCAGGTTTTGACGATTACTTATTCAGTGAAAATACACTATGTTTTATCGAATGGCCTGAAATTATCGCTCCAATTTTACAACATAACGTCTGTCACGTTACTCTTGATTATGATCAGCAAGATAGTCGGTTTATCACCATTTCAATGGTGTAACCACGGCAGCCCTCTCGATACAACCGCATTCGCGGTCACTCGAGGTGCCTGCACCTAGGCATGTCGAGTGTTTACGAAGTAAACGTATCGAGACATCACGTCCCCATAAACTCACGTGCAGCTTTTTTATACGATTCAACATGTGGTTGATCAAATGGGTCAATATTCAAAAGAGCGGAAAGATAGACAATTTCACACATTTTAAACGCCATGTATTGACCAAGCGTATATGCACTGATTTCAGGAAAAATAACGGTCGCAAATGGCCTTTGATAATGAGTATATGCTTTTTGCGTACCCTTTAACAAACAATCACGCACAAAATCATATGACTTTCCATGTACATGCACAGCACTTTTGGCAAATTCATTGTCACATGTAATAATTTTTTGATTATGCGATCGCACAACAGTAACAAATGTTGTAAATGTTACAGGAGGACCAGCCAAATACACCTGCACAACAGAATGCAAATCTTGCGTACCTATCGATACTGTCGGAATAAAACCTACATTAACACGCTTTCCCTGTCTATCATGTTCTTTACCAATACTTTCACCCAACAATTGCCGATACCATTTACCCAAATCTTCAAGATTTTTTGAAAATAAAAATGTATCGTGAACATAAAAACCTTGTTTATATTGTTCATACAAAAGTGCAGCACTTACCAATGGATCAGCGAGGCATGCACCATTGTGCAATGTTTCAAAAAATACACGCGCTCCTGCAACAAATGTATCAACTGAAACTCCTGCCAATGCTAAAGGAACAAGACCTACAGCTGTAAAGACAGAAAATCGTCCACCAACCTGCATCGGTATTGAAACAACTGAGCATCCAATCTTTTTACCCCATGTTGCAAGTGGTGATGTTTGATCAGTAATAACAAACAGATGATCAACATAGCGTGAACCATATAAATCCTGCAGAACTTCAATCAGCGCAGAACCATTAACAAGCGTCTCTAATGTTGTGCCCGATTTAGTAATAAAAATACCAACCACAGATCTTCCACATGCATGAGCATGTTTTATTTGAGAAAAAACATGCTCATACTCATCACTATCCACTGTTTCCAAGAAAATAAGTCGATCATCTAAAGAACATTGATTCAAAGCCATATAAATGGCTTTAGCGCCTAAAGATGAACCTCCAATGCCAACAACAATAACCAAAGGTGATGTATTTGAATTTTGTTGCTGTACTGAACGGCATAATTGAAGAATATCCTCGTCGAAAACACTTGCGACAAATGCATAAGACGAATCGTATTGTGTACGTGCATGGATTATATGTTCCGTAACACGTGCAAGTTCAGGATTATTTTTATAAGACTCAAGTACCGCACGATCAATACCTGCGGTACTTTCATAATCAAATCGAATAACCATATTTTCTAGATCGTCTACCATTCCAACGATCCAGCTGTTTTATATTCGGTAACACGCGTTTCAAAAAAATTCTTTTCTTTTGTCAAATCAGTCGACTGAGACATCCATGGAAAAGGATTTTTAACATTATACATAACAGGTAAATCAATACGCTCCAAACGACGATCTGCAATATATTGAACATAATTGACAAATTGTTGCGTACTAATTCCTAACAATCCATCTGGACATGCATCAAATGCGTACACAGCTTCCAATTCAACTGCTTTTTTAATCAACTGAATAATCTTATTTTGAAATTCAGAAGTCCAAACTTCAGGATTTTCAACTTTGATTGTATTGATTAAATCGCATCCAAATGCTAAATGAATACTTTCGTCACGCATGATATATTCAAATTGTTCCCCAATACCAGTCATTTTATTACTACGCTTTAACGCAAGCATCATCGCAAAACCAGCATAAAAGAAAATACCTTCCATAATGACATAATAACCAATCAAATCACACAAGAACATTTGCAATGTTTCTAAATCTTTAATGACAAAATTTGAATCAAAAATCGATTTTGTCAAATTCACAACATATTCATCTTTTTCTCGAATAGAAGGAATCTTTGTGTACATATTGTAAATATAATCAGGATCAAGGCCAAGACTATCACAACAATAAATAAACGTATCGGTATGAACCGCTTCCTCGTATGCTTGACGTAAAAGATATTGACGACACTCCGGATTTGTCACATGACGATACACAGCAAGCACCAAATTATTTGCCGTCAATGATTCTGCTGTCGCAAAAAATCCCATGTTCCAAATAATAAGATGACGCTCAACTGGAGTAAGAAAAACAGGATCTTTCCATTGCTCAACATCTTTTTGCATTGAAACTTCTTCAGGCGTCCAATTATTTGCCACACCTGTTTGATAATGTTTGCGAGCCCATAAATAACGCATAGGCAATATTTTATTAGGATCTGTTGTATTGTTACATACAACGCCACTTTTAATCATTTGTTTATTCATATATTTCCCCTTATTGACACGCTTCACACTCTGCACTACCACCAGCATTCAAACTACAACTGCTTTTTGTTTCAACGGTAACCGTTGTTGTTTCGATTTTGCTATATTCTCTTGTTTGCGTAAATCCAAACTTTTTTGCATCAAGCGTTGATTTTTCAATCTGACTTGCAGCTTCAGTACGTACATAATACGTTGCTTTTAGTCCCTGATTCCATGCATGAAAATATAGGTCTCCCAACTGTTTTCCTGATGTTCCACGGAAAAAAATATTATGTGACTGACTTTGATCAATCCATTTTCCACGCGCAGCCGTTATCGAAATTAACCATTTTTGATCGATATCGAATGCTTCTTTATATTTATCTTTCAAATCCTGAGGTAAACCATCTATGTAAGAAATATTTCCATCACAATATTTAATCATATTTAACATGTCCTCGTTCCACAACCCAAGTTGCTTGAGATCTTCTACAAGGTATTTATTAATAATGGTAAACTCACCTCCCATGTTTGCTTTTACATATAAATTTTTAAATTGAGGCTCTATGCAAGGAAAACATCCAGCAATATTAGAAATTGTTGCCGTTGGAGCAACCGCCATTGTGTTTGAATTACGCATTCCATATTTTTTAACACTTTCACGCACGGGTGCCCAATCAAGACGTTGCGTTCTGTTGACTTCGATTTTCATACCACGCTCGCATTCAAGTACATCAAGCGTGTCTATTGGAAAAATTCCACGATCCCATTTCGATCCTTTAAAAGATTCGTATGCACCCCGTTCCTGTGCCAATTGCGATGAAGACAAAACAGTATAATATGCAACAATTTCACCCAACTCATCTGCAAAATCAAGCGCTCGCGGATCACTAAAATTAATGCCTCTGTTGAACAATGCATCTTGAAACCCCATAATGCCTAATCCAATTGGTCTGTGGCGAAAGTTTGAGGTCCTTCCCTCTTTTGTTGGATAAAAATTAATATCGATAACATTGTCAAGCATTCTAATTGCAGTTTTTATAGCTTTTGACAATCCTTCATGATCAATCCCATCACGCGTAACATAGTGAGCCAAATTAATAGAACCTAAGTTACATACAGCTGTTTCTTCTGCCGATGTATTTAATGTAATTTCCGTACATAAATTTGAACTATGCACAACACCAACATGATCCTGTGGTGAACGAACATTGCAAGGGTCTTTAAATGTAATCCAAGGATGACCTGTCTCGAATAATCGTGTAATAATTTTTTTCCAAAGATCAAGCGCTCGTACTTTTTTAAATAATTTAATTTTACCCTCATTAATCAATGCTTCATATTCTTGATAACGTTTTTCAAATGCATGACCATATAAATCATGTAAATCAGGAGTTTCATCAGGACTTACCAAATGCCAATCTCCATCTGCAGCAACACGTTTCATGAAAAGATCTGGTATCCAACATGCAGTATTCATATCATGCGTACGACGACGCTCATCCCCCGTATTGCGACGCAAATCTAGAAAATCTTCAAAATCATAATGACATACCGACAAATACGCAACAGTTGCACCACGACGACTACCACTCCTATTAATCGCTGCTGTTACATCATTAGCAATTTTCAAAAATGGTATAACGCCTTGGCTTCCTGATCGAATACTTTTGATATACGCACCAGTACCACGCAAATATGACCAATCATTAGCAATACCGCCTGAAAAACGAGACATTTCAGCGTTATCACCATAACATTTAAAAATAGTTCCCAAATCATCTTTAATGGTCGTTAAATAACAGGAGCTCAATTGAGGAAGAACATACCCAGAATGCAAAAGTGTTGGGGTACTTGGAACATAATCTAAGCGAGACATGAGTTCATAAAATTCAACCGCTTTTTCATTTTTATTTTTTTCAAGCATGGCAAGACCCATAGCAATCCGCATCCAAAATGTTTGCGGCATTTCTGCTCGTTTATTTCCCACCTTAAAAAAGTAACGCTCATGCAAGGTACGCAATCCCAAATATTCAAAAAGATCATCACGTTCAAAAACAAGATTATTTGAAAGAAAATCAAGATCAAATTCAAGCATACGGGGATCAACGTTTTGTGCTTCGACACCTTTGACAATGCTTGCAACGAAAGAATCTTTATACAATTGCGCATAATGAGTTTCAGAAACAGATACACCAAAGACTTCTTTAGCCAATTTTTGTAAAAGTAACCGAGCTGCGACAATACTATACCCTGGATCTTTTTCAATAAAAGCAACCGCACCTAAAATAAAGGCATCGTCAATTTCTTTAGTCGAAATATTATTATAAATATTTTTAATAATTTCTTCCAAGATCAAGGGAACCGAAACAACATCCTCAAGCCCTCGAGCCGCTCGTTTAACTGTTGCATACATTTTTTCTGGATCAAAAAACTGTGTCGCTCCATTTTTTTTATAAACAGTAAAGGTAACAGTCTCTTTATAAAGATGTTCAGGAAAAACATCAATACCCTGCATAGTATATTGACGCTCATTGTTTCTGTAGTCTTCCATCATCTTGCCCTTTCCAACAAAATACCATCGCAACAATTAGTATTATTTATTATCATTTCACCTATAAAAATAGAAACACATACCTGCTATTATTTTAAGAACGTTAAAATACTGTAACGATTTCAGCCCCCGTAATCAACTAAAAAAAAAAGCATTTTTCATATTACCTAGTGAACATTTTTTTTTATAAAAACATTATCAATCGATTCTACCTGCAATCAAAAAAAAGTTTGTATTTTCAAGCTTTTTTTTCATAAAAACTATAGTACGCAATGTGATTTTAAAAAAAAATTTAATAAAAATACAAATGTTGCATAAAAACTTTTTTATTTTTTATACTATCATCATAAAAGTAACACTAAGAAAGGAAATTCTTTATGCATACTTCAAAAAAAGTAATTATTGCGACAAGTATCATCACCCTCACTGGTAGCATCTACCTCTTAATCCAGAAATACATCCCTATGCATATGCCTTCAACAGCTCAACATGCGCTAGTTGAACCTGCAACTCCCCAATTACCACAAGTACATGATCTTTCCACTACAAACACAGAACAAAAATCAGCGCCAGAAAATCTTACCACTATAATACTCAGTCAAAAAGCAGATATTACTTTTTTAATTTCAGAAAAAAAACCTTTTATCATTATGCTGCATACAAGCTGGTGCCCTGCTTGCATACAAGCGGAAGGGGAATTGCCAAAAATACTCCATCATTTCAATGGCTCAGTTGCGCTCTACTCAATTGATCTTGAACAAGCTGACGAACTAGTCACAGAAATGGAAAATGCGGGCATTATTACACAACCAGTAACCGCCATTCCAACGTTCATCCTCATCAATCCCGACACCAATGCCCACGACACCATTCAAGGGTTTCCAGGATCTGCAAAAATAATCACCCTGATTGAAGACCTCATAAAAGCATAAAAATGCTCAAATAAACTTCACCATGGGCCTTTGACAGACATATTTTTATCATTTAAACTTAATTATAAATATTTCAATCATAAAATAAACAGTCTAATGATAGGTTATAATGGAGGTTATAATGAAAAAAGTCTTTAAAAATCGCTTAATGTTGCTTATTACGCTCGGCATACCCTGCTTTACCATGCAAACAACACAGGGCATGGCAAAATTGCGTGCTTTTGCACAACCTTTAGTGCGTGGATTTCAGGCATTAAATCAACCTATTGTCGCTCAAAGTTTCAAGCCAACTTTTTTTAAAAATCAACTTTATCAACCTCTAAACTTTGGCAAAGAAACAAAAAATTTTAAAAATAACAATTTTGCTCAATGTACTTTTTCTTCAAATGGCCATGGGTATAAAAATGCTTATTCAGAATCTTCAGGATTTGATCCATCCCTTGTCACCAAAAATTTTTTCGGTCCACTTTTTTTTACTATAGTTAATTTGAATCAAGCAAATAACGAACGTCTAAATATTCACATTGCAAAGGTAAAACAATTATTAAAAAACGAGCAATTTGTAGAAGCAAATGAATATTGTAAGTCAATACGATTTGGAACCGAAGCTTTTGCACTGAAAATTTTAGAATCTATAAGTAACGCTGAAGCTCTTAACATTTTTTTCAAATATGATGGATCGGGCCATCAATTACTTAATCTCTTATCACAAAAAAATAAAGATATATTTATAGAGCGCATTTTAAATAAAAATGAAATATTAAATAATCAAAAATGGTCCCCATGGAGTTATCAAACTTATTTATTATATAATTTGTCAAACAACAAAAAGGAAGAAATAATATTACCTATACTACAAGAAGCATTCAAAGCAAGAACTCTGGAAACTTTTGATTGGGATCGCGGTAAAGGATATATTTTATTTAATGCATTGTCACAAGAAAAACAACAAAAAACAGCCCTTTTTATTTTACAAGAAACACAAAAACAAAATACTCTGAAAAATCTAGGGTGGAATAATGGTAAATATGGTAAAGGATATTCATTTGGATATGTATTATTAAACGCTTTATCGCCACAGACAAAAGAAGATATATCCCTTTCGGTATTGCAAGAAGCATCAAAAACTGGAACATTAAAAGATCTGGGATGGGACTTTGGCGAATGTGGAAATACACTATTAAATGAATTTTCTGAAGAAAAAAAAGAAGCAATAATCTCATCACTACTACATGAAGCGCTAAAACAAAACAGGCTGAAAGATCTTGGATGGAAATACAATGATGGAATATTAAATAATATTAATGAATGTGGATATATGTTATTAAATTCATTATCACAAAATAAACAGGAAAAAATAGCATTGTCTGTGCTACAAAAAGCTCTAGAAACAAACACCTTAAAAGATCTTGAATGGAGAAATTGCAGGACGGCTGGCAATACATTATTTAATTCATTATCACAAGATAAAAAAGAAAAATTCGTATTGTCTGTGCTACAAAAAGCTCTAGAAACAAACACCTTAAAAGATCTTGGGTGGGGATCTTACGATGCCTATGGATATTTGCTATTTAAGCAGGCATTGCCAGCAGAAAAACAACAAGAAATAGCATTGCCTATAATTCAAAAAGCTTTAGAAACAAACACCTTAAAAGATCTGGGATGGGGACCTTACGGCGCCTATGGATATTGGCTATTTAAGGCATTGCCAAAAGAAAAACAACAAGAAATAGCATTGCTAACATTTCAAAAAGCTTTAGAAACAAACACCTTAAAAGATCTTGGATGGGGATCTTGCAATTTTGGAACTGAATTATTTCAGGCATTGCCAGCAGAAAAACAACAAGAAATAGCTTTTCCTATAATTCAAAAAGCAGTAGAAACAGATAGTTTACAAAATTTTGAATGGGGATATGACTACTTTGGAACTAAATTATTTAAATCCTTATCACAAGAAAAACAACAAGAAATAGCATTGTCTATATTTCAAAAAGCTCTAGAAACAAACGCCTTAAAAGATCTTGGATGGAAATATGACGGCTATGGATATACATTATTTAATGTGTTATCAAAAGAAAAACAACAAGAATTAGCATTGTCTATATTTCAAAAAGCCCTAAAAACAAATATCTTAAAAGATCTTGGATGGAAATATGGCAACTTTGGAACTAAATTATTTGATATGTTATCACAAGAAAAACAACAAGAAATAGCGTTGTCTATACTTCAAAAAACTCTAAAAACAAATACTATGATTATCCATAGCATAGATGAAATGAGAATGATCATATATTTTATCAAACATATACAAAATTCAAAAATAAAAACTGCCTGTATTGAACATATTAATAAAATTATGAAATGCAGTCTTGAACCCCTTTTTCAAGTACCTTATTATGAAACATATATGCCATTTATAAATGGCATAGTTGTAGAAAAATTTTATTCACATCCAAATACGTTGGAAACGTTGTACTCAGTTGCCAACTTTACAAAGCAAGAAACTGAAAAAGGTCATATTGTTCTGTGTCACGGCCAGGCCGATCAATGGGCTTTTTTGCAAAATGTGTATCGTGAAATTATTTCCATAAAAACACAAAAAAATATTTCTGATAACTTTGTCGCATTACGATTTAATAATTACACGAACCTTGATCAAGCTCATGTTGACACATTAAGAACGAATGGGGTACAAAAATACGATAAAGATCGTTTTAACATCTTATTTACTACAGTAATTCCCTTTCAAAATGATAACGGATCTAATTCATACCTGTATGTTACGGAAAACTCTGATCAGTCAATGGGAAGTCGTTATACAAGTTCAGTCATAACAATTTTTAAAGAAAATGGTATGCAAGAAGAATTTGAGTATATACAAAAGTATCATGCTACCCTTTTTGATGAGCTTGAGCAACTTTATAAAGATGCAAATCAAGAACAAGGAAATTACGGAAATCTAATTTGTTTTTCACTTCCAGCTAAACTTGCTGATAAACTAACATATCCAACAAGATCAGGTGGGGGGGTATCTCCAGTTACAATCAACAATACACAAGAAACTCGAATATCTAAAATTATAGAACATTTTGATCAAGTTGGTGACTCATTAGAAATTGCATTAATTTTAGCTCCTGAAATTCTTGATCCTGAAAAAGCACGCGCCGCTGGAGTAAAAATGCACCACTTCGGTCCAATGATAACACAGGAAACTGAAAAATATATGAATTTTAAAGCGAAATTAGACGAAGTCATGGCCATTGCTAAAAAACATTACGATGCACGCATGAACCATACATCAATTGCGCATTAATATTTGTTTGATAAATGGTGCAATATCAGAAAGCTCATGAAGGTAAGGAACCTTGTCACTATGCGCCAACCTTTTTTGCGCGATGATACACAAAACAGGATTAGTCGTATGAGCCGTTTTGTATTGTTGTGCTTGTTGGTCAAACATTTCTTCAGCCTTTCCGTGATCAGCAGTAACAATCAAAATTCCATTTCGCTTAATCACAATTTCTTCATGTAATGTTTTTAATTGTTCATCAAGACATTCAATAGCCTTAATCGTTACCTGTATATTTCCTGTGTGACCTACCATGTCAGCATTTGCATAATTAATAATATAGATATCATAAGGATCATGTTCCAGTGATTCGCACACAGCCTTTGTAATCGCGTCAGCACGCATACGAGGATGTTTTTCAAAAAGATTAGGGAACTCTGAAGGGATCAAAACCCATCGTTCATTATTATAACGCGTTTCGCGTCCTCCATTAAAAAAATAAGTCACATGTGCACTTTTTTCAGATTCAGCTATCGAAAAAACAGAATACCCATGTTCATGCAACCAATCTGACAATGTTGCTTGTATCGGTTCCTTTTGAAAAAGAAAGGTCGTTTGATACTCATTGCCATACAAAAATGGGGTTATGAAAAAAGCAAGAGGAAATGGTGTGCTATGTTGTGGGGCTTGTCCTAAAAAAAGTGCTGTCAATTGCCGTGCTCTGTCAGGTCTAAAATTAAAAAATATGACACCATCACCCTGCTCTATGGTATGTTCAGCTGTCAGCGCAGTTGGGGGAATAAATTCATCAGTAATAGATTCTGAATAATAATAAGTAAGCGCTTGTCTCCATGTCTGAAAATGGAGTGGCATGTGTGTTGTCAACATTGTAAAATAATCAATTGTAAGATTCCAGTTTTGATTTCTGTCCATACCATAAAAACGTCCTGTAAGTGACCCTATGCAACTATTTGAAAGCGACTCAAGATGATTGTCAAGCTGCTCAAGAAAAACAGCAGCAGAACGCGGCGCGACATCTCTTCCGTCAAGTATCGGATGCACAATACACTGTGCAAGATTGTAAGATGCTGCCGCCTTTAAAAATGCAAAAAGATGCTCACAGTGGCTCTGCACTGCTGCATCCGACAAAAGGCCAATGATATGTAATTTTTTCTTCGACTGAGAAAGCTGTTGCAAAGCATTGCACAGTTTTTGATTGTCAAAAAAAGATCCATCATTTAGTGCATTTTCTATAATCGTAAAAGGTTGTAATTGAACCGCACCTGTACCAATGGTCAAATGACCAACTTCCGAATTTCCTGCATACTCATCAGGCAATCCAACAGCACTTCCCGATGCTTTGATGAGCGCATGAGGATAGGTTGAAAGCATAAAATTAACTGTAGGCATATGAGCTTGCGCAATTGCATTATTTTTTTCTTCTTCTCGATACCCAAATCCATCAAGGATTACAAGTGCCAAGGGGCATTGAGATTTCATATTTTTTTTCTTTCTCTCGTTACATAGTATACTTTTGCTATACTCTATAACTCCTCATTATTATGTTGTAAGGAATAATCTATGAAAAAAAATACTCAAAAAATACTGATAATAGCAATAGTGTTGTCATCCATTGATAAACAGACATCTGCAGCACAGGTTTGTACAGAACAACCAAATAAAGTCTCCAAGAGCGCCATCACCATGCTTGCTACCAACGTCAAGGGTCTAACACTTGAAAGCAATGATCAACAGATCAATGAAGCGTATGATGCAGATGACGAAGAAGATAATGATAATGACGATGATCAGAGAATAAGTGAAAAAAAACCTTCTGATGATGGTCTAGACGACGAATTTTATGATGCAGAAAGTAATGAAGATAACGAAACATTTATTTCACGATCGCCGTACGTTCCTGACGAATTGCAGGGGTATGTACCAGATCGCAATGAAACCATTTCTTTTTACGCATATTACGTTGCCGTTACCCTCTATATTCAACGATATTTTCAAGATTCATTGAATTATGTAACTCATCGGTATACGCTTCATATTAAACCTACGTTAAAAAAATATTGGAATCGCTATACGGTGCAACAACGTGAATCGTAAACTGAGCAGTTCGGCGCATCAATTTGCCTTTTTTTATCAAACATTACCGGCAAGATATTTAAAAAATGATAGCTTCACCATCACGGATGTAGAACTTATCGGTCGCATGACGCATATTGTCAGATTAGGTATTGGCGATACTGCCCTTCTTTTTAATGGCATTCACTGTTATGAACTATGCATTGAAACCGTAGATCGAAAAGCAATGCGTGTTCGAGTTGTAAATGTTTTTGCGCAAAAAACTGTACAACCGTCTGTTGGTATTTTATTACCGGTACTTAAAAAAAGTGCACTTGAAGAAGCAATTTATGGATGTGTTGAATCGGGAATTTCAAACATTCAGTTAGTTATGACTCAAAAATCAAACCATTCATATCATCACGCAAAAGAAAAAGAACGATTACAACGTATTGTCATTGCTGCATGCGAACAAGCAAAACAGTTTACAATTCCCGAAATTCGAACACCACTCCCCTTACCTCAAGCTTTATTGCTGCACAAGGTTACGCCTGTTCAAACTTTATTATTTGCCGATCCAGAAGGTACACCTTTTTTTGAAGTACTGACATCACTCCATGCCAACAAGCAAAAAAACAAAACAAAACACATTGATTTTTTGGTAGGACCTGAAGGATCTTTAACTCCAGAAGAAACTCGTCTTGTCTACGAATACGGAGCTCTTGGCGTACGATTAACACCAACAATTTTGCGCGCACAACAAGCAGCTGTCGTATTGGCAGGAGCATTAGTCTCGTCTGTATACCAAGATTGAAGAGTTATAAAGGCTGAAAAATTTTATTGTCTCTTATTGCAGCAAGTAAAGTAAGCATATTTCGAGGAACGGCGATCGTGCCATTAAATTCTTCATGAGTGATACCAATTTCATTGCAATAATCTCGCAACTCTTGTTTTGTAAAAGCATAACGTTTTATATAACGTGTCTGCGGAACCAACAACCGAGAATCTTTATCTATTGTTTTTGAAGCAAGAAACTGTATGTAAGACCACGCTTTATTTTTCTTTTCTTGAATTTCAGCACGTTGATTTTCAGCCTCAGTTTCATGATGCGTCATATAATACAGAATACCTGACAAGATCATTGACCCTGAAATAGTAAACGTATTAATCAACGAATCTGAATCTGCAATCACAAAACTACGCGCCGTAATAACTCCCATTAAAGAAATAAATGGCAACGACGTATCAAAAAATGACGACCGTACTTCACGTGCTTGCAAAGCACTATTCACCAAATAATGTAGATGAGTCTCTGCTTGTTCGCGAGTAACCGATTTTTGATAATCTATCTCAAAAGCATCGGTTGATCCGGCAAGTACCAACACAAAAATAGCTGCATAAATTTTTTTCATAATAACCTCCATAGAATCATTTGTATGAAATTTTTTACATCTCATACCTTACATAGTTATTTTTTAAGTGATTGTTTTTTACGTAACTCCTCAAAAACAGGCTTGCACTTTTCTTCAATGGTTTCTAAAAACTTTTTCATTGAAGCTTCCGCGCAGACATCAACGGGATTTTGAATGCCACCCTTTCGCTGAGCAAGTTCTTCTTTCATCGCTTCAAGAGCGTTAAATAAAAAAGTACACTTGACAGCATCGTCTTCCGTTCCCTTTGAAAACGCACGCATACCATTTTTTACTATGCCACTGAATAATTTGGTACAATGCACCGCACAAGGCATAACAAACGCAGCAATAAAAAACAAACGTATAATCATATTTTTATTCATAGATCCTCCATTTAATGCTTAAAAGCATACCATAGATATAGTATAATCAATTTAATCCTCATTGACAACCGCCCCTACCACCTGTAAGTCCAATATAAAATTAATTGCTTTTTTAGTAAGCTATAGATTACCATATAACTATAAATAAGTAATCCATAGCTATCAAAGGAGCTTAAGTTCATGAACCCAAATTTTGAAAAATTAATGCGCAAACAAATTCAAGACACCATTGATCATTATGCAGAAATTGCCCATAAACCAATTCCCAAAAAAGGCTGGGTTAAAACCATACGTGAAGCTTTGGGCATGTCGAGCGAAATTTTAGCAAAACGCTTATCATGCAGTCGTTCAAACATTACAACTATCGAGCAACGTGAAATAAAAGGTACCATTAGCTTAGAAACTTTAGAACGCGTTGCTCAAGCAATGAATTGCAAACTTGTCTATTGCCTCGTTCCGCAAGATCCCCTTGAAATACTGTTAAAAAAACAGGCACGTATTGTTGCTAAAAAAAGAATTCAAGCAATAAACCAATCAATGAAATTAGAACAACAAGGATTAACAAAAAAACAATTGCAACAACAAGAAGATGATTTAGTTGAAGAACTATTGCAAGGCAAAACAAAACATTTGTGGGCTGATGATGAAATTTAATTATCCAGTGGGATCAACTCCCTTAGAACTCGATGAATTAGCTGATTTAATTCCTAATCATATCACTACCCAAGAAGAGCTGAATGCATGGGAAGAAAAAAATATTCTCGCAGCACAACAATGGGCGTTCAAACAAAAAAATATTATATCCGTGTTATTCATAAGAAAACTTCATTTGCGTATGTTCGATAAAACATGGAAATGGGCAGGTCAATTTCGTAAATCAGAGAAAAACATCGGTATACACTGGCCACACATTTCTACACAACTTAAAGAACTTTGCGATAACACACTGTATCAAATTAATCACAAAACATTTTCAACAGAAGAAATTGCTGTACGATTTCACCATCAACTTGTGTTGATCCACCCATTTCCCAATGGTAACGGAAGACATGCTCGTTTAATGGCAGATCTTCTCATTACACACTATGGAGGTACTCGTTTTAGCTGGGGAATGCATCAAGATTTATCAAAATCAACATCCGTACGAAAACAATATATTGAAGCATTACAGCTTGCTGATCAAGGTGACTATTCAAAATTATTACTTTTCGCTCGATCATAAATCATACAAAATCACATTTGACACACAAATTGTCCCAATTCTTCCAACAATACTCCTGCATGCAGCTCAAATAAATAACCTCAACTATAAAAATTCTATGAAATACCTTACTTTCTCTACAAAAACCAAATAAGCTCAATTCAGCAAAAACCATAATTATAACTAAGCTCACACAACTTTCTTGACATCTGTACCCACAACACGCTAGATTCTTGCCAAGGCATATTTAATTTTTAAATCACCCCATTTCATAAAAAGGAGACCCTCCAACCACATATTTTTAGTTATAATAAGAAACAATTTTTTATTAAACTTTTTTAAAAGGAAGTCGTTATGAGTAAAAGCCCCGACGGCTTAAAAGCCGTGGCTTTCGCCTCTACGAAAATTTACTGATTCTTCACATATTCACGAATTGTTTCAAAATTTACAGTTCCGACTGATTCAACGAAATACCCATCCCCCCAAAAACTATCTCC
>SXGT01674710.1_pt1 | contig 50271 bp, 33 predicted proteins | sample 3176221 | NCBI WGS metagenome assembly SXGT01 (sample SAMN11356862, study PRJNA531348) | freshwater metagenome | isolation source: freshwater sample F1-120 | place: China: Fuxian Lake, Yuxi | collected 2017-12-25
GCCGCCGAAGCAGCCCCGCATCACGTTGATCGAGAACTTCACCATCTCGTACGCCGGGATCGTCTCTCCGCCGTAGCTCGGGTGGGGCTGCTTCGTGTACGGAAGCTCGAAGACGCGGTCGAGCTCCTCGGTGGTGAGTCCGCGCTGCGGCGGGTTCACCACCACGGTCTGGGCGCCGTGGCGTTGGATCAGGATCGCGGCGCGGGCAGGATTGTGCTCCCTGTGGAAGATGTGCTGAGCGCGCGCAAACGCCTCCTTGGACTCCGGGTCGTCTCCCGCCACCGTCTCGTAGCTGGGTAGCTCGATCACACCCTCCGGCAGCGCGTCGCGCCACTCCGGTGTGCCGGCGAAGTGGGGCACCCCCTTGGCGCCCACCACATACACCGTCCCGGGCACGTCCCGGATGGTGGCGATCGGCTCACCGGCGGCCAGGCGGCGCACCACGGTGAGCAGCGGCAGCTCGCCCATGCCGTAGACCCCGAGGTCGACGCGGGCGTCGAGCACCATCGAGCGCTTCACCTTCTCCGACCAGTAGTCGTAGTGAGCGAGCCGGCGCATGGAGAGCTCTACGCCGCCGGCGATGATCGGCACGTCCCTGAAGGCCTCACGGCAGCGCTGCGCGTAGACCACGGTGGCGTAGTCCGGGCGCAGGCCTGGCCGCGAGCCGGGTGAGTACTGGTCGTCTGAGCGCGGCCGCTTGTGCGCCGTGTAGTGGTTGAGCATGGAGTCGAGGTTGCCCGCCGAGACCAGCCAGGCCACTCGGGGGCGACCGAACACCCGGAACGGCTCGGCGCTGCGCCAATCGGGCTGCGCTAGGATCGCCACCTTCCAGCCTTCGGCCTCGAGCAGTCGGCCGATGACCGCGTTGGCGAACGACGGGTGATCGACGTACGCGTCTCCAGTAACCAGGACGAAGTCGACGGCGTCGGCGCCGCGTGCGCGGACTTCGTCCGGGGTACACGGTAGGAACGCCGGCCCGGATCGGATGTTGAACCGAGCCGCAGCCTGGTCGCGGGTGGGGTGACGCAAGGGGCCTCCGGTTGCGCCCCGGGGCGCGGGGGGAGACTAGCGGCTGGGTCCCCGCGCCGCAACGACGACGTTCAGGCCGAAGACACCTACGGTCAGGTCAGCGGAACCAGATGGAAGCGGAGCCGGACTTGTTGGCCGAGCCTGGGTCGTACCAAGCCTGGTGGTTGTAGCCGGGGCTCCCGTTCACGACGCAGGCGTTGGTGAAGTTGCCCGACGAGGAGTGGCCGGAGCCGCTGTGGACGGACGTGAAGAACGGCCCCTGACTCCAGGTGCCGAGGCAGCTGCTGTTCGGGTTGACGCCATAACCCGTGGGGTATGAGTCGTCCCAGGAGACCCCCAGGGAGTAGCGGAAGGTGTAGCGCACCGCGCCGGTCGCGTTGGCGCCCTTCAGTGTGGTGAGCGTGACGGCGGTACACGGGCCCCGCTGGGACGTGTCTGTCCCGGTGAAGGGCCCGTAGCGGGAGTGGTTTACGAAGTTCACGTTCTCCGGATCGGGGATGGTGAACTTGTTCGCGACGGCGTAGGCGAGCACGTTCCCGGTCTGCCCGTTGCTGTCGGACCGGGCGAGGAGCATCTCCGTCGAGCGCCGCGCCAACGAGACGGAAGGCAACGACGCGCAGGAGCTGCGGCTCAGCCCGTCATAGCTTCCGCCGCCACATCGGAGATCCCAGAAGTTCTGTTGGCCGGGCGCTTGAGCGCAATAAGCGGCGAGGGTCCAACCGCCGCCGTCGGTGGTCATGTCGCAGTAGACGGTGGTCGGTCCCTCGCCTCCCGCTCCATCGGCGTCGATCGTGTAGAGCCCGTCGGCGAGGCCCGGGTTCGAGGTCAGGTGCTCTTTGCAGGTGCGGGGCGGCGGGGGGCTGCCGGCAAGGCTCACCGCCGCGGCCAGGCCGCCGGTAGCGGTCGCGGTGCCAGTGCCCGTGAGCTTGCCGAGTTTCCCCGTGCCGAGCTTCATCTCGAAGGTGGCCGTGCAGGCGACGCCCGGACTCAGCGTGGCCGGACAGTCGTGCGCAACGGTGAAGTCGCCGCTAGCGCTCAGGTTCACCGCCAACGCGGCGGCGTCGCCCGCGTTGCGCAACGTGGCGCTCAGCTTCGTCACGGCGAGCAGGTCGAAGTCGAGCGACACCGGGGTGAACTCCAGGCGTGCGTTGCCCTTCCCGATCGACTGCCAGGTCCCGCCCACACACACCAGCAGCTGGCCGGTGGTCTCGTCGAGGAAGAGTCGCCCCTGCGTCGCGGCCGCGCAGGGCGGTACGACCGCGCCGGAGGGGGCCTGGAGCTCCGAGGAGACGAAGTCGGCGAGGGTGGCCACCTGTGTGGCGAGCTCGTCGATCGCCTCCTGGGTGGTGTCCGCCGCGAGCCCGCTCGTGACCGACGAGTACGTGACGGCGGCCGCGCTGACAGCGCCCGGGGCCAGGTCGCCCGGTCCGACGCACGCGGTGCACTGTAGGTCTGCGGCCATGGCCGCCGTGGACGCGCTGGCGGAGATGAGGGAGTACGGCGTGGAGACCAGCTGCACCCGACTGAACTCGGGCTCGTTGGCGATCGCCACGCCCAGGTACAGGCCCGCCGCCGCGGCCAGCGCCTGCACCGGCAACGGCGTGAGCCCGGCGCCGAGCGTGGCCTGGAATCTGCCTTCGACCACGGGCAGCGCCGTGAAGGTCTGCGACCAGAGCAGCGTGCCGCCCTGGGGCGCGTCGTGGAGCGACAACAGGAGGTCGTAGGCACCATCGACTGGCGTCCCCGCGCCGTTACGCAGCAGCCCCTGCGCAGCGATCAGCGGTGGCACCGCCGCCAGGGCAGCGGACGAGAACGCCAGCCCGATCAGGCTGCAACAGATCCCCCGACTCATCGACATCCCCATCGGCCTCCCCCCTCTCATTGCAGTATGGTCGTGGCCCCGCCCAGGATCTCGAGCACCTGCGTGGGCCCTCCGTAGTGCGCGGCCAGCCCCACGTCGACGCGGAACACCTTCCCGTCACAGGCGGTGTTGATCCCGCCGGATTGAACGGTGTGGGCCACCACCATGCGCTCGAGGTCGAGCTGATCGAGCGTCTCTTCGAGCAGGGCGCAGCCCTCCGCGGTGGTGTCGTCGGAGTAGGTGCGATCCCACACCGGGCTGGCATCCGACGACCACAACGACGAGAGCTCGCCCTCGCCGCGCAGCCATGCGCTGTGCTCGGCGTTCATCAACCCGAGGCCGGCGCCGACGTGGGATGGCTGAACCCCGCCGTGTACGAAGAGCGTGGTGTCTACGATCTGCACGACGTTGTGCCCCGCCAGCTTCAACGCGTACGGGCCGCCTGGGAGGAAGGCGATCGCGCGCCCGCGCTGCTCCGCGGGCAGCTCGGCCACGCGGGGGTCGGCCGGGGCGTCGGGCGACTCGGCGAAGTCCGCGAAGTCTGCGAAGCCGCCCTCGGTGACATAGCGGAAGTCGAGCTGGGCGTTCATCTGCTCGTGGTTGCCGATCAACGACACGAACGCGCCCCCCGCGGCGTAGGCCTCCTGGGCCAGCACCTCGAACAGGTCCAGGATCGCTTGTTCATCGTCGCCCCGGTCGGTCTGGTCACCCACCTGGACCGCGATCGAGTGCTCGCCGATCCAGTGGTCGTCCTCGTCGATCAACCCGCCGAGGCGGAGAGCACGACGGGTGGCGTCGAGGTCGCCGTGGACGTCGCCGATCGCCACGACGCGCCCTTTGGAGCTCATCACTAGCGGGGGCGGTCCCACCCAAACCGGCGGGGGGGCCTCTTCGATGTCGCCCGATGCGTCTGGCTCCGAGCGAGGGGGTGGCTCGGCGGTGTCGGCGGCCAGCTCCCCGGCGTCTTCGGGCTCGGTGGCCTCGGCGGGATCTTCGGTGTCTGCCGCCTTCTCCGCGCCCCGCGAGGGCTCCGGCGACGCCGCCGCGCTCGCGTCGCGGCCAGAGCGCGACGTCGAGCGGTCGGCGCAGCCAGCGAGCACCGTCACGCACGACACCGCTGCAGCGAGGGTGATGAGCGCCAGCCCGGGGGTCGCGGGAGCTGAAGATCCGTGTGTTTTCACCGCACGAACACTAGCAGAGGTGGCCGCGAGGGGGGCGCTCGAATTCCCACCCCTCGCTCGACTCCGCTCCCCGGGCTTGACGCTCGCACCTGCACCGGGTAGGCGGCTGCCATGCGCCTGACCTGCTTCGTTCTGCTCCTCGCGTTCTCCGCCGCTGCCGCCGAACCGCCTCCGCGCGTCGAGGTGGGAAACCGCGTCAGCGAGGGCCTCCCCGCGGAGCTCCCGGCGGAGCTGACCGATCTCCTCGGCCGTTACCAGAACACGCGCGCCGCGCTGCTCGGGGGCTTCCTGGGCGACGGCAGCCTCCTCACGCTCACCCGCTTCGGCGAGACGAACCAGCTCCACCGCGTGAGCGCGCCGCTGGGCATGCGCGAGCAGCTCACGTTCTTCAAGGAGCCCGTCATGTTCGCGCTGGCGTCGCCCCGGCGCGCCGACGGCTTCGTCTATGGGCGTGACGAGGGGGGCTCGGAGTTTTGGCAGCTGTACTGGTACGACCTGGCCAAGCGGGAGTCGGTCCGCCTCACGGACGGGAAGCGCAGCCGCAACGAGTCCCCGCTCTTCTCTCAGGACGGGCGTCGGCTGGCCTTCACCAGCACGATGCGAAACGGCACCGACTCCGACATCTGGGTGAGCGACCTCGCCGGCGGATCGCGCGCGGTGCTCACGGAGGGCGGCACCTGGAGGGCGCTGGACTTCTCGCCCGACCAGAAGCGCCTGCTCGTGCTGAAGACGGTCTCGATTAATGAAGCGTATCCCGGCGAGGTAGACCTCGAGACCGGCAAGCTGCAGCTTTTCCCGGTTGACGGCGGCAAGGCGGCGTTCACGACCTTTCGGTATGCGCCGGACGGTCGCAGCGTCTACGTCGTCTCCGACGAGGGGCGCGAGGTGCTCACGCTGTGGCACCACGACCCGGAGGGCGGGGCCCCCGCGGCGCTGAGCACGGCCCCGTGGGACGTGACGCAGCTCTCGGTGGCGGAGGATGGCAAGCACCTCGCGTATGTGACCAACGAGGACGGCATCAGCCGTTTGCACCTCCTCAGCTTGCCGAGGCACAAGGTGGTCCGGGTGGGCGCGCTGCCCACGGGCGTCATCACGGCCCTCTCCTGGGCCCCCGACTCGCGCACGCTGGCCGTGGCCGTGAACAGCGCCACCTCGCCGAGCGACCTCTACACCGTGGCGGTGAAGGGCGGCGCCGTCACCCGCTGGACTCGGAGCGAGGTCGGCGGCCTCGATACCTCGCAGTTCGTCGCCCCCGAGCTCATCCGGTATCCGTCGTTCGACAAGCGATCGATCCCCGCCTTCTACTATCGGCCTCGCACCGGCAAGGGCCCCTTCCCGGTGATCGTGAACATCCACGGTGGGCCCGAGGCGCAGGCGCTGCCGATCTTCTCGCCGGTGGCGCAGTTCCTGGTGAACGAGCTGGGCGTGGCCCTCCTGGTGCCCAACGTCCGCGGCTCGGCGGGCTACGGAAAGGCCTATCTACAGCTCGACAACGGGCTCCTCCGCGAGGACTCGGTCAAGGACATCGGCGCGTTGCTGGACTATGTGGCTACGCGCCCCGAGCTGGACAGCCAGCGGGTGGGCGTCATGGGCGGCAGCTACGGCGGCTACATGGTGCTCGCCAGCCTCGTGCACTACTCGGAGCGCCTGCGTGCGGGCATCGACGTGGTGGGCATCTCGCACTTCGGGACCTTCCTGAAGAACACCGAGTCCTACCGGCGCGACCTGCGGCGCGTCGTTTACGGCGACGAGCGAGAGCCGGAGATGGCGGCGTTTCACGAGAAGATCTCGCCGCTCAGCAACGCCGCCCGGATCAAGCGACCGCTGTTCGTGGCACAAGGCCTGAACGATCCCCGGGTGCCCGCGTCCGAAGCGGAGCAGATCGTGAAGGCGGTGCGCGGCAACGACGTCCCGGTCTGGTACCTGCTGTTCAAGGACGAGGGACACGGCTTCCAGAAGAAGACCAACGCGGACTACTTCGGCGCGGCGTCCATGCTCTTCTGGCAGACGCACCTCCTGCCCCCGAAGTAGGCGGCGTTCTGCTGGCAGTAGGCAAACCCCCGGCCGATGGCTCGGACTCCGACAGCATGGAGGCCCAACGGGCCGCTGGGGCCGGGCTGGCCATCACCGTGGGCGTGGCGCTGCTCGCGGGTGTGGTCGAGCTATTGATGTCCGACTTCCTCCCCGGTCCCGAGTCGCCCTGACGCACAACCACGCGAGGGGCCACGTGACGGTGACGACGAGATCCGACGCCTCGCGTGGTCGAGCACCTACTCCGAGCCCGGCTCGAAGAGTCGGCCGGCGGCTAGGACCTCTGAGAGCCGGCCCAGGGACCACACGTCGATCCCATCGTCGGTGCGCATGGGCTCCGTCGCCGGGAGGACCACGACGCGGCGCCGAAGACCCGCGAGAGGGGCGATGGCTCGGAGGCCCTTGAAGTGCTCGTCTCGGAGCCTCGTGGGTGCTTTCACCTCGAGCGCGACGTGCTCATCGCCGCGCGTCGCTACGAAGTCGACCTCCGTCGCCTTCGCGTCCGCCGGGCTCCAGTACGCCAGCTCGTCAAAGGCCGCGCGCGTGTCCCGGTAAACGCACAGGAGCTGGTGCACGATGCCTTCGAAGAGGACGCCCCGCTCCTCTGGGGAGGGCGGTCCGCGTCGGCGGCCGAGCGCTCGCACCGGCCCAGGGTCCAGCCAGTAGAACTTGGGGTGGTGACGCTCTCGTACGCGCAACTTCGGCTCGAACGCGGGGAGGCGACGGACCAACAACGTGTCCTCGAGGACATCGAGGTAGTCGTTGGCGGTGGTGCGCGCGACGCCCGCATCTCGGGCCACGTTCGAGACGCTGAGCACCTGGCCGTGCAAGAGGCCCGCGATGGGTAGGAAGCGCGCGAAGCCCGGCAGGTTCCGAACGAGCGCCTCGCCCTGGATCTCCTCTTTCAGGTACAGCCGAACGTACGCGTCGAGGTCTTCCGCCGGGCTGTCAGAAGCCCAGATCAGCGGCAAGCTGCCGTAGGTGAGCGCGCGCTCTAGGTCGTAGTCGGCGCCCAGCTCCTCAGGGCAGAAGCCGTACATGGAGCGGTGTAGCGCGCGACCCGCCAGGAGATTCACGCCTGCTCGACGGATCTTCCGCGCGCTCGACCCGGTCAGCGCGAAGCGGAGCTGTCGCTCCTCGATTTGCCGATGCACTTCGTTGAGGAGGTTCGGCAGGCGCTGCACCTCGTCCACCACGACGCGAGCGCCGTTCGGGACGGCGTTCAGCTCCATCCGGAAGCTCGCGGGGTCGGCTAGATAGCGCTGGTAGCGGGCTTCGTCGAGCAGATCGATGCGCACGGCATCCGGGAACGTCGCGCGCAACCATGTGCTCTTCCCGGTGCCGCGGGCGCCGAAGAGGAAGAAGGACCGCGCCGGCGGCTCGAGGATTCTTGAATACATTGCCGTCATTCTACGCCGCAAAATGACGGCGAGCTACTCAACCTACGGCGTTGTCGCCCAGGCGGTGATCGCCCTCAGGCGCGGGCGCGGCGGTACTCGGCCGGGGTGCGACCCATGACGCGGCGGAAGGCGCGGGTGAAGGCGTCTTCCGATTGGTAGCCTACCCGGCCGGCGACTTCGCCGGTCGACAGGCTGTCTCTCTGGCGCAGAGCGTCGGCAGCGGAGTGTATCCGCCAGCGCGTGAGGTGCTGGGTCGGGGGCTCGCCCACGCGTTCGGCGAAGCGCGCCGCGAAGGCCGAGCGCGACAGGCCCACGGCGCGGGCCATGGACTCCACCGTCCAGTCCTTCTCGGGAGAGCGGCGCATGAGCGTGACTGCTTGCGCGATCTGCGCGTCACCCAGGGCGCCGAGAATGCCCTGGTTTCCCGAGGGCAGGCTGCTGACGTAGCTGCGGATGAGGTGAACGAAGAGCACGTCGGTCAGCCGCGTCACGGACGCGTCGGAACCGGCCTGGGTGCTCTGAAGCTCCTGCGCGATCAGCGCCACGGTCATCTTGATCCAGTGCGCCTGAGGGCCATCTGCGCCGACGTGGAGAACCTCGGGGAGCAGACGCAGGAGGCTGTCGGCGGCCACATGCTGGAGTCGGAAGATGCCGCAGATGATGTTGGTCTCTTCGCCGCCCCCGCCGTATCGCAAGTTGGCCACCGGGCCGCGTCCCGGCCTGCTCGGGATGCTCGCGATCGACACCGGGGGCAGGCCCAGCTCGCTGGTGACCATGTGGGCGTCACCCCGCGGCAGCACCACGACGTCGCCGGCGCTGAGCCGTTGGACCTGCTCCGAGTCGCGGTGCTGGATCCAGGCGTTTCCGGCGATCACGGCGTGGAAGAGAGCGCCGTTGATGCGGCCGGTCTCCACGGACCAGGGGTGGGTGAAGTCCGCGCGCGAGAAGATACAGCTCGTGAGGCGGAGCGATGTGAGGATCTCGCTGAGTGGATCCATCAGCGGGATGCTATCGCAGGGGGGCTGGCATCGTCCTCTGCGCTGAGCGTCTGAAGAAGTGACCCGACGCACGCCGTCCCCCGCCCCCCTACGCTACGCGTCCGACTACCACTGGTGCCAGTCGGTGGACCGGTACACGACGATCGAAGGCGGGCCCTCGAAGAGCGTGGCAAAACCCGCTTGGAAGTCTGGGTTCCCGTAGAAGGCGCCCATGTGGGTGGTGTCGGTCCAGATGTCGATCGCCAGGAACTCCTTCGGGTCGGCAGCCCCCAGGTACACCACGTGCGCCACGTCCCCGAGGCCCTTGGCCGGCGCTTCGCCGCCCGCCGCCAACGCGTCGTGGCCGGCCTTCTTGGCGGCGGGGTCGTCGCTCAACCGAGCGCGCACAACCACGAACCAGTGATCGCCGCCGTCCCCGGAGGTGAGGTCGCCCCAGCCGTACCAGTCCGACGAGACGTAGGGCGTCGCCGAGGGTGGCGCCGAGAACAAGGACCCGAAGCCCGCCGCGACCTGCGGGTCGGAGTAGAACGCCTGGGCACCCTCGAGGCTCGTCCAGCGGTCGATCCCCAGAAAGTCGAGCGCGCCGGGCGTGTGGCCCAACAAGTCGGTCGCGAGCATGGCGTCGTGCCCGAAGTCGCCGGCGGCCTTGGCCGGGGCCTCGCCACCCGCCGCGATCGCGTCGTGCTTGGCCTTGGCCTCCGCCTCGTTGGCGGCGGCCAAAGCCCCGGTGACCAGGAACACGAACTCCGGCTCCGGCGTCCCATCCGCGCCGTCTGTGGCGTCCGTGGCGTCCGTTGCGTCTGCGGCGTCCGTCGCGTCCGCGGCGTCCGCGGCGTCCGTTGCGTCTGCGGCGTCTGCGGCGTCTGCGGCGTCTGCGGCGTCTGCGGCGTCCGCGGCGTCCGCGGCGTCCGCGGCGTCTGCGGCGTCTGCGGCGTCCGTGGCGTCTGCGGCGTCCGTGGCGTCTGCGGCGTCCGTGGCGTCTGCGGCGTCCGCGGCGTCGGTGGCGTCGGTGGCGTCTGCGGCGTCCGTTGCGTCTGCAGCGTCGGTGGCGTCGGTGGCGTCTGCGGCGTCCGTTGCGTCTGCAGCGTCCGTAGCGTCGGTGCCGTCCGCAGCGTCCGCGGCGTCTGCGCCAGTCACGGTGTCCGCGGTTCCGGACGATGAGTCGTCCGCGGCGCATCCGTGAAGGAGAGCGCCCAAGGCGATGAGAATGACGGCCTGCTCGATAATTCGCTTCATGAGTCGTTGCCTCCAGTGGTGGTCCTCAATGACCAACTGAAGGCTACTGGCCGGGGCCAGATGGCGGTACGGCCCACCGTCCGGGAGATCCGACCGATCGTCCAGACCACTTGTTCGGGCGCTCAGTTGCCGAGCAGGACCACGGGAATGAACGCGTACTGGACGGTGCCGGTATAGGCCGGTTGGCCGGCGGGAGCCGGGCCGAAGTAGGCGAGGTGGACGTCGCCGCCGCTGTCCACATCCAGGGCACACTCCCAGCCCCCGGGGCCCACGAGCACCGCGGGTGCCGCACCGCGCTTGACCCACACCTGACCGGAACCGGCGCTGGCGTCGTAGTAGCAGACCACGACCTGGCCGCCGGGGGCGGCAGCCGCGTCCCAGCCACCGTCCGCGAGAAGGGCGGCGGTCAGCGAAGGCTTCGGGTCGAGGAGGGTCGTGACGGCAGACCAGTCGTCGATGTCGGGTCCGAGATAGGTGCGAGAGCGCAGGACGCCGCTCTGCTCGTAGACCAGGTGCGTCGCGTCGTCCTCGATCACTCGCACCCGGCCGAACCCAGTGCCCTGCCAGACAACGTAGTAAGCGATGTTCACCCAGTTTGCGGCGTCGGTTCGGTGGACGGCCAGAGCCCCAGCGTAGCTGGCCGCGATGAACTCCCGCGAAACATCGGCGTCGACGGCAGCGCCGGCGTCCTGCAGCGTCAGGGCCCCATACTGGATCTTGGTGTCCTTGATCCTGAGGCGGTGGAGGCTGGGGCTGGTCCCGAACATCGTGTATCGATCCTCGACGTCGAGCGTGAACTCCCCTTTCACGGGGCCGCTGGACTTCCAGTCGCCGGTAGCATCGTCCACCCAGGCGAAGGCGCCACCGCCGCCTGAGTCGTCCGTCGCGTAGGCCACGTACGGGCGCCCCGTGTCTTCATGGAGGCTCAGCGACACCGACTTCCAGCTCGCTGACTTCCCCGCGAGCTTCTCGCCGACCCACTCGCCTGCGGCAGTGCGCTCGAAGTGGTAGGCCCCGTCGAGATCCTCGTAGCTGGCCACGTGCACGGTTCCGGATGGGCTGACGATGAGGTCGAGATCCTCTGTGGCATCCACGCTGTCGTGGACCTGCTCGAACGTGATCTGGGGCTCGCAGCAGCCTGCTTCGCAGGGCAGATATCCGTCATCACACTCGATCGCGCAGATCCCCAGCTCGCAGGTGGCGACTCCACCGCCGCTCGGCGGTCCGGGGCAGAGGAGACAGGCCGTGCCGCAGTGTTCGGCGTCGCCGTTGGCCATACATGCGTCACCGCAACGATGGTAGCCGGCGTTGCACGTGATCCCGCACACACCGCCGCTGCATTTCGCCTTACCAGGCCCCACGCTCGGCGGCGCGCAGACCGTGCACTCGGCGCCGCAGGCCGTAGGTGTCCCTGCCGCCACGCAGGCTCCACCGCAGAGTTGCTTGCCTGCGTTGCAGATCGTGGCGCAGGTGCCGGCGCCTTGTTCTGCGACGCATGCCGCCAGGTAGTCCACACAGCAGTCCCCCAATGAGGCGCAGAGGTCGTCACACGCACACGCGCCGTCGGTTTGTCCGCAACGGCCGAGACAGCTCTCGGCGCCTGAAGCGAGGCAGACGTTCTGGCCGCCGGAGACGGGCTGACAGCTCCCGCAGCTTCCTCCGCAGCCATCCGGGCCGCAGACCTTGCCAACACAATCGGGGACGCAGGTGGCAGTGTCGGGCGTGGGCCCCACGTCCTCGGGGCTCGGGCCGGTGTCAGGGGGCTCTTCGACCAAGCTATCGGGCTGTTCGGCGGCGTCCGGGAGATTGGACCCAGAGTCGTCGGCGATGTCGGATGCTTCCGTTGTGTCGACCACCGGCTCGACGTCCAGAGCTGGCTCGTCGCCCGCGTCCGTGAGCACGTCGACGCTGTCTTCGACGGGTGAGACATCGCCTGCGGCTGCCGTGTCGCCGGGTTCGCTCGAGTCCTCGAGGAGCGTGTCGACGGCCACAGCCGCGTCACCTTCGTGGTCGTCGCTGCTCGCCGAGGTGTCCTGCCCAGCCGACGCGTCCGTTGAATCGCCAGTGTCGGGGGCTACCTGCACGTCCGCTAGCGTCGCGTCGCCGGTCTCGTGAGCGGTCCCGCCCTGCACCGCGGTGGTGCACGCGACGGAGCAAAACCACGCCACCGTCACAGCCGCGAAGCGTCCAAACCGTTGATTCTCCATGATCTTCACCCCCACGAGGTCGCCCATCCCGACAGGTTCTTCGACCAGCCCTCCGCGCTGACCGCTCGAGGAAGGTGAACCGCAGAGTGCGTCTCATCGAGCTGCGATTCTAGGAGGACCGCCCACTAGGTCCAGCGTCAACTGGCGGCTACGCACCGGGGCCCCGCCGCTTAGTTCACGTAGTAGAACGGCGTGCAGACCTTGTCCTTGCAGATCGGCACCTCGGCCGGCAGGCAGTCGCACGTGTCTGCCGGGCAGTTCTTGGCCGCGTACTCGGCCAACAGCGCCTTGGCCGCCTCTATCCCGCCGGCATTGACCGCCAGCGCCTGACACCCCATCCCCGGGCCCGTGCTGCAGAAGGGCGTGGTGAGCATGGTGCACTGCGGCTGGGCGTCGCAGGACGACTCGGCCGCTGCGAGCGCCTCCAGCTCGCTCCGCAGATCTTCGCAAGTCTTGGGGCAGCCCGGGTCGCCGGGGCACAGGCGGCAGGTGCCCGCCGCGCACAGCGGCTCGCCTTTCGGATCACAGCCGCAGTGGAACGGCTCGCACTGCGCGTCTTGGGCCGCCTGCGCCGCAGTGGACAAGGCCCCCAATGGCGCGTCCGCGGAGATGGCGCGCTGGTAGCAGCCGATGCTGCCGCAGATCGGGTGCTCGAAGCGCATGCAGTCGGCGTCCACCGAGCACCCGGCGTTGGCGTCGACCAAGCCGTCCACCGCCGCGGTGAGGGAGGTGCACGACGTCGCGGCGCACTCCGGGAGGTCGCACCCGGAGGCGTCTTTGGCGCACTCGCAGTTCAGCTCGCACTGGTAGGCGCATGGCGTGCACTTCCCCTCCGCGCAGCCGAAGCCCCAGCCCGGCGGGGCCAGATCGCAGCACCCGGGGACGATCTCCTCGGGCACGCACCCGGCGCCGGAGAACGCCTGCCAGGCCGCCTCGAGCGCCGTGTGGTCCAGCGTGGCGTTCACGGCCACGGCGCACCCGCTGCCGCACACGGGGTGCGTGACCCACTCGCACTGGGCGCCCGACGTGCACGTGGAGATCACTGCGGCTTCCGCCACATAAGCCGCCGCGAGCGGGCCGCACGCCATCGCGTCGGGCGGGTCTTGCGTGTCGCCGGGCGGATCCTGGGTGTCCCCGGCGGGATCCCCGAGGTCGCCGGGCGGGCCCTGAGTGTCCGCGGGCGGGTCCTGCGCGTCCGGGAGGCCGCTGGTGTCGTCGCCGGCGACGTCCGCGCCGGCAGCGTCCGGTGGGATCTCGGCGGCGACGTCCTGGCCAGCGTCGGGCGTGTCGCCCTGCTCGCTGTCCTTGCAGGCGGAGAGCGCGAGCGCCACGGCGCACAGGAGCAGGTGACTCACGTGAGCCGGACGGGCCGGGGTCTCGCGGTGGAGGGTGACGGGAAGGGGGGCGTCGTTCATGGCGTTGAGTGTGCAGACGCGCCCAGTGCGATGCAAAGCGCGTGAGGCGGCATCTCCCAGTCATCGCAAGAGCGAGTCGACCACGCCTGTGCGCTGGGCGCCCCGAGCCGCGGGGTGTTTTAGAAACGCCGGGCCAACTCAGCGCGACATCTTAGAGTCGCAGGCTTTTTGGAAGTTTGCGCCGTGGTAGGCTGTGCCCCGTGGACGCGTCCCTCCGAAACCACCTCGAGTTCTCGAACCCCTGGCTGCTCCGGGGCGGGCTGCGGGAAAGCGCGCTCCAGCGGCTCCCCTCGGGCTACGTCCCGCGGGCCCTCGAGCCAGCGTTTCACGACGCGGTTGGGCAGACCCGGAAGGCGGTGGTCGTCATTGGACCGCGCCAGGTGGGCAAGAGCACTCTGGTCTGGCGCGAGCTCGCCGCTGGTCGTCCGGCGCTCTACCTCAACGCCGAGGAGGCGCGCGTTCGGGAGTGGTGCACCTCGCCGGCCACCTTCGTGGGCCAGGCAAAGGCGGTCCTCCCGGAGGGCGGCGTGCTCTTTCTGGAAGAGGCGCAGTGGCTGTCCGATGCCGGGCTCTTCGTGAAGGGCGTGGTGGATGCGCACAGCGGCTGGACCGTGGTCGTCACCGGGAGCTCGTCGTTCCACCTCGCTGCCCGGACCCGCGAGTCGCTCGCCGGCAGGGCCCTTCGGTTTCAGCTGTGGCCGCTCTCGCTGAAGGAGCTCGCCCCCGACGCGCCCACCAACCTGGGCCACCACGCGCGCCGGGAGAAGGTCTTGGACCGGCTCCTTCGGGTCGGTGGCTACCCCGACGCGTGGTCCGCCGAGCGCCCTCAATCGGTGCTCGCAGCTCTGGTAGACGCCCTGGTCATCCGAGACGCCTCCGACCGATTCCGCATCGCAAGGCCCGACGCCTTTCGGCGCCTCATGCAGCTGGTCGCCGGACAGGTCGGAGACCTGGTCAACAACTCGGAGTGGGCGTCCCTCCTCGGAATCAGCGCGCCGACCGTGAACGAGTACACCTCACTGCTCGAGGAGACGCACATCGTCCGCCTCGTGCGCCCCTTCGCCGAGGGCCGTCGGGTCGAGCTGACCTCCACCCCAAAGGCCTACTTCATCGACCTCGGTCTCCGGAACTCGCTCATGGGGGGCTTCGGGCCCCTCGACGTTCGGCCGGACCTCGGGAAACTCCACGAGAACCACGTGTTCCTCGCGCTTCACAGCGAGTTCCCGGAGCCCGGCGGTGTCCGCTACTGGCGCACCCGCTCTGGCGCCGAGGTCGACTTCGTCGTCCAGCCCGAGCCCGGCCGCCTCGTGGGCGTCGAGGTCAAGGCCGGCCCAAGCCGCGGCGTCTCCCGCGGCGCGCGTTCCTTCATCGACGCCTACCAGCCGAGCGAGTTCTGGGTCGTCCACGGCGGAGACGCCGCCGAGTCCCCTCTGGGTCCCACACGGGTTCGGTTCATACCCTACGTCTCGCTGCCCGAGGCGATCGAAGGGCTGCGGCCAGCGGACCTGGGCCCCATCCCCCCGGTCTAGCCCGGTCGGTGCGAGAGCTCCACGCGGTTGAGCGTGGCCCCGCCAGCGTCCGGGGAACCCGCCATCGGGGTGACGCGGACCTGAAGGTGCGGAAGGAAGCGCCGCATCACCTCGATGTTGGTAGTGGTGTGCAGTGATAGGGGACCCGTGAGGAAGCTCCCGCCGCCCGCGAGCGCCATCGGCACCAGGAGCTGGTCCGCGGTGTAGGCCCCCACGGGGTGGCCCGCGCCGCTCGGCCGCGCTCGCCACGCCCGCAGCGGTTGCAGCGTGCTCCGCCAACTGCGACACCGCCTGCCCGCGCTCACCGAACGCGGTGAGGACCTCCGCAGTGCCGGCGCCGAGCGCCCGCCTTCACGAGCAGCGTGTCCACGCCGAGTACGCACTCATCCGCCCCTGAGGCTCGGGTGGAAGACAGGTCGGGATGCCTCGCGCATGGCGGTGACTGGGCCCGGGCGTCTGGCGCTACGCAAGTCCGCCTTTTTTGTGGGCGGCTCCCCGTGGTGCGTCGCGCGCTTCCCCTCGGTGCCGCTCAGTCGGCGGGATAGGCCGCCCAGCCGGCCGTCCAGTCGTCGGTTCCGAAGGCGCCGTAGTAGGTCGCCGTGGTGTCGAAGCCCACTGGTGGCGTCTCGCCGCCTTGAAGCGCCGGTGAGCCAGCCTTGGGCAGGAAGTTCGGCGCGTCGAGATCGAGCGCGTTCGTGAGCTGCGGGTCGAGCAGCTCGTTGCCACTCCCGGCAGCCGCCACGAGCGCCGCGACGTCGACCCCATCCACGTCCGACTGCGCGACTACGGCGTCCGTCTTATCGCCGTTGTCCCACCAGAGCGAGCTCTGAATCGCCAGCTCGCCGCTGGCCAGGAGGTCCGTGCTCGACGCGTCGTTCACCTGGATGGCGAAGTCGGTGAAGTGGGCCACGACTGCGTTCTTGATCGTGCCGGCCGTGCCGCGGCGGAACAGGAACGCCGACTGGGTCTTGCCTGCGGTGCCGGGCGCGGCGTTCGAGCCGATCCAGGTCGTGTTCCACAGGGTCGGGGCGGCTCGCGGCGTGGCGTCGTTGTCGTTCTTGTTCGAGTCGGCTTCGATGCCATTGTCGCCGACGAGCCCGTTCTGCTGGAGGACGAGGAACTGCACCGTCCCCGTCCAGCCGAGGTCCCAGTCGAGGCCGTCGTCGTCCGGCTGGGAGATCACGATGTGGCGCAGGTTGGCAGTGCCCCCGAACATCTCGACGCCGTCGTCAGCGCCGAGGTGCACCTGGACGAAGTCGATCTCCGTCCCGGTGCCGCAGCCGCCCACCGTCAGGGCGTTGAGCTCGTTGTCCTTCTCCAGCTCGAAGCCGGCGAACTCGATCCGGGCGTACTTCAGGGTCCCGCAATCGTGGGCAGGGTCGTTGCCGCCGTAGACCGTCCGGTCGCCGCCCGCCGGGAAGCCCTCGATGCTCTCGGAGCCGCCTTCCACATTGAGAGGGGCGCTGCCCAGAAGGACGACTCCGCCCCAGTCGCCGGGACCGCGCTGGCCGAGCGGCTCGTTGCTGGTGAAGACGATCGGCGCCTCCGCGGTGCCCACTGCCTCTAGCCGGGCCGAGGTCGTTACGACCAGGGACGTGCCGGCCTTGCCCTTCACAGTCACGCCGGGCTCGATGGTGAGCGTGCCGCCCTCGACGAAGACGTGGCTCTCGAGGACATAGGTATTACCGGTCGTCCAGGTGGTGTCTGCCGTGATCGCGTCGCTCACGGCCACGGTCTTCCCAGCTCCGTCCGTGCCATCGGTCCCGTCCGTGCCGTCGGTCCCGTCCGCGGCATCGGTCCCGTCCGTGCCGTCGGTCCCGTCCGTGCCATCGGCACCGTCGGTGCCATCAGTCCCGTCCGTGGCATCGGTCGCGCTGTCGGTACCGTCAGTGCTTACCGCGTTACTCGAGTCGCTACACCCCAACGAGGCGGCTAGCGTCAACAGACTCTGAATCAGGAACACTCTGTACTTCATGACAATCCTCCTGCTCTTCGCGGCGCAGGCCGCGACCCGGACCCCGCCGAGTTCACTTCGGCTCGGACGACCATTCGAGGGACAGCGACACGCTGATCCCCGGCTCGACTTCGTAGACCGCGATGCCGTCGGCCTCGAAGCGCGTGGACTGGTAAGCGAGGTTCGACGCGGCCAGCTTCAGCTTGAAGCCGGCGGGCAACGCCTGACTCGCGGTGAGGTCGAGGCGGTGGAAGGCCGCCTCGTAGACGTCGGGGAGCCCGTCGAAGCCGACCTCGGCGATACGCGGACCCGTGACGTTGTAGTAGAGCCCGATCTCGAAGCCGGCGCTCGGCTGCTCCCAGCCCAGCCCCACGTTCACGACGTACGGCGACTGACCCTGCAGGGGGCGGGTCTTCGAGGTCTGCAGCGAGACCCGCTCGCCGGAGACCGTCACCTCGGATGCGAGCAGCGTGACGTTCGTGGTGAGTCGGAGCGGTTCGAGCGCCTTGCTGAGGAATCCGAAGTGGGTGCGCGCCTCGAGCTCGCCACCGACCACCCACGCCGACGGCGCGTTGTCGAACGAGACGTTGCCGTTCGCTGCCGACACGATGACTCGCTCGATTGGAGCTTCGAAGTGCTTGAAGAAGAGGCTCGCCGACACGAGGCTGTCCTTGGACCAGAACCACTCCCACCGCAGATCGGCGTTGTGGATGCGCGTCAGCGCAAGCTCGGGGTTCCCTGAGACAGAGCGGCGCCGCACGAAGTCGTAGTAGAGGATCGGCGCGATCTCACGGGTTTGTGGCCGCGCCAGGGTCCAACCGTAAGCCGCGCGCAGGTTCATCGAGTCGTGGATCGACCAGACCAAGGCGGCGGACGGCAACCAGTCGAGGTCGAGCCGATCGACTGAGGCCGGGTCGTCCCGATTGACAGCGTATGGGGTCCCCGGGTCGAGGACCTGCCCGGCGGCCTCGAAGCGCACTCCTGCGAGGACTCTGACAGGGGCGGAGGCTGTGACGTCGAAACCGAGGTGGCCTGCTGCGGTCCACGCGGTGGCGTCATAGCCGTCCGAGGCGTTCGTGCGCTCGAGCAGCTCGAAGTCCGGACCGATGTGCTCCGGTCCGAGCATCTCCTCGATCGGCAGGAACAGCACCGAGGGGTTCTTGCCCACGAGGTCGTAGCGAAAGCGGCGGGCGCCATATGTCTTGAACGAGGCTTGCGCCGACGCCCCGCCGTCGATGCGGACGCCCGCGAGCGGTACACCGAACGTGAGAGCGCCGCTGGTGCCCAGGTCATCCACGCGTGAGAAGAACCGCTCGCCTGAGCCCGGGCCCGCGTCAAAGCGGCTACGCCCGTCGTCGAGGATGAGGGCCGCCGTGTCGCGCGTGTCGGGCTCTTCACGGGCCGCGAGGGAGACGTTGGCGTTCCACCCGAGCTGCAGGCCGCCGGCGTTCTCCACGCGGTGGCTGCCGCGAAGTTGCCCGAACACGAGCTCTCGCGTGATGAACTGGAGCCGAGTGGAGGTGGCGTCGGACGCGTCCGATTCGCTGTAGCCGCTCGCGAGCTGAGCGCTCTTGTCTCCCTGGTGCGTGTAGAGGAAAAAGAGGCCCAGATCGTGCGCCCGCGACGGCTGGTAGCCGAGGCTAACCAGCGCACCCAGCGCGGCCGACTCGGTCCCGGTCAGGACGTCGGTCTCCTCTCTCAGGACGACGTCCCCGCCATCGAGCTTCACCTTCCGGACGACGGCGTCGCGGAGTCGGTCCTGGTGAGAGAGGGTGACGGACGTGAGGTAGCCCAGCTTGCCGTTGTCTCCGCCGTCTGCTCCGCCGAAGGTGATGGTGTCGCCGACCGTGGCGCCGAACGAGAGGTTCGGCCAGGCCGTGCTGTCGCGGGCCGCCCAGGTGTTCGGGAACGCCTCGCCGATCCGTTCGAGGTAGCGATCGGTCACGCCGCTCGTAGACGGGGAGACCGGCTGGTCGGACGGAAGTCCGGTCGGCAGGGCCCTCTTGCCGTCGTCGAAGCCGAGGGCGTCGAGGGCGCCACCGTCGTACGACGGCATCGTCCGAAACGCCGACGCCGTGTCGAACCCCATGCCCAGCTTGAGCTTGGCTTCGAAGACGTCTGGATAGGTCGAAGTCTCGATCTGGACCGCGCCGCCGGCGAAGGTCCCGGGCAGCTCGGGCGAGAACGTCTTCGTAACGGTCAGGTTCGACAGCAACGCTGCCGGGAAGAGGTCGAGCGGCACCGCGCCGTCGTCCGGATCGGGGCTGGGGAGCGCGACGCCGTTCAGGAGCGTCGTGGTGTAGCGACCGCCGAGTCCCCGAATCGTGACGAACTTCCCATCGAGGAGGGTCAGGGACACGACGCGCTTCAGCGCCTCACCGGCGCTCGAATCGGCGCTTCGAGACATCTCTTGTGCCCCCACCGCGTCCGAGACCGCGCCCGCCCGCTTTCGAGTCTCGAGCAGCACGGTCTCTTTGCGCTTGTCGGCGCGCGCCTCGATGTAGACCACATCTGTTGCCTCCTCGTCGGTTGGCAGCGCGACCCGGACCGACGTGCGCCGATCGTCCTGAACGCGGATTCCCTTCACTCTGACGGGGCGGTGCCAGTCCGCCATGGCGACGAGGGCGTACTTGCCCGGGGGCACGCGCAGGACGAAGCGGCCCCCGGACGTCGTCACCGCGGATGTCCCCTTGGCCCCCGACCCGGAGACGACCTTGACCGTCGCGCCCACAATCGGCTCGCCGCTGTCCCGGTCGACCACGCTGCCGACGATCCCGACGTCGTCTTGGCCTCCGGTCTCGGGGGGCGCAGCCTGTAGCTCCGCCGCGATGGCGAGCGCCAGTGAGAGTGTGACGAACAAGAGTTTGTGTCTCCAGTGTGACAGTGTCGTGAACTGGCGTGCGCGCGTGCTATATGCGCGAACGGATGGACTCCGTGGCGATCGCGATCTGTTCGGCCCCACCGGCGCGCGTGGCGTCGAGCACGTCGACGGCGTCTCCGAAGAGGGCATCGTCATCCGCGTCGAAGAACACGATGCGCTCGGTCCGCGTGCGGAAGACCTCACCCAGCTTCGACGTGAGGGTCGGGAGGGCGACGTTGGCGCTGTTGAGGGTCACCGCGCCTCCGGCGTCGAGACTGACCACGATGGCGTCGTCGGCGCCCTCTTCAGCCGGTGGCGGCGCCGGGTCGGGCGCCTCCGGCACCCGCGTGCTGAAGTGTTTGGTCAAGAGAGGGGTCACCACCATGAAGATGATGAGCAATACGAGCACCACGTCGACGAGCGGCGTGATGTTGATGTTGGGCTGCGGCCCCTTGCCCTTGCCGCCAACGTCCATCGCCATCAGCCGGGCTCCTCTGCGCCATCGAGCGTCGTGGGGCGGGCCGCGACCTTGAGCGAGATCCCGGTGGCGCCGGCCGTCTGACATTGCGCGAAGACGCTTCGGACGTGGCGGAACGGTACGTTGCGGTCCGCTTGCAGAACGATCTTCCGGTCGGGCCCGAGCGCTCGTGCGGCGGAGATCCCGGCTTCGAGCTCACCCGGGCCGTCGATCCTGTCCTTCTCGATCCAGATGGTGCCGTCGCGTGTGACCGACACCGTGATGGGGTCAAACTGGCCCTTGGCTTCCGGATCGGGGTGGCTGACCTCCGGCGACGCGACGGGCTGACCGGACTGCATCTGTGGCGCGATGACCATGAAGATGATGAGGAGCACTAGCACCACGTCGACGAGCGGCGTGATGTTGATCTCCGGTCCGCGCGGCCCGGCGGCGGGGGCGGCGCCTCGGCCGGAGCCCGGCCAGGCGGCTGTCTGGGGTCGAGGCGGGCCCAACGCGCTCACGCTACGTTGCTCGCCGACTGGGCGAAGGTGCCGCCGTGGCCACCGGTGTGCAGTAGGGTCGCCGACCCCCGTGGCAGCGGCCTCGCAGCTGGACCGTGCGCACCCGCCTGGCCAGCCGGCGTCCCTGCCCTGGCCTCGACGTGGTCGACGAACTCGCTTGCGGCCTGGCCGAGCCCGAGCAGGACGGTGTCTACTCGGCTGTTCAGATAGTTGAACATGAGCACGGCTGGGATCGCGATGAGGAGGCCGAAGGCAGTGACGACCAGCGCCTCGGCGATACCGGCGGAGACGGCGCCGAGCCCGCCCGCACCTTCGGCAGCGATCCCCTCGAAGGCGTCGATGATGCCCACGACGGTGCCCAGCAGCCCCACGAAGGGGGAGATCGAGCCGACCGAGGCGAGGAGCCCCATGCCCCGGCGGACCTCGGCAGACGCGCCCTCGATACGGCGTCCCACCTCGCGACGTACCATCTCTGCGGCGGGCAGCGCCGAGTCCTCGGGCGTAGCCAGGTAGACCCGGGCGCCTCCGTGAAGGACGTCCGCGAACGGCAGGCCCGGCGCCTCGGCGCAGCGTCGCTCGAGCGCCGCGAAGTCGTTCTGTCGCAGGAGCTCCCGCACATCGACCGACAGCGCTCGGGTCCGCCGCTGGTGGCGTGAGTAGACCCAGAGGCGCTCGAGGAAGACCGTGACGGCCCCGAGGCCGAGGAGCCCGAGGCTGATGACGATGACCAGCGCAAATGCGCCCATCTCGCCAAGGATCTCGCCGATGTCGAAGGACATACTCACTCTCCTAGCGGTGTGGGGTCAGCCGCGAACCTTGAAGGGGAGGCGCACCCGGCGGGCCACCTCGATGGGTGATCCGCTGACGCGCGCGGGCTCGTAACGCCAGGTCTTCACGGCCTCGAGGGCCGCGCTGGCAAAGGGTTCTTCGCCGCGGACGACCTTCGTCCCGGCGACCGTGCCGTCCACCTGGACACGAAGCTCGATGACGACTTCGCCCTCGCGACCGTCGCGAAGCGCGTTCTTCGGGTAGACCGGGCGCTGGTTACCCTCGTGAGCGAGCGGGCTCTCGAAGGCCTCCGGAACGGCGACGGGTCCCGTGACGCGCTCGGGCGTCTCGCCGTCTCGCGTGTCAGTGATCTCCGGCTTCGCCGTCACCGCGGGTGTGGGCTGAGGTGCCGGATCAGGCGGCGGCGCCGGGGCCACGGCGGTGACCGGATCCGCCCGCACCGGGTCGACCGGCATCGGTGCAGCCGTGGGCGCTCGGGTGGGTGCCTGGAACGCGCGGCGCGTCGACACCGGGCCGGTCGGACGCGCTGCGGCCGGAGCTGCCGCAGCCGGGGAGGGCGTCGAGGCGATCACCGGCGCGGGCGGGGGAGGCGCCGCCTTCGGAGGCGGCTCGGGCTCCTCGACCGGCGCGGGGGCGGCGCGTGGGACGAAGGTCACCTCGACCTCGGACTCCCGAACGATCTCAGTCTTCTGACCGAGGAGCCAGAGTGCAGTACCGCCGAGACCACCGAACAGGAGCGCCGCCGCGAAGGTGGTGGCGACCCAGGTCTTTTGATCTGTGCCTTGGGAGACGTTTTCGAGTGACTCGAACATCGGTGGCGGTGGTGTACGCCAGCGATCGCGCAGTCACAACGCGGTCATGGCAACACTTCAGTGACGACTCCGCGCCAATGTGTGGTGTATGTGTCGAGGTTGGCCCCGAGGTGACAGATCCGAATCTCGTGTGACCGTGACGTGACGAAATTGAGAAATCGAGAGCGGCGGCGAAGTCTCGGTTGCGGAGGGACGCGTGCAGGTCCAGAACCGCGCGTCGTGGGTCACTCGGTTCTGGCAGCTGCGCTGAGAGCGTCGCCGCCGCCGAGGGCTGGTGTGGCCTCAGGCGTCACCAAGCGGGACCCGTGGCGATCCACCGAGAGCTCCACGCGGGTGAGCGCGGCCCCGCCAGCCTCCGGGGGGGGCGCCATCGGGGTGATGCGGACCTGAAGGTGCGGAAGGAAGCGCCGCATCACCTCGACGTTGGTAGTGGTGTGCAGTGATAGGGGACCCGTGAGGAAGCTCCCGCCGCCGGCGAGCGCCATCGGCACCAGGAGCTGGTCCGCGGTGTAGGACCCCACGGGGTGACCCGCGGCGCTCGGCAGCGCGCGCCACGCCTGCAGCTGCTCCAGCGCGTCCTCCACGACCTCCGACAGTGGGCGGCCGCGCTCGCCGAACGCGGTGAAGACCTCCGCGGTACCGACGCCGAACGCGGCCTTCACGAGCAGCGCATTGCCGGGTCCCACGGGGCGCTCGACCTCGACCGTGCGCTGAGCAAGGCGGTCGAGGCCCAGCGCCTGGCCCACGGCGCCCACTTCCTGACGCCCGATCTTCCCCGGCAGGCCCGAGACCAGCGCCGTGGTGGTGAGCGTGACGGGGCCCGGCGGCGCGATCAGCTCCGCGGGGCGTAGAGGCCGAGGGCGCACCTCGAGGGTCACCCGGCCGCCACCGGCGGGGTAGAAGCCGTGCCGCTCGAGGCGCACCTCGACGTCGGCGCCGAGCGCGCGAAGCCAGGGGACCAGGACGTCCGCGGTGTGTTCGAACGGCGGCGCGTGCGCGGCGTGGGTGCCGCCCTCCAGCGTGACCCGCGCGGGTGCTCGGCCGCTGAGCAGCGCCGGGAGCAGCGCCTGGACGACGAGGAGCGTGCTGCCCGCGCTGCCGATCGCTACGCGCAGCTCGCCCCCACTGTTGGTGGTGGGCGCGAACTCGAGGGTCTCGGAGCCCAGGGTTGCCCCCGACGTACGCGCGGCCCCCACCTGCGCCAGCGCCTCGACACACGCGAGGTGCTGGCGCAGGAGCCCGGGCTTCGAGCGCCCTGCCCGAAGGCGGACCATCCGGAAGGGCGTTCCGGTCGCGACCGAGAGGCCGAGGGCGGTGCGGAGCATCTGCCCGCCGCCCTCGCCCTCGGAGCCATCGATGGTGAGGAGGTTCATGTCTCTTCGACTCCGACCCGCCGGGGCCTCTCGCGCTCTCTAGCCCTTGACGCACACGACCTGACGGAGCGTGTGGACTACCTCGACGAGGTCTGACTGGGCGGCCATCTCGGCGTCGATGTCTTTGTACGCCATGGGGATCTCGTCCAGGACCCCGTCGTCCTTGCGGCACTCCACGCCTCGCGTGGCCTCGATGTGGTCTGCCACCGAGTACCGCTTCCGGGCCTCCGTGCGAGACAGCACCCGCCCCGCGCCGTGCGAGCACGAGCAGAAGCTCTCGGCGTTGCCCTTACCGCGCACGATGAACGAGCGCGCGCCCATGGACCCGGGGATGATCCCCAGCTCGCCCACTCCCGCGCGGACCGCGCCCTTGCGGGTGATGAGCCGCTCCTCACCGTAGTGAACCTCGCGGCTCACGTAGTTGTGGTGGCAGTTCACCGCGTCCGTGCTGCCGGTGACCTCGCGGCCGAGCGCCTTCGAGACCGCCTCGAGCGTGAGGGTGAGCATGGCCCGCCGGTTCTCGGCCGCGTAGTCCTGAGCCCATCCCACGGCCTCGAGGTAGTCCTTGAACAGCGCCGACCCCTCGGGGAGGTACGCGAGGTCGCGGTCAGGCAGGTTGATCAACCACCGACGCATCTCCTCGCGCGCCTTCTCGATGAAGTACGTGCCGATGCTGTTGCCCTGCCCGCGGCTCCCGGAGTGCAGCATCACCCACACGGCGTCGGCCTCATCGAGGCAGAGCTCGATGAAGTGGTTCCCCCCGCCCAGCGTCCCCAGCTGCCCCTGCGCGCGAGCGTGGCCGCACTTCGGGTGCTTCTCCAGGACGATGGCGTGGCGGGCGGCGAGGCCCGCCCAGGCGGCCGTGACCGGCTCGGGGGGCGTCTTGCGCCACGCGCCGACGTCGTTCCGGCCCCCGAAGTCCGTGCGGCCGTGCGGCACGGCGGCCTCGATCGCCGAGCGCACAGCGCCGAGCCCGTCGGGGAGGTCGCTCGCCACGAGGTTGGTCCGCGCAGCCACCATGCCGCAGCCGAGGTCCACGCCCACAGCCGCCGGGATCACGGCCCCAGTCGTGGCGATCACGCTGCCGACCGTGGCGCCGATACCCACATGGACGTCGGGCATCACCGCCACGTGCGGGCGGACGAAGGGCAGGGAGGCGACGTTCTTCACCTGCGCCAGCGCCTTGCCGTCGAACGGGACGCCGCGCGTCCAGGCCTTCACGTGCACTCCTGAGGTCTCGAAGACGTCGTAGCTCATCGGGTCACCCTCTCATCCTTGTGGTGCATCGTATGGCACCGCTCCTGGGTTCGCCGGTTCTGAGTGCTTGGCGCATGCCACTCGTTGAATCGACTGGTTGCCTCAGTACGAGCGCTTGGCGACTAGCGGATATTCGCGCTATCTAGCTGTATAGCTAGTTACTGGGCGCGGGGTGGATATGGGCCGGCCGGTCGTCGTCGTAGGGCTCCTCGGGACTGTGCTCGATCGCGGGGGGCGTGGACCTGCGCGGTGGGAGCGGTGGCGCCCCACGGTGGCGTTGTGCCAGCAAACCGACCTTCGCGTCACCCGTCTGGAGCTGGTTCACGAGCCGGCCTGGGCCGGACTCGGGCGCTACATCAAGGACGACATCGGCGTGGTCAGCCCCGACACGGACGTGCGGCTCCACGCCATCGAGTTCGGCGACCCGTGGGACTTCGAGGCCGTCTACGGCGCGCTTCACGAGCTGGCGCGCTCGCTGGCGCTGGATCCCGAGCGCGAGGACATCCTCGTCCACATCACCACGGGCACCCACGTGGCGCAGATCTGCTTGTACCTGCTCGTGGAGTCCCGCGTGCTCCCTGGGCGGCTCCTGCAGACCGGCCCTGCCAAGGTGCCGGGTGCGGCCGGAGCCCAGGGCGCTCGCGGGCATCGTCGCGGCCGGCCCCAGGGGGCTCCCGGGACCGCAGAGGCCCCCGACGAGGCGAGCGAGGCAGCCGGCCGGGCACCGGACCCCGCCGGTCGAACGGTGATCATCGACCTCAGCCTCGCCCGGTACGACCGCCTGGCGCGTCGCTTCGAAGACGAGCGGCGGGCGGCCACGTCGTTCCTGAAGGCCGGCATCGAGACGCGGAGCGAGGCCTACAACGCGCTGATCGACCAGCTGGAGCGGGTGGCGCTGCGCTCCGAGGCGCCGATCCTGCTCACCGGCCCCACGGGAGCCGGCAAGTCGCGGCTGGCCAGCCGGATTTGGGAGCTGCGCCGGCAGCGTCACCTGGTGAAGGGCCCGCTCGTGGACGTGAACTGCGCCACGCTGCGAGGCGACGGGGCCATGGCGGCGCTGTTCGGGCACACCCGTGGGGCGTTCACGGGGGCGGTGGGCGAGCGGAGGGGGCTCCTCCGCGAGGCGGATGGCGGCGTCCTGTTCCTCGACGAGATCGGTGAGCTGGGCCTGGACGAGCAAGCCATGCTCCTCCGGGCCTTGGAGGACAAGCGGTTCTTGCCAGTGGGCGCGGACCGCGAGGTGCAGAGCCACTTCCAGCTCATCGCGGGCACCAACCGCGACCTCGGCGACGCCGTGCGGGCGGGGCGTTTCCGCGACGACCTCTTGGCTCGGATCGACCTCTGGACGTTCGAGTTGCCGTCGCTGGCCGAGCGACCCGAGGACCTGGGCCCCAACGTGGACCACGAGCTCGAGCGGCAGAGCCGCGCGTCGGGACGGCGCATTGCGTTCAACAAGGAGGCACGCGCCCGCTTCGACCGCTTCGCCGTCGCCGCGCCGTGGCCGCGCAACTTCCGCGACCTCGGCGGCGCCATCGAGCGAATGGCCACGCTGGCGCCGGCCGGGCGGATCGATGAGGCCACGGTGGAGGAGGAGATGTCGCGCCTCGACCGGACGTGGCGGCGGCTGGAGCAGCCCGCCACTCGGCACTCGGCCGCCGCGGACCGCTTGATCGGCGACCGCGAGCTCGACCGCTTCGAGCGCGTTCAGCTCGCCGACGTGCTGGAGGTGTGCCTCGCAAGCCCCACCCTGTCGGAGGCGGGGCGCCGCCTCTTCGCGGTGTCCCGGGCCCACCGGAGCACCCCCAACGACGCCGATCGGCTCAGGAAATACCTGCTCCGCTTTGACCTCGACTGGGACGTCGTGCGCGCCGCGCGCTCAAACGGCTGAGGCGCCCGGGTTGCGCTCGCTTCCGCGCCGGCCCTTTGACAGTCGCTCCCGGGGGCAACATCGTGCCCAGTCATGCAGATGCGGTTGACCCCAAGCGCCGTGAGTTGGCCCGTGCGTCGTGACCGAACCCACCCGGGGACCCGCCGGGCCGCGCGAGCGCTGGTCGCCGCGTTGGCGCTGCTCGCTCCCGCCGCGTGGGCCACCCCGGGCTTCGTGGTCTACGGCCGCGACCACACGGCCATCATCGACACCAACGGCACGGCCGTGGTGGTCCCCGGCCTCTGGGTCATGAACGGCGCGGCCACCGCCGTGCGCGGCGTGGTGCTCCCCAAGGCGTGCAGCTGTCCGTCGTTTCCCGCGGTCCCGGACGGCCCGGCCCCCACGGTGACCGCGGAGGTGCCCGCCTGGCAGGAGTCCACCGAGGGCGAGGAGGAGTGCGGCTGGGCCCTGCGCGTCCCCGAGGCGCTCGTGGGCGGCACGCTGCAGCTGGCCGGCGAGGAGTACAACGGCTGCGAGGTCAACCTCTACGGCTTCGGTGGCACTGACGTGCCGCTCGACGGGTCTCCGGTGCGGGGCCCCAAGGCGCCGCCGGCGCGCTCGTGGTGCACAGTGGAGCAGGGTGCCCCCCAGCGCGTGTGGCCCCCGGCCCCGAGCGCGCACTGTCTGCCGCGCGGCAAGGAGTGGTGGCCAGCGAGCGACGACCCCGACGACCCCGACGACGATCCGGACGACTCCGAGCGGCAGGAGTGCCAGAGCTGCGGCGACGACGTTAGCGACAGCGAGGTGCAGTTCGTTCGCAAGGGCTTCTGGATCACGATCGCAGACGACGTGTCCGGCGCTGCCGAGTGGCGGCGCGTGGTCGAGCTTCGCGTGGCCACACCGGCGCTCTGCCCGTCTCCCGAGGACCCGTGCGGCTCGCCGAAGCTGTTCAAGCTGGGGCCGGAGGTCGCCGCCGTCCGCAAAGCGCTGGCGGAAGGGGAGCTGCCCGATCTCACGAAGGGCCCCGATTTCTGGGTGGCCAACGACGGGCGCTTGGCGCTCACCCTGGCGAGCGACGGCGCCTGGGCGCTCCTCAGCCCGGGGAAGCCGCCGGAGAAGCGCGGAAAGCTGGACGCCAAGGGTTTCGCGGAGCGCCTCGGGGCTCGCTATCACGCAGACGTGGACCCGCTGGTGCGCGCGCTAGGCCGGTCGCTGTGCGGTAAGCCCTCGGCATGCCCCGCCGACCCCGGGCCTGCTGAAGAGAGCGAGACGGACGACGAGCGCACGGCGAGCGAGCTGGGGAACGCCTGTTTCGAGGCGCTGAAGGCCAACGAGCTCACCCAGGCCAAGGTGTTGTGCGAGCGGGCCCTGGAGCGCGACCCCTCGAACCGAACCCTGGGAGCCGTCCGCTACAACCTTGGGCTCATCGCGGAGAAGCTCCACCGCAAGGACGACGCGATCCGCTGGTACGAGCAGTCGCTCGAGGTGCGCGACAACGCCACGGTGCGGAAGCGGCTCGAGGCCCTGCGGCGCCGCTAGAGTGCTCTTCCTGGAAGACCGCGGGCCGCACGTTTCGTCGCGCTCCACGCCCGGGCCTTGTGGTCAGCGCCGCGCGAGTGGCTGCGGCCCACGCCGAGGGGACAGACTCCATGTCCCCGCTAGAGCGCCGGCGCGCTGACGTCGCCACCCGTTAGCGAGTAGGCTTCGCGCGTGTCTCGCTTCGTCATCGCCCTCGTCGCAGCCTGCAGCGCCGCGCCCCCGCCCGAGGAGGCGCCGGGGTATCCGACCGAAGGCGAGCTGCCGGTCAGCGCGAACCGCCTCCACTTTGACGATGGCTCCGTTCGCCTGGGCCCGCCGCTCTCGGGCGGGCGCGGCGTGGCCCTCGTGGACGTGGACGACGACGGCTGGCCGGACGCCACGATCACCCACTCCCAGGGCGTCCGTGTCCTGCGCGGCGTGGGCGCGGGGCGCTTCGCGCTCTGGGCAGACCTGGCGCTGCCCGATGCCCGCGCGCTCGCTTGGGCAGACGCCGATGGCGACGGCGACCGCGACCTGTACGTCAGCGGTCGCGGCAGCCACGCCTACTACGTGAACGACGGCAAGGCGTTCGTGGACAACACGGTCGCCGCCGGTCTAGACGGGGACTTCCCGCTGGGCGGCGAAGGCGCCAGCTTCGGCGACCTGGACGGCGACGGCGATCTCGATCTCTTCCTGGCCTTCGGGGCCCTCCCGCCGGACCTGGCCACGGGAGATCCGGGTGAGCAGGGCGCGCCCGACCGCCTCTACTGGAACGAGGGCGGACGCTTCGTCCTCGACGCCTCCGGGGTCTTCGCGGGCCCTCCCGGGGGCGAGACCTTCCAGGGCGCCTTGTTCGACGCCGATCGCGATGGGGACCTCGACCTGTTTGCCGTGGACGATCATCGCCCCGACCGCTTCCTTCGGAACACGGCGGGCGTCTTCGCCGACGTCAGCGCCGAGGTGCTACCGAACGCCGGGACCGAGTCCACCTCCATCATGGGGATCGACGTCGCGGACGTGGACCAGGACGGCGACCTCGACATCTATGGGACGCAGCGCGAGGGCGACGTGCTCTATCGGGGCACGGACCTCGTGACCCCCTACGTCAACGCCGTCGACAAGTTCCGACCGGCGGGCGCCGGGGACCCTACGCGGCAGTCCACGGGCTGGGGCGTGGCGGTGCAGGACTTCGACGACGACGGCGATCAGGACATCTTGCGCACGTCCAACTTCGATGACGCCTTCGAGGGAGTGTCCGGCCGGGTTGGGGTGAACCAGCTCCTCGAGCACGTCCTCGAGGGGGGCGAGCGGCGCTTCGTAGACGGGACAGCGGCTGCGGGGACCGTGTTCGACGCTCCGGTGGACGGGTGGGGCCTCGCCACCGGAGACATCGACCGTGACGGCGACCTCGACGCCCTCGTGGGTGTGGACGGGACCGGTCCCGACCTCGGGCGTGAGCCGGACGCCCACCGGTCCGCGCTCTTACTCGTGAATCGGGGTGCGGGCGCCGCCGTGAACGACTCGGTGAGGCTGAGGATCCGGCAGCCTGGCCGCCCCAACGTCTTCGCCGTGGGTGCCACGCTCGACTTTCACGGGCAGACCATCCGAAACAGCCGCGTCCTTCAAGCCGGACAGAGCTATCTCAGCCAGCACGACGACGCCGTTCACGTCGGGCTCGGCCCCTACGAGCGCTTGCCTGCGGTGGTGGTGACGTGGCCAGGGGGGCATCAGACCACGTGGCTGGCGCTGGACCCGGGCGAACACCGGCTGGAGCGTCCCGCGGACGACTCGCTCAACTGCTGCCCGTCGAAGACTGGCTGTGTGGCCGCACCCTCAGCTTCGGCTTGCCTCGCCGCACAGGGATCGGCGCTGGGCCTCGATGGCGAGTGCGCAGAGGCTTGTGAGGCGTGGCGCCGGTGCTGCCCGGCCTTGCCGGTGGACGTGTGCGCCGCGGAGTGCCTCCGTGCGCCGCCGCCGGCCGCGATGCTGAGCTGTCTTCAGGGTGACTGCGGGGCGGTGAGGGAGTGCACGTCAGGCGGAGTGTACGTACCCGGCAACGGTACGGGCGCGCCGCAGACCACCGATGGCGCCTGCCCGAGCGTGGGGCCCGAGCCGCGGTGAGGCTCCGAACCCCCCGCGGGTTCCGCTACTTGCAGGTCTTCGTCTTCTTGCCCGTACACACTCCGCTGCAGCACTGTGTGGCTGTGGTGCAGACGGTGCCCAAGGCCTGGCAGGTGGGCGCGGCCACACAGGTTCCGCAGCCGCACGGGTGGGTGGGGGCCTGGCAGGTCTTCCCCGAGCCGCAGTCGGCCGTGACCTTGCAGCCGCCAACGGCGCACGCCGGCCAGGCCGGTAGCGCCCCGGCGGTGGCCGTGATGTCGAGCTTGCCGTAGCCCCAGTCGGCGTTCGCGGCCCCGGGAGCGGCGGCGGTGTCGGTGTCGCTGCCCGTGGTGAAGCTGGCCTTCTGATAGGTGTCCGTCTTTACGTCGTGGCGCGCGGTGGTCTTCCAGAGCTCCCGAAGGCAGGCGGCGTCGAGGTCGCCCTTTTGGGACAAGAGCACGGCGACCCCGCCCGTGGCGTTGGGTGTGGCCATGCTGGTGCCCTGGAGCATCCCGCCCTCGGTGCCCGGGAGCACGCGATCCGTGCCGAAGTGGTAGCCCCCGCCCGCGCTGTAAGCCACGCAGCGGGACTCCCACTGTGCGTCGCGGACGAAGTGCGAGAGGCTGGACGCGATCCCCACGCCGGGCGCCGAGATCTCGGGCTTCAGCACGTCGTCGCGTCGCGGACCGCGGCCCGAGAACGCCGCCAGCTCCCCGAGCTCGAAGGGATCGTAGTAGGCCAGGGCGCCGGACCCGTACGCGGCGGTCCCAGTGGACTCCGGGGCGCACTCGCTGCCGTACGCGAAGTTCCACGAGAGGCGAGACGCGTAGGCCGCCACGGCGATCACGCCGTCGGCGGACGCGGGGTTGCCGATGGTGACGGCGTTGTCCGACTCGCGCCCACCGAAGCGAGGCGTGGGGTTGCGCACGGCCTCGGCACGGAACGCCTGAACCATGTTGGACGAGACGCCGTACCAGGCGTGGTAGGTGCCCGCGCAGATCGCCGTGGAGGTGGCCGGCACCAGCTGGATGGTCCAGGTTCCCGTGCGCGGGTTGGTCCCGTAGTAGTCGCTGATCTCGATGTAGGCGTTGATGTCGCCCGAGTTGTTGCCGCTGCCGAAGGGATCGCCGCCGTTCTGCACCAGCATCCCGCCGTCGGTGGACGAGAAGCCCTGGTAGGCGGTGTTGGTGTTCCAGCTGTTCTTGTAGGCCGTCCCAGTGGGCGGGTAGACCTTGCCCGTCGGGGTGGTGATCTTGACCTTGCAGTTGTTGCCCTTTGGGTACCACACGTCGAAGAACACGTAGTCCGAGGTGGTGGCGGTGTAGGTGGGGAAGCGGAACGTGACGGACTCGGAGTTGATCACGCCCTTGCCGTGGAGCGCGAAGCCCCACGCCAGCGCCGGGGACCAGTTGTTCGCCCCGGGATTGCCCGCGGCCACCATCACCACCTTGCCCGCGCCCGCAAGGGCGGAGAGGCTTCGCTCCTGCAGCGTCTTGCCGTCGTGCGAGTGGTAGTCCGAGCCAAGGCTCATGTTGATCACGGCCGGCTTCCCGAGGGCTGCCGCCCGCTTGAAGATGTAGTTCACGGCGTCCACGGTGGCCGCGTCCGTGTTGCGCGCGCCGTCGAAGTCGAACTTCACGATCACGAGGTCTGCCTCGGGCGCGCCGCCCGGATACCCGCTGCCGCTGCCGTCGCCCGCTGCGCTGCCGGTGACGTGGGTGCCGTGACCGTCCATGTCGCGCGCCGCGGCGCGGATGGGGTAGCTCGGCGAGTTGACGGGGCCGAACCAGCCGGTAGCGGGGTCCCAGGTGTTGTCGCCCGTGGCCAGGGCGGCGTTGATGTCGGCGGCGTCGTACTCGTGCCCGTACGTGAACCCGGCGTCGGTGGGCGCCGCCAGATCGCCCGTGTCGCTCTGGTCCCAGTAGTAGCGGATACGGGTGGTGAGGGGGCCGGCGCCCTCGGACGCGTCTTCGATGAAGTCCAGGTGAGTCCAGTCGATCCCCGAGTCGACGATACCGACGACCACGCCGGCTCCTCCCGCGGCGGTCGGGTTGTTCATGCCGACGGCAGCGCCAGACGGCACGAAGACCAATCCCTGCGAAGTGTCGTTCGCCTTCTTCACGGGCCGGGCGGCCTCGATCCGGCTGACCCCATCGACAGACGCCAACGCGTCCAGCGCGTCGACCGGCACGGTCGCGGTGGCCGTGCCCTCCGACGTGAGCGTGCGGACCACCACGTCCAGCGCCCTGAGCGCGGAGAGGGCGCGCGTTTCGAGCTCGAGGTGCACATCGACCACCTCGACCTGCTTGCGTCCTCGGAGCTCGTGCCGCGTGCGGAGGATGTCGGCTGGGAGCGGCTGCGGGCGTTGCTCGCCTCGGCGGGCAATGAGCACCTTCAGCGGCACGTCGAGGGCGGCGCGCGCGGCGCGGCCTTGCCCTGCCAAGGATCCCTCTTGTTGGGTGACCGTGGCGTCGTCCGCCGGAGGAACTTCGCCGCAGGCGGCCGCGGCGAGCAGTGTGAACAGGACTGGGAAACGGCGCATGCGGGGACCTCGCGGGTCAAGAGGGCGCCACAAGGTAGAGCCGCGGACGCCGAACCGGAAGCGCAATCAGCACCACGTCCCGAAGGATCTTGCGAAGAGTGCTCAGTGACGGCGGAGCGCGGAGACCAACAGATCGATCGCGGTGAGCGCGGAGCGCCGCGGGTGCACGTCGGCGTCGATGGCGCACCGGAGATAAAGGCCGTCGAAGATCGCCACCAGCCCCTCTGCGACCGCCGAGGTGTCGTGCGGCACGAGCTCGTGCCTGTCGACGCCCCGCTCGAGCACCCCTGCCAGGTATCCGACGAACCCCAGGTGTTGCTCTCGCTTCACCGCTTTCAGCTTCGGATCGACCACTGCCGCCCCGTTGAGCACCAACGCCAGCCGGAAGTGGTCGGGGTCGTCTTCGAGGAGACGCAGGTTGCTCTCCGCGATCGCGCGGATGCGTGCCTCGGCGCTGTCTGCGTCGTCTGGACTGTCGCCCGAGCGCCAGCGCGACAGCACAGTGCCGTAGGTCTCCGAGCAGATGGCCCGGAAGATCTCGTCCTTCGACTGATAGTGGAAGTAGATGCCACCGAGTGACAGCTCGGCCGCCTCAGCGATGTGCCGGATGGTGGTGGCGTCCAGCCCGCGCTGGATGAAACACCTCTTGGCCGCGTCCAGGATCTGTCGCCGACGGACCTCCTCGGGCTGGTGCTTCGACATGCGTCAGCGCCTGATGGGGGGCGACGCGCGTCGCTCATCGGCGGTGGGTTGGGTGGCGCGCCCCGGCACGCCGGAGAAGCGCCCCTCGCCACCGGGTTGAGCCCGCGAGCGGCGGCTTACGGCCAAGACGCCGAGCGCCAGGGCGAACCAGAGGGGCGACGCCGGTGCAGCGCCGCGGCTGGAGCAGCCGTCACCCGAGGAGCCGCCGCCGGTGAACCCGTCGATCGTGTCGGCCGTGCCGTCGGCACCATCCGCGCCCTCGCATTGGCCTGCCTCGCACGCCGCGCCATCGGCGCAGGCACAGGTGCCGCCGCAGCCGTCGTCACCGCACGACTTCCCGTCACACGCCGGCGCGCAGGTATCCACCACGCACTGGCCCCCCGTACAGGCGTCGCCCTTGCTGCAGGAGCCGCAGCTCCCGCCGCACCCGTCGTCTCCGCAGACCTTCCCGGTGCAGTCCGCGAGGCACGACCCGGCGGTAACGCAGTCGGCCACCGCCCGGGTCGACTGACAGACCAGGCCCTGCTTCTCACAGTCGATCTCGGCGATCGTGCCCGCGTCGTCGCAGAACCGAAGGACGTTGCCGTCGCAGACGCCGATCTTGGGGATCTCACCGCACGCGGCGGTGGGATCCGGCGAACACGCGCCGTCCTGGCAAATCTCCGCCTTGGCGCACACGCCACACACGTCGCCGCAGCCGTCCGGCCCACACGCCCTGCCACCGCAGTCCGGCGTGCAGCTGCCCGGGTCGACGCACTGCCCCGTCTTGTCGCAGTCCTTGCCGGCGGCACACGCGCCGCAGCTGCCGCCACAGCCGTCGTCGCCGCACACCTTGCCCTGGCACTTCGGGTTGCACTGGCCCGGCACGCAGATCCCCTTGACGCAGGCCTCTCCAGAAGCGCAGGTCCCGCAGCTCCCGCCGCAGCCGTCCGATCCGCAGGTCTTACCGTCGCAGGAGCCGGTGCACGCCGCCACACAGGCGCCGTCGGCGTTGCAGCTGCTGCCGCTGGCGCACGCGCCGCAGGTGCCGCCACAGCCGTCGGAGCCGCACGCCTTGCCTGCGCAAGACGGGGCGCAGCTCGAGTCCGGCACGCAAGCGGAAGTCGCGGTATCGCAGCCGAGCGCACAGCTGGTGTAGACCCTGCGCTCGCAGCCGTCGACCAGCCCGCAAACCCACGAGTGCGAGCCCTCGACGGAGCACCCGGAGTCGCCGGGGGCGCACTCAGGCTGGCACGCTCCGCACGCCGCCCCAGCGAGGCAGCTGTAGTAGCCTTGCTCGGCGTCGAAGCCACAGCAGTCGGCGCCGGGGACCTGTGCGCAGTCGCCGCCATAGAGCTGGCCGCCGTCGCAGTACACGAGCTGCGTGCCAACGCAGGCGCCGTCGAAGCTGATGTTGCCGCAAGCGGACACGCACGCGCCGTCCTGGCAGGTGAGCCCCCCGGTGCAGACCCCGCAGACGCCGCCGCATCCGTCCGAGCCGCAGCTCTTGCCGGCGCAGCTGGGCACGCAGGCCGTCCCACCGCAGGTCAGCGGGTGCTCGGCCGGACCGTCGCCGACCCAGCCGCAGTCGTAGTACTGGTTGTTGACGTTCCATCCACAGCCGCTGTTGCCGCAGCTCTGCGACTGCTTCTCGCCGCTCTGGCACCAGTTGAGCACGCCGCCGTCGCAGCAGCCTTGCCAGGTGAGCCCCTGACAGGGGTCGTTCCCGACGCAGGTACCAGACACGCAGGCTTCACTTGCCGCACACCAGCCGCACACGCCGCCGCACCCATCGGCGCCGCACGTCTTGCCGCCACAGGCCGGCGTGCATCCCTGCGCCGCGAGGCAGTCGAAGTCGGCCGGGCTCGAGTTGGGCACGGCCCCGCACGTGAAGTTGCCGAGGGAGCTGCAGTCCTTGACCTGGAGCGTGGCGTTCTCGCACCACGAGAGCACGGAGCCGGCGCATTGCCCGGCGGCGCTGATGGTCCCACAGCCCTGCGCGGCGCACTGTCCGGCCGCGCTGCAAGTGAGGCCCGCAGCGCAGGTGCCGCAGATGCCGCCGCACCCATTCGGGCCGCACTGCTTGCCAGCGCAGCTGGGTGTGCAAGCGGCCACGCACTGCCCGGCCGCGGTGCAGGTCTGACCGGCGGCGCACGCGCCGCACGTGCCGCCGCACCCGTTCGCCCCACACGTCTTGCCCCCGCAGTTCGGGGTGCAGGCGCACTGACCGGAGGCGCTGCAGCTCTGACCCGAGGGGCAGGACCCGCAGGAGCCCCCGCACCCGTCATCGCCGCAGGTCTTGCCGCTACAGTTCGGCGTGCACGCCGCCGGACAGGCCTTCGGGTTCGCGCCCGTTGGATCTGTGCCCGACCACCCACAGTCGTAGAAGCCCTGATTCTGGTTCCACCCGCACACCTGGCCGCAGCTCTGCGTCTGGACCTGGCTGTTCTCGCACCACTTCAGGTTCTTGCCGTCACAGCAGCCGGTGTAAGTGATGCCCCCGCACGGGTCAGCAGGTGCCTTGCAGACGCCATCGCTGCAGGTCTGACTTCCCGAACACGTGCCGCATGACCCGCCGCACCCGTCTGAGCCGCAAGACTTTCCGGCGCAGCTCGGCGCGCAGGCGGCGCCGCAGACGAGCGGCGCGTTGGCCGGGCCGGCCCCGCTTCCACCACAGGCGTAGGCGCGAGTGGCCTCGCTGTACCCGCAGCCCTTGCCCCCGCAGAGGGCCGTGACGGGGCCCGCTTCGGAGCAGAGCCGCACGGCGTCGCCGTCGCAACACCCTTCGAAGACCAGGGAGCACGTCTCGGCCTGAGTGGCCGTGGGGAAGCACTCGAAGGCGCCGTTGCAGATGTTCGCGGGGGTGACCGTGCTCTTCTCGAAGACACCGGACGGCACGGTCATCGTGATGCAGTGGATCGCCCCGGACCAGGTGATCAGGTCGGTCGAGTCGATGGGGACGTGCTCCCAGTCGGGCATGACGCTCTCCCAAACGCCCAGGGCCTCGTCCTCGAACTGCGTATCGTCCGTGTATACCGGCACCAGGTTCTTCCCGTTGATGAACAACGAGTTCGCGTACGTACGCCAGATCTGACGGTTGGAGTTGGAAGGCATGGGGAGGCGCGTGACGGCGAGCTTCTTGCCGTCGTTCAGCGTGGTGGCCTGGAGCAGCGCGGCGTTCGCGTCCAGCACCTGGGCGTTACCCGAGTCCTGCCAGTTCTGGTAGTCGCCGAGGAGCATGCGGTCCCCGGGCAGGAGCTTGGCGAACATGTCCGAGTGCGTGGTGCCCTCGTCGTTGAGCGGATAGAGCACCGTCACGGTCTCGCAGCCCATGTAGTCGCGCAGATATTGTGTGATCTTCGCTTCGGTGGTGCCCCCGTACCAGAGCACACCTTGCGAGTGGAAGCAGTTGCCGCGGCCATCCGCCATGAACGTGCCACCCTCCCACTTCAGGGGCTGGCGATAGCTGTTGATCCCGAACTGGGACGCCAACACCGTGGGGATGGCGTCGTCGAAGACGCGCTGGTCGTAGTAGCGCGGATCTACGAAGGCGACGCGCCCGTCCGGGGCGCGCACGCCGAAGGGGCCGTAGTCGCGCATCCAGATCGAGTCGAGGTTGCTGTTGACGAAGGTGATCCCCGACGTGCTCACGCCGTAGTTCGCCATGGCCTGGAGGAACGAGCTCTTCTGCTGGCTGCCCTCGTGGACCACCCAGACCGTCGCGACCGGCTTCGAGGCCTTGACGATGCTCGCGTACACGTCTGGGAAGTTGCCGGTCCATCCCAGCAGGATGGCCTCGTGGTCGTCCCACTGGGAGACGGCTCGCATCGGCTCTGCGGGGGCCGCGGTGATCCCGTACACCGCCTGGTTCGCGTTCTTGTAGTCAGAGAACTGATCCGCCTTGCCGGCGCCGCGTTCGCCCGGGAGCGGATACGCGGGCAGCATCGGCTTGGCCGGGACCACGGCGTCCGGTTCAACGGGCGCAACCGGGGATCCCGGCGTGGGGGTGTTGCTGCAGGCGAGGGTGACGAAGGAAGCCAGGAGAAGGGAGCGGGTGTACAGCATGGACGGCCTCCGGAGAGGCTGGGGCCCCTCGAGTCGCGGGAGTATTCTCGCTCGGCACCCGACCTGCAAGACCACACTGGCGGACCAGGGCGGGCCAGCGCTGACAAGGGCTCGACCCGAGCGGCTAGTGGTGTCGCTCCAAGAGCAGATCCCGCCACTGGAGCAACGCGGGGAACTCGGCGGCGAGCGCTGCGTTGGTCCAGTGCTCGAGGCTCCGTCGGCCAACCCGGATGTGCGCCGGCGGTCGTACGACCTGAAGGGCAACGGCCATCGCGATGTCGGCGTGGGTGAAGCGGTCCCCCAGGAGGTAGGTCCGGCCGCCGTCCAGCGCCGCGGCGAGCTCCGCCATGCCTTTGCGAATTCGCGCCGTGAGGGCCGCTTCGGACTCAGCGCCAAACGAGTACTTCTTCTTCAGGAAACCCACGGCGGTCTGGCCGAGCGCGCGGGAGATCGGACCGAGCTTTCGGAGCGGCGGCGGGAGGTTCTCCAGCATCGCCACTGGGTCTGCCGCCACGAGGGCCGTGGTGCGCGCCCGCCCTGCGTCGAGCATGCCTTCCGACACGCGGTTCCAGCGCTCGATCTCCGCGGCCAGTGCAACGGGGAAGAGATCGACCGCCGCCGGGCTGTGCGCCGCTGCCCACCGCGCGATCTCCAGCGAGTCCGGGATGGGTCCGTCCGCGGTGAAGAGCACTGGAACCGAGACCCTGCCCGAGGACTGGGACTTGGCGGGGCTCCCTTTTGGGGTGGACCTCCAGAGCCGTGCGCGAAGCAGCGGTTCGCCCAACATGGGCAGGTACGCCACTTCCTTGAACGGCACCTTCGCCGCGGCCAGCGCCCACCGCGCCTTCTCGGACCAGGGCGAGTAGGAGATTCCGTAGAGCGTGTTCATGGTCGTTCCTCCATCCTCGGGGCGCAGACCACCTTTCCATGGGGCAGCCGGGTCGAGCAACCCAGGGGGTTCATGGCCGTATTGGACCGCGCGTTGACTTCCGCGGGTCTCTTCGCTTTTATCTGCGCGCTCTCTAGGAGGCCCCGTGCGTCGTCAGTTCGCCCTTGCTCTCGTCGTCTCCCTCGCCTTCACGGCGGCCGCCTCGGCGGATGAGCCCCCCGCCGACAAGGCGCCCTCAGAGGAGACGAAGCCCGCCGCGGACGAGCCGAAGTCCGACGAGCCCGCGGTCGAGCCCGAGCCGGAGCCCAAGCCGGATGCGCCGCCCGCCAAGGTCGACGCCCCGGCCGAGGAGGCCCCGGCGGAGGAGGAAGAGGAGTTCGGCGAGGAAGAAGATGACGAAGACGGTTGGGACGACGAGCCGGCCGCGCCCACCTATCCCCGCCTCGAGCACCACGGCTACCTCCGCTTCCGGGCAGACATGTTCGGCAACGGGCACCTGGGCACCGGGTTCCACACGGACGGCGGCCTCACCAAGGGCACCAGCTCGATCAAGCCGCCCATCACCGAGAACTTCGTCAACAACGACCCCAACGACACGTCGCGCGGAGACGTGGGCGAGGGCGCCAACGACGAGACCTTCCTGGCCGGCGCGAACATGCGCTTCCGGTACCAGCCCACTTTCTGGATCAGCGAGTCGCTGCGCATCGCAGCCACCTTCGACGTGCTCGACAACCTGGTGCTCGGCTCCACTCCAGATTTCGACCCGGCCCGCCCCGATCTGCCGATCGCCGCGTTCTCCGGCGGTCAGGCCCCTCCGTCGGGGGACTTCCAGTTCCAAGACTCCATTCGGGTCAAGGAGCTGTGGGGCGAGTGGAAGATCCTCGGCGCCATCCCGCTTCGCTTCGGGCGCATGAAGAGCCACTGGGGGCTCGGCATCCTCGCCAACAGCGGGGAGAAGTGGGACGACGACTTCGGTGACTACAACGACCGCGTGATGCTGGCGTTGCAGTTCTACGGGATCTACTTCGTTGGCGGCTACGACATCGTCTCCTCCGGTCCCACCCACAAGCAGCCGTTCCAGCCGTTCGGCCAGGCCTACGACCTCACCGAGACCGACGACGTGTCGCAGGGCTTCATGGGGATCTTCCAGCGCCCGCTGAACCCGGTCGAAGTCGACGCTCGCGCGGACCTTCTGAACAAGGACCGTAAGTGGGGTATCGACTGGGGTGTCTACGCGGTGTTCCGGAAGCAGACCCTCGACGTCAACCAGACCACGCTCACGGCCATCGATGACGGCAGCTTCGCGCCGGACACCGCCGAGCTCATCGAACGCAATGCCTGGGCCATCATCCCCGATGCTTGGCTCCGGCTGGAGCATCGGCCCACCTATTCACAGAAGATCCGCCTCGAGCTCGAGGCCGCCATGATCGTCGCGGGCATCGACAACGTGTCCTACAACGGCCTCGAAGGGACGGGAGGACCGCGGGAGGTCCTGTCGTGGGCCGTCGCCTTCGAGGGCGACTACACCCTCAACGGCCTCAACATCAGCCTTCACGCGGGCGCAGCCAGCGGCGACAGCGCGAAGTGCCTCGCAGTCAATGACTGCTCGAACTTCGAGCAGGACGGCGAGTTCAACACCGAGATCACCAACTTCCGCTTCGATCGGAACTACACGGTCGACATGATCATGTTCCGCGAGGTCATGGGCACCATCACGAACGCCTGGTACGCGCGCCCCGCGGTCTCTTACGACCTCTTCGGCGAGTCGGACGAGGAGGCCCTTGGCGCAGAGCTCGCCATCATCCTGGGGGGCGCCCTGGAGAAGTCGGCGTACCCGGGCAACTCGTCCTTCCTGGGCACCGAGATCGACGTGCGGCTCTACTACGAGCAGACCAAGAAGTTCCTGGCCGACCTGGCCTTCGGGGTCTACATCCCGGGCTCGGCGTTCGACCTGAAGAACGGCTTCGGTGGCTATACCGGTTCGGACCGGTCCGCCGAGGTGGCTTGGACGCTCCAAACGCACCTCGTGATCCAGTTCTAATGGCGGCCCCCAAGCTGTGGGGCGGCCGCTTCGAAGAGGCCACCGACGCGCTCGTCGAGCGGATCAACGCCTCCGTCGGCTTCGATCAGCGCCTCTACCGCCACGACCTCGCGGGTTCGGTCGCTCACGTCAGGATGCTGGGCCGGACCGGGATCATCCCGGAAGCTGACGCCGCAGCCATCGAGGCCGGGCTGTTCGCCATCCGCGCGCGGATCGACGCGGGCGACTTCGAGTGGCGGATAGACCGCGAGGACGTCCACCTCAACATCGAAGCGGCGCTGGCTGACAGCCTGGGCCCCGTGGCCGGGCGGCTGCACACCGGGCGGTCGCGCAACGACCAGGTGGCGCTGGACCTGCGCCTCTACCTCCGCGAGTCGTTCCTCGACCGCGCGGGCGAGGCTCTCGACGTCATTGCGGCCCTGCTGGAGCAGGCGCGCGGAAAAGAGCACGTCGTGCTGCCGGGCTATACGCACCTGCAGCGCGCTCAGCCGGTGAGCCTCGCGCACCACCTCCACGCCTACGCGGCGATGCTGTTCCGGGATTCGGGGCGCCTCCTGGACGCCCACGATCGCGCGAATCGTCTCCCGTTGGGCTCGGGCGCCCTGGCCGGTACGCCCCATCCCATCCGCAGGGACTGGGTGGCCGCGGAGCTCGGGTTCCCGGAGCTGACGGAGAACTCACTCGACGCCGTCTCGGACCGTGATGGGGCTGTGGAGCTCATGGCGGCGGCCGCGCTCACCGCGTCTCACCTCTCGCGCCTCGGCGAAGAGCTGGTGCTCTGGATGAGCCAGGAGTTCCGCTTCGTCCAGCTGCCCGATGCGTTCTGCACGGGCTCGTCGATCATGCCCCAGAAGAAGAACCCCGACATCCCGGAGCTCATGCGCGGGAAGTCCGGGCGCATCACTGGGAGCTTGGTGTCGCTGCTCATGACCCTGAAGGGCCTGCCCCTCGCCTACAACAAGGACCTCCAAGAGGACAAGGAACCGCTGTTCGACGCGGACAGGACGTTGTCCGACCTGCTGCGCGTCACGGCGCGGGTCCTGTCCGGGGCGCGCTTCGACGCCGCGCGGATGGCGGGCGCGCTGCGAGCGGGCTTCGTCATGGCCACAGACGTCGCGGACGCGCTTGTCGAGGCCGGCGTGCCGTTTCGAGACGCGCACCATCGCGTAGGCGCGCTGGTGCAAGGGTGCGCGCGGGAGAACAAGGAGCTCGAGTCCCTCTCCCCGGAGGCGTGGCACGAGGCGATGCCGGAGCTCACCGCGGCGGCGATCCAGCGCGCCCTGAACCCCGTGGTGTCGCTGGAGCGGCGCGACCAGCCGGGTGCCCCGGCGCCTCGGCGCGTGCTGGAGGCGCAGGCCGCCTTCGAGCGGCGCCTCGCAGAGGTGCGGGGCCGGATCGAGGCGTCGCGTGCCCGCACCCCGCTCTGCGACTGGATGCGAGGCCCTTGAACCACTTCGAGCGGCGCGACGGCCAGCTCTACTGCGAAGACGTGGCGCTCGCCGACATCGCCCGCGCGGTCGGCACGCCAACCTACGTCTACTCGGCTGCAACGCTCACCCGCCACTTCACGGTCTTCGACGAGGCGCTCGCGGCCGTCCCGCACCGCATCTGCTACTCGGTCAAGGCGCTCCCCAATCTGGCGGTGCTTCGCCTTCTCGGGGACCTGGGTGCCGGCTTCGACGTGGTCAGTCAGGGCGAGATCTACCGGTTACTGTCCGCCGGGCTCCCTACGAAGCACGTCGTCTTCAGCGGGGTGGGCAAGACCGCCCCGGAGATGGCGTTTGCCCTCGAGCACGGGATCCACAGCTTCAACGTGGAGTCCGAGGCCGAGCTCGGACTGCTGTCCGAGGTTGCCGCGTCGCGGGGTCAGCGCGCGCCGGTGAGTCTCCGCGTCAATCCGGACGTGGATCCCCAGACCCACCCCTACATCGCCACCGGGCTCAAGCAGTCGAAGTTCGGGATCCCCTGGGGGCGCGCCCTCCCGGCGTACGACCTGGCCAGCCGACTCCCCGGGATCGAGGTGGTGGGGCTCGACTGCCACATCGGCAGCCAGCTGACGTCACTTGGGCCCTTCCTCGAGGCCGTGGACCTGATGGTGGGCCTCGTGGAGACGCTGCGCGCCCAGGGCCACCGCATCACCGACCTGGACCTCGGCGGAGGGCTCGGCATCACCTACGCCGACGAAGCGCCGCCGCACCCGAAGGACTTCGCGGAGGCGGTCATCCAGCGCACACGCCACCTCGGCGTCAGGCTGCTCTTCGAGCCCGGCCGCGTCATCGTGGGCAACGCGGGTGTGCTGCTCATGCGCGTCCTCTATGAGAAGGCCTCGGATGCGCGTCACTTCGTCATCGTCGACGCGGCCATGAACGACTCGATTCGCCCCGCGCTCTACGGGGCGTTTCACCGCATCCAGCCAGTCGTCCTGCGGCCCGGGGACTCGCGCGTCGTGGACGTGGTGGGGCCGGTCTGCGAGAGCGGCGACTTCTTCGCGAAGGAGCGCGCCCTCGAGCCCGTCGCCCCCGGCGACTTGCTGGCCCTCATGAGCGCCGGGGCCTACGGCTTCTCCATGTCCTCAAACTACAACTCGCGCCCCCGGGCCGCCGAGGTTCTCGTGAGGGGAGACCGCTTCCACGTGGTCCGAGACCGCGAGACGCTCGCCGACCTGACGCGCGGAGAGCGCGTCGCCTGAGCGAGTGGGCGTCGCCCGCCGCTGGGTGCACCTGGGCGCGTCCCGGCAGCCCGGAGGGTCGCATCCATTGCCATCTCACGGCAGTGGCCGCGTAAAAGTTGCGAGGCCCCCAAGGCTGCGAAGTTCTGCGAATGAGGTAGACTCGCACAACGACGCCACATGAACGCGTCCGGATGGGGCGGCACGTCCCTTGCACCGCATCCGCCTGGGTTGGAGCGCCACCAGATGGTTAACGAACGAACAGCCATGACGCCGCGAGGCCGCCGAGCTCGGAGGGGCTACACCCTCACCGAGTTCATGGCGGCCATTGCGATCATGGCGCTGCTCGTTGGCCTCGCTGTCCCCTCGATTCAGAGCGGCTTCGGCAAGCAGCACCTAAGGGCGGCGACGCTCGAGGTCATGGACGTCTTCTCGTTCGCGCGGGTGCAGGCCATGTCGCGCAACCGAGCATACGTCGTCACGATAACTGGCCAGGGGACACCGAACGTAAAGCTCGTCGTCGACGAGAGCGCGAACACCAAGTGCTCCGGAGTGTCAGACGGTCTCAAGGGCGTGAAGACGCTGAACCTGGCGAGTGGGAGCTACAGCGACATGCGTGTCGTTGCCTCTTCACCCACCGGGCTCGGCAACGGGTCGTTTGGGCTCTGTTACCTGCCGGACGGGCGGGTCGTGCAGTCCGACACGCTGCTCCCGGTCGCCAGCGTCGACAGCGCCTGGGCCGCCGGCGAGGCGTGGTTTGCCCTTCAGGCCGTCAAAGAGGGCACGGCGAACACGCCGATGGGCATCATCCACCGGGTCGTGGTGCCCTATAACGGCGTCCCCGAGATGCGTCCGGGCCCCGATGGGTCGCCCAGTGTGTGAGCGCCGCTCACGGGTGGCGGGCTTCACGCTCGTCGAGCTCCTGGTGGTGGTGTCGCTCACCACCATCGGCTTTGTCGCGATCCTCAATCTCCAGTTGGGGACCATCCGGGGCGTCGGTTCCGCTAGGGGCATGCAGGGCGCATTGGGCCTCGCGGAGCACGTCGCGCAGACCATGCGGCACGAGGCGCTGCTCTGGACACCGAGCTCGCCGGCGCTGGCAGGAAACACGGCCTTCACGTTCCTGGGGAAAGCCCCCGAGACCACCGAGGCGGGGACCGCGTCGGAGTGGCTGGTCGGGTACCTGCCGGCCAACGGGACTCTCACGGACGCGCGAGTCACCTCCATCGGCTCGCATAACCCCGAGGTCGTGCTCGACGGCACCATCCACGGGTACGACGCCGGTATTCGCACGGAGCTCGGATCGCTCGACACGAACTACTGCGTCCACTATCGGCTGACCTGGCTGGTCCCCAACATGCTCCTTCGAGCCGACATCCGTGTGTCGTGGGCGCGCGCGAACGCCAACTTCGACACCTACCAGCTCTGCCCGGTCAACATGGCAGACCGCCTCGATGAGGTGCAGTCGGTCTCCATGCCGGTCACCGTCTTGCGCAACGTCTTCCTGAGGCAGGTCTGATGTTGCGCCGAGCGCCCCGCGGATTCACGTTGTACGAGCTGCTGGTGGCGGCCGTGATCTCGGCGGTCCTCGTCGGCATCGTCTACGCCGTCTATATCCGTGCGTCCCGCGCTTACCGTGCGCAGTCTCTCGTGGTGGCGATGCAGCAGCAGGCGCGGTTCGCGCTGGACCACCTGCGGCGCGACATCAGCCTAGCGGGCTTCAACGCCACGCCGAACTCCACGCTCGACCCCAACCTCTGCACGCAGCCCGGATCTCCGTTGAAGGCGATAACGCTGAAGCGCAGCGTCGTGGCCGGGGCCATCCCGAACCCCACGGACAACCCCAACATACAGCCGATCGAGTTCACCCTCTTCGGGGACTACACCGGCGCGAACGGCGAGCTCTTCCTCACCGAGAGCGTGTCCGGCAACGTCGTCACGCTGCAGACGGGCTTCGAGACGCGCATCTCGGAGGCGCAGTTCGCCCACGTCTTCGATCCCACCGGCGGCAATCGCAGGTATCTGCGGGTCGTAGACGCCGACCAGTACGAGATCTACCTGCCGATCTCGGGCGTGAACTACACCGCGCGTCAGATCACGCTGACGTCGCCGCCGCCGGTGCGCAACGGGACGCAGACCTGCGGGATCCAGGGCTTCGGCCAGGGGATCCAGGTGAGCCCGGCGATGTTCGTGCGGTACCGCGTGGAGCTGACCAACGCGGCCACCAGCACCTCGTCGCTCGTCCGCGAAGAGCTCCAGACCGACGGCGTCACCCCGATCAACGGCAGCAAGCTCATGATCGCCGAGAACGTGGTCGACCTCCTCGCCTACGACTTCGTGTTCGACACCGACGCCTCCAAGACGTCTCCAGTCCTCGTGGCTACGCCGCTGCCGGACTCGACGATCCTCGACGAGAGCGGCCAGAACGGCCAGCTGGGCACGCTCAGCACCACCGGGCAGAACCTGCGCTTCCTCACGCTGAAGCTCACGGTGCGCTCGGAGCAGGAGGAGCCCCAGCTCACCCACCGGGCGCGATCCGGGCCTCATGACCGCATCTTCACCTTCGACGTCTACCCAACGCTCCAAGGTGCGGCGCGCACCCTCACGTTGACCAGCAAGGTCATGCTCCAAACGCTCGCGGTGAGGAACATCTGATGCGCCGTCTCACCAACCCCCGTGGGTCCCTCCTCATCGTGGCGCTCATGGTCGTGCTAGTCATGGCCGGGCTGGCCGCCGTCGGCGCACGCGGCGTCATGATGGAGCTGAATCAGGTCGGTAACTTCCGAACGGCAGAGCAATCGGCGCGCGTCACAGAGGCTGGGATGGAGGGCGCGATCGCCCTCGCGATCGAGAAGGGCGACGCGTTCCCCCTGTACCTGCAGCAGACCGCGTACCAGCTGGCTCCCAAAGACGTCGCTCAGAACTTCTACGACATGACGGTGAAGGGCTCGTTCGGTCGTGAGTCCTCCGTGTTGACCGATGTAACGTTCGTGACCAAGGCAAGCCAGCCGTCCGATACGAACCGCGTGCCCGGTTACCCTGTGAACGATGCGTTCGTCTGGAAACGCTTTCAGATTCAGACCTATGGCTACTACGGCACGGCGGACTCGGCAGCGGCCACCGCGGCCGACGTCATGCGCAACAGCGCGCGCCAGTACGTGAGCCTCAGCTACGTGGGCCCATACATCATCGGCGGAGGTGGCCAGTGACCATTCGCCACACGGTAACTTGTCTCCTCCTGTGGAGCGGCGCGGTGTTCGCCGCGGAACCCCTGTCCCGCGCGCCGATCGTCTTTGTAGTGCTCGATACGTCAGGCTCAATGTCGTACGTCCAGGGCCCGGAGCTGGTCACACCGCTCTGCTCGGTGGACGCGAACCTCGCCCCCACCGCCGACCCGACGGCCCAGCGCGACCCCACGGCGACCTATCAGATGTCTCGCGACATGATCGCCAAAGAGGTGCTCACCGGCACGTTCCGCGACTTCTGGTGCCGCGAGCGTCTGCGCCCCGACACGCGCTTCGACGCGGGCTACCCCATCCCCTGGTACACGCCGGAGTTCGCGACTCAGGACAACGACGGGATCATCGACGTCAACGCCGAGCGCATCAAGTTCGGCTTTGCCACGTTCGACACGGTGCTGAAGGCGGACGCCGATGCGCTCGGCGGCTGGTCCACCGGACCCACCGCGCAGTTCCTCGTCAACGTTGGCAAGACCAACATCGGCCTGCAGAACGCCACCTCGCCCTGGGGGCGGCTCCTGGTCCCTCCGCCGTCGGATGAGAGCACCGCGGTCATCACCCACAACACCTCCGTGCAGGACGAGGTGCTCCGCTCGATCCCCTATGGCGGCACGCCGATCGCCCCGGCTTTGGAGGACACGACCTGGCTCTTCCAGAACCACCCCAGCCTGGTCAAGCGGACCACCAGCGCTCCTGACGGCGATCCGTACAAGAAGTGCCGCGCCAAGAACGTGCTGCTGATCACGGATGGACGCCCGAACATGGGCGAGGGCGCGCTCGGGTACAAGACCTCGATTCAGGCCGCAGAGCGGCTCATGAAGAACGGCTACAAGGTGTTCGTCGTGGGCTTCAACCTCGACTCGGGGACCCAGACCCTCGTCAACGACATCGCCGAGGCGGGCGGGAGCGAGGAGGCGCGCCTCGCGAACACCCCAGCGCAGCTCGCGACGGCGCTCTCCGCCATCCTCGGGAAGCTCACCCCCGGCCTGTTCTCCCGCACGGACGCCGTCTTCACGGACGTCACCGGCTCCACGGTGGATCTCCAGTACCAGGTGAACTCGGCGTACTCCAACGCGAACACTACCGACGTAGATCTGGCGGGATACATGGAGGTCACGGCGTACCGCTGCGAGGACGGCTGCCGTGATGCGTCGGGCGGGGCGGGTGCGTGTGAGGTCACGGATGCCCGTGACGTGCTCAACAAGCGGACCACCGCGCGCAAGCTGTACTACACGCTGGACGGCGTGAAGCACCCCTTCACCAAGGGTGACATAGACCTCACCTCGGATCTGCTGGCGATCCCCACGTCGGGCAACCTGCCCAACCTCACCCCGGAGCTGTACGACCAGACCTATCGGGTCTCCGGGCTCACGCTGGGGGACGCGTCTGATCCGACGGTTCGGTTGGCCTACCGCGACCAGCTGATCGACCTGGTCCACGCGGCGGCCGGGTCGCGTCGCCAGAAGGAGCGGCTCGCCGGCATCTGGCACTCCACCCCGGTCCTCCAGACCAACCTGTCGAACATCGACGCACAGATCCCGTCGTTCAAGTCGTACCGGACCACGATCACGAACCGCCCCACGGTTGCCTACACCATGACCACGGACGGCTTCATCCGCGCGTTCCACCTGTCTCAGCCCACGGCGCTCAGCTCGCCGCCCGGCACCGATCACTTGGAAGAGCTGTGGGCGATCGCCCCTCAAGCGGTGGTGGGCAAGCTCAACAGCGCCGCCACGAAGGTCCAGGTACTGGCGGACGGTCGGCTCACGCTGAAGGACATCCGCCTCCGGCGCGCCGCGGCGGGCGTGAGCCTCGCCGACGAAGCGAAGGAGTGGCGCAGCGTCGTCGTGGGCCCCTATCGGCAGGGCGCGCGTGGGCTGATCGCGCTGGACGTGACCGATCCCTACAAGCCCTTCGTGCGCTGGGAGATCTCGCCCGATCGCCGCTGCTGGAACTCCAGCGAGTCAGCATCCACGGCGCGGTGTGAGGCGGGTACGGACGACGATCGCAGCGACTTCCGGAACCTCGGCTTTGTGCACGCCAAGGTTCAGATCGGCACCGTCTTCCTGCAGGTGACGGGCCCGACCGACCTCCAGGAGGTGGCCGCAGCGTTCTTCCCGTGCGGGGACGAAGTGGACGGGGTGCCCGAGGCCGGGAAGTGCTTCATGGTCGTACGGCTCGACACAGGCGAGAAGATCAAGGAGTTCCGCAACGGGAACAGCTCCGTCACGGACGACAGCAACGCCCTCGAGAACGTCGTCGACACGCTCGACTTCCCGGTGGTGGGTGATCCCGTGGCTTACAACACGTTCATTGGGACCTTCGTCACACGGCTGTTCGTCGGTGACGCGGGCGGGCAGCTCTGGCGCCTGGATGTGTCGGCCCCGGACCCGAAGGACTGGAAGATGTCGTTCTTCTTCGACATCTACCAGGACCTGGAGAACGCCCCGCTGTCGTCCACCAAGAGGTCTGCCCTGCGGGCACCTCCGGCGCTCTCGCCTGTGCCACAACGCGGCCAGCTGGTGCTGGTCTTCGGCTCGGGTGACATCGACTACGCCAAGGACGGTCAGCAGACCGTGGTCTACTCTCTCAAGGAGAAGCTCACCATCAGCACGAGCGGTCTCACGACTGGAGCGGTCACGAACGAGGTGAACTGGCGAAGGAAGCTCTCCGCTGGGGAGAGCCTCACGAGCCGCCCGATCATCTTCGGGCGAACCACCTACTTCACCAGCTACGAGCCGGACAAGCTCGACGCGTGCGAAGGAGGCACCGGCCGTATCTGGGGCCTCGACTACCTCGACAACAAGGGCGGTGATCCGATCGCCGCGCTCGACGGTGATGGCGACAGCGGCACCCCGACGAAGGCCGAGTACGTCGAGCTCGAAGACACCGTGCCCTACGGCGCAACGATCGTGTCGCGCCCCGCGTGCATCGGCGACCAGGGCGTCGGCGCTGGGGCCGGCTCGGGCAACTCTGGGCTGCGCGGGGCACAGCCCGGACAGCTGGAGCTGGTCGTGCAAACCGGTACCACGGGGAAGACCAACGCCGCCGGCGACCCGGCCAAGGGCGCCAAGTCCGCCGCGGTGAACAAGTTCACGCAGAAGCTCGTGAGGCCCCCGAAGCAGGTGATTAGCGTGAGCTGGGGGCAGGTTCAGACGCTGTGATTCGGGCCTTGGCTCTCGTTGCCTGTCTCGGGTGTGGGCGAGAGCTGCTCGGCGCCGATCCCACGCCTCAGCCCGATCCTGTCGTGCGGGCCGTGGTGGAGGAGCCAGTCACCGCGCCCGCTGCGCCAGGCCCCACGGACGGGCAGGGGCGGCTTCGGGCGGCGGAGGGTCTGGTGCAGGGTTTCGAGGTCCCGCACGGGCTCACGCTCTCGGCGCGGAGGCGTGGCTTCCTCGAGTTTCGGCACGAGGCGCCCCCTGAGGCGCTCATGGAGTTCTACACGGGGCTCGATCGCCGCACTGGGCATCGCTTCACGGAGCGCCAATACCTCACAGACGTCGCGGAGCTTGGCTTCGACGTCCGCCACACCCAGGAGACCGTTCGGCGCCTGGCGCTGAAGGAGGCCGCGCTCGAGGGGTACCTCTACGTGCGGCCCGACGGGCGCCGTGGGAGCCAGCTACGAGTTCACGTCCCCACCACCGAGACCGTGGCCAGCGACTCGGACTTCATCCCCCACGTCCCCACCACGGGAGCCGGGGCCGACGCGCACCGGCCCGCTCCGGGGCGCGAGGATGCAGCCCGGGTTCCC
>SXGT01936059.1_pt1 | contig 50271 bp, 39 predicted proteins | sample 3176221 | NCBI WGS metagenome assembly SXGT01 (sample SAMN11356862, study PRJNA531348) | freshwater metagenome | isolation source: freshwater sample F1-120 | place: China: Fuxian Lake, Yuxi | collected 2017-12-25
GCCGGAGGCGGCGGCGTCGGCGAAGCGGCGCACGTCGTCGTGGTCGCGGGTGAGGGGGCCGGTGGGGGCAACCACGAGCCGGCCGCCCGGCAGGCCGTCGGCGGCGGCCAGGTTGCAGGCGCTGGCGAACGTGGCATCGGCGCGCGCCATCGCGGCGAGCGGAGCCTGCAGTGCGTCGAGGTAGCCGCCCGCGGCCGCCGGCGCGTGGCTGACGAGGACGACGGCGTCGAACGGGGAACCCTTGTTCAGGGCCTTTTCGGCAGCGGGGACGGCGACGATGCGAAGCATCCACGCATCGTGCGAAGCCATCGCGTCGGTCGCAAGCGATGCGTGCGTTGGCATCTCCTCTCCTCCGGTTGCCGGCCAGCCGTCTCCCGTTGACCCGGCCGCCGGCGCGCCGCACACCCTGTTGTTGCGATTGGTTTTCCGGCTGCCGGTTCATCGGAGCCAGGATCGCTCCGTAGCATCGCCCACCGCCGTTCCGGCCCATCGCGCATGACCATCGACCGCTTCCGCAGTTTGTTCCCGTTCGTCGCCATCCTCGCCGGCAGCGCGCTCGCGCTCGCGCAAGGCTCCGAGCGACTCACCTTCGAAGACCAGAAGAAGCCGCTGCAATGGCAGGGCACGCCGCCGAGTGCCCTCTGGGCCGCCGACGGCAAGCACGTCGAGCTGCTCGACAAGAAAATGACCGCCTGGTTCGACCCCGCGACCGGCACGACGAAGCAGAAGCCGAAGGAAGCCGAGGCGCCGGCGGCGCCGGTGTTGCGCAAGGCGCTGACGGTGCGCAAAGGCGACCTCTGGCTCGTCGAAGTGCCGGCCAACGCCCCCGGCGGCCGGCGGCGGCCGCGCCCCGATGCGGAGGGCGGCGTGCAACTCACCAGCGACGGCGACGCCGCCGGCAAGAAGGAAGAGCCGCAGCTCAGTGCGAACGGCGCCGCGGCGTCGTTCGTGCGCGGCAACAACCTGTTCGTCGCCGACGTCGCCACGAAGGCGCTGTGGCAGGTGACCAGCGACGGTGGTCCTGAGCTGTTCCACGGCCTGCTCGACTGGGTCTACCAGGAAGAGCTGTACGGCCGCGGCGACTTCCAGGCCCACTGGTGGAACGGCGACGGCTCGATGCTCGCGTTCCTGTCGCTCGACGAGTCGCTGGTGCGCGAGTTCACCGTCGTCAACCACGTGCCCGAGGGATTCCTCGAGCGCGAGCGCGCCGTCGTCAGCGAAGTCACCAACTACCCCAAGGTCGGCGATCCGAATCCGTTCGCGAAGCTGACGATCGCGCACCGCAAGGACCAGCGCCTCGTCGCGGTCGACCTGTCGACCTTCCCGAAGGACGCGTTGGTCGTACGCGTCGAATGGACGCCGGACGGCGGCACGCTGCTGGCCACGATCCAGGATCGCATCCAGACGTGGGCCGAACTCGTCGCTGTCGACCCGGCGACGGGCGCGGTGCGCAAGTGGATCCGCGAGGAGTCGCCGACCTGGGTCAACCGGCCGGAGTCGCCGCGCTGGCTCGCCGACGGCACCTTCCTGTGGCTGTCGGAGCGCACCGGCTACGCGCACTACTACCACTACGAGAAGGGCGGCAAGCTGCTCGCGGCGATCACCGCGGGTGAATGGCAGGTGCGCGCCATCGAGCGCGTCGACGAGGCGAAGCGGCTGCTGTGGTTCGAAGGCACCAAGGACGGCGCCACCGGCCGGCACCTGTATCGCATCGGCTTCGACGGCAAGGGCATCGTCTGCCTGACGCCGGGAGTCGGCACGCACCAGTTCGAATTGTCCGCCGACGGGGCGTTCGTGCTCGATCGCTGGTCGGCGATGGACCAGCCGACGATCGTGCAGGTGCTCGACGGCAACACCGGCGCCGTGCTGAAGGAGATCGGCCGCGCCAGCAAGGGCGACGCGGCGGCGAAGTACGCGTTCAGCGAACGGCAGCGAATGACCATCAAGGCGCGCGACGGCTACGAACTCGACGCCAGCGTCCAGTTGCCGCCCGACTGGCAGAAGGACAAGACCTACCCGATCTTCCTGCCGACCTACTCCGGCCCCGATGCGCCGACCGTGCGCGACGCGTGGAGCCACTCGACGTATTCGCAGTTCCTGGCGCAGCAGGGGTTCGTGATCCTGCAGGTGAACGTGCGCTCCGCCAGCGGCCGCGGTCAGGTCCACACCGGCACCTGCTACAAGCACCTCGGCGTGCAGGAGCTGAAGGACCTCGAGGATGCGGTCGACCACGTCTGCGCGAAGTTCGGCGGCGATCCGGCGCGCGTGGCGATCAGCGGCTGGAGCTACGGCGGCTTCATGGCGGCGTACGCACTGACGCACAGCAAGAAGTTCGCGCTCGGCCTCGCCGGCGCCGGCGTGCACGACTGGCGGCTCTACGACACGATCTACACCGAGCGTTACATGCAGACGCCCGAGACCAATGCGAAGGGCTACGCGGCGACCTCGGTGATCCAGGCGGCGAAGAACCTGCACGGCCACCTGGTGCTGGTGCACGGATCGATGGACGACAACGTGCACCTGCAGAACACCATGCAGCTGCTGTGGGAACTGCAGCGCGCCGGCAAGCAGGACGTCGAACTGATGATCTACCCGCGCTCGCGCCACGGCTTGCATCCGGAAGTCGATCCGCACCACCGCGAGTTCCAGTGGCGGCGGCTCGCCCGCTTGCTCGCGCCGGCCGGCAAGTAGAGGCGCGGTCGCGCCCGGACGCCCGGAAGTCCGGAACGCCGGGCGACCGGTGGCATCGAGCTGAGCGAATCGTTGTCGCGGGCAGGCCGAGTCGATACCCTGCTTTGCCAAAAATGCCGCTCCCGGTCAGTCCCCTTTGCCTCGACGCCGCCACCGCGGCGGCAGCGTCGTCGCGTGGCGCCTGGGGCAGTGTCGTCGTGGTCGGGCTGCTGGCGATCGTGGTCGTGCTCGGTGCGTTGCTGGTCGTGCGCGTGATCACGCGCGTGATCGACAAGATCCCGCTCTCCAAGGAGCGGATGACCACCTACGAATGCGGCGAGGAGCCGGTTGGCTCGGCCTGGTTCCGATTCAACAACCGATTCACGACGGTGGCCCTTGCGTTCCTCGTCTTCGACGTCGAACTGGCACTGCTGTGGCCGGTGCTGCCGCGCTGCCTGCATTGGCTCGGCGCCGGCCAGGGCGGGCTCGTGTTCTTCGAGATCATGGCTTTCGTCGCGACGCTGGCGCTCGGCTTGTGCTGGGTGGCGGCGCGCGGTGGATTCTTGTGGGATCGCACGGTCGAGCCCATGGCCAAGGACATCGGGCGAGGCGAGCAACAATGACTACCGACGAACGGCCGGGCAATCGCGCTGACGAACAGGTCCACATGGCCGCTGTGGACGAGTTCCTCGCCTGGGGCAAGGAGCACTCGTTGTTCTATCTGCTGTTCGCCACTGCCTGCTGCGGAATCGAACTGATGCAGGCGGGGGGGCCGCGCTACGACGTCGATCGCCTCGGCATGATCCCGCGCGCGACGCCGCGCCAGGCCGACCTGATGATCGTGGCGGGCACCATCACCCACAAGATGGCCGGCCGCGTGCGCACGTTGTGGGAGCAGATGACCGAGCCGCGCTGGGTGGTCAGCATGGGCTCGTGCGCCAACAGCGGCGGCCCGTTCAGCAAGTGGAGCTACTCCGTGTTGAACGGCATCGACAAGTACGTGCCGGTCGACATCTACATTCCCGGTTGCCCGCCGCGACCGGAGGCGTTGATCGACGGCGTCATGGCGCTGCGCGAACGGGTCAAGCGCTACCGCACGGTCGGCGAACGCGACCGCACGCCGTACATCGTCGCCGGGCCCGAGGCGCCCTTCGGCGGCCACTGCAAGGTGCCGGACTTCACGGCGAAGAAGCCCGATGGCGGCGGTGGAGGTTCGGCGTGAGCGCCGTCGCCAACGATGCGATCGCGACGGCGGTGCTGGCGCAGTTCCCGGCCGTGCAGCAGAAGCATGCCGACAACGGCCGTGCGTTCCTGTTGGTGCCGAAGGGGGACCTCGTTGCGGTCGCGCACTTCCTGCGCACGCAGAAGAGCCTGCGCTTCGACGCGTTGATGGACCTCACCGCCTACGACCTGCTGAAGTACCCGAGCACGCCGCCGTCGGACGACATCGCCGTCGTCTACCTGCTGTTCAGCTACCAGCATCGGCACAAGGTGACGTTGAAGGTGCTGGCGCCGCGCGCGGAATGCGAGGTCGCGACCGTGAGTGGCGAATGGCCGGCAGCGCTCTACTTCGAGCGCGAAGTGTTCGACCTGTTCGGCGTGCGCTTCCCCGGGCATCCGTCGTTGCGGCGCATCATGACGCCCGACGACTGGCAGGGGCACCCGCTGCGCAAGGACTACCTGTATCCCGACAGCTACCACGGTGTCGCCCATCTGCGCGACGGCCAGCACTTCGAAGGCTCGCCGCCGCGCGGGGGAGATACGCCGTGACGATCGAAGCGAGCACGCCGAGCGGCGAACGCATGACGCTGAACATGGGGCCGCACCATCCGGCGACCCACGGCGTGTTGCGCATCGTCGTCGAGAGCGACGGCGAAGTGGTGGCGACCTGCACGCCCGACCACGGCTACCTGCACCGCTCGATCGAGAAGATCGGCGAATGCGTCGAGTGGCCGATGTTCGTGCCCTACACCGATCGCGTCGACTACGTCTGCGCGATGAACGCGAACCTCGCGTACTGCATCGCCGCCGAGAAACTCCTGCAGTCCGATCCGGCGAACACGTTCGTCGTGCCGCGGCGCGGTGAGTGCATCCGCGTGCTGGTGGCGGAGCTCAACCGCATCTCCAGCCACCTGGTCGCGGTCGGCGCGATGGCGATGGACGTCGGCGCCTACACGCCGTTCCTGCACGGCATCGCCCAGCGCGAAGGCGTCAACGACATCTTCGAGAAGCTGTGTGGCCAGCGGCTGACCTACAACTACGTCACGATCGGCGGCGTCGCGTACGATCTCTACGACACGGCGATCGACGAGATCCGCCGCTTCCTCGACCAGTTCGAGCGCGAGATGGTGCGCTTCAACAAGCTGGTCACCACCAACACGATCTTCCGCGACCGCTGCGCGTCGGTGGCGACGGTGTCGGCGGCGGAGGCGATTGCGTGGGGACTGGTCGGCCCGAACCTGCGCGGCTCCGGTGTCGACTTCGATCTGCGGCGCGACGAACCCTACGGCATCTACGGGGAACTCGGCGTGCAGGTGCCGGTCGGCCAGGCCTTCGCCGGCCGCAAGGGTTCCGTCGGCGACGCCTACGACCGCTACGTCGTTCGCCTGCTCGAGATCCTGGAGTCGATCCGCCTGTGCCGCGCCGTGCTCGAACTGCTGCCGCCGGCCGCGGCCAAGGCGAACGATCCGATCGGCGGATGGCAGGCCGACGTCGGCAAGCAGGTGAAGCGGCCGCCGAAGGGCGAAGTGCACGTGCGCACGGAAGCGCCGCGCGGCGAGATGGGCTACTTCCTGGTCAGCGACGGCACCAAGGCGCTGTTCCGCGTGCGCTGCCGCACCGGGTCGTTCACCGCCGCCGGCATCTTCCACCACGTGATGCGCGGCATCTTCCTCGCCGACGTGGTGGCGGTGATCGGCAGCTTCGACATCGTCGTGCCGGAGATCGACCGATGAACGGGTTCGGGTACGCGGTCGATGCGCTTGCCGCCTGGCTCGCAGGCGGCGAACCCGGTTGGATCGCGCTCACCATCGCCGTGCTCGCGGTGTGGGTGGTGCCGATCCTGCTGCTGGTGTTCCCGATCGCGGCCCTCGGCCAGATCCTCGAACGCAAGATCGCCGCGGCGATCCAGCGCCGCGTCGGCCCGAGCTCGGCCGGCCTGGACGGACCGCTGCGCTTCGGTTTCCGCGTGCTGCTGTTCTTCCTGCCGCGCGCGCGCCAGGACCGCATCTTCGCCGCGTTCTGCAACCTGCGCCCGGTGCGCTCGCTGCTGCTGGTCTCGCGCCGGCTCGGCCTCGGCCAGTTCGTCGCCGACGGCATCAAGATGCTCGGCAAGGAAGACATCGTGCCGACCGGGGCCGACGGCATCGTCTTCCGGCTGGCGCCGTACCTGGCGCTCGCGGGCGCCTTCCTGCCGTTCTGCGTGGTGCCGTTCGGCCAGCACCTGGTGATGCTGGAGACCGAAGTCGCGGCGCTGTTCGCGATCGCGGTGTCGGGCATCGTCGTCGTCGCGCTGAAGATGGCTGGCTGGGGTTCGGGCAGCAAATGGTCGCTGCTCGGCGGCATGCGCGCCGTCGCCCAGTTGGTCAGCTACGAAGTGCCGATCGGCCTCGCGGTCGGCGGCGTCGTGCTGTGGTGTGGCACGATGGACCTGCACGCGATCGTCGGCCAGCAGTACGAACCCGGCGTGTTCTCGCTGCTCGGCTGGAACGTCGTGCAGAGCCCGTTCCTCGCCACGCTCGCGGCGGTGTTCTTCATCGCCGGTCTCGCCGAGTGCCAGCGCTCGCCGTTCGACATGGCCGAAGCCGAGAGCGAACTCGTGTCGGGCTTCAACACCGAATACTCGGGCCTGCGCTGGGGCCTGTTCGCGATGGCGGAGTACACCGAGATGCTGCTGATCGGCGCGTTGCTGGCGACGCTGTTCTTCGGGGGCTACCAGAGTCCGATCGGCGAAGAGTGGATCGTCGGCTTGCCAGTGTGGCTCGAAGTGCCGATCCACGGCGCCATTCTCGGCGTCAAGGTCGTCACCGTGTTCCTGGTGATGATGTGGATCCGCTGGACGCTGCCGCGCTTCCGCGTCGACCAGGTGATGCGCCTGTCGTGGCTCGTGTTGGTGCCGATGTGCCTGGTGTCGATGTTTGGCCTCGCTGTCACGCTGCTCGCGGCGGGCGGCACGCATGCCGGCGAAGCGTTCGGTCGCGTCGCGTCGCGCCCGCGCCCTGACCTGCATTGGCTCGGCCATCTCGCGGCGTGGGCCGTGCCGGTGGCGATCGGGGCCTGCCTCGTGGTGATGGCGAAGAAGAAACACGGCCAGGTCCATCCGGCCTTGCAGCGACTCACGGGAGGCCGTTCATGATCCTCGCTTGGATCCACGACGTGGTCGAAGCGGTGCAGTCCTGCGTCAGCGGGATGCGCACCACCGGCCGGTTCCTGGTCGAGAACCTGCGCGGCGAAGGCGGCGCGATGTCGGCCACGCGCGAGTATCCCGAGCAGCCGGCCGAAGTCGTCGGCGACCGCCAGCGCGGCCACCTGGTCAACGACGCCGACCGTTGCATCGTCTGCCACGCCTGCGACACCGTGTGTCCGGTCGACTGCTTCAAGATGGACGGCGAACGCGACGGCGACAACAAGATGCGCGCGTCGCGCTTCGACATCGACCTGAGCAAGTGCATCTACTGCGGCTTGTGCGTGCGCGCGTGCCCGACCGACTCGCTGTCGATGACGCGCACGTTCGAGATGGACCCGCAGCACGAGGGCAAGCGCTTCCTGTTCCGCCGCAACAGCAAGCAGGTCGACGTGCGGTTCGATGCGCCGGAGATGGAACGGCTGCATGCGCTCGCCGCGCAGCCACGCGAGGCGTTGTCGGCCGAGGATCGCGCCTGGCTCGATGCGCGCATCGACGACCGCGGCCAGCACCTGATCGGCATTTACGGACTCGGTTTCTTCACGCCGGAGCAGAAGGCGGAAGCCGACGCGGCGCGCGAAGCGAAGAAGAAGGCGAAGGACGCGGCGGCGGCGGCGGCGAAGGCGAAAGCGGCGGCGGCAGCTGCCGCGGCGGCGCCGAAGCCCGCTTCCGTTCCCGCGCCGGCGGCTGGTGCAACACCCGCAGCGCCAGCAGCGCCACCGGCCGCGCCGGGTGCACCGCCGGCGACGAAGTCCGGCCCCGATGCCGCATCCGGTGGGAGTCCGACCCCGTGATCGAGACGTTCCTGTTCGTGGTGAGCTCGTTGCTGGCGATCGCCGGCGCCATCGGCGCCGCCCTCGTGCGCAACCTGTTCCACGCCTCGCTGCTGCTCGGGCTGTGCCTGCTCGGCATCGCTGGCCTCTACTTGTTCCTCGAACAGCACTGGCTCGCCTGCGTGCAGGTCGTCGTCTACATCGGCGGCATCCTGGTGCTGATCCTGTTCGCGACGCTGTTCAGCGCCGACGTGATGGGCGCTGTGCAGCGGCGCAGCCCGGCGTTGCTCGCCGCCGGTGGGCTCGCAGCCGTGCTTGCCAGTGCCGTCGTCGTGCGGTTGGCGCTCGCCGGCCGCAGTGCCGCCGATGCACGCCCAGCCGGCGACATGCGCCCCGATGCGTTCGAAGGCGACACCTTCACGGTCGGCGACCTGCTGATGGGGGACTGGTTCGTGCCCTTCTTCGCTGCCGGCCTGCTGCTGACGGTGGCACTCGTCGGTTCCGTCGTGATCGTGCAGCGTTTCCGTCGCCCGGCGGGCGAGGTGGCCGATGCCTGACATCTCTCCGGACCGGCTCGACGGCTACCTGCTCGTCGCCGGCATCCTGTTCGTCGCCGGTGTGTTCGCGATCATCAGCCGGCGCAACGCGATCGGCGTGCTGATCGGCATCGAGCTGATGTTGAACGCGGCGGCGCTGCAGTTCGCCGCCTACGGCCGGTTCGCGCCGAGTGCGGCGGATCCGCAGGGCCAGACCGCGGCGGTGTTCGTTGTCGTCGTGGCGGCGGCGGAAGCGGCGGTGGCGCTGGCGCTGTTCTTCGCGGTGTATCGCACGTTCCGCGACGTCGATCTGGAAGCCACGCGGGAGTTGCGCTCGTGACCGTCGGTACCGTCTCCGTGCTCGTCTGGTTGTTGCCGCTGTTCGCGGCGCTCGTGTGCACGCGGTTGCGTTCGCCGGGACTGGCGCACGGTATTGCCGCCGTGGTCATGGCGATCGCCACGGCGCTGGCGGCGACGATGGCCATCGCCGTCGTCGGCGGCGGCACGGTCACCGGCCCGCACGCAACCTGGCTCGAACTCGGCACCTTCACGCTCGGGGTTGGCACCTACATCGACGCGATGGCGGCGGTGATGGCGTTGATCGTCTGTGCGCTGGCGACCGGCGTGCTCGTGTTCAACGCCTGGTACATGCACGACGACCCGCAGGCGGCCCGCTTCCCGTGGCAGTTCTGCCTGTTCGCGGCGGCGATGCTCGGTGTCGTGCTCAGCGACAACCTGTTCCTGAGCTTCTGCTGCTGGGAACTCGTCGGCCTTGGCAGCTACCTGCTGATCGGCTTCTGGTTCGACAAGCCGGCGGCGGCCGTGGATCCGACCTACCAGGCCAACAAGGGCGCTGGCGCGCGTGGCGTGCTCGAAGCGCAGCTGAGCCCGGCGCACGCGCAGTTGAAGGCATTCGTGATGAACCGCGTGGGCGACGCCGGCTTCCTGATCGGCATCGGTGCGCTGCTTGTGGCTGCGGTGACCCTGGGGCGCTCGGGCGACGTGCTCGGTTGGCAGAACCTGCAGGAGATGGCGCACTACGTCGCCAATCCGACGGCGATGACGATCGAGCAGAAGGGCATCTGGGTGACGGTGTCGCTCTGCCTGACGATCGCCGCGCTCGGCATCTTCTGCGGCGCCATCGGCAAGAGCGCGCAGTTCCCGCTGCACACGTGGCTGCCCGACGCGATGCAGGGCCCGACCACGGCGTCGTCGATCATCCACGCGGCCACGATGGTCGCCGCCGGCGTGTTCCTGGTCGCCCGCTGCTACCCGCTGTTTCCACCGGAAGCGCTCGCGGTCGTCGGCTGGACCGGCGGCATCACCTGCCTGCTTGCGGCGACGATCGCCTGCGTGCAATGGGACCTGAAGGCGGTGCTCGCGTACTCGACGGTGAGCCAGCTCGGCCTGATGTTCGTCGGCCTCGGCGCCGGCCCGGCCGCCGGCGGCAAGGACGCGGCGATCGCGCACCTGTTCACCCACGCGTTCAGCAAGTGCCTGCTGTTCCTGTGCGCCGGTGCGGTCATCCACGCCTGCGCCGGCCACCAGGACCTCGCGCGCCTCGGCGGCCTGCGCAAGCGCATGCCGGTGGTCGCCTACGTGTCGTTGGCGGCGCTGCTGGCGCTGCTCGGCATGCCGTTGTTCAGCGGCTTCGTCAGCAAGGACGCGGTGCTCGCCGCGGCGCTCGGCAACGCGCAGAGCGCGGGCGGGTTGGCGTGGGGGCCGTTCGTGCTCGCCTGTGCTGGCAGCCTGCTGACGGCGGCCTACATGCTGCGTTGGTGGCTGCGCATCTTCACCGGCGAAGAACGGGACCACGACCTCACGCACTATGCGCACGACCCGTCCACCGGCGCCAAGGTGGTGTTGCTGCTTCTGGTGCCGATGACGCTGTCGCTGCCGTGGACGATCGGCGCCTGGCTGCCGCTGCCGCATGGCGAATCGCACTTGCCGGCGATGGTGACCGCACTCGTGTTGCTCGCCGTCGGCGGTGGTTTCGCGCTGTGGGTGTTCTTGCTCGCGCCACGCGGTGGCCGCGACGTCGCTGCTGGTCTCGCGCGTAGTGCGGCTCCGCTGCACGCCGCGTGCGGCAATCTCTGGGGCATCGACAAGGCCTGGGATCTCCTGTTCACGCGCGGCATTGGCCGCGTGCTGGCGCAGGTCGTGGCGTTCTTCGACCTCGGTGGCGAACGTCGCTTGGAACAGCTCGAGAACGCGCAAGAGCGCCGCGCGTCGGCTTCCGTCGATGGTGTCGTTGACGGCATCGCCGCCGGTTGCGCGCACCTGGGTGCCGGTAGTGCTTCGTTGCACGCCGGCCGCCTCGGCGTCTACCTCGCGGTCGCGTTCGCCGTCGTCACCGTGGCGCTCTTGTGGGGAGGGCTCTGGTGATGGGTCCGTTGCTCGCCTGTGTGTTGGCGCCGCTGTTGCTCGCCGTCGCGTGCGTGGCGGTGCCCGGCCTGCGCGCCGCGCGCTGGTTCGCGCTCGCCGGCAGCCTGCTCACGCTCGGCGTCGGCGGCTTTGCCCTCGCCGACTTCGCGATGCGGCCGGGTGCCGACTTCCGGCTGCTCGAGAGCCATGCGTGGAGCGAGGCGTTCGGCGCGTCGTTCCGGTTCGGCGTCGACGGCATCGGTGCCGCCATGCTGGCCCTGTCGGGCCTGATCACGGCGATCGCGACGATCTCGGCGTGGAGCCAGGAACGCCATCCGCGCGCCTACCACGCGCTGGTGCTCGTGCTGCTGGCGGCGATGAACGGCGTGTTCACGTCGCTCGACCTGCTGCTGTTCTACGTCAGCTGGGAAATGGTGCTGCTGCCGATGCTGCCGCTGGTCGGCGTGTTCGGCGGTGACCAGCGTCGCTACGCGGCGATGAAGTTCTTCGTCTACACGCTGGCCGGCAGCGTGCTGATGCTGGCGATGTTGCTCGGGCTGTGGAACGCCACGCCGGCCGCGGGCCGCACGGTGGTGGTGCCGCACGTCGTGGTGACTGCGCACGCCGACGCCGCGACCAGCACGCTGCACGGTTTGCCGATCGACCTGTCGCACGATGGCCCCAAGCTTGTGCTCGTGCCGCGCGGCTTCGACCTGCGCCATCTGGCGCTGCAGGCGCCGCACTTCGAGACCACCAACCTGCTCGGCGTGTCGCTGGCCGCGTTCGGGTTCCTCGCCGTGCTGCTCGCGTGCCTCGTGAAGATTCCCGCGGTGCCGTTGCACACCTGGCTGCCGCATGCGCACGTGCAGGCGCCGACCGCGGTGTCGGTGCTGCTCGCCGGCGTGTTGCTCAAGCTCGGCGTCTACGGGCTCTACCGCGTCGGTGTGCCGCTGTTTCCGCAGCAGGCATTCGCGTGGGCGCCGACGCTTGGCGTCGTTGGGTTGGTTGGCATCCTGTGGGGCGCGTGGGCGGCCCTCGGCCAACGCGACCTGAAGCGACTCGTCGCCTACTCGTCGGTCTCGCACATGGGCTTCTGCCTGCTCGGCCTCGCCAGTGGCACGGTCGCCGGCGCCACTGGCGGCATGGTGCAGGCGGTCACGCACGGCCTGTCGTCGGGGTTGTTGTTCCTGCTCGTCGGTGTTGTCTACGACCGCGCGCACCATCGCGAAGTCGCTGGCTTCGGTGGTCTGGCGAAGCCGATGCCGGTGTTCGCGTGGATCCTGCTGCTCGGCGCGCTCGCCGGCGCTGGCTTGCCGGCGCTGGCCGGGTTCCCGGGCGAGTTCCTGGTGTTGGCAGGTGCGTTCACCGGACGCGGCGCCTTCCCGTGGCTCGGTGGTCTGGCGACCCTGTCGGTAGTCCTGTCCGCGGCCTACCTGCTGTGGACGGTGAAGCGCGTCGCCTATGGGCCGCTGCAACACGCGGAACACGCGACCTACCGCGACCTCGACGGTCGCGAACGTTGGGCCCTGCTGCCGCTCGTGGCGTTGCTGCTGGCATTCGGGCTGTGGCCTGCCCCGATCGTCGATGCGCTGCGGCCCGCGTGTGAACTGCTCGTGCAGACGCTGCAGGGAGGCCGTCCGTGATCGCGTTTGCCGAAGCGTTCCCGCTTGCTCTCGTGCGTCCTGAAGCCGCGCTCACCGGCGGTCTGCTGGCGATCCTCGCCAGCGACCTGTCGCCGGGTGCCAACGCCCGGCGGCTTGGTCCCGTGCTCGGCATCGTGTCGTGCGCGGTGGCGATGTGGCTCGCCTGCGCGGCACCGGTCGGCAACGTCGGCACCATGCTCGCGATCGATGGCGTGACCACGCTGGCGCGCCTGCTGATCCTGCCGCTCACGGCATTCCTGCTGCTCGGCGGCATGGGCGAACGTCGGCATGGCAACGACACCGGGGCGTGGTCGGCATCGGTGGTCGCGGTCGGGCTCGGTGCGCTCATCGCCGCCGCCGCTGCCAACTTCGTAGCACTTTGGCTTGGTCTCGAACTGGTCGCCCTCGCCGGCTACACGCTGGTCGCGTTCCGCGGCGGTGACCGCCGTTCCGCCGAAGCCGGCATGAAGTTCGTGCTGTTCGGCGGCGCCGTCAGCGCCGTGATGCTGTTCGGCATCAGCCACGTCTATGGCGCGACCGGGCATCTCGATTTCGTCGGCATCGGCGCCGCGTTCGCCAGCGGCGCGCCGGTGCTGGCTGGGTTCGCGTTGCTGCTCGCCGGCGCGGGCATCGCCTACAAGCTGACCCTGGCGCCGTTCCACTTCTTCGCGCCGGACGTCTACCAGGGCTCGCCGGCGATCGCCGTCGCCACGGTGTCGACGTTGCCGAAGATCGCCGCCGCCGCCGCGTTGGTGCGCATCCTGATGACGGCCGTGCCGCCGTCATTGCTCGCGCCGGTGACGCTCGGTGGTGCGATTGCGGTGCTGGCGGCAGTCAGCATGCTGCTGGCGTCGTTCACGGCACTGGTGCAGCGCGACGCCAAACGCATCGTCGCCTTCTCCGGCATCGGCCACGGCGCTGCGGTGGTTCTGGCGATCGGTTGCCTGCCGTCGCGCGAAGCGGCCGCTGCCGCGGGCTTCTACCTGCTGACCTACGTCGGCAGCAACGCCGGCGCGCTGCTGTGCCTGTCGGTGCTCGAACGCGCGCGGGGCAGCACGAGCCTCGCCGATCTCGCTGGCAGTTGGCGCTCGCAACCTTGGGTCAGCAGCCTGCTGTGCCTGTTCCTGCTGAGTCTCGCGGGGGTGCCGCCGCTCGCCGGTTTCCTCGGCAAGTGGGGTGTGCTGCAGCAGGCACTGGCCGCCGGCATGGCCCCGGGCGGTTCGTCGGCGATGGTGGTGGCGGTGCTGTTGTTCCTGTTGGCGACGGCAGTGTCGGCGTGGTCGTACTTGCTCGTGGTGCGCGCAGTGGTGTTCGCCGAACCGGCCGCTGCCAACGAGCGCACGCAACGGCGCGAACCGGTGGCGCTGGCGACGCGCGTAGTGCTGGGCGTCAGCACCGTGGCCACGTTCGGCTTCGGGCTGTGGCTCGACGGGCTCGTCGCACTCGCCCGCATGCTGTAAGAGAGCCGCCCGCCGCCGCACGGTGCGTCCTCGTCATGACCTTCCGCTGTTTGCTCTGCGCGCACCCGACTGGCAAGCGCGTGTTGACCAAGGGCGCGCTGCAGCTGTGGCGCTGCCGGTCGTGCCACTTCGTACAGCAGCATCCGCTGCCGGAAGCGCTCGAGTACGACGGTCGCTACGAAGACGCCGGCAGCTACGGAATGCAGCAGTTGCCGCACAAGCACCTGTTCCTGCAGCGCGACGTCACCGTGGTGCGCGATCTGCTGCGCCGCGGGGCGCGTGGGCCGTTGCTCGACGTCGGCGCGGGGGCGGGGATCCTGCTCGAAGCGGCGCTGAGCCAGGGCCTCACCGCCATCGGTCTCGAACTGGCGAAGCCGAGCGTCGAGCACATCCAGACGACGCTCGGGTGCGCCGTGCATGCGTGCGCGATCGAGCAGGCGCCGCTGGCGCCAGGCAGTGTCGGCGTGGTGACGTTCTCGCACTCGCTCGAGCACCTGCTCGATCCGGTCGGTGCGCTGCGGGCGGCGGCGCGGCTGTTGCCCGAGGGAGGCTTCGTGCACGTCGCGGTGCCGAACTGGCGCGCCGCCAAACGGCACGTCGCCGGCAAGGGCATCCCGTGGATCTTCCCGGAGCACATTTCGTACTTCACGCCGCGGTCGCTGGCGGCGGCGTTCGAGCGCGCCGGCCTCGACGTCGTCGCGATGCGCACGTTGCCGATGGTGTGCGACGCCGACTACCGCTTCGCGATCACCACGATGGAGCGCTTCGGGCTCGATCGCCCGGTGCGCCGTTTCCTGAAGCTCGGTGACCGGCGTCTCGACGTGTTGCTCGGCAACGACCTGCAGCTCGCGTGCCCCATGTGGCGGCTGCGCGCCGTTGTCGCCACCGTCCGGTTGCTGCTGCGCTGCTGGCCGGAACGGCTGTTCTGCTGGCTCGGCTGGGCCGAAGAGCTGAGGGCGACAGCGCGAGTGCGCTGCCATCCGGCGTCCAGCCAGGTCTCTGGACGAGGCGGCTAGCTTCTCGAGCGGGGTTGACGGTGCTTGCCCATTGCCGCAGTCTCCAGGCGACTTCGAGCGAAAGGACGCCATGGAAACGACTCACGGACGGCTGGTGCATCACGAGGTGCGGACGAACTTGGACGTCTCGCAGATTCCTCTGGCGGAGCTAGCCGCTGGTCTCTTGGCGAAGCTGACTGCCTCGTCGCAAGGCGGTTCGCGCTTCGAGCAAGAGCGGTGCCTGGCCGTGTTGCTGCGGTTGCAGGACGCCATCGAGTCCGCTGTCGACACGCAGCAGAACAGGTTCAGCATGAGCCTCGCTGCTGTGCAAATGAAGAACATCCGCTACGCGCATTACAAGTATGGACTGCCGCTGGCGGGGGCTGTGCATGTCGACTTCGGTGCCGGGGCAATCAGTCCAGCCCAGCGGATGTTCACCCACCTCATGCTCGGCGTGCGGCAGGCGCATCTGGTCGAACTGGATCCGATCCCCGACGTTGGTGCTGTGCTGCAATCGCTGGCGCGTTTGATGGGGGAAACGCTCATCGATCCCCAACGCCTGTTTGCCGATCTGCCGATCACGCGCGAGCTGATCCTGACGAACATGCGCGGTTTCGACTTCGCCAAGCTTCGAAAGGGCGACCTGGAGGGGGTCGATCCAACCCGGCTGATGCTGCACTCGTGTTTGCTCGAGCGAGCACCGATCGGTCCCGCTTCGGTGGACGTGGTGGTGAGCAACAGCGTCATGGAGCACGTGCCGGACCCGGATGCAGCCGTGGCGGCGATGGCCAGGATCACGCGATCGGGCGGCTTCGGGCTGCACGGAATCGACACCATCGACCATCGTTGGTACGGGAACCCGTCCCTGCCCCCCTTCGAGTTCCTCACCCTCGAAAGCAAGGAGTCGATCGTCCATGGCTGCAATCGGCTGCGAATCTGCGACTACCCCGCGATCTTCGAGCGCCACGGATTTGCGGTGCTGGAGCTGAGCCAGTCCAACCCACTGCCGATGGCCGACGAGGTGCGAGCACGGTTGCTGGAGCCCTGGCGTTCCATGCCAGCCGCCGACCTCCTGCATTCCTGGGGCATGTTCATCGTGCGCAAGAAGTGATGCCCCGACGCCTCGCGCCCAGCGTTGCCTAGGCCTGCGGGCCCTGGTAGCAGCGGCGGCCCGGGCGGCAGTCCTTCGGGTGCACGACTTCGTCGTCGGGTCCGACGCAGGTGCAGGTGCGCGCGCACCAGTAGTAGCCGTCGCCGGGCCACTGCCGATCGTCGAAGACGCGCTCGCTCATCGAGTGCGTCAGCAGGTGCTTCATCAGCATCGACGGGCACAGGTCCCGCGGCACGAGGTCCTGGTGCGTCGTGATCTTCTCGTTCTGGTTGCTCATGGCATCACCTCGTCGCCTGTTCGAGAGCTTCACGCACGATCGCCTTGCCGACCACCAGCTTGTAGTCGTTGTGCGCGAGCGGCGACGCGCCGGCGTAGGCCGCCTCCGCCACCTTCTGGAACAACGTCGCCGACGGCGCCTCGCCGAGCAGCAACGCCGCCGCCTTGGGCCGCGGCAGCGGCACCGGCGCCACGGCGCCGAGCACCACGCTCGCGGCAGCGATCTTGCCGCCGGCGAGCACGACCTTGACCGCGCACGCCGTCGTCGCCCAGTCGAACGTCAGCTTCTCGCGCGACTCACAGTAGGCCGTGCGCGTGCCGGCGGCGGGTTTCGGCACGTGGATGGCAGTGACGATCTCGCCGGCTTCCAGCGTGTGCTCGGCGGTCTGTGCCCGCGGCTCAGCCGGGAACAAGTCGGTGAACTTGCGGCGGCGCACCTTGTCGCCAAGCCGCGTCGAGTACTCGGCGTCGAGCGCCAGCAGCGGCGGCGCCAGGTTGCTCGGGTGCACGCGCACGCAGTCCATCCAGCCGAGCACCGCGTGGTAGCGGTTCTCGCCGGTCATCGCGAGGCAGGTCGGCCCACGGCCGCCATGCAGGCAATGGAACGCTTCACTGCGCACGTACCAGCAGCGGGTGAACTGCAGGATGTTGCCGGCGACGGTGGCGCGGTTGCGGATCTGTGGCGACGCCGTCAGCGCAGCGGCGGCCTGCAGTCCGGCCAGCGCGGGGTTGGCGAGCGCTTCGTGTTGTTCGAGCTGGGCGATCGTCGTGGTGGCGCCGATCTTCAGTTCGCCGCTGGCCTCGACGGCGACGCCGGCGAGTTCGTCCTTCAACGGCAGCAGGTTGACGATGCGTTCGGGAGTCTGCAGGCGCTCCTTCATGCGATCGATCAGGTCGACGCCGGCACCCTTCAACACGGTGTTCGGCTGCTTGCCCGCTTCGCTCGCTTCGGCCAGCGACTTCGGCACGACATAGGTGAATGGTTTCATCGGATCATCCCTTCTTGCTGGCGAGGGCTGCGAGGACCTTGTCCGGAGTGATGGGGAGGTGGCGTACGGGGACGCCGATCGCATGGAACACGGCGTTGCCGATCGCGGCCGCGGTGGCGACCGAGGGCGGTTCGCCAAGGCCCGCGGCGCCGACGCTGTCGTGGCCGTTGGCGATGCTGTGCATGTGGCACTCGAGGCGCGGCAGGTCGCGCACACCGGTGATCTTGTAGCGGAGGAAGTCGCCGTTCAGCATGCGACCGCTGCGCTTGTCCATGATGCGCTGTTCGTGCAGCGCGTAGCTGACGCCCTGGATCATCGCGCCGAGCACCTGGCTCTCGGCCTGCTTCTTTGCGAGCACCAGGCCGCAGTCCTGGATGCCGAACATGCGCGTCACTTCGACGAGTCCGGTCCAGGTGTCGACCTTCACTTCAGCGAACTGGGCGCCGCACTGCGACGCGTGGAACGGCTTCTCCGCGTAGTTGGGATGGCGCTTGCCGCGTTCGTCGATCGGGTTCGGGCCGATCAGCTTGCAGGCGTCGGCCCAGCGCAACTGGGCGGTGCCGGAGCCGACCTTGCCGCCCGCGCAGTGGACCTCGGACAGCGGCACCCCGATGTGCTTGGCGACGATCTCGACCAGCGTCTGCTTGGCCAGGAACGCCGCGTGGCGCACCGCCGACGCGATGCTCGGCGTCAGCGTGCTGCCACCCGAAGCCGGGCCCGATGGATCGGTCGTGTGGCCGGTCATGGCCGTGATGCGCGCGACCGGGATGCCGAGTTCTTCGGCGGTCACGATCGCCATCATCGTCTTCGTGCCGACACCGATGTCCTGCGCGCCGCTGCGCGTCTCGACCGTGCCATCCTGGTGGATGCGGCAGGTGATGCCGTGCGGGGTGCCGCGGCCGGCGCCGCCGAGGTTGCCCCAGCGGGCGCTGGCGAGGCCGCTGCCAGTCAGGAAGCGCGCGCCGGCTTCATTCTTGCGCGCGCGGGCCGCGTCCCAGCCGAACTTCGCAGCGCCAAAGCGCCACTGGTCGAGGCGGATCGCTTCGCGGTCGTTCTTCAGCCGGAACTGCAGCGGGTCGATGCCGGCCTTCGTCGCCAGTTCGTCGAGGAACAACTCGGCGCCGAACCAGCCCTGCGGGTGGCCCGGGGCGCGCATCGGCCGCGGCGGATCGGCGTCGATGTTGAGGTCCTTGTGCGCGGTGCGCTTCTTCGCATCGGCGGTGTAGTAGTTCGGCACCGACACGCCACCGCTGCCGGTGAAGCCGGCGTGGCCGAAGCTGCGCCAGTCCCAGGCGACGATCCTGCCGTCGGCGTCGACGCCGGCACGGGCCTGCATCAGGCAGCCGGGCCGGTTGCCGGTGGTCGTGTGCTCTTCGAAGCGGTCGAGCATCAGTTTCACCGGCACCTTCGCCGCGTGCGCGAGCAGGCACACCGCGAGGCCTTCGATGCCGGCCGAGAACTTGCTGCCGAAGCCGCCGCCGACGAACTCGGCGTGCAGCGTCACGGTGCCGACGTCGATGCCTTTCGCCTTGCAGGCCTGCGCCAGTTCGCCGCGGCAACCGAAGGTCGCCTGCGTCGACAGCCAGATCTCGAGGTCGTTGCCGTTCCAGCGGGCAACGCCACCGTGCGTCTCCAGCGAGCTGTGCGTCTGCACTTCGGTGCGGTAGGTGGCTTCGTGAGTGACCTTCGCCTCCTTCAGCGCGGCCTCGAGTTCGGCCGCTTCCGCCCACGGCTCCTCGATCTGGCCGGTCGCTGAGAGCAGCGGCGCGTCGGTGGCGACGACGTAGTCGACGTTGTGCTCTTCGAGGTCATACTCGGCGCGGATCTTCTCGATCGCGTCGCGCACGTGGTTCAGCGTGGTGCCGGCCACCGCCGCGATCGCATCGCCGACGAAGCGCACCTTGGCGCCGAGGTCCTTCAGGGCCACGACGGCGCCGATGCCGGGCATGCGCGACGCCTCGTCGAGCTCCAGCCCCTTGAGTTTGCCCTTCGCGATCGGCGCGCGCAGGATCATCGCCTGCAGCATGCCGGGGAAGGTGATGTCGTAGGTGTACTTGGCGCGGCCGCTCGCCTTCTGCAGGCCATCGACGCGATCGACGTCGGTGCCGATGGTCGTGAACTTCGTGGTCGCGTCCCACGGCGCCGCGTCGCCTTCCGCGGGCTTGACCGTGCGCTTCTCGAGGCGGTCCTCGAGGCCGGGCAGGGCCGGGTAGCCGACCGTGATCTCGACGTCGCGTGGCGTGCTCACTTGCCACCTCCGGTGCCGCCGGCGGCGGTGCGCTGGATCGCTTCCATCACGCGGCCGTAGGTGCCGCAGCGGCAGAGGTTGCCCGACAGGTCGGTGCGCATCTGCTCTTCGGTGGGCTTGCCGCGCTTCTGCAGGCAGGCGAGCGAACTCATCACCATGCCCGGCGTGCAGAAGCCGCACTGCATCGCGTCGCACTTGACGAAGTTCTGCACCAGGGCGTGCGGGGTGTCGCCTTCGGTCAGGCTCTCGACCGTCGTCAGCGATTGGCCGACCGCGTCCATCGCCAGCACGAGGCACCCGGTGACCGGTTCGCCGTTCATCAACACCGTGCAGCCGCCGCAGGAGCCGCGATCGCAGACCTTCTTGCAACCGGTGAGGTCGAGGCCGTCGCGCAGCGCGTCGAGCAGCGTGGTGCGCGTCTCGACCGTGACTTTCTGCTCCTTGCCGTTCACGAGCAGGGCGATCTCGTGGCGGCCGGGGCCGAAGGACTCAGGGGCTGCTGGGACGGCGTGGGCTGCGGCGGTCAGGCCGGTCGTGGCGATGCCAGCGACGGCGGAGCCCTTCAGAAACGAACGGCGGCTGAAGCCGCGGTCGGATGGGACGGTCATGGGCCTCTGTGACGAGTGGATGAAGCACGCAGTCTAGCCAGCGTCCCCCGAGCATGCGCCACGAGCAAGTCGTGGAGTTACCGGAATCGGACCTCGTTGCGTTCGGGCGCCGACTGGTGACCCTACAATCACGCCGACCGGTACTTCGCCCGTGACCCTCGCTCGCAACGTCGCCGACCAGGAACGCCTCATCGAACTGGTGCGGCAGGCACTGGCACATATCGATGCCGGCGAACCGGTCGACGTGCAGGTCCTGACCGCGGCGCATCCGCATCTGGCCCAGCCGCTCGCCGAGGTGCTCGGCCTGCACGAGCAGCTGCCGGCCTTGCAGCAGGTGGCGTTGCGCGAGGATCCGCTGCAGGGGGCCGTGCTCGCGGGTCGCTACCAGCTCGACCAGTGCCTCGGCCGCGGTGCGATGGGCGTCGTCTACGAAGGGCGCGATCGCGAACTGCAGCGCACGGTCGCGGTGAAGATCCTCGATGTGCGCCTGTTCCGCGATCCGGAGGCCGAGCGCCGGTTCCAACGGGAAGCCGAAGCGTTGGCGGGAGTGCAGCATGCCCACGTGGTCGCAGTGTTCGACCGCGGCCGCACGCCGGAGGGCATCCACTTCCTGGTGATGGAACGGCTCGTCGGCGGCACCTTCGCCCGGTTGCTCGAGCGCATCGCCGATGGCGAGCCGGCGTTGGCGGTGGCGGCGGAGTTGTCGGGGGAGCCGGCGATCGAGTCGGTGTGGTCGCGGCAGGTGGCGCGCTGGGGGGCGGCGCTGGCGCGTGGCCTCGCCGCCGCGCACGCGCAGCAGCTCGTCCACCGCGATGTGAAGCCGTCGAACGTGTTCCTGGCACGCCCGGGCCGCGCGGTGCTGCTCGATTTCGGCATCGCCGCCCGCGCCAACGACCAGCGCCTGACCGCGACGGCGACGACGGTCGGCACGCCGTGGTACATGGCCCCCGAACAGGTGCGGGCGGGAAGCGTGGCCTCGGCCGAGCCCACGCTCGACGTGTACGGACTCGGCGCGACGTTGTTCCATCTGCTCGCCGGCCGGCCGCCCTACGAAGGCGATGCACCCAGCGTTCTCGCCGCCTTGCCGAACGTGGATCCGCCGTTGTTGCTCGAGGTGTGCGAGTCGCCGCGCGATCTCGCCGCGATCGTCGATCGGTGCCTGCAACGGCAACCGGATCGCCGGTATGCGACGGCGGACGCGTTGGCCACGGACCTGGAGGCGTTCCTGCAGCATCGGCCGGTCACCGCTCGCCCGCTCGGGCCGTTGGCCCGGCGTTGGCGCACCTGGAAGCGTGCGCCGGCGCGGTTGGTGGCGGTCGTCGCGCTGGTCCTGATCACGCTCGTGCTCGCCATCGCCGCGCCGATCGTGCTGCAGCAGCGCGCGGTGGCGCGGGTGCAGGCGAAGGCCGACTTGTTGGTGACGCTGCCTTCGGTGCTCGCCGTCGAAGGGTGGCCGCAGGAACGCCTAGTCGCCGATCTGGTCGGCGAACATCGCGTCGGTGTCGACCTGCTGGATCGCATCCTGGAGCTCGATGCCGACGACCTGGCGCTGCGGTTGTTCCGCGCGTGCCTGCGACTCGACCTCGGCGATCGGGCCGGCGCGGCGGCCGACCTGGCGGTGATTGCGGCGCAGTCCGAGCGTCCGTACCTGCGGCAACTCGCGCAGCGATACTCGGATGCCGACCAAAGCCTGCAAGGAGCGCGCGCGGTCGACCTCACCGGCCTGCCGGAGCCCGTGGACGCGCTCGAGTGGTACGTCGCCGGTTTCCACGAGCTGCGCAACAGCGACGTCGATGGGTTTGCGGCGCGGGCCGATGCCTTGCTGGCCAAGGCCGCGCCCGAGTACCTGCCGGCGCGCGACCTGCGCTTGCTGTCGTTGGCGGCGTTGGCAGAACGTCAAACGGGCGAAGTGCAGGCGCAGTTGTTGCGGCAGTTGCACAACGAGTCGGTGGCGCTGGAAACCCTGTACGGCGGTGCAACCGCGCGTACCTGCGCCATGCGCGGCGTCGGGCGGTTGCTGGCGAAGGAGTACCGCGCCGCGATTCCCGACCTGTTGCGTTCGCTCGAACTGCGGCCCGGGCGGCACGGTCCGCACCAGAATCTCGGCCTCGCCTACCTGCGCGTCGGCGACCACGAGCGCAGTGCGTTCCATCTCGAACAGGCCAGGTTGGTGCGTCCGTTCGCATGGAACACGGCGTTCACCGAAGCGCAGTTGCTGCAGGCGCAAAGCAAGTTGGACGAAGCCCGCGCGGCGACGTTGGCGTTGACCAAGACCGGCCAGCGCGGCGAAGCGTGGAAGGTGCCCGACCTGCTCGGCAACATCGAGATCGACGTGTACGTGAAGCTGTCGGCGACCCAGGATCCCGAGATGCGCGTGGCCGCGGAACGCGCCGCCAGCGCCTACGCCGAGAGTCTTGCTGCGCGGGATCGGCCCGTGGGCAGGCAGAAGCTGGCGATTGCACAGGCGCTGCAGTCGGAACAGCCGCAGGCGGCGGTGGTGGCGGTGGCGAAGATGCTGATGGACGACCCGGACAGCCCGGTGCAACTGGCGAATCTGGCCTACCTGTTGCCCCTGGGCGGCCTCAGTGCCGAGCAGACGGCTTGGGTGGCCGCGGTGTTGCGCAAGGCGGCTTGGCAACGGGCGGGCGAAGACAGGCTGTTCCGCGAACGAATGATGGCGGAGATCGACGTCGTCCTGCGTCCTTGGCGGTGACCGACCGCAATTGCCGGATTCCCCCTGGGGATCCGGTGGCTTGTTACGCTGCTTCCTTCGCCATGGCCAAATTCCGTCGTTTCGCGTTTGTCTCCACGCTGGCGCCGTGCCTCGCTGCGGGCCTCTCGGCCCAGGCCAACCTGAACCAGTCCCGCGGCGTGCTGGCCGGGGCGCCGACGGCGGTGTTGGTCGACGGCGGCATCGTCGCGGGCACGGACGCGCAGACGCGCGCGCATCGCAACGGGTTCTCCGGTGCGCCGACGGCGGCGCTGCCGAACGGCAGCTTCCCACCGGATCTCCAGCAGATCTTCCAGTACCACCAGGCCCCGGCCGGCATCGACATCGACGACTTCAGCATGGGGCGCGACGTCGTCCTGGTCGTCGGTGATGGCTACCTGCAGGTGCCGCCGAGTTCGTGGGGGGTGTTGTCGTTCTCGTTGCGGCAAGGAGCGGTGGGCAACATCACTTCGACGCAGCCACGCATCGCGCAGGAAGCGGCCCTCGGCAGCATCGGCGCGGCGATGTTCTCGTGGGTGTTGCCGGGCAGCAACCTGCCGCCTGAGGTCGTCGGCCGCGTCGAACGTTCGCACTCGCGGCAGGATCTCGGGGTGCCGGTGGGCAGCGAAGTGGACGGCATCGACGTGCCGCTGATGCTCGGCCGCGACCAGGTATCGCTGGTGCAGATCGAGCCCGGCTTCGGGCCGCTGGTCAGCCCCGACGCGATCTACTTCACGGTGTCGTCGGCGACGGCGCCGTTGGTGCCGAATGCATGGTGGGGTTCGTCGCCCGCCCTTACCCGCAGCGGCGCCACGATCCTGATGGTCGATCGCTCGTCGATCAACGGTCCGTGGAGCCAGCCGCGCGTGTACTGCGCCTGGTACGAATTGGGCCTCCTGCAGAACGAGGACATCGACGGGCTCGCCGTCGATGCAGCCGCCGACAAGATCGTGTTTTCCCTGGTCGGGCTCGCGCGCGACCAGTTCCTGTTCGCCGACTGCTCGACCGATGGCATCCCACCGGCGCCGAGCGTGGTGAAGAGCCCGAACGGTACGCCGATCAGCCAGCAGGTCGGCAAGGCGCAGGGCGACGACGTCGATGCGGTCTGCACGCTGGATCCGACGATCGGCTCCACTGGCGGCCCGCCGCCGGCCGGCGACGACTTCGGTTCCTCGTGCGGGGCGCCGGGAACGGGCCTGCTCGGTGTGCCCAGCGTGCATGCTTCGGCGTTCCGGCGCCGGGCGGGCGCGCAGACGTTGTTCGACACCTGGATGGTCGGGTGGCCACCGGTCACCGGCGTGACCGCTGGCTTCGCGATCCCGTTCGTCACGCTTGGCAACGATCCGACCCTGTTCCAGCTGGCGCCGCTGCAGTTCCGCAATCCCGCGGATCCCATACCTGGCAATCCGCGCACCGCGAGCCTGCTCGTGCCGCCGGCGCTGTCGCTGACCGGGTTCCAGGTGACCTTCCGTTGGGCGGCGATCGATGCGAACGTGACCGAATTGGCCGAGGCGTGGCCGGTGCGGGTGTTCCTGTGATTGCCGACTGGCCGGTGCTGCAGCAACAGATCGTCGCCGCGCGCGACGGCGATGCCGCGGCGCAGGCGCAGTTGGTCGCTTCGTGTTATCCGGACGTGAAGCGGCTGGTGCATCGCGACCTCGAACTCGACTTCCGCCAGCGGCACCGCTGGATCCTGCCGTTGTTCAGCACGCACGATGTCGTGCACGAAGTGCTGATGGCGGTGGTGCGCGATCTCGCCGACACGCAGTTCGAAGGGCCCGGCCCGTTCTTCGCGTACCTCGGCACGCTGGTGCGCCACCGCCTGCTCGACGCGGTGCGTTGCCACGAAGCGGCGCGGCGCGACGGTCGCAAGCAGGTGGGCGAACCGGAAGTCGGGCTCGCCGCCGTCGCCACCGACGCGCGCGAAGCGACGCCGACCCTGGCCGCTTCGCTCGGCGAACGCGCCGGGCTCGTGCGCGATGCGCTGGCGGAACTGCCCGAGCGGCAGCGGCGCCTGCTCGAACTGCGGTTGCTCGAAGACGCGACGTTTCCGGCGATCAAGGAAGCGCTCGGTTATGCGTCCGACGAGACCGCGCGCCAGGCGTTCCACGATGCGCAGGCTCGCCTGCTCGTGAAGCTGCGCGTGCGCGGTTTCGGCAAGACGCTGCAGGGCGGCTGATCGGCATCGCCCGGGGCCGTATGGTCCGGGCATGGCAAGAGCACCGATCCTGTTCGCAGTCCTGTGCGTGGTGGCGCCATTGGCGGCGCAGCGGGCGCTGTCGGGTTCGCGGCCGAACATCCTGTTCGTGTTCAGCGACGACCACGCCTGCCAGGCGATCGGGGCCTACGGCAGTGCGTTCGGCGCGACGCCCCACATCGACCGCATGGCGGCGGACGGCGTGCTGTTTGCCGGCAACTACTGCGGCAACGCGCTGTGCGGTCCGTCGCGCGCGTCGATCCTGACCGGGCTGCACAGCCACGCCAATGGCTTCTGTCGCAACGGCAACGTCTTCGACGGCAACCAGACGACGTTCCCCAAGCTGCTGCAACAGGCGGGCTACCAGACCGCGATCGTCGGCAAGTGGCACCTCGAGACCGATCCGACCGGCTTCGACCACTGGCTCGTGTTGCCCGACCAGGGCCAGTACTACAACCCCGACTTCCTGACCAAGGATGGCTTGGTGCGCCACGAAGGCCACGCCACCAACGTCACCACGCGGCTCGCGATCGAATGGCTCGAACGCCGCGATCCGCAGAAGCCGTTCGTGCTGATGTGCCAGCACAAGGCGCCGCATCGCAACTGGCTGCCGGCGCCCGAGGAACTGGGTTTGTTCCGCGATCGCGACCTGCCGGAGCCAGCGACCTTGTTCGACGACCATGCCGGCCGCATGCCGGCGCGCGGGGCGACCGAGATGGAAATCGCCCGGCACATGACGTTGCACTACGACCTGATGGTGCCGCCGACCGAGGCCGAGCGACCGACATTGTCGAGCCTCGACCGCGCGTGGATGAGCCAGCGCGCGCGCATGACCGAAGCCCAACGGGCGGCGTGGGACGCGGCCTTCGCCGCCGAGGACGAAGCGTTCCGGCGCGAGAATCCGCAGGGCAAGCAACTCGTGCGCTGGATGTACCAGCGCTACCTCAAGAACTACCTGCGCTGCGTGGCCGGCGTCGATCGCAGCGTCGGCGAATTGCGCGCCTGGCTCGATCGCCATCCCGACGTGAAGGCGAACACGATCGTCATCTACGCCAGCGACCAGGGCTTCTTCCTTGGCGAGCACGGCTACTACGACAAGCGGTGGATGGACGAGGAGTGCTTCCGCATGCCCCTGGTGATGCAGTGGCCGGGCGTGCTCGACCAGGGGCGGGCCGTGCCGCAGCTGACGCAGAACATCGACTTCGCGCCGACCTTCCTCGATCTCGCCGGTGCCCCGGTGCCGAAGGGCCTGCATGGCACGAGCCTCGTGCCGCTGCTCGAGCGGCGCGACGTCGCCTGGCGCGACGCGGTCTACTACCACTACTACGAGTCGCAGGCGACGCACCGCGTGCCGGCGATGTTCGGGCTGCGCACGGCGACGCACAAACTGGTGCGTTACTACGAGCCCGAGTGGAACTGCTGGGAGCTGTTCGATCTGCGCGCCGATCCCGACGAGCGGCAAAACCTCGCCGCCGATCCGGCGCAGCGCGAACTGCTGGCGTCGCTGCAGCAGCGACTGGTGGCGTTGCGCACGCAGTACGGCGACGACACCGGCGAAATCGCCGCCGGCGGGTTCCAGCATACGGCCGGAATCGCGCGGGCCGTGCGCGATGGCGACGGCGTGCGCGTGTGGGCCAACGCGCAGTCGGGGTTCCTGCTGCGCACGATCGAGCCGGTCGCGAAGGCGGCCTGGACGACGACGATGCGGTCGCTGGCGGCGCGTCCGTTGCGCAACGGCTTTCTGGTCGTGCGCGGCGACCAGGGCAAGGAAGCGGTGCGCGGCGGCATCGAGTTCGGTGCGCGCAAACTCGTGTTGCTGATGCCCGGTGGCACGCCGGCGCGGCTCGAAGCGCCGATCGAGTGGGATGGCGCCAGCGCCGTTGAACTGCAGCTGGCGGTCGATCTGGCGGCGGGAACGGTTGCGGTCGCTGCCGCTGGACAACGGCTCGAAGCGAAGCTGGTCCCACGATGGAAGGCGATCGCCGCGGTCGGGATGGGTGCCAGCAACACCGAAACCTGGTTCGCCGACATCGTCGCCCGCTGACCAGGCGCGGACGTGACGGCCGCCGGCCGCGATCAGGGAGTCTCGCCATCCCGGCCACCCATGCGCGGCCCGGTCCGTAGGATGCGCGCATGGAGTCAGGTCCTGCCCCAACGTCGTCGCCAACGCCTGCCCCCGTTGTGACCCCCGCGCCTGTCGTGTGGGGCCGACTGCAGCACGGCGTGTTCGCGTTCCTGGCGTGCTCCTGGTTGCTCTACGCGTTTCCGCGACCAGCCACCGTGTTGCTGGGTACCTTCCTGCAGGCCTGGATGACGGTCTGCGGTTGGTGCGGCTTCGACCTGGCGGAGCGGCCATGGCGATGGCCCGGCAAGTGGATGGGCGAAATCGCCAAGATCGACACCGGCTGGCAAGAAGTGACGACGTGGACCGCAGACAACCTGTGGGTGCCGTTCTCCGTGGTCCACCAGCTCACCGGCAGCGGCGACACCGGCCACGACTTCGCGCGGTTCGTGATCATCGTCGCCGTGTCGACGTTCGTCGCGGTCGTTTGGGCAGTGCTCGGCACCCGCACGGTGACGCCGCGGTTCTGGCGCATCCTGCACCTCCTGGTGCGCTGGGATCTCGCCTTCCACATGCTCGGCTACGGTTTGATCAAGCTGTACGGGACGCAGTTCGGCGAAATGGGGCCGATGCGGCTCACCACGGAAGTCGGCGACCTGATGCCGATGACGCTGGTGGGGACGTTCATGCAGGCAAACCCTGGCTACGAGGTGTTCGGCGGCATCGGCGAGACGCTCGGCGGGCTCCTGCTGTTCCATCCGCGCACGGCATTGCTCGGCGCCGTGGTGTCGTTCGGAGTCATGACGAACGTGTGTGCGCTGAACTGGATGTGCGGCGTGCCGGTGAAGTTGTTCTCGCTGCATCTGCTGTTGTTCGCACTGTTCTTGATGGCGCCCTACCGGCAGCGGGCGTGGGCGGTGTTCTTCGGCAACACGCCGTCGCAGCCGGTGCGTCTCGCGATCAGCGACAGCCGTCGTGGGGCACTGGCGATGACGCTGGTCGGCGTCGTGTTCGTCGGCTCGCACCTGTACGCGGCGCATGTCGGCATGACGGCGCCGAAGCCGTGGATGCAGGGGCGCGAGAAGTCGGCGCTGTTCGGAGTCTGGCAAGTGGAGTCGATGCAGGTCGACGGCAAGGCGCTGGAGGCAACCGATGCGGCGCGCTGGCGATTCCTCGCCATCGATGTCGGCACCTTCGCCTTCGTGCGGGCGACCACGGGCCAACGCACGTTCCTGGAATTCACGCTGGCTGCGGACGGCAAGTCGGCTGCAGTGAAATCGCGGTCGGCGGCGGCAGCGGAGGCATCGACGTGGGAACTGGTCGAAGGCAAGAAGACGGTGCCGGTGCGCAACCCCACGCCGCTGACGCCGGCGGACTACCAGAAGCCGGTCGAGGCCGAGCGCCGAACGCTGCAGGTGCGCGGCACCTGGAACGGCAAGCCCCTGGTGCTCGAGCTGGTCGAGAAGGTGCACCTGCTGCAGACGCCGTTCCGGTTGCGGCAGGAACTGCCGGACGGTTGGTGAGCCAGGCCATGCCGATCGCCATCGACGCGGTGCTCGACGCCGTGCTGCAGGACGCTGCGGGGGCGCCGACGACGTTGCGCGCGCAGCTCGGACCGGCCGCCACCGTGGTCGTGTTCCTGCGCCACTACGGTTGACTGTTCTGTCGCGAACGCGCGGCGCAGTTGCGCACGCGGGAGGGGGAACTCGCTGCCGTCGGTGCACGCCTCGTGTTCGTCGGCACCGGCTCGCCGGCCATGGCCGCCGACTTCGCGCGCACGCACGCGGGGCCGCACCCGGTCGTGGGCGATCCGACCCGGAGCGCGTTCGCGGCGGCAGGCATGAAGCGAGGCGTGTTCCGGGTCGTGCACTGGCGCCTGCTCGCCAACCTCTGGCGCGCGCTGCGAGGCGGCTTCCGGCAGGGCAAGGTGCAAGGTGATCCCTGGCAGCAAGGCGGCGTGCTGGTGTTCGGCCCCACGCGCGATCTCGTGTTCGAGCAGCGGGATTCTGCCGCCGGCGATGCTCTCGCCCTCGATGCGATCGTGCGTGCCGCGCGCCAGGGTGCCTGAGGCGGGAGTAGGTCGCTGCGGGAGCGCGGCGGTATCCTGCCGGGGCGATGGAAGACACCACGCGTTCGAGTGGGCCGATACGGGACCCCGACCCGTTTGCACCGGAGCGGGTCGGCCCCTTCCGGATCCTGGAACGGCTCGGTGAAGGTGGCATGGGTGTCGTCTGGTTGGCGGAGCGCAAGGAACCGATCCAGCAGCGGGTGGCGCTGAAGGTGATTCGCACCGATCGCCTCGATCGGCGCTATCGGGCGCGCTTCGCGATGGAGCAGGATGCCCTGGCGCGGATGGACCATCCGAACATCGCGCGGCTGCTCGACGCGGGCGACGACCGCGGCCAGTCGTGGTTCGCCATGGAGTACGTGCCCGGCCAGCCGCTCGGTGAGTACTGCCGCGAACACCGGCTCACGGTGGCGTCGCGTCTGCAGGTCTTCCAGCAGATCTGCGACGGCGTGCAGCACGCGCACCAGAAGGGCATCCTGCATCGCGACATCAAGCCCGGGAACATCCTGGTGCGCGAGGTCGACGGTCGGCCGGTGGCGAAGATCATCGACTTCGGCCTCGCCCAGCCGGTCGATCCCCTGCAGATCCGCGCGACGTTGCACGAGTCGATGCGCCAGATCGTCGGCACCTTCGCCTACATGAGTCCGGAACAGGCGAGCCGCACCGAGGGCGATCTCGACACGCGAACCGACGTCTATTCGCTCGGCGTCGTGCTCTACGAGTTGTTGACCGGGGAACTGCCGCTCGATCTCGAAGCGATGCAGCGGCGCGGGATCGATGCGTTCGGTGACTTCCTGCGCGAGCAGGAACCGCAGAAGCCGAGCACGCGGGTCTCTTCGCTCGGCGAGCGGTTGCAGTCGACGGCCGCCGAGCGCGGCGTGTCGCCGTACCGGCTGCGCAGCTGCCTGCGCGGCGACCTCGACTGGGTGACGATGCGGGCGTTGGCGCGCGATCGGCAGCATCGGTATGCGACGGCGCACGAGTTGGGTCGCGAAGTGGAGCGGTTCCTGCGCCATCAACCGGTGGAAGCGGGGCCGCCGAGCCTGTGGCACTCGGGGCGCAAGTGGTGTCGACGGCATCTGCGCTTGCTCGCGGCCGCGGCGACGGTGTTGGTCGTCGGCGCCGGATTCGCCGTGCAGAACGTCGCGCACGCCGCCGAGCGCCTGGAGTTCGAGCGCGACGCGGCGCTGGCCGCAGAGCCGTTGGTGGCGCTCGGTCTGCTCGAAGACCAGAAGCGCTTTGGCCTGGACGAGGCGAGCGAGGCGCCCCTGCGCGCGTGGTTGGCGACGGCGCGCGGGTTGGTCGCGAAGGAGGAACTGCACCGGCAGCGCCTGGCGCGCCATCCGGATGCGCAGACCGAGCGCTATCTGCGCCACACGTTGCCGGCCGTGGTCGCGATGGTGGACGAGAACGAGTACCTGGTGCAAGGCATCGAGTGGGTGCGACGCGAGATGGCAGACCACGCCGCGGCGTGGGAGCGGTCCATCGCCGAGATCGTCGCGGATCCTCGCTACGGCATCGCCGCGATGCCGCCGCAGTTCGGCCTGGTCCCGCTCGGCCGGGATCCACGCGCTGGATTGCACGAGTTCGGATTGCTCGATCCGGTGTTGCTGGAGGATGCGTCGCGCCAGGTGCAACGAGCCGCCGACGGTGCATTGCAGTTGGGGCCCTATTCGCTTGCCGTGTTGGTGCTCGTGCCGGGCGGGCAGTTCGTGCAGGGAACCAGCGACGTGGCCGAGCCTGGCATCGATCCGGCAGTCGCCACGAGCGAACAGCCTGCACGCAAAGTCGACGTCCCACCGTTCTTCCTGGGCAAGCACGAAGTCACGCAGGCGCAGTTCGCCCACGTCACTGGCGCGAACCCGAGTTACTGGACCGACGTGCGGGTCGCGAAGAGGCAGGAGGTCCTGAGGACTGCGGGCGTGGCAACGGATCACGTTCGCACCCGGCTTCTGCGGTCGCGGGGTGTCCCGGTGAGCGACCTCACCTGGGTCGATGCGGAGCAGTGTGCGACCAGGGCAGGAGTGCGGCTGCCGACGGAATCGGAATGGGAGTACGGGGCACGCGGCGGGACCACGGGGCCATGGTCGTGTGCTGCCAGTGAGTCGGAGTTGCGTCGGCATGCGAACCTCGTCGACTGCATCGAAGACGTCGCCCGAGTGCGGGCGTGGCCCGGTGACGGGTGGTTCACCGGCAACGATGGCTTCGCGCCGCCGGCGCCGGTCGGCACCGCCGCGGCCAATCCGTTCGGCTTGCACGACGTGCACGGCAACGTCTGCGAGTGGTGTGCCGACCGGATGCGCGACTATGACGATGCGGCGCTGGCCGAGTCGGTTGGCAGCGAACGGAAGCGCGTGGTGCGCGGCGGCAGCTTCCAATCGCCGATCCAGGACAGTCGTTCGGCGGCGCGCCGGGAAGTCTCGATGAACGCAGGGGCGAGGGACTTCGGCTTCCGCTTCGCGCGCAGCCTGGTTGGCGCGACGCCGCGCTAGGTCAGCGGGTCACTTCGTAGGGGGCAGCAGCTTTTCGATCTCCGACGTCCGCGTGGTCCAGAGTCGCCGCTTCTTCCGCGTCGGCTCCTCGTCGATTGCGTGCGTTTCGACCACCAGCAGGGTGTCCTGGTTGAGTGTGAACACCTCCTCTTCGAGAAAGGCCGTCGCTTCGTGCTGCTTGCCCTCGTCGTCGAGCGGCATCGTACCTTGACGCTCCGGTTCATCGACGGGAGCTACTGCGATCGAGCCTGCCTGAAACCAGAAGCGGTAGATGCTGGTCGTCGCTTTCGCGGGCTTGGCGTCGGCTTCCACCTGGATCGCCACGCTGCCCGACGTTTGCAGCGCCGTTCTGGCTCCCTTCACTTCGCCCGAGAATTGCAGCGCGAGCTTGCCCTGCTTGTCGGTGACGATGTTGCCGGGGGTGATGGCAACGACCTCCGAGTCCATGTGCTTGAGGATCTTCGGATCCGCGGTGCGCGGGCGGAAGATGAAGAAGAGGAGGACTGCCACCAGAGCAGCAGACAACGAGAACCAGGCAAGGGAGCGCGTGCTCATGGGAGCTTGGTCTCCAATTGGGCCGCGTCGAACCTGTACAGGCGCTTTCTCGGCGTCGGGTCCGTGGGTGTCGTGGCGACCACCGCGACGACGATGGGCCCCGCGACGATGCCCCGGTTGGGTCGCAAATCGAACGCGATGTCCTCGACGTCCGTCGGCGTGTGCCGCGTGCCCGCGTCTTCGATGGTCGCCAGCGCCGGCCATTGCGGGGCCGGGCCGATCCGGCAATACCGCAGTTGGCGGCCGCTGATGTAGAAGTCGTAGCGGGGGCGAGTCGACACTGCCGGATCCATGGACACGCCTTCGTGAACGGACGAGCCATCGGTGATGAGATCGACTTGCCGGTCGCCGACGCTGGCCGTGAAGCTGAGGGTCGGTGGCGTCGAGGTGCGCACGGTGAGGTTCGTCGGATTGACGATCTCGGTCCCCATGTGCTTCAGGATGTTGCCGGACGTGAAGGCGTGCTGCAGTCCCCTGCCGTCGGGGCAGCAACAGCATCCAGCCGCCACGAGCAACGGCACCAATGTGAGCGAGCGAACGTTCATGCGGAGGCCACCTGGTTGGAGGAAGGTCGCGCGGCGCGCAACTGCGCCACCGCTTGCGGCAAAGCGTACTGTTCGCCGGACCAGCCCGCCACGAAGCGGCCCCCACGCACCTCGCCTCGCAACTCCAGCGCACGCAAAGCCCGCAGCAGCAAGCGCCAAGGTACCGGGAACTTGTCGGCGAGCAGGCGCGGATGGCTCACCACGCCGAGCCGTGCCAGCAGTGCCAGCGCGCACATCTCGACCGTGCTTTCCGACGCGCGCGTCGCCGGACCCGGCATCGGAATCGGACTCCAGCGGCCGACCGCGAACAGCGGGAACGCGCGCCGGCTGGGTGGGATCGCCAGTTGGCGCATGGCCGCGAACGAATCGCAGGTGACGAGCCCGAGCCCGATCAGTTCGGCGAGGCCTTCCTCGAGCTGGCTTGGCAACAAGCGGCTCATCGATTGCAGATCGGTCGGGAACAGGGCGCCGCGCTGCTGCAGCAGGTCGAACAGCGTGCGCGCAGCACCGGTCAGGTCGCCGGGCAGCGTGCGGTCCAGCGGCAACTCCAGCCACGCCGACAGCTGCGCGCGCGGCACGATGCTGATGCCGCAGCGGCCGAGCGGCCCGCGCCACGGACCCCACAGCCGCAGCCAGGTGAACTCGCCGCCGAGCGTGCACTGGTCGAGCCACTCGCGGTGGTAGCGGTCGAGCCGCGCCGGCAGCACGTCGCTCTCCCACTCGTCGCACGGGAACGAGGCGCCGGCGAACTGCTGCAGCAGGTCGGCGAGGCCGCGTGGGCCGCTGCGCTTGCTGGCCTCCGTCGTGTGTTGCCAGGTCGCGAGGAACGTGTCGTAGTCGGCCTGGCTGACCGGCTGCACGCTGGCGCGCAGGCGGTCGAGCATCGCCGTCCGCACGCGCGACAGCAGGCGTCGGTGCGCCCACAGCCAGCGGCCACCGCAGCGCGCCCGCATCGCCAGCCCTTCCGCTTCCAGCGTGCGCAAGGCGTCCTGGTCGTCGTCGGACAGGGTGTCGAACCACACCGGGATCACGCCTTCGATGCGACCGCGCCAGGCTTGCAGCCGATCGCGGCTGCTTTCGGCGGCGTACCAGCGATCCCCGTCACGTTGCGCCCGGCCATCGGTCGCGAGTTCGTGCAGCCACACGCGCCAGCCGACGTCGATCTCGGCGTCCAGCATCCAGCCGATCCAACCGAGCGCCTCGTGCAACTCGGCGGCCGAACGTGGCTCGGGCCAGCACTGCTCCTGGACCATGCGCAGGGCGTCGGCGTCGAGTTCGCTGTCGCCGGGCACGCGGTCGTTGCGGCGGGCGCCGCGTTGGGCCGAAGTCACCGCCTGCGTGCGCCGCTCTTCGAGGGGAGCGTCGTCGAGGAATGCATACGGCATTGCATGCAGGATGCTGTCGGCGAATGGCGACGGCGCACTGGCATCGACTTCCTTCAGCGCGATGCCGCCGTTGCGCACTCGCGTCAGCAGCGCCAGCAGGCCGTCGATGTCCATCGCTTCGTGCAGCGCGTCGTCGACGGTCTGGCCGACGATCGGATGCTCGACCGGCACCGGGATCGGGCCCGGCGGCAGCGTTTCGGGGCACGCCTGCGCCTGCGGGAACGCGGCGGCCAGCGCATCGTCGGCGCGGAACCGCAGCAGCGGCGCCGGCACCCGGTGGCCGCCGCGGAACCGTTCGACCAGCAGCGAGCGCGCCACGTTCCAGCGCCAGCGCGCCTGGAACATCGGCGCTGGCAGCATCGCCTGGATCAGCACGTCGCGAGCCGTCGCCGGGTTCAGGAAGTTCCACACGTCGGACAGCTCGAAGCTGTGCATCGGACCGAGCGAGATCAGCAGCGCTTCCTCGTTCGCCGCCGCCTGCAATTCGTAGCCGAACCCGACGCAGAAGCGTTTGCGCAGCGCGAGGCCGAAGGCGCGGTTGACGCGGCTGCCGAACGGACTGTGCAGCACCAGCTGCTGGCCACCGGTCTCGTCGAAGAACCGTTCGAGCACCAGCTGGTCGACGCTCGGCATCGCCCCGAGCGCGAGCATGCCATCGCGCAGGTAGGTCGCGATCTGCTCGGCCGCAGCCGCTTGCAGGCCGCATTCGCGCACCAGCCACTCGGCATCGACCCCGTGCACGCGCACGGTTGACACCGCGCGACTCAGTTCGTCGGAGCGCGACGGACCTTCGGCGACCCAGAACGGCAGGCTCGGCGGCACGCCGGCGGCGTCGGCGACACGCAGTTGCCCCGAGCCGATGCGCCGGATCTGCCAGCTGGTGTTGCCCAGCTGGAACACGTCGCCGACCGAGCTCTCGATCGCGAAGTCTTCGTGCACGGTGCCGATCGGCGTGTCGTCGTGGTCGATCACGACCTTCCAGTCGGCGACGTCGGGAATGGCGCCGCCGCAGGTGACTGCGGTGATGCGGGCGCGGCGGGTTGCGCGCACGGTGCGATGCACGGAGTCGCGGTGCAGCAAGGCCACGCGGCCCGTCGCGTGCAACGCCAGCACCGCGTCGAAGCGTTCGCGCGGCAGCTCGCGGTAGGGCCACGCCGAGCGCACGAGGTCGAACAGTTCGTCCTCCGGCATCACGAGGTCGCAGCAGGTGGCGACGATCTGCTGCGCCAGGATGTCGAGCGCATTGGTCGGCTGCACGGTGACGTCGAGGTCGCCGTGGCGGACGGCGTGCATCATCGCCGCGGCGGTGACCAGTTCGTCGCGCGTCAGCGGGAACAGCCGACCCTTGGGCGTGCGGGCCAGCGCGTGGCCGGCGCGGCCGATGCGCTGCAGGAACGCGGCGATCGACGGCGTCGGGCCGATCTGCACGACGAGGTCGACGTCGCCGATGTCGATGCCGCGTTCGAGCGAACTGGTCGCCACCAGCGCCTTCAGTTCGCCGCGCTTCAGTCGCTGCTCGGCGTCGAGGCGTCGGGCCTTCGACAGCGAGCCATGGTGGCTGGTCACCAGTTCCTTGCCGAGGCCTTCGCCCAGGCGCGCGGCGACCCGCTCCGCCATCTTGCGCGTGTTGGTGAACACCAGCGTCGTGCGGTGTTCGGCGATCAGCTGCTGCATGCGCGCGAACACTTCGGTCCAGGTGTCGCCGGAGCAGATCGTCTCCAGCGGCGCGCCGGGCACTTCGACCGCGAGGTCGAGTTCGCGGCGGTGGCCGATGTCGACGATCGTGCAGGCGCGGTTGTTGCCCACGAGCAGTCCGGCGGTGGCTTCGATCGGGCGCTGCGTCGCCGACAGGCCGATGCGCTGCAGCCTGCCGCCGTGGGCAGTGACCAGATGGTCGAGGCGTTCGCAGGTGAGCGCGAAGTGGGTACCACGCTTGCTCGCCGCCAACGCGTGGATCTCGTCGACGATCAGCGTGTTGGCGCTGGCCAACATGGCGCGGCCGCGCGTCGTCGTCAGCAGGATGTAGAGCGATTCCGGCGTGGTCACCAGGATGTGCGGTGCGGTCCGCGTCATCGCCGCCCGTTCGCTCGCCGGCGTGTCGCCGCTGCGCACCTGCACGCGCACGTCGGGCAACGAGGGATCGCGGGCGCGCAGTTCGGCAAGCGGCTGCTGCAGGTTCTTCTGCACGTCGTTGGCCAGCGCGCGCAGTGGCGACACGTAGACGATCTGCAGCAGGTCAGGCAGCGACGGCACGCGCAGCAGGCGATCGATCGCGTGCAGGAAGGCGGCGAGCGTCTTGCCGCTGCCGGTGGGCGCGGCGATCAGCACGTGTTCGCCGGCCGCGATCTTCGGCCAGCCCGCGCGTTGCGGCGGCGACGGTTCGCCGAGCCGTTCGGCGAACCAGTGGGCGACGGTGGGATGGAAGGCGCCGAGCACGCGGTGAGGATAGCGGGGCGCGGGCGTCGGCGATGGCCAGCCGCCGAGTCACCCGGTTTTGCCGTCGCCGCTACCGATTCGGGACCGAACGCAACTTCCTTTCCTGGTGGGGGCCCCGTATTCCAGCACCTCGACCCGAACCAAGGTTTCGAATGTCCCTGCGCTCCGTCTCCGTCTCGTTGTTCCTGGCGTCCTGGCTCGCTGCCCAAGCCGCCACCCCTGTTGCCGCCACCCAGCCGATCAGCGACGAACTTGCCGCGGCGATCGTGAAGGAAGGCATCGACAACAGCCAGGTGATGCGCCTCCTGCGCGACCTGACCGGCAAGGTCGGCCACCGGCTCACCGGTTCCGACAACTTCACCAAAGGCTGCAATTGGGCGAAGAGCGAGTTCCAGATGATGGGCCTCGAGGTCGAGCTCGAGAAGTGGGGCGAATGGAAGCTCGTGTGGAACCGCGGCACGTGGTTCGGCCGCATCAAGGCGCCCGTGCAGCTGGATCTGTACGTCGCCACCGACGCGTGGACCGCGGGCACCAAGGGCCTGCAGGAAGGCGAACTCGTCGAGATGCCGAAGACCGACGACGAGGCCGCGAACAAGGCGGTGGCCGGCAAGTGGGTGGTCAGCAAGCGCAAGCCCAACACGACGATGCGCGCGGCGGCGCAGCAGGCGGGTGCGCTCGGCGTGGTCTACCGTGCCGGCGATCCTGACAAGAACTTCCCGACCCGGGTGCGCGTGTTCGGCAGCCAGCAGACGGCGATGAAGACGATGGCCGATGTGCCGACGTTCCCCGAGATCGCGGTGCAGGCCGACCACTTCGACCAACTGTGGGAACTGGTCGAGCAGGACAAGAAGCCGATCGGCGAGTTCAACATCGAGAACACGTTCCGCGAGGGGCCGATCGAACTGCACAACGTGATCGCCACCATGCGCGGCACCAGCAAGCCCGACGAGGTCGTGATCGTGTCGTCGCACCTCGACAGCTGGCACCAGGTGCAGGGCACGACCGACAACGGCACCGGCACGACGACGACGATGGAGTCGGCCCGCATCCTGTCGAAGCTCAAGGTCAAGCCCGAGCGCACGATCAAGTTCTGCCTGTGGGGCGGCGAAGAGCAGGGGCTGCTCGGCAGTGGCGGCTACGTGAAGCGCCATCGCACCGACATGGGCAAGGTGTCGGCGGTGTTCAACCACGACACCGGCACCAACTGGGCGCAGTCGCTGGCGGTGACGCAGGCGATGAAGGACCAGCTCGATCCGGTGTTCGCCCACGTCAACCGGCTGATGAAGGCGCCCGACGCGGAATGGCTCGGCGACGTGTTCACCTTGACGGTGGTGCCGCGCGTGAGCGGTGGCGGCGGCAGCGACCACGCGTCGTTCATCGCGGCGGGCGTGCCCGGCCTCAACTGGAGCCTGAAGGGCCGCAGCAACTATTTCCAGCACACCTGGCACACGCAGTGGGACACGATCGACGTCGCGATCGAAGAGTACCAGCGGCACACCGCGACGATCATCGCGTTGGCGGCGCTCGGTACCGCCAACCTGCCGGCCATGCTGGACCGCACCGGCGTCGCGGCCGGCGGCAGCAACCAATCGCAGGCATTCGCCGAGTCGTTCTTCGAAGCCGAGCTCGATGAGATGACCTTCAAGAGCGTCAAGGAAGGCGGCCGCGCCGCGAAGATGGGCGTGTTGAAGGGCGACGTGCTGAAGAAGGTCGCTGGCAACGAGGTCGAGCGTACCCGCCAGATCTTCCAGTTCGCGCGCGAGAGCGCCGGCGACGCGGTGACGTTCACCTTCCAGCGTGGCGACAAGACCTTCGAAGCTTCGGCCAAGAAGACCGACCTGCCGGCGGCGCCGCAGCGTCCGGGCCGCGGCAATCCCGGCCCGCAGGACACGGTGCCGGCACCGGGCGCCGGTGCGGGTGGTGCGCCGGGCGGTGGCGCCCCGAAGGCGAATGGTGGCGGCGAGGAGCGCGGTCCGCGCTGAACGCGGACCGTCAAATCGAGTCGGCCAGCGCTCGCCCCGTCACGTAGTCGCGGAAGTCGAGCTTGCTGTCGTCGCCGACCGGGCGACCGAGCAGTTGGAAACAGCGCGCCCGCGCTTTGGTGAAGATGCGCAGCGACTCCATGTCGACTGCCTTGCGGTCGCGGCGGCCGACGTCGCGCGCGAACATCACGTCGCCGAGGCCCTCGCCGAACTTGCCGGCATTGTGCCGGTGGTAGTCGCCGCGGGCGGTGACCACGCGCTCGGTTTCGGCGAACAGTCCCGCCATGCGTTCGAGGGCGCGCACCACGAACGGTTGCTGCCGCAGTTCGTGCCGCACGTGGTCGAGGTCGAGGTGGGCGTCCTGCATGTAGGACTCGACCCACACGTTGTAGTAGCTGGCGACGTCGAAGTTCCACTTGAGCGACAGCAGCTCGTAACTGCCGAACAGCTCGTACTGGTCGCGATACAGCGGGATGTTCGCGGCGTAGCGGAACTGCATGTAGCCGTCGTAGAGCTGGCGGCGCTCGGTGACGTCCTCGCCGTCGTGTTGCCGCGCGATGAGGTCGGCGGTGAAGTCGTTCGCCAGCGTGATGAAGTCGCTGCCCGGGCTGTAGAACGGGTCGGTGAAGGCACCCGCTTCGCCGACCAGCGACCAACGGTCGCCAAACCACTGCGTCGTGCGGTAGGCGAGCTGGCCGTAGCCGCCGAAGTCGAGCCACGCAGCGCCGGCGAGCAGGTCGCGGCAGGCACGATGCCCTTCGAGGAATGTGCGCAATCCGGTCGGAGTCAGCACGTCGCGCGGCAACCGCCGCACATCGCCGACGATGCCGACGCTGGTCAAGCCGCCCTTCAGCGGGATGAACCAGATCCAGTAGCCCCGATGCACGAAGTGCACGGTCGACAGCCGGCGCGCCGTGTGCCGCACGCGGGCGTGGAACGACGGCTCGAAGGTGGGGCCGTCGATGTCGACCATGCCCGTCACGCGCGCCCAGGCAGCCAGGCACCGGTGTTCGGGGGTCGGGCGCCGTAGCTCGAGCTTCTTCGCCACGATCCCGGCGCGCCCGCTCGCATCGACGATCTGCCGCGTCGTGACCGTGCGTTCGGCGGTTCCTTCGGCGAACGTCACGCGATGGAACGGGTCGCCGAACTCGATCCCGAGCACCTTGGTGCCTTCGCGCACGTCGGCGCCGAGTTGTCGGCTGCTGTCGCGCAGGTGGCGTTCGAGCGCCGCCCGGTCGAGTTGGAAACTCGGGTGGTAGGGCAGCGAGTAGCTGCCGATCTCGCTCATCGCCGGCAGCGGCGAGTCCTTGGTCGGGTTGTCGAAGAAGAAGCGCAGGCCGTTCTTCGGCAGCTGGTGTTCGTACAGGTAGGTCGACAAGCCGACCTTGCGCAGCATGTAGTTGGTGAACAGTTCGACGGTCGCTTCGCCGACCTTCCAGTCGGTCGTCGTCGCGCGTTCGCAGCACAACACGCGCAGGTCGGGGCGCTGCAGGCGCAGTTGGCGCGCGAGCAGGCCACCGGCGAGGCCGCCACCGAGGATCACGACGTCATGGTCGGGTCGTTGCATGGCGTTCAAGGTTGGTCGAGCACGGTCCACGCAGCGACGCCGCCGGCGGCCAGTCCGGTCAGCAATACCCGCCCGGCGCGGTGGGTGCCGCCACCGAGCGTGATGCCGAGGGCGGGATCGGGTTGCGTGCACGCAACCGGAACGGCGAAGTCGGCGCCGCGCAGCGCGAGGATCGCCGTGGCCAACGTGCCGCCGCCGAACTCGCCGGTGATTGCCTTGGGCGCCATGACGAACGCGCGGTCCGACCCGGTCGCGCGCAGCACGGCGGCTTCGAGCCGATCGAGGGTCCGCACTCCCGACGCGCCGCTGACGACGGTGTCCACTTCGGCGAGCGTTCCGCGCAGGCCGGAGCCCAGTGCCTCGGCAAGGCCCGCGGCATCGCGGCCAAATCCGGCGCGACCCGCGGTCGGATCGAACGCGCGCACGCTGGGCCCGACCCGCGCCAGGATGGTGGCGCCGCGCGCGCGCGCCGCCGTTTCCGCTTCGAGCACCAGCACGGTGGCGCCTTCGCCGGCGAGCGCACCCGCGGCACGGCGATCGAACGGCCGCGCCGCTTCGCCGTGCGGGGTCGGCCGCGCCAGCGCGCGGAAGCGATCGAGCAGCGCGTGCACCAGCGGCTTCATCTCGTCGACCGCGCCGGCGAGGCAGATGTCGGCCCGCCCGCGCCCAACCTCCTCGGCGCCTTGCGCCAAGGCGAGCAGCGGCCCGGCTTCGCGCTGGCACAGCGTGAGGTTGGCGCCGCGCGCGCCGAGATCGATCGCCACCTGACCCGCCGCGGCGTTGGCGACACAGTCGGTGAACAAGAACGGCGACGCCGCCTTGCCGCCCTTCTCGAGGATCTGCCGCGCCAGTTGTTCGGTGAAGCCGCCGGGGCCGAGAGCCGTCGCCAACACGACGGCGGTGCGGTCGGAGCGAACGTCGGCGAGGTCGGCGTCCTGCAGCGCCATGCGCGACGCGGCGACCGCGAACTGCGACAGGTCGCTCATGCGGCGCGCGGCTTGCGGCGACAGCCACGCCGAGAGATCCATGCCCGCGCAGCCGGCGACGAGTTGCGCACTGTGGCGACGGTGGTAGCCGGCACTGCGATCGACTTCGCGCGCGGTCGGTGTCCCGCTCGCCAAGGCGGTGGCGAGGGCCGGCAAGCCCGCGCCGTACGGGCCGAGACAGCCGATGCCGGTGACGACGACGGCGCGAGCGTTCATCGCCAGCTCCGCAACAGCACGACGGCGTTGTTGCCGCCGAACGCGAGGTTCGTCGACAGGCCGAGGTTGTGCTCGGGCAGCGCGCGCGCACTGCCGGTGACGACGTCGAGGCCGAGGGCGGCGTCGATGGGTTCGTCGCCGGCGGTCGGCGGCAGCAACCGGTGCACGATCGACAGTGTCGTCAGCACCGCTTCGATGCCGCCCGCGGCGCCGAGCAGATGGCCGACGAGGCTCTTCGTGGAGGTCAGCGGCAGCTGCGCCGATCGCGCGCCGAAGACCGCCGCCATCGCCTTGCTCTCGGCGTCGTCGTTGTGCGGCGTGCCGGTACCGTGCGCGTTGACGAACGTCACCTGTTCAGCCCAGGCGCCAGCATCACCCAGCGCCTGGCGGATCGCGGCGGCAGCGCCGGAGCCATCGGGTGCCGGCGCCGACACATGGTGCGCGTCGCACGAACGGCCGGCCCCGGCGAGCTCGGCCAATACGCGGGCGCCGCGTGCCTCGGCGTGCGCCAGCGTCTCCAGCAGCAGCACGCCAGCTCCTTCTCCCATCGACAGCCCGGCCCGCGACGCGCGGAATGGCCGCGACGGCTGCGGATCGCACGCGCGCAGGCTGTTGAAGCCGGCGTAGGTGATCTCGCAGAGTTCGTCGGCACCGCCGGCGATCGCCACCTCGACTTCGCCACTGCGCAGGGCGTCGAGGGCAGCACCGAGGGCGACGTTCGCCGAAGTGCACGCCGTCGAGAACGTCACCACGGGGCCGCGCACGCCGAGCGCGCGGGCGATCGACGTGCCTGGACCGTCGTTCTGGATCGCCGCGATCGGCCGCACGCTCGGCTGGCGTCGCGCCAGCAGCTCGGCCAGCAAGCGTTCGCCTTCGAACAGGGCGCCGGTGCTGCTGCCGAAGAAGATGCCGGCCCGGCGCGTGCGCAGGGCGTTGGCCGCGATGCCGGCCGTCGCTTCGCGGGCCGCCACCATGGCGAACCGCTCCGCGCGCGCCCAGCCACGTTCGGCGGGCGTCGGCTCGGCGAGCTCGACCGAGGCGGCGATCGAGGTGCGATGGCTCGCCGTGGGGAACAGCCGCAGCTCCGCGATGCCCCGCCGACCGGCGCACGCGGCGGCCCACGTCGCATCCACCGTGGTGCCGAGGGCGCTCGTGCAACCGACTCCGGTGACGACGACCGGCGCGTGGCTCACGCGCCGGCGTCCTGCGCAGCACCGCCGCGGCGGGCATTGACGAAGTCGCACAGCACGCGGGCCGACGCGAAGGCTTCCTTGCCGACTTCGGCGTCCTGGATCTGCAGGCCGTACTCGCTCTCGATCGCCAGCACGAGTTCGAGTGCGTCGACCGAGTCGAGGCCGATGCCTTGCGGGCCGAACAGGGGCGCGTCGTCGGCGAAGGAGTCGGCGGTGACGGCCTTCAGGTTCAGCTTCTGCACGATCATCGCCTTGAGGTGGGCGACGGTTACCAGCGTGGTCATGTCGAAAGCAGTCTAGCGGTGCGCCCGTTGGGGCGGGAACGCTCTTTGGCCCGGGTGCCGCGAGCACATTGGGCGGCGCCGCACGAGCATTCGTTGGCCCGCGCGCAGCTTCGCCGTAGGCTGGCCGCGCCGCGGCCCCCCGCAATGCAGACCGAGCTCGCCCTTGCCTTCGCCGCCTTGCATCGCCATGAGCCGGCTGCGCTCGTGGCGTGGACCAAGGCCGGGAACGTGACTCGTGCCGAACTCTGGGGACGGGCCGGGGCCATCCGGGAGCAACTGCCGTTGCCACCGTGCGGTCGCATTGCGATCAGCGTGCGCGATGGCGTCACTTTGCTGGCCGCCGTGCTGGCGACTTGGCAGCGTGGCGGTTGTGCGGTGTTGCTCGACGCCGCGGATCCGTTGGCGCCGCGCCTCGACCTCGCCCGCAGCTTCGGAGCGGCGGTCGTGTGCTCCGACGCGGGCATGGTTGCCACCGGCCTGGCAGCGGGCTGCGGCAGCGACCCGTTCGCGGTGATCAAGCTGACCTCCGGCTCGACCGACCAGCCGCGTGGGATCGGCGTCACCGCCGCCGCGCTGTGCGCCGATGCCGACCAGCTCGAAGCGACGATGGGCATCGGCGACGGCGACCGCGTGTTCGGTGCGGTGCCGATGTCCTTCAGCTACGGCGTCGGCAACCTGCTGGTGCCGGCGTTGTGCCGAGGCCGCGCCCTGGTGCTGCCCGACAGCCAGAGTCCGCTCGGGTTCCTGCAGGCGATGCGCAACGGCATGCCGACGGTGTTGCCGGCGGTGCCCGCACTGCTGCGCGCGTTGGTGCAGAACGCGCCGGAGATGCCGCGATCGCTGCGCCTCGTGGTGTCGGCAGGTGCCGTGCTGCTGCCCGAAGTGGCGGCGGCGTTCGCGGCGCGCTTTCAGATGCCGGTGCACTCGTTCTACGGCTCGACGGAGTCGGGGGGCATCTGCTTCGACCGCACGGGAACGGCAGCGGCGGCGGGCACCGTGGGCTCCCCGGTGGACGGCGTGACGGTGACGCTGGATGCCGAAGGGCGCGTCGTGGTCGCTTCTGCGGCCGTCGGTGCTGCCCTCGACGGTTGCGGCAATCCGGCGCAGGGGCGGTTCGTCACCGCCGATCTCGGCCAGTGGCGTGGCGACCAGCTCGTGTTGCTCGGGCGCACATCGGAAGTGTTCGACGTGGGCGGCCACAAGGTGCATCCGCGCGAGATCGAACGCCTCGTCGCCGAACTGCCGGGCATCGACGACGTGGTGGTGGTGCCGTGGCGCGACCGCGATGGCCGCGCCACCTGCGCCGCCCTCGTCGCGGCGTCGACGCTCGACGAAGCCGCCGTGCGGCGCCATTGCGTGCTGCGGCTGCCGCCGGCGAAGGTGCCGCGCTGCATCGTCGTGGTGCCGACGTTGCCACGTTCCGATCGGGGCAAGTTGCCGCGCGCCGAGATCGAACGGCTGCTCGGTGGGGCTGGGGGAGCGATTCCGTGAGCTTTCGGGACTCCGTGCTGCGCGTGTGGTCGCTGCCGCTGCGCTGGCCGCGGCTCGTCGTGTTGGTCGCCGGCGTGCTCACCGTGCTCGCGGCGTTCGGCTGGAGCGCGCTGCGGCTGCAGCCCGACGTGTCGCGGTTGTTGCCTGGCGACCATCCGCACACGGCGATCCACGAGCGCCTGGCCGCGTCCGAACGGCCCTCGCGCGCGCTGTGGATCCTGCTGCGGGGCGACGACCTGCCGCAGCGCATCGAAGCGATCGCCCTGCGACTGCGGGCGTCGCCGCTGGTCGCCGCGGTCGCCGCGACGCGGGATGAACTGTTTGGTGGGGCCGTTGCCGATGCGGCGACCGCGCCGTTGTGGACCTTCGACGATGCGACGCTGCAGCGGCTGGCCGAGGCGCTGTCGCCGGCTGGGTTGTTGCGCGCGGCGACGACGTTGCGCGAAGACCTCGCCGACGACCCGATCGCGGCGCGCGATTTGGCGGTGCAGGACCCGCTCGGCTTGCGTTGGCTGCTGGCACCGCTCGATCCGGCCGTGCGCTTCCGGCTGCGCGCCGACACACCGTTCGTCGTCCTCGCAGCCGCCGACGGTCGCGACGTGGCACTGCTGCGACTCACCGGGCACACCGACGCCTACGACGCCGAGTACTCGACCACCCTGCTCGCCCACGTCGACGCCGTGCTGGGCGACGTCGAGCACGAACGGTTCGGTGGCTACGCGGTGGCGCGCGCCGACCAGGCGCGCTTGCGCGCCGACTTCGAACGGGCCAGCACGTGGTCGGTGCTGGCGATCGCGATCTACCTGGTGTGGTCGATGCGTGGCCTGCGGTTGCCGTTGCTGGTCCAGCTGCCGGCGCTGCTGGCGATCGCGTGGTCGGTGCCGTTGGCCGGCGCCTGGCTCGGGCCGTTGCCCACCGTGGCGGTCGCGGCGGTCGCCGTGTTGGTCGGGCTCGGCGTCGACTTCGCGATCCACTATGCCGCCCGCTACCGGGCAGCGCGGTTGCACGCCGACCATGCCCAGGCGGTGCAGCAGGTGCAGCGCAGCACGGTGCCCGAACTGCTGATCGACATGGCGACGACGGCGGTGACGTTCGTCGCGATCGGGTTTGGCCAGCGCGGCGGCCTCGCGGCCTTCGGGTGGCTGCTCGCGCTCGGTTTGTGCGCCAGCGTCCTGGTGACGACGACGCTGCTGCCGGTGTTGTTGCGGTTTGCCGGCGAACGCCGCAGTGCCGAACGCAGCCTGCTCGCGAGCCTTGCCGACCGCTGGCTGGCTGCGCGCCTGGCCCGGCCGGTGGCCGCGGGAGCGCTCGCAATGGCGGTGGTGGTGGCGGCGGTGGTCGCGTGGCGCGGCGTGCCGCTGAGCGCCGATGGCGACGCGCTGCGGCCCGCGCACGATCCGGTGCTGCTGGCGCGCGCTCGCATCGAAGCGGCGACCCGCCTCGGCACGGTGCCGTGCGCGGTGCTGTGGCCGGTGGCGGTCGACGCCTCGCCGCTGTGGTCCAGGCTGCATCGCCTGCAGCAGGACGGCCGGGTGGCCTTCTGGAGTGGGCTCGATCGGCAGGACACGGCCGCCGGGTCTACGGCCGTGGCGGCGTTCCGGCGGACCACGGCAGGCTTCGCCACGGCCGCCGGGGCGGCGTTGGCGCAGGTGGGGCTCGACGTCGAACTGTTGCGGCCGGCGATCGCGGCGAACGAACGCAGCTTCGCCGCCGATCCGCCGCCGCGCGCGCCGTCGCTGGTCGACCTGCCGCAGGGGACGATGCGCGTCGTCACCGTGTGGCCGACCGGGACCTTGGACCGCGCCGCGTTCGCCGCGCTCGCGCACGACGTGCAAGAGCACGCGGGGGCCGCGGCGGTCGTGCACGGGGCGCCGACGCTCACCGACGCGCTCGAGCAGGTGCTGCGGACCGATCTGCAGCGGGCGATGGGGTTGGCGTTGCTGTTCGCCTTCACGATGGTGGCCCTGTGGTTGCGGTCGCTGCGGCATGGGCTGCTGGCGTTGGTGCCGGCGATGTTCGGACTCGCCAGCGTGCTCGGTGTGCTGCTGGCGACCGGCGTGCCGTTGTCCATGGTGAGCTTCGTCGCGATCCCGTTCGTGCTCGGCATCGGCGTCGACGAAGGCGTGCATCTGGTCGGCCACTTCCGGCATGGGGCGCTGACCACGGGCGCCACCGGCGTGGGTGTCGTGCGCACCAGCGTCGGCACCACGCTCGGCTTCCTGGCCCTGGCCTTTGCCGAGAGCCCGGGACTGCGCGAACTGGGCGCTCTGACCGCACTCGGTTCGCTCGCCAGCATGTTCGGCTGCTTGTTCGTGCTGGCGCCGTTCCTGCGCCGCGTCGGTGCGGCGCCGAAGGCGGTCTCGTAAGGTGCCGCGCATGCGTGGGTGCGCTTCGAGCGTGGTCGTGTTCGCGGCTTGCCTCGCGGGCTGTGCGTCGTTTCACGCTCCACGCCCCGAGACGTTGGCGCGCTTGCGGCCGATGCCGCTCGCCAGCCTGCTGCCGGGGCAATTCGAAGTCGAGATCGAGTCGCCCGGGCTGACCGGCACCTTCGACGCGGTGTGCGCGGTGTCGGGCAGCGGGGTCCGCATGCAGTGGTTTCCCGACGTCGGCGGCAAGGTGCTCGACCTGCACGTCGGCACGTCCGCCGTCGTCGCCGAGATGCCGGGCCATCGCTACGAGGCCGTGGCACCGCTGCAGGATGCCGAACCGCACCTTGGCCTCGTCTTCGCGATGGTGCTCGCCGAGTTGCTGGCACCCGTCGATGCCGCCCGGGTTCAGGGCGAACGGTGGAGCGACGGTGCCACCGAACTGCGCCTGCTGCCCGCTCTCGCCGCGGGCGAAGTCACTGCGCGGCTCGCCGCCGAGGGCACGATCGCGGCCTACCGCCTGCGCCTTGGTTGGATCGACTGCACGTTGACCGCCGAGGGGGTCCTGCGTGGCCGTGGGTGCACGGCGCACTTGCGACGGATCCCTGCCGACGCGCGGTAGTCGCGACCGGCGCCAGCGTGTATAGGAAGGCGACTCCGGGGCCACCACCCGGCAGCGCCGATGCCATCGGCCGTTGCCGCGCCTCCGTTCCCTGCCGGCGTCTCGTTCCGCGTCTGCCGACGACTCCTGCGAAGGGGGCGGTGGCCCGACGTCCGAAAACACATCCCGACCCGACGCCTCGCATGTTTCGCCGCAAGAAATCGAACGACCAGCAGCCCACGGCCGACGAAGGCCTGCGCCCCGACGACGACATGATCGTCGTGGTCGATCGTTCGGTGAACCCGTACCTCGTGCTCTTCCACGAGCCGGCGGGGTTCCGCGCCGAACAGGTGCGGTCGCTGCGCAACCGGTTGGTGGCGATGAATCCGGATGGTGAGCCGAAGACGATGGTGGTGACGTCGGCAGTGCGCGGCGAGGGCAAGACGGTCGCCGCGATCAACCTGGCGATGGCGCTCGCCGAACTCGAGCGCCACCAGGTCGTGCTGGTCGATGCCGACCTGCGCCGGCCTGCCTGCGAGAAGTACCTCAACCTCAACGCCGACACAGGCCTCGCCGACGTGCTGATGGGTCGCCTCCCGGTCGAGAAGGCGGTGCGGCCGGCCGGCCATCGCAACCTGATGCTGCTCGGGGCTGGCACGCGCGTCGACAACCCGGCCGAAGTGCTGGGCAGTTCACGCCTCGACGAACTCTTCCGGCGGCTGAAGGAGAAGTACCAGTACGTCGTCATCGACACGCCGCCGGTGCTGCCATCGACCGACGCTGGCGTGCTCGCGGCGCGCGCCGACGGCACCTTGCTGATCGTTCGCCTGGAGAAGTCGTCGAAGAAGCAGTCGCGCGATGCGCTGCGCGTGTTGCAGGACATGGGCGGCAACGTGCTCGGCACGTTCGTCACCGAACTGCGCGGTCAGGACCCCGAAAGCGACCGACGCCTCGCCTACGAAGCGGGGCCGGACGAGGAGTGACGTGGCGGGCTTCAAAGAGACCCTGAAGGACGCGGTTCGCCAACTGTCGTTCAAGACCTCGCTCGACAGCCTGAAGAAGAAGGGCGTCCAGCAGGTCAACGTGCTCGGGCTCGACCGCATCACGTCGTTGATCGAGGCGGCCGTGCACCGCAGCCTGAAGTCGCGCCTCGTCGGCGTCGAACGCGAAGCGATCGCGGACGCCACCAAGGCCGAGTTCTTGCGGTTGCTGCGCAGCAACGAAGACCTGCAGCGGCAGAAGAGCGAAGTCGAGCAGCAGCGCGAGCAGGCCGAGGACGAGATCGACCAGTTGCGGCGTGAACTGACGCAGCAGAACCAGGCGCTGCAGATCAAGCTGGAGCAGGACGCCGTCGCGCTCGCCAATCGCTACGAAGGCGAGAACGCGGTGATCGCGCGCAAGGTCGCCGACGTTGTCATGGGGTTGGCGCACACGCCTGGCGCCACTACGTCCACTGTCGAACAACGGCTGATGGAACTGGTGATGGACGTCGTGTCCGGCGAACGCCAGTCGGCCGAAGAAGCCCGGCGCGCGCTGCAGGATCGCGAAGTCGACAACCTGCAGCGCCGGATCAAGAAGCTCAACGACAACCTCGCCGCGACCGAACAGCGTCTGCAGCAGGTTGCGGCCCTGAAGAACGTCGAAGGCGGCATCTCGTCGGTCTACCGCGAGGTGCAAGGCCTCGCCGCCGGCGACGACCAGGTTGGCAAGAAGAAAGAACTGATGGCTGGGATCTTCCAGGCGAACCTGAAGCTCCAGAAGAAGGACAAACCAGGCACCTGAGCAGAACAGCCACTCCGGAACGAACGATAGGAACGAACACGATGAGCGACACGAAGCAGGCAAGCGATGCGCCGAAGAAGGACCACGGCGTGCTCTACATCGGTATGGACCTCGGCACCTCGCGGACGTCGGTGTCCGCGAGCAACGGCGTCCGCGAGACGGTCTACTCGATGGTCGGCTACCCGAAGGACGTCGTCAGCCAGAAGCTGCTGAAGAAGGACGTGCTGTTCGGCAAGGAGGCGCTGGAGAAGCGCTTGTCGCTGAAGATGTACAAGCCGCTCGAGAAGGGCGTGCTGAAGTACACCGGCGACGGCAGCATGGACGCCGAGGCGAAGGCCAACCTGAAGGCCGCCCAGGACCTGATCGGCGAAGCCATCCGGCTGTGCAAGCCGCGCAAGGACGAGCTCGTCTACTGCGTGATCGGCGCGCCGGCCGAAGCGTCGGTGAAGAACCGCGAAGCGATCATCGAAGCGGCGCGCGCGCACGTCGATTCCGTCATGCTGTGCAGCGAGCCGTTCTCGGTCGCCTACGGCCTCGACTGGCTCGAGGACGTCCTGGTCATCGACATCGGCGCCGGCACCACCGACCTCTGCCGCATGCACGGCACGATGCCGGAAGAGACCGACCAGGTGATGTTCGACATCGCCGGTGACGCGGTCGACGCCGAGCTGGCAAAGCGCATCACCGAGACCTGCCCCGGGGCCCAGTTCACCGTGCAGATGGTCAAGGACATCAAGGAGCGCTGGGGTTACGTCGGCGACGCGCCGGAGCGCTGCATGGTCGAGCTGCCGGTGGACGGCAAGCCGACGTCGTTCGACCTGACCGACCAGGTCCGCGCGGCCTGCTCGGTGTTGATCGACCCGATCCTGCGCGGCATCCACAAGCTCGTCGCCTCGTTCGACCCCGAGTTCCAGAGCAAGCTGAAGAACCGCGTGCTGCTCGCGGGCGGCGGTTCGATGGTGAAGGGGTTGGATTCGGCGGTCGAGAAGGCCATGAAGGAACGGCTCGGCGGCGGCAAGGTGATCCGCATCGAGGAGCCGATCTACGGTGGCGCCAACGGGGCGCTCAAGATTGCGCACGACATGCCGGCCGAGTTCTGGGAGCAGCTAAAATCGGGAAGGCGCCGTTGCAGGCGACGGGCCCGCGGCGGGCCCGCGCCTGAACGGCGCCGTACTGGAACGCGGCGGGGCGAAGTTGGGGCAGGCGACGGGCCCGCGGCGGGCCCGCGCCTGAACGGCGCCGTACTGGAACGCGGCGGGGCGAAGTTGGGGCAGGCGA
>SXGT01139051.1_pt1 | contig 50269 bp, 37 predicted proteins | sample 3176221 | NCBI WGS metagenome assembly SXGT01 (sample SAMN11356862, study PRJNA531348) | freshwater metagenome | isolation source: freshwater sample F1-120 | place: China: Fuxian Lake, Yuxi | collected 2017-12-25
GACATCGGCAAAAACATCGTTGGCGTCGTGCTCGGCTGCAATAACTACGAAGTGATCGATCTCGGCGTAATGGTTTCGGCGGAGAAAATCCTGGAAACGGCTCTCAAGGAATCGGTCGATATCATCGGGCTCTCCGGCCTGATTACGCCGAGCCTCGACGAGATGACGCACGTCGCCAAGGAGATGAAACGCCGCGGCTTCAAGCTGCCGCTGCTCATCGGCGGAGCAACCACCAGCGCCAAGCACACTGCCGTCCGCATCGCCCCGCAGTACGATCAGCCGACGGTCCATGTACTCGACGCCTCCCGCTGCGTCGGCGTCGTCGACAAGCTGATGAGCCAGGAGTTGCGACCTAAGCTTGAAAAGGAGAACCGCGAGCTGCAAAAGCAGTTGATCGCGTCGTACCAAGCCCGCGATGTAAAGCTCGCGCCGCTGGCCGAGGCCCGCAAGAGGAAATTTCAGACCGAGTGGGCAACCATCGACATTCCCACGCCGACGTTCACCGGGGCCAAGATTCTTCGCGACTACCCGCTAGAAAGAGTTATTCCGTACATCGACTGGTCTCCCTTCTTCATGACCTACGAGATGAAGGGAAAGTACCCTCGCATTTTCGAAGACCCCGACCAGGGCCCGACCGCAAAGCAACTCTTCGAAGACGGCCAACAATTGCTTAGCCGGATCGTCCACGACCGGCTTCTGACGGCCAGCGCTGTCTACGGCTTCTGGCACGCCAACAGCGACGGCGATGACATCGTACTATTCACCGATGTTTCGCGGACGACTGAGTTGGCTCGCTTCCACACGCTCCGCCAGCAGTGGGAACGCCAGGGGCAGAAGGACTTTCGCGCCCTGGCCGATTACATTGCGCCAATATCGAGCGGACGGCAGGACTATCTCGGCGCCTTCGCCGTAACCGCCGGTATCGGCGCGGACAAACTCTGCGCCGAGTTCGACAAGAAGCATGAAATCGATAACTCCATCCTCGTGAAGGCTCTCGCCGACCGCCTGGCCGAAGCCTTCGCGGAACTCCTCCACGCCCAGGCGCGCAGCGACTGGGGCTTTGGCAAAAACGAGAACCTCTCCCCCAGCGACCTGATTGAAGAAAAGTACCGCGGCATTCGCCCCGCTGCCGGCTATCCATCCCAGCCGGACCATACCGAGAAGGAGATTCTCTTCAGGCTCCTGGATGCCGAGAAGAACGCCGGCATCACGCTCACGGAGTCTTTCGCCATGTGGCCGGCTGCCAGTGTTAGCGGCCTTTACTTCGCCCATCCGCAGGCCCGCTACTTCGCCCTCGACCGCATTACGCAGGAGCAAGTGTCCGACTACGCCCGCCGCAAAGGAATGACGGTTGCCGCGGCAGAACGCTGGCTGGCACCCAACCTAGGCTATGAGCCGTAGGCAGTGCCGGTAAAATGGGGATCACCCGCCGTAACTCCCTCCAAACCTATTTCTGATGCTCATTGATTGCCTTCCCCTGGCCGCCATCAACGTTCTCGGCCAGAACCTCGATACCACGGATATCGCCGTCATTCTGCTGCTGGTCGTTCTCGAAGGGGTGCTCTCCATCGACAACGCCCTCGTCCTGGGCCTGCTGGCGAAACGACTCCCCAAGCACCAGCGGGCGAGGGCCTTGTCGTATGGTCTGATCGGGGCATTCGTGTTCCGCGTCATTGCCATTTGCACCGCGAGTTTTCTGTTGCAGTGGACCATCGTCAAGTTCCTGGGGGGGGCCTATCTTGTTTACATCGCGGTGAAGCACTTGTTCTTCGAAGCCAAAGAAGAGCACGAACAAAAGGTCGTTTCGGATCCCACGGGCCAGCCGCAACTCGTTGATGAAGCAACCGGAAAACCGCTTACCGCGGCGGAGGAAGAGTTGGAAATCCGCGAGCGAGTGCCGCTTGGAAGGTCGTTGCTGGCGGGGGATGCAAGCGAGAACGGCAACGGCGTTCCCGATGTCGCTTCGGAAAAAACTTCCGCTCGCAAGCCTCGATCTTTCTGGGGCACCGTGCTCGTCATCGAACTCACCGACATCGCCTTTGCCGTGGATTCCATCCTGGCAGCGATGGCTCTGGCCGGTGCTCGGCAGAACAAACTCTGGGTGGTCATCACCGGCGGCATTATCGGCGTGGTCATGATGCGGTTCGCCGCCGCAATGTTCATGCGGCTGCTCGACAAGTTTCCGCGATTTGAACTGTCCGCCTATCTGCTGGTTATCATCATTGGACTTAAGCTATTGGGTGATTGGGGATTCAACTCCGACTGGAGCTTCGACAAGCCGCAGTGGATGGCGAAAAACCTCGGGGGTTGGAAGCAGTCCTTTGAAGGCCTGGAAGCCAGACGTCTCAAGCTCGTGCATGGATACGATGACTGGCTGGAGAAAAAATGGCCCTTCGGCAGCAAGGGACATTCCCACGATGAACCCCCTCCGCCCCCGCCGCCCGTGAATGGCGAGGCCCAAGTGGAAATCGCCCTGCCGCACGTTCCGCACCTTTTGAATTTCCACAGCCTCAAATGGCCGGAATGCATCGCTTTCTGGCTCATCATGGTCGTCTGCTTTGCGATTGGCTTTGTCCCGCGAAAGAGTGCCCCGCAGGTATGACCACGTCCTTTCCGCCTTGCGTTGCGCGGCGGGCTTCGCTGCGGTTAGAATGGCACCATGCGAAGTAGATATTTTCTTGCGCTGCCGATTCTGGCAATTCTGACCAGTTTCTCGCTGCAGGTTCTTGCGGCGGACTCGCCACCAAAGGGGCTCAGTTCGGAGCAACGCGGCTATTGGTTCCTCACGCAAAAGACCTATCTGCCGCCGGACTTTACGCAGGACATTTTCGACAAGGTTTGGACCAAATGGCCTGAGACACTCCGCAGCGAGGCGGAAAAGGCGACTCCCGAAGAGCGGCGGAAGCTGGCGTTTGCCCGTTACGGCCTGACACCGCGGCCGGAAGACCCGACGAAGCCGCTGCAGTACGTCGTCGATTCCAAAGGCAACTGGACGATGAACTGCTTTGCTTGCCACGGCGGCAAAGTCGCAGGGAAAGTCTGGCCGGGATTGCCCAATTCACATTACGCCTTGGCGACACTGACGGAGGAAACTCGCTCCCTTAAATTTGAACAAGGGAAGCCCTTGGGACGGATGGATTTCGGCAGCATTTTTGTCCCGCTCGGGGCGACCAACGGCACCACCAATGCCGTCAACTTTGGCGTCGCCCTCATGGCTTTTCGGGACAAAGATCTCAATTATCACGACGACCGCCTGCCGCCGCGGATGGTGCACCACGACATGGACGCCCCGGCGTGGTGGCACTTCGCCAGGAAGAAGCAGCTTTACATCGACGGCTTTGCCGAGAAGGGGCACCGCGGACTGTTGCAATTCACCATGGTCCGGAGTAACGGCCCGGAAAAGTTCAAAGAGTGGGAAGCGGACTACCGCGATGTTTATGCCTACATCAGCTCGCTAAAGCCCCCCCAATATCCGCACCCCATAGATCAAGAATTAGCCGCTCGCGGAGAGACTGCCTTCCGCCGCGTCTGTGCTGAGTGTCACGGCACTTACGGCAAAAACTCTAGCTATCCAGAACTATTGGTGGGGATCGAAGACATCAAAACCGACCGTGCTCGGCTGGATGCTTTGACCCCCAAACACCGCGACTCTTATGGCCAAAGCTGGTTTGCCGAACATGGTGCCAAGAACAACATCAACGACCCCGGCGGCTACGTCGCGCCGCCGCTCGATGGCATCTGGGCCAGCGCCCCGTATTTTCACAACGGCAGCGTGCCGACAATTTGGCACGTGCTCCGGCCGAAGCAGCGTCCCGTCGTCTGGCGACGCGACGAAGACGGATATGACCAAGAGCTGGCCGGTCTGCAAGTGGAGACGTTTGTCACGCTCCCCAAGGAAGCCATTGCGGACTGGCAGAAGCGGACTTACTTCGACACGCGGGCCTTCGGCAAATCAGCAGCGGGACATGATTTCCCGCTGCAGCTCACGGATGACGAAGCACGGGCAGTGCTGGAGTACCTGAAGACGCTGTGAGGAAATGGCGAAATTCAAATTTTCCCTACTTCTTCTCCTGCACCTCTGCTTTCAGCTTGTCGAGCAGCTCGCGGAGCTGTTCCGCTTGCAGTTGCAGGACGCGTATGCGGTCGGCACGAGCTGGATCGCCTTTTTCCGCTGCTGGCCTTTCCGTCGTTTCTCCCTTCTTCTCGTCTTTCCCTTCGTGAATCTCCACCTGAATTGCCCCGCCAGGAAGGACCTTCACTTGCGGCGACTCCTTGGTTCCTTGCATCGATTCAATCTCACCGTTCTTATTCAGGCGCAGCTCGATGCGCCGCATTTCGCGGGGAGGGGACGCGCCTGGCATTCCACTTGCCGTCCCGCCAATACTCGGCATTCCGGGCATCATCATGCCGCCACCCATCCCAGGAGCGCCAGCCGGCATCCTCGCTCGCAACACATCCTTACCCAGCGCCTTGGACGCATAGGCTTGAGCGGGGGGAGGCAACATGCCCAACTCGTTCTCGGTCGTCTTCCAGAGTTTATCTCCCTGCCGGACCGTGATAACCGCGGGCTTGTTTCCCCTTTTGGAAACGGTCACTTCCATGTCATCGGGAAGTTGTGGATTCTGCGGCGCAATCGCCAGGCGAGCCATCATCGGCTGCGGGGAAGTGCCAAATGAAGAGGGTGGAAATGCCGACCCGCCGCCTGCAGACGGAGCACCGGATGCCCCCTTGGGAACCGTGTAGAGGTGCATCGTGCCGCTTCCCCCTTGTGGTCCAGTTCCCGTTTTGGGCATTTCGATTCTCTGCCAGGCGATACCGGGCTGAGCGGGTCTCGCCTCCGGTGAAACAGGCTTGGGGGCATAGCGATTGTCTTCCGACTTCTTCGGCAGCTCCGGCTTTTCCTTTTCTTCCGTCCCAACTGTTTCCGGTCGCTTGCCCGGCTTGACCTCGCGGACCAGTTCCTTGCCTTCGCGAAGAAACTTAACCTTGAGCGTGCGTCCTTGGGAATCCTGCACCGAATCGACCAGTTGCTCCAGGCGTTCCAATTTCCTGTCACCGATTGCGACCAGCACATCTCCCGCCTGCAGGCCAGACTTTTTCGCGGGACTGTCCGGTAAGACGTCGGCGATTGTAAGGCCACTGACGCCTTCGGACCCTTCTAACGCCACGCCAAGCCAATACGACGATTTCTCTTGGTCGTCATCGTCCGTCTGCCTCTTCTCTTCCACCACGACTCGCTGGATCACGATTTCCCGCTCCTCCTGGGCGATGGCTTCGTTGAGTGGAAAAGTAAAGGCGACGGCGACCAGGCCGGAGCCGCCAAGGCCAAAGAGGCGAGACAGAGAGAGGTACATGCAAGACTCCTCGAATGGGGGCGAGAATTGGCGAAGGAAGTGAGCGCACCAGCGGTATTTTGGTGCGCCGAGGGAAGGCATCGGTTCAATCCGTCCCCGCACACTACGAGTTGTCATTCTAATAGCAACCCATCTTTTGACAGAATCCGGAAAACGGCAGGAAATTTCTGTTTTACGGCGAACCATTTGCCACCGGCCCCATCTAGCCTATATTAATGAGACCGTAAGCTGGGCCAATTTCGCCGCGGCAGCAGGTCTTCGAATCTTGAACGCTGGCGGGATTTAGGCGATGTTCGCCCTTCTTTTCCCGTCGCAAACAGCCAGGAGTAGGCGCTATCGCTGTGCGCCGGTACAGTTAATTAATGAACGAAAAAGACAATCTGGACGAAGAGCAGGACGAAAACAAACTCGAAAACTCTGACGATGCGGACGAAATTTCCGCCCCCGGCTCCCAGCGGCCGGAAAAAGCATCTCCCGCCGCCCGCAAGCTGGAACCCCTGGTTCTGGCCCATCTCTCGCGGCCCAACTATCAACCCGTCAAGCCGCGGGTGATTGCCAAACAGATGAAACTTGCCGAAAAGCAGCATCGCGCGCTCAAGCTGGCCATCAAACGGCTGGTGCAGCAAGGCAAGGCATCCTATGGCAGCGGGCATCTGGTGAGATCGGTAAGTGCCGGCAAGCAAAAGGCAGCAACCAATAAGCACCAGCAGGAACAGCAGGCCGGTGGAAGACGCATGCATTCGGTCGCACAACATCATGGTGCTTCGCCGCCGGCTGAAACACTGCGTTCCAAGAAGCATGATGGCGCTGGGAGTGGTCCTCCAACAAATAAAAACGAAGTCGTCGGCAAGTTCCGCCGCGCCGCAGCCGGCTTCGGCTTTGTGCGGCCTTCAGGAACTCCGGCAGGGAGCGACCGGAGCTTCGATGTCTTCATTCCGCAAAAGAGCGCTCACGACGCCGCCAGTGGCGACCTGGTCCGCGTTCGTTTCAGCCGCAGCCAGGCTCGAAACAGCGGTGGCGACATGCGGCGGGCGGGTGAAATCCTGGAAATCCTGGAGCGGGACACGCACCAATTTGTCGGCGTCTACTGCGAGCGCGATGGCGATGCCTTTGTGGAGATCGACGGCAAGACCTTTGGCCAGCCGGTTCCGGTGGGAGACCCCGGTGCTAAGAACGCAGTCCCCGGCGACAAGATTGTCGTGGAGATGGTCCGTTTCCCCTCCCCGCTCCATCCGGGCGAAGCGGTCATCACCGAACTGCTCGGCAAGCGTGGCGCACCCGGAGTTGATACCCTTTCGATCATGCGGGAGTTCGGCCTCGAAGAAAAATTCCCCGACGACGTGATGGAAGCGGCCCGCGCGGAAGCTGACAACTTCGACGAATCCGTCGGCAAGCGATTGGATTTGACCGGCGAGACAATCATCACGATCGACCCCGTCGATGCCCGCGATTTCGACGACGCGATTTCGCTCTCCAAGTTGGATAACGGCCACTGGCGGCTGGGGGTGCACATTGCCGATGTTTCGCACTTCGTGAAGGTGAAGACGCCGCTCGACCGAGAAGCCAAGGACCGGGCGACGAGCGTCTATCTGCCCGACCGGGTCATCCCGATGCTGCCAGAGATCATCTCTAACAATCTGGCCAGCCTCCAGCCGGACAAGGTGCGGTACTGCGAGTCGTGCTTCATCGAATTCTCGCCGGAGGGGACGCCCATTGCCAGCGAGTGGCACAAGTCGGCCATCAAAAGCGTCCGGCGGTTCACTTATGAAGAAGTGGATGAGTATTTGGCCGACCGCGAAGCGTGGCGGAGCAAGCTGACGCCGCAAGTCCACCAACTCGTTGCCGACATGCACGAATTGGCGATGACGCTGCGCAAGCGACGGCTGAAGGCGGGGTCCATCGAATTGACACTGCCGGAGGTGAAGATTGATCTCGATAAGGGCGGAAAGGTGACCGGGGCTCATTTGGTGGTCAACACGGAGAGCCACCAGGTCATCGAGGAATTCATGCTGGCCGCGAACGAAGCGGTCGCTCGCATCCTCTCGGCCAAGGAAGTTCCCTTCCTTCGCCGCGTCCATGATTTGCCGAACCCAAAGAAGCTGAAAGCCCTGACCGAGTTCATTCACGAGCTCGGCATCGAAGCGGACAGCCTGGAAAGCCGGTTTGAAATCAAACGAGTGATTGCCGCCGTCGCCGGCCAGCCGGAGGCGCACGCGGTGAATTACGCGGTCCTCCGTTCGATGCAGAAGGCCATTTACAGTCCCGTGGACGAGGGACACTATGCCCTCAACAGCAAGGAGTATTGCCATTTCACCTCGCCAATCCGGCGCTACCCCGATCTGACGATTCACCGCGCCCTGGAAGCCATCCACCGCGGCAAAAAGCCGCGGGAGAACTTCGACGAGCTCATGCTCCTCGGCGAGCATTGCAGCGAACGCGAACAGCGGGCCCAGGTTGCCGAGCGCGAGCTGACCAAGGTCAAACTCCTCTCGTATCTGGCCGAACGCGTCGGAATGCAGATGGAGGCAGTCATTACCGGCGTCGAAGACTTCGGCCTCTTCGCCCAGGGAGTCGATTTGCCGGCGGAAGGGCTGATTCACGTCAGCACACTCGGCGACGACCACTACCGCTTCGAGTCCCGCTCCCACAGCCTGGTCGGCTATCGCGAAGGAAACAGCTATCGTCTGGGGGACGTCATCCAAGTCGAGGTCTCGCACGTCGATGTGGACAAGCGCTTGCTGGACTATCGTGTGGTCAAAAAAATCGCGTCCGCTCCCAAGAAAGAGACGAAGAAGCCAAGGAAGGATACGGATCGAACACGGACGAAAAGCAAAGACGGACGGAAGGGGGACAGGCGGGGGAACAGAAGGTAGTCTCGCGCGGATTACTCTTCCAAATCCTCGACGACGCTGGGGACGGAAAGCGCCGCAGCGGCAAAGGCGTCGAACAGGATGCTCGGCATCAGCAGGATCAGCAGCCAGATCCATAGCATTCGGGCCAGGCCGCTCCCTTCGGCCCCCAACATCATGGTCACGCAGAGGCCGGTGAGCTGGACGACCATGCCGATCAGCGTGCCGGCATAGGTCGCCGTGCGGCCCCAGTCCCGCTGCTGGAGCAGCCCAATGCCAGCGGAAATGATGGTGATATTGAGGACGAGCATCAAGAAAGCGAGGGCCAGGCTGACGGCTGCCCGGGCCATAAGCTTCTGATCCGGGTTTTCACCGAGTGTTCCAATTCCCGCGAGCAGGAACAGGAACAAAATGAAGTACAACACGGCTCGCAGCGATCCGACGGCAAAGTTGGCAATGGCCACCACGATTAGCATCTTGTGCAGCGGCGGGCGGTCCATGTGGGCCACCATGAACGGGGCATACTTCCGGCGGTCTTCCAGCGCCTCCTCGCTGTGGAATCGCGGTTCCTCATAGCCTGGCGGCAAGGGGCGGATGACTGGACCAAGCGACTTGAGACCGGAGCCAGTGGTGGGGAAGTCACTCGGGCTAAGCGGTGTGATCTGCGTCGCCGACTGCACGGGAGCGGCTCGCACCTCCGGCTTTCGCGGCCTGGCCGGAGCCGCTTCCTTGGGGCCGACTGGTTTGTGCTCGGCGGCTGGATCCAATTCTGGATAAACGTCCGTCGCCCACTGCCACTGGCCAGACCCTTTTCGCAGCAACTGGCAATCCGCCGTGATCCGCCCTTCCTCATACCAAACCTGAAGCAACTCTCCCGTGACCGGCCCATACTGTTTGCCATCCTCGGTTTGCACATGCCAGATGGTGGTAGGCGGCGGCGAACCTGGGTCCGCACTCTGCGCTTTAGGGGAATCGCGAGTGTCATCAGCCGGAATGGGGACTTGCTTGCGGCAATGCGGGCAGGCAACAAGCTCTCCCCGTTGTTCGGCTGTGGGGCGAATAGGCCGCTGGCAGTGCGGGCATTTGAAGTCCAGAGGCATGGTCCGAGTCTACTAAAAACGAGGGACAATTCCCACGCTGGCAAGACAGTTCGCCCTCGTCTTGGCGCGAAGTGAGGATTCTAGGAAAACCCTGCCAACTTGGTTGAGGTTTCGACACGTGCCGATTATGCCGAAGCGATAAATGAGATGGGCGCGGATTCCGCACCGAGGTTCTGGGGACGATGACCGAATTGCAACAGCGATTGTCCCCGCATCCGCCGTCTGGCGGGACTGTGCATGCCTTAGTGTCTCGACAGCCGCTCAATCAGCTCCAGGTGCTCGCGCCCCATTTTTTCCAGCGAATACTTCGCTTGCACTACCTGCCGAGCCTGGCTCCCGAGGGCCAGCCGAATCGCCGGTTGCTCCAGTAAACGGACGATTGCCGCCGACAGGCCGCGGGCATCTCGCGGGGGGACGACCAGGCCGCTTCGCTCATGCGCGACCAGCGCCCGATTGCCGGGAATGTCGCTGGCGATGACGGGAATTCCGGCGGCCATCGCTTCGAGAAGCGAAAGCGACATGCCTTCGCTATACGACGGGAGAATGAACATATCGGCCGCTTCCAGAACCTGCTCCGTATCGTCGAAAGCGCCCGGCAGGCAGATGCGATATTTCAAATCCAGGTCACTGATGCGGCGAAACAGTTCCTCCCGCTGCGGTCCTTCCCCCACCAGCCAGAGCCGCGCCGCCGGCCAGCGCTCAGCAATCGGCCGCCAGGCAGTCACCAGGTCCAGCAGTCCTTTATCCGGATGCAACCGCCCAGTGTAAACGGCAAGCGGGGCATTCGGTGCCAATCGCAAGTCGTGATTCGCGTCTCCGAGAGTCGCGCGAGCGGCGTCGCGAGTCGCAGGAGATTGTGGCGGCGGAATGGCGACGCCGTTGTCGATTCGCGCGATCCTCTCCCCTGCGTAGCCGGCTTCGCGCAGCTCGAGGGCGATGGCGTCGCTGGGGGCAATGAAGGCGCTGGCTAATAGGCAACGCTGGCGGATGCGCAGGCCGAAGCGTGCGGTTTGTTGCCAAACGCAATCGCCACCGGATCCCGCCCCTTCGCCGCGAAGAATGATCGGGACTTGCGTGCTTTGTAAAGCGCCGACGGCACAATAGGCGTCGTGCTTGAGCATGGAGACCAGCACCGCATCCAAATTGTGCTTCTCACGGTGCAGCCACGACGACAGGGCGTACATGTAGCGCAATGTTCCCCACGCCCGCGTGCGCGGGTGCGGCAGCCGCGTGATGGGGACTTCGCGATGGACCATTTCCAGCGGCCAGTGTTTTTCCCAGCGGCCGGTGACGATGCGGACACTGTGTCCCTGCCGGCGAAACTCCGCGGCCAAATTCGCCATCGCCATTTCCGCTCCGCCCACCAGCGGCCAGAAGCGGCGCGTCACCAGTGCCAGCCGCAGGCTCATGAGTTTTGGCCGGCGAGGTCGGACGGCTCCAGGACAGCGAGGAAGGGGAGATTGCGGTAGAGATCGTTGTAATCGAGCCCATAGCCGACGACGAACTCATCGGGAATCTCGAAGCCGACGTAGTCGGGGCGGAGGTCCACTTCCTGCCGCCCCCGCTTGAGCAGGAGCACCGCGGAGCTGAGCGAGCGCGGTTGGAAATCGGCGAGGCTGGCGATGACTTCCTGCAGCGTGCGGCCGGTATCAAAAATATCGTCCACCAGCAGCACATCGCGCCCGGCGATGTCCGGCATCATGGCGGCATTGATGGACAGCGGACCGCGGACCGTGCCGCGATAGCTGCTGGTCTGAACAACGCCGACGCGGAGCGGCATTTCAAGCTTGCGGATGAGATCGGCCAAAAACACGATGCTGCCGGTCATGATCGCAATCACCGTCAGCGGCCGGTTCCCTTCCCGCTCCTTGATTTTGGCCGCCAGACTCTCCACGGAGGCCTGGATTTCTGCGGCGGAAACCAGAATCTTCACGGCGGAGTTCCGGGGCTGGGGTCGGGAGTCTTTGGCGTCAACGACTGGGCCATCATCATACGATATCGCCGCCAAAGACTCCCGACCCCCTGGGTTAGCTATCCGTCACACGCCCACGCAAAGCCGTAGGCGTGCCACCCGTTACGTCGACCCCAGCAGCTCGCACGCTTCGTGGTGCCCCGCAGCTTCGCGGCCGAACTCGCTGGCGGTGACGCGGGCGAGAGCGACGAGGTGCCGCCAGCGCAGGTCCTTGGACGTATTGGCGAAATCGTCGCTGGTGGTTTTGAAGTACTTCTCGGCATGCAGTGCGCCATCCTGGCTGATGGCGTATTCCCGGAGCATGTGGAAGACGTTCCCTTCGGAGTGCCCTGCCTGTCCATACTTGGCGACCACGGCACAAGCCAGGCCCTGGTTGTTGGCTCCGACGGCCCGCTTCAATTCGCCGAGCAGGTGGCACTTTTCCGTGTTATCGATCTTGGCGACGTCTTCTTCCAGCGGCCGGTTCTTCCAGGTTTGGAAATCGCCCCCCCGTTCGGTCCGGTCGAGAGCCACCTGATAGCCGGCCAGCACCAAGGCGGCATTTTTGTTGCGCGTGTTGGCGCTGAGGGCGATGTGCCGCCAGGCGTGAGCCGAGTCGCTGGCATGGACGCCGATAGAATCGCCGTGGACGCTTCCTTCCGGCTTGCCCGGCTGCACCTGCTTGCCGGTGCGGCCGGCGTCGCGGAGAACGAGCTGGTTGGCGGTGAGGGAAATCGCCTCGGCAATCCGGAGCGGATTGATGCCGTCGACAATGGCGGCTGCGACCGCTTCGGCCCCTTGCTGCGGGGTGGCGGTGAAGAGGGTGTTCACCATCTCCAGCACCCATTTGGCGTCGGCATCTTTCGTTCCGCATTCGCGGCTGTCGAGCGTGAACTGGTCCATCACGCGGGGGAGAGTCTTGCGGACATCGCCGGCGTACTGGACGGCATATTTCTCGTTCTTGAGGCAATAGCCGAGCGACTGGCGGAGCATCGAAAGGGCGTTCTCTTGTCCGACGATGGAAAGCATGTCCCAGGCCCGGTGCATCAGGACGACCCGGTGCACGTCAGTCGATTCATCCACCGTCGGCAGCAGATCGTTAAAGCCATCCGCCGGAGAATGGGAGACAGACATTGCCAAAAGCTGCTCGGCAGCGGCCCGGTCGCCGCGATGGACTGCCTCGCGCAGGGCCTCCGCGGAGTTGGCACCCGAAGGGAGACTCGATGCGACAACTTGAACTGGCTTGATGGTGTCCGACGTCGCCTTGCCGGCCTTTTGAATCTGTTCCGTGTTCCGGTAGAGCACCTTGAGCACCGGCAAAGCGGCACTGGGATGCGACCCCATTTGGGCCGACATGGAAAGGGCCGGGCCAAGGGCCATCAGCGTATGGAAGCCGATGTAATCCTCGCCACCGAAAGCCCGAGCATTGGCCAGAGCTGCCGCCGCGGTGAAGTCCTTGAGGGTCGTTCCGGCTTTGATCTTTTCCACCACCTTCGGCAGCAGCTTTTCCACCGGCGTCGATTGCAGCAAATCGACCAGTCCGTCCATCGCCCCGAACGAGATCCGGCTGGCGGGCTCCTCGGCGGCAAAGGCCGGCGTCAGCCCCATATCAATTGCCAAAGCCGAGCCAACGCTGGCGACAAACATGCCGCGGCCGACCTGAGACAAGAATTCACGGCGGGAGGAGTTAAGGCGGGACATGGCGGGCTCCTGAGAGAGGAAAAGCCGGGAAGACGAAGCGCAAGTGCCAACAACTGCCAAGTCTAGCGGATTCGGGCGGGAAAGTACAACAAATTCCTGCTGCCGGCCAGGAGCGCGACTAATATCGCAGAATGCACCACAGGGCCCAGATGCCGTCGCGCCAGCCGATTTTTTTTCCTTCGGCATAGGAGCGGCCGGCATAGCTGATGGGGCGTTCGAAGAAGCGGGCGGTGCGGAGCCGGGCGAGCTTGCAGGTGAGCTCGATTTCGATGCCGAACCGGCGCTCGCGCAGGCCGGGGGCGATGGGGGCAATCAGCTCGCGGCGGAACATCTTGTAGCAGGTTTCCACGTCGGTCAGGTTCAGTCCGGATTTCCAGTTGGTGAAGCGGGTGATCATCTGGTTGGCGAACTGGTGCCAGTACGAGCGGACCGGCCCTTCGATGTGGCTGAAGCGGCTGCCGAAGACGACGTCGGCCTGATCTTCCAGGATGGGCTGGAGGAGGGAGCGGAGGTCTTGCGGGTCGTACTCCATGTCGGCATCCTGCACCACGACGACGTCGCCGGTGCAATGCTGAAAGCCGGTCTTGAGCGCGGCCCCTTTGCCTTTGTTTTTTTCGTGGAGGACAATGACCAAGTCGCGGTGTTGTTCCCCCTGGCTTTCTTGCCAGGATTTGAGCAAGTCGCGGGTGCCGTCTTTGCTGCCGTCATCAACGATGACAATCTCGCAGGGAATTTTCGCTCCGCGAACCCGCTCGATCACCCGCTCCAGCGTCTTCACTTCGTTGTAAACGGGAATGACCACCGACAAGCGAAAGCCGACGGGAATGCGATAGATGCCCAGGCGGCGGCAGAGCTCCGGCCCGAGCACGCGATCTAGCAGTTCGATGCGGTCCATCCGCAGCGCGGAATCGTCGGGAAGCCCGGCGGTGTCCACATCGAGCAGCGCTTCGCGAACACGGCGAAGGTCCGCGGGCGAGAGCTCATCGGAAAGTGCGTGCAGGGACATTCCTCTATCGTGAGCGATGAAGTGCTTCATTCCAAGGTGTGGGGCCGGAGCGACGTAAAGTATCTACGCAGGGTAGCGGCCGATTGTGCGGATTGTGCGGGCGCTGCGGCAAAAGGAGCCGCCGCTGATGCTGTCGGCGCGTTGACAAGCGGTTTCGGGGAGATTCTAAACAAGATGGTTCGCATTCCTGTCACCTCGGTTTTGTGACCATGCAATTCGGCATCATGGCTCCGACGAAATCCACGAGCGACGAGACGGTCGTGATGTTTCCGTCGCTTGGTCACCTAGAAGACGACGGGCGAACGTGGCGGGTGCTGGTGCATGGCGAGGTGTTTTCTCGCGCGAACCGGGTCAGCCTGGGAAAGCGGATTCTGCTCCGGCTGTTGCAGCGGGCGATGAAGGCGACGTCGGGCGATTTGCAGAGTGACATTTTCCAGCAACGGATTGGGCGTTTTTTGGCGGTGGATCACGCCGGCCAGAGAATCTCCTTGCGGGTTGGCGACGACCTGCACATCCTTCCCAAAAAGTCACGGGGTAACGGGCACTTCCAGGGAACGCTGCGGATTTCCTCCAGCGAGCTCGCCGAGCTGAGCCGGGCCGGAGCCTATGAAGAGGGAAAACTGACCCTGGGGGCCAGCCTTCCCGAAGGGGGAACCTGTATCTCGGCTCCCGTGCATCTGCTGCCGCGGGAAGGGGTGTCGGTGATCTCGGATATCGACGACACGCTCAAGCATACGCATGTCCTCAGCCGGCATGCCCTGCTGGCCAATACGTTCCTGCGGGAGTTCGAACCGATTCCGGGAATGGCGACGCTGTTTCGCGAATGGTCGGGACAAGGGGCGGCCTTTCACTATGTCTCGTCCAGCCCGTGGCAACTCTACCGGAACCTGGCAGAGCTGTTCGAGACGGAAGGGTTTCCCGAAGGGTCGTTTCATCTGCTGGCGTTCCGACTGCGGGACCACCTGATGCGAAAAATCCTGATGATGCGGCGGTCGGGCAAGGGCTCGGTGATTAAGGGCATCCTGCAGATGTTCCCCGAACGGCGATTTGTCCTAGTCGGCGACAGCGGCGAAGCCGACCCGGAAATTTACGCCAGCATCGCCCAAAAATTTCCGCGGCAGGTCGCCCGGGTTTTCATTCGCGAAGTCGACGGACCCAAGAACTGCGAAAAGCGGTTCCTCAAAGCCTTCCGCAAAATTCCGCGGAACCTGGCAGCGACGTTTAAGGATCCGGAGGAGCTGGAAGGGGCGATTGAGAAGGTGTAGGGGGAAATGTCGAATTACGAATTGCGAATGGCGAATGAGGATTCAAGAGGCTTGGGCGGGGATGCGCAGCAGGCCGAGCAAGGAATGTTCGCGGGATTCGTCTTCATACTTGACGTGGACAATGTTGCCGTGAATTTCTTCGACAATTGCCGGCAGGTAGTCCGCAGCAGCCGATTTGCGGCACTGCACGCTCATTCCGGCGGTGATTCTTAAGGGGCGGATTTCGTCGGGCTTGAGCCAGCCATGGCGACCATCGAGGAAAGAAACAAACGTGCGATCCCCATCAAGGGACAGCACGATGGCGGGAAACCAATAGTCGTCGCGACCGGAAGCAATGACCCGGTCCCCTTCTTCCCAGAACAGCAGCGAGCCCGATTCCCGCCGAATGCGGATGCGGCCGACATTGGTACAGCGTTCCTGGGCATCGGGATCTTCGTACAACACGTCAATGATCTCGCCGTCGACCCGCGTGATCTCCGCGGGAAAGTAGCGGAGCTGCGGCTCAAATTTGGGACGGCAGAAAACCCGATCTTCGACCTCCACCACCAGGGGAATGATATCTTCGCTGGGGACAACAGCTTTGTCCTGGTCGTCGAAGACAATCAAATAGCCGGCGCTCTCTTCCGCAAAGATGGTTCCCGGATACCAGAAGAGATCCCCTCCCCAGCGGGCAAAGATGCGATCACCAAAGTTCCAACTTTTTTGCGGTCCTGAATTGGTGGCGAAAGAACTTGCGGGAACTTGCACCGACGACCACTCTGCGACAAACGAGTCCCCGTCACTGGTTCGTACCATCGGGCCGGAAGCGTCGCATTTCTCAACTGTTGCGGAGCGGGTTTCCAAGCCGCTGGTGGGAAGCAGAATCACGGGCGAACCGGCCTCAATCTCGAGCGCGCGAAGCTGCCCCAAACCAAACCAACCGTCGTCTCGGTTGTCCAGAATCACGTAACAGCGATCCGTCTCGACGTGCCGGATGGTTCCCGGATACCAACTGGATTCGGCAGAGGGCCGGGCAAGGACTCGTTCGTTCGCATTCCACATGATGATTCTCGCTTGCCGTTCACTCTACTTCGGCAATGGGTCGTTTTCAAAATGCTGGAGCCGCTCGGCGAAGAGCTTGTTGCGCGGCGCGAGTTCCAGCACTCGCTTGCCATACTCGATAGCCTTGGCGCGGTCTCCCGTTTGAAAGTAAACCTCGGCCAGCGTGTCGAAATAGCTGGGGGAATTGGGAGAAAGTTCGACCGCCTTTTGGGCGTGGACGAGGGCTTCCTCCAGCCGCTGATGGCAAACGGCCGAAAGCCAGGCGACGTTGTTTCGTAGCGAGGGACTCTCGGGGTACTTCTGAGCGAGCGGAGCATGAACGGCGTAGGTACGCTCGTAGAGCGCGTTGGCTTCGGCGGTGAAGCCCTTGGCCTTGAGGAGCGGAACCAGGTCTTCCGCCAGGTCGATGTTGCCGGGGGCTATCTGCTCGCAGAGCCTCATTTCGGCGAGCGCTGCGTCCTTGTTGTCAGCCTTGAGCAGGCCGACGGCGCGCGTCTTGTGAACGATGCGGCCAATATCGAGAAGTGGTTCAAACTCGGTGGGATTGGCATTGGGAGTGAGCAAGTAGAGTTGCAGACGCTCCCATAAGTCGGCGGAGCGTAGCGGGTCCGTTTTCACAATCAGGTTGCCGACGTTTTCCGCGGCGTTGGAAGCCGCCCAGCTATCGGGCGGACCGGTGCGGAGGGCCAGTTCATAATGCGGCAGGGCGTCTTCGGAAAGTCCTCGCTCGTGCAAGGCAAAGGCAAAGTTTCGGCGAGTGGCGGCATCCAGGCACAGCAGGCTGGCCATTTCTAATTTCTGTTTGCCTTCCTCTCCTTTGCCGGCGGCGATCAAGGACTTTGCCGCCAAATGCAGAGCGAGCGCCTGGCTGACATCCTTTTCCCAGATCTTGAGATAGGCTGCCGCGGCCGCTTCGTGCTGCTTGTCTTCGGCGAGCAGCCGGCCATAAGTAATGCCGGCGATGGGCAAAAGCTCGGTGGCATCCTTAGCGTACTGCAATGCCGTGACCAGATCACCTTGCAGCTCGCAGGTCTCGGCGAGCACGAGCAGAATCTGCCCGCGCTGGGAGGGCTCCAGCCCGGCCACCGAGGCGTCAAATTTGACCACCAAGTCCTGCCAGCCCAAAAGTTGCGGCTGTTTGGTGGAAGTGCGAAAAAGTTGTTGCAGCGAAGCGAGCACCTCCCGCGGCTTTTGCGTGGGATGGTGCTTGCGCAAATAATCCCACCAGACGGTGGCGAGGTTGTATTGTTTCGGGAAGAACCTGACCAGCACGCCTCGGCCCCCTGGCTTTTCGAGGGCATTCGCGGCGTCTTCCAGGGCCTCGTCCTCCATGCCGGCCCGCAGTTCCATCGCGGCGAGGGTCACCCGCCCGTTCAAAGTGCGGTTCTCGGCCTCGTCGGTAATTTCCAGCAGCAGCTTGCGGAGCTTTGCGGCGTCCTCCTTGCGTCCCAGCCAATAGAGCTGCCGCATGATGTCGGCGGCGAAAGTGAAGCGGTGGATGCTGATGGCCGTCTTTTTTTCTTGCGACGGGAGCTTGTTGTACCAGTCACGCGTGAAGTCGGTTCCCGGCTCGGCACCGGCGAGCTTCAGTGCCCCGTCAAAGTCGGAGCGGTAGGCCAGCAACCGGAAAGCGACATCGGGAATGTCCTTGCGGAGGACATTGATTCCGTCGTCCGCACGTTCGTTGAGAAGCAGGGCCTTTGCCGAAATCCAGACCTGGTCGAGTTTTTCCGCTCGCTTGCGGAGAGCAGCGACAGCTTTGTCGACTTCGGCCTGATTCCCGGCGAGCCGCTGCCAGGAGAGCACGCGCTCCCAGGAATCGGGCTGGGAGAAGTCCTTTTCCTTCGCTGGGAAGGGGTCACGGCTGTCCCACTCCAATTTGGCGGCTCTCTTCCAGTCCCGATTCTCAATCGCCAGCGAGAGCGACAGCTCTACGTGATCGAGCTTTTCCGCTGCGGCCACCGCTGCCGGCAAGTCCCCTTTTGCCCGCAGCAACCAGACGAGCTGCTGGCGAACGGCTTCGTCGTCCCGCTTCTCCAGGCTTTCCCGCAACCTAATCGCCTGGTCATCGGCCTTGCCGCGAATGACCCAGTAGGCGGCCAGCCGCTGCATCGTGGCATCCTGATTGGCATTTTGCGTAAGGATTTGCTCCACCTGGGCGAAGTCCTGCTTGGCGATGAGTTGCGGCAGCATCCGGTCGAGCTCATTGCGATACAAATCGCCGGCAATCCGCTGGAAGGTGGGGTCCTTTTCCACGCGTAAGAGCTGCAGGATAATTTTCCACTCCCCCTTGTCCTTCAGCCGCAGCAGCGTGCTGTGCTTGACGCTGATGTCCCCCTTGCGAAACGCATCCAGCATTCTGGCGACATCTTCCGGAGTCTCCGGCGTAATGCCGTAGCGGACTTTGTCCAGCACGCTCTGAGCCCGGAACTTCGTTTCAAAGTCGTCGCTGGCAGCCGCCTTTTCGAGCGCGGGAAGCGCCGTCGGACCGGCCCGCCAAAGAAACTCCGAGGCCTTCTCGCGGTCCATAAAGTCATCCGCCGCCAGGTCGCGAACGGCCTGGGCGATTGCTTCCGCGGAGGGGGCTTCCGCCGCCGGAGCCGCCTGGGCCAAGAGGAGCGAGAGAACGAGCAGTGGGGCGGCAAGCATGGGGAATCCCCGCACGATGACGAAAGGAGAACCCTTTCGAATGTACCGTTTCTAGCGAGGGGATTCAAAGGCAGGTGGCAGTCCGTTGACGTCGCCACCCCCAAGAACTCCACCGCGTCCCGGGCAACCCGCATCGCAGGGACCTCTCCCTTCCCTGGATGCGGATGCCGGGCGCAAGGCGGGAACAGTTCGATGGCATGCTTGGAAACCCGCGGGAGTCACGGCTTCACGCCTGAAGCCGGCAGGCTGCGGGACCTGCATTACAACATCGGAGTTCGAATTTATGGAGTAAGAGGGCAGGAGGACGATTTGGTTCGGCCCGCTTCCTGCACAACGCTAGGGCGTTCTTGCAAACAGAGTGCCAAATGGTTTTTCTCGCCTGATCGTGGGAAAACCGGCTGAAAATTGGCGCAGGTAGTTTGCAACAAGTCTGTTAACGCGGCGGAACTGCTTGAGGCTTCGGCGGGCCTTGCCTGAATTCAATGCAAACTTGGCTTTGGGCTGGCTGCTACAATGTGACGATGTCCCAGTTCACCCACCACATCTTCGTCTGTTGCAACCAGCGTGAACCGGCGAACAGCCGCGGCTGTTGTGACCCGAGCGGGAACGAGAAGCTCCGCGATGCTTTCAAGTCCGAAATCAAGAAGCGGGGACTCAAGCCGCTGGTACGAGCGAACTCGTCCGGTTGCCTTGACCAGTGCGAGCTCGGCCCCACGGTCGTCATTTATCCGCAAGCCATTTGGTACGGCGGGGTGAAGATTGAGGACGTCCCTCGCATCGTCGAAGAAACCATCGTCGGCGGCCGCGTGATTGAAGAACTGCGAATCCCCGATGAGCAGCTCAACTGCCGGAAGAAATAGCTCACGCTCCCGCCGGCGGAAACTTGACCGAGTCGGCTGGCTTGCGGCTGCCGTTGCTTTTGAGCCAGAGCATCAGGCCCCAAAACGTGACAAAAGCCAGCGTACAGCCCAGAATGATCAGGGCTCGTTGAATGGCCATTTTTCCGTAGTCAAAGCCAGGAATTGGTCCGGAATTGCGCACGAGCAGAGGAAAGACCAAAGTGCCGACGGCCAGAAAAATCCCCCAGACCAGCAGTCCCCCCAGAATGATTCCGAGGATGCGATTGGGCCTGGCGTCGGTCACGACAGCACTTCCGGAATCACTTCGCCATCCACCAGCGGCAGTGGGCGGCCGCCGCGGTCGTTGATCGTGGTGTGAGGGTGGATGCCGAGCAGGTGATACATCGTCGCGAGCAGGTCCTTGGGGCTGACGGGTCGGTCGGCTACGTCCCCCGCTTGCTTGTCGGTGGCGCCAACGACGCTGCCGCGCTTGATACCCGCGCCAGCGATGAGCGAAGAATAAGCCCGCGACCAGTGGTCGCGGCCGCCCCCTTGGGCCGCGTTGATTTTCGGCGTGCGGCCGTGCTCGCTGGTGCAGACGACCAGCACGTCGTCGAGCAGGCCGCGGCGGTCGAGGTCGCTCATCAAACCGTACCACCCCATGTCAAAGCCGGGGGCGAGCTCTTCCTTCATCCGCTGATAATGATTCCAGTGTGTGTCCCATCCCATGCCGGCCAGTCCGAATTCGTCCCAAAAAACGCTGACGACTTTGCTGCCGGCTTCGACCAATCGTCGAGCGGCCAGGCAGGATTGGCCGAACAGCGAAGAGCCGTAGAGCCGCCGCGTTTCCTCGGGCTCCTTGCGCAGATCGAGGGCTTCGGCCAATTTCGGAGATTCGAGCATCGACAGTGCCGACTGTTGGTGCTTGGAAAGCGACTGGCCGCTGTTGGTGGCGGACAGACCGGGAATGGCATCGTTGAGCTGGCCCAGGAGCGACTTGCGGGTGTTGAGTCGGTCGAGCGTGATATCTGCTTGCAACTGCGAAGCGGCCGGAATCACAAAGTAACTGCCGTCGGCGACGCCGATGTAGGGATCGTTGTCTGTGTAGACCATGTCGCGGAGCGTCTTGGTAATCCCTTTGTTCGCCGTCCCAATCCAGTCGGCCCACAGTGGATCATATTGGCTCCCCAGAAACGCCGCGTACGGACCAGCGCGATGCACCTCGCCGACACGCTTGGTGCTGAACCGAAACGGCAGCAGAATATTGTTTGGGATTCCGCCAGCCGCCGCCCGAGCGTCGCCAGCCCGTGCCCGCTTCTGCTCCTCTACATATTCCACGACCGAGCCGAAGTAAGGCCAATGGCGCGGGTCATGCGGAGCCAACTCCATCGACACATCGATTGCGGGGACACCGGTCGTGGCGAAGGCCACGCCGTGCAGTGGATAAGGATGAGTGAGCGAGCGAATGACCGTTGTGCGGTCCATTACCTTCGCCATATTGGGAAATAGCTCGCAGACGTCGCATCCCTTGAGCGTCGAGGGGATGGTCTTCAGATCTCCCCGAATGTCCAGCGGAGCATCCGGCTTGCAATCGACCCATTCGAGCTGACTAGGCGAGCCGTAAAGATGGATCAGGATGACCGACTTGGCTTTGCCAAAGTTGGCCTCGGCCGGCTTATTTTCGGCGGCGCACAGCTCCTGTACCTTGAGCACCTGCGGCAAGCTAAGCCCGGCAACTCCGAGGCCACCCACGCGCAGCATGTCCCGCCGCGTCAGGCCGCTGCAAAGTTGTTTCGCCGAGCCGAGGATCCGGAGCATATCTTCTCCAACAATAGTAGCCTGCACACTCCGTATGCAGGATTGTCCGCTCACGGTGTGAGCAGACTACCACAATCCTGCATTATCTATTTCTCGCCCGGTCCGTGCCAGTGGAACAAGGGATTTTTCGCGGATTTTCAGGGACGATGCACCCGCGGGAGAATTCGCGATTATTCCAGCCCGGCCAGCTTCGCCGCGGTGATGAAGGCTTGAACTTGTCCGGGGTCTTTCCTTCCCGGCGAGGATTCGACGCCGCTGGCGGTATCTACGGCATCGGGGCGTGCCAGTTGAATTGCCAGGGCCACGTTCTGTGCCGTTAAGCCGCCGGCCAGAATCAAGGGGAGACCGAGGAGCTTGTTTCTTTCCTTCCCCAGCGTCGACCAATCGAGAACTTGTCCTGTGCCGCCATATTGGCCCGGAGCATGCGCATCCAAAAGAATGGAGGACGGCAGGCACGATTCTTCGCAGAGGCTCAGAAACGCCGTGACGCTGTCGAGAGTCGATTCCTTGCAACGGAATGCTTTGATGACCGGCAACTTTCCCAGCGCGGCCAGGAAATCTGGGCCTTCATCGCCATGCAGCTGCACCGCGGAGAGACCAAGCCGATTCGCAGTGGCGATAATTCCTTTGGGCAGCGAATTGACGAACACGCCCACTCGCACCACGCCTGCCGGCAATGAGTTGCAGATTTCTTTCGCTCGCTCCGCTGACACATACCGGGGGCTCTTGTCGCAAAAATTCAGACCGATGGCGTCCGCTCCCGCTGCCGCGGCAAATAGCGCGTCCTCCACCGTTGTGATGCCGCAAATTTTGATGCGAAACACAAAAGAATCCGTGAAAATAAAAAATCGAAGGAACCTTAATTATACTGGCGACACGAGCGACTGCGGAAAAATCAAGAACGTGCGGAATTGCTAAGGGGACCCAAACCGCCGCAGAGTACTGCCTAGGAACCGCCCCGTTGCCCTTGCGGCAATTCGCCCGGCTGCCAACAGGAAAAACGTCGTAATTGCCCGAATATTCCCCATTTTTTGCGATTGTTGATTCCCTGGGCTGCCGATGCTTCAATTCCGTGCCATGATTACAATGAATGGTATGACAGCGATGCCTCACGTTTTTTTGGGCCCAGATATTTGCGAACCAAGAGCCCCTTTCGCTGTCTGTAGTTACGTCACCGGGATTTGATTTGACCTTAGTTGGGCCGCGCGATGCGGCATGAGCCTTGCTTTCAGTGCAGGGTGCCCTGGCTGCCGGAGAATCTGGCAGAAAACTTGTGGGGAGGAGCCCCCAAGCGGCAGGCAGCAAGATCGTCCCGGAATGAGGTTCGCATATCCAAGGAGGAGTCCATTATGAATGAACAAATACGCAAAGCCATCCGCCACCGGGCCAGCAAGGCCCGCACTAAGACGCAGCTTGTGAAGGCAGTCTTCGACTCCTTCCGCAGCTCGCAGATTGATCCGCGCTTTGTTTCGCTCGACGACATGAAGACCGCGGTCGTAGTCGCGGCCCGCGCTGCTCGCGCCGCCGGACAGAAGAATCCGGTCAACATGCCGGCGTAGAGCCGAGCTGGCGAAAGAGTTTCTTTGTAGGACGGCCTTTTCAGGCCGTCCTTTTCTTTTGGTCCCGCGTCTAGTCGTCAAACTATCGCGCTGATTTCCAGCCGCTGTCGTCCCACTTCTCATCCTGCCTGGCGGCTGATGCATTCTCCGCGGCAACTTCCGCCGCAGCCGTCTGCACTTTGTAGTTCACTTTCTGCCGCTTCTCGGGCCAGCGCGCGGGAACCACGTCCCAGGTCGCTGCGCCGAGCGGCTGAAAGGCCCGAACGCGGGCGGTCTTGTCGTTGGGATTGATGAGCGCCGGGGCTCGGCTGCCGGGTTTCGCCCGCTGGCCCGCTTCCGGATCGGCAACGGGGCGGAGCGTGCTCGGCGAATCGGAAACTCGCGGCTTCAGGCCCGGTTCGGTAATCGTCGGGCGGCTGAGCTGAATGTCGGCCTTGGGCTTGTCAAAATTGGAGCGGAAGGTCGAACCGTAAACGGGAGCCGTCCCCGTGCCTGGTGTGCTGGCACCCGACCCCGTCCCAAATCCGCCGCCGGACGGAGTGCCAAAGCTGCTGGGAGGCGAAGCTCCTGGTACCGTGCCGCGAATCGCCGGCGGGCTGCCGGGAATCGGCGTGCTGGGGCTGATGAATGGCTGGTTGTCCGCGGGACCTCCAATCACACCCGTACCGGGAGGGGGAACGGTGGTCCGAGGAGTCAGGATATTATTGAAGCCGCGCGAAGGAGTTGCGGGGGTAGCCGGAACGATGTTCGCCGGAGCCGTGTTGTAATACGGAACCGCTGCGGGAGCACAACCCGTCGCGGGAGCACAACTGCCATAGTTGCAATTCGTGGCACCGCTGTTGCAGGAGTTGCCACAGAACCAGTTGAACAGCCGGAACCGCTGCGGCTGACACTGCGTGGTGGTGCAGGCTCGCTGGCAAGTGGTGGCGACGCCGGTGCCGGGCTGATACACCGTGACGGGCCGATAGTAAGTCACTGGGACCGGCACCATCCGAGTCTGATAGTAGTACGTCGGCGGCACGTAGTTCAGCCGCTGCTGCAGGCCGTAGTAAGCAAAGGCTTCCGCCCCCGCCGAAGCACCCCCCGCCGGACTGACGGCATAGCCAGGACTTGACGGAGCATAGTAAGCCACCGTCGGCGGAGCATAGTAAGCGACTCGCGCGGCCTGTGCGGACGGAGCGACCGCCACTCCCTGCGGATTAACAGCTTGCTGCACTGGATAGCCATTCCGATAGCCGGGCGCGTAATACACCGCTTGCGGTGCGGCATAGGCATAGCTCGGGGCAGCGCCATAATAGCCGTTGTTATAGACGGCCTGGCCGGTTGGGAGCCCGCGGATATTCCCCGTTTGCGCAGCCGCCGGTGCTGCCGTCGCTAGCAATCCGATCAAGGCCAACAGGCTGCTCTTTCTCGCGTTCATTTCGTTTCTCCCCGTTGTCGCTAAGGCCGAGCTTCTTTAGAGCCGATTCCGGCCAATCTTGTCAATCGTTTGTACGCTCATCTTGAGCGTTTGATGATAAATTACGTTTGTATCGGTAATGCGGCCTGTGCCGCTTGTGCCCCCTCACCTGCCGCCGGCGCAAACTCTGCCGCTTTGGCAAGAACGAGGGCCAGGAAACCGTAGGTCACGGCTGGGGAGAGGCAAGAAAAGTCCTCATTTCGCCTCGCCGGCTGCGATAGACGCGCATGCCGCCTCTTCCAGAAGCATCTAGCCGCGTAAAATGACAGCTATGCGGCTAACTGACCTGACGATTCGACCCACTTCCAGCGATTTGACTCGGCCGTCGTCTCCCGCTGCGCCCGCGCCGCTGCTGGTTCCTCCGCTCCGTATTGGCAACGTGGTTGTGGATCCCCCCATCCTGCAAGCACCGATGGCGGGTTATACGAACTTTGCTTTCCGCCAAATTGTCCGCGAGTTTGGCGGAGCCGGATTGCAAGCGACGGAGATGGTGAGCGCCCGCGGCTTTGTTTGGCTCACCGAGCAGGAGTGCGAGAATCCTGACCGGCTGTGGGGAGTGAAGGAAGAGGCCCGGCCGCTGGCGGTGCAAATGTGGGACAACGATCCCGAGACGCTGGCCAAAGTCGGCGAAAGGCTCGCCAAGGAATACGAGGTCAGTGTCGTCGATATCAACTTCGGCTGCCCGGTGAAGGACGTGAGCGAGCGGGCCCATAGTGGCTCGTACCTGCTGCGTTTTCCCGAGAAGATCGGGGCGATTGTGGAGCGGGTCGTGAAAGCCTGCGCTCCAACCCCGGTCACCGCCAAGATCCGGCTCGGCTGCTCGCGGGACAAGATCAACGCCATTGAAGTGGCCAAGGTGGTTGAAGCCTCGGGAGCCGCCGCGCTGACCGTACACGGCCGGACCGCGGCCGACTTTTTCAAAGGGAGCGCCGACTGGGAGAACATCGCCGCCATCAAGCCACACCTGAAAAGGATGCCGCTCATCGGCAACGGCGATCTCGATTCCGCCGCGAAAGTCGTCGAAGCTTTCCGCCGCTACGGCGTGGATGGTGTCATGATCGCCCGCGCTTCGCTCGGCCGCCCCTGGCTCTTTCAGCAAGCCGCCGCCGCCCTGCGCGGCCAGCCAATTCCTCCCGAGCCAACGATCGAAGAACAGAAAGCCTGCCTGCTGCACCACTACGCGCTCGTTTGTGAGCGGTTTGGCGACGAACGGGGGACCACGTTGATGCGGAAGTTCGCTTGCAACTACGCGCAGGGTCTCAAAGGGGCCAGATTCTTCCGCACGCATGCCGCCAAAGTATTGACCAAAGTCGAATTCCTGGCGGTTGTCGAAGAACACTTTCCCCGCGGGCAAAACCTGGTGGCAGCGGATAGTCGGATTCCCTTGCCCACAAATCCATAAAAAGCTTGTACCGATAAGGCAAGTTTGATATGATTTGGGCTGAGAGCCGATATTATCGGTAATTGCCCCGCCGCTAGCAGTCCGTCCAAAACACACCTGGAAGGAACCCCTCCATGCTTACCATCTACGGCCCGCAGGACAAAACCAACCGCTTTTGCGATGGCCAGAGCCGCCGCGACTTTCTCAAAATCGGCGGCATGGTGATGGGCGGCTTGGCGCTGCCCCAACTCCTGGCGGCTGAAGCGCAGGCGGGCATTGGCAAGAGCCACAAGGCAATCATCAACATATTTCTCCCTGGCGGTCCCCCCCATCAAGATATGTGGGACGTGAAAGTGGACGCCCCGGCAGAGATTCGGGGACCGTTCCAGCCGATCAAGACCGCGGCCAGTGGAATTGAAATCAGCGAAATCTTCCCCAAGATCGCGGCCATCGCGGACAAGTGCGTCTTCATCCGCACGATGGTCGGCGCGACCGGCGGGCACGACGCCTATCAGTGCATGACCGGCCGGGCTCTCAACCCTGCCCCCGCTGGCGGCTGGCCGTCCGCGGGAGCTTGGGTCAGCAAGCTCAAGGGTCCGGTGAACCTCGCCATCCCGCCGCATTTGTCGATGTGCTACAAGACCGACCACGGCCCGTGGGGCTACGACGGCGACGGCGGCTTCCTGGGCATTGCTCACGCCCCGTTCAAGCTCGTCGGCGGGCGCGAAGAGACTAGCAAAACGGACAACATGGTCCTCAAGGGAATTACCCTGGACCGCCTCGGCGACCGCAGCTCGCTCCTCAGCTCAATGGATCGCCTCCGCCGGGAAATCGATTCCAGCGGCAAGATGTCGGGGCTCGACGCCTTCTCCAAGCAAGCGGTCGGAATTCTGACGACCTCGTCGCTGGCCGATGCTCTGGATGTCACCAAGGAGAGCAAGGAAATCCAGGAGAAGTACGGCGTCGGCGACAAGAAGTTCCGCGATGACGGCGCGCCGAAGATGACGGAAAATTTCCTCATCGCCCGCCGCCTCGTCGAAGCGGGTGCTCGGGTCGTCTCTCTCAACTTCAGCCGCTGGGACCACCACGGCGACAACTTCGGAGCGGTTCGGCAAGACGGCCCACTCCTCGACCGGGCCACTGCGGCCCTCATCACGGACCTACACGAGCGCGGGCTCGATAAAGACGTCTCCGTCGTCGTCTGGGGCGAATTCGGCCGCACACCCAAGATCAATCCCGGCGCGGGTCGCGACCACTGGCCGCAAGTTTCCTGCGCTCTCATCGCTGGCGGCGGCATGCGGACAGGCCAGGTCATCGGCGCGACCAATCGCCTCGGCGAACATGCCGTGGAACGCCCCGTCACCTTCCAGGAAGTCTGGGCCACGCTCTATCACAACCTGGGCCTCAACCTCCGTGCCATCCGCGAGTTCGACCTCCGCGGCCGCCCGCAGTATCTCGTCGACCAAGGGGTCGAGCCGCTCAAGGAAGTGATTTAGGGCGAATTTCTGGCAACTGAAAAGTGTGCCGCGGGCTCGGAAGAGCCAAAGATTTGCCGTTTTGTAGGAAATCATCCACCACCGACGGGCTTGTCCTGCCGGGGCGATGTTTGCCAACCAGAAGCTCGCTGTCAACTCTTAGGCAGTGAAAATCGCGGTTTGAACGACTCGCTCCCGGACCGTCAATGCATGCTCTAAGTCCAGTCGAGGCACGAAAGTACGGACTCCGTTAAGCTCCACAGACGCACCGACATCTTTCCCAATGCCGAGGCAAAGACCGACCGTGGTTTCCACTGGCCAAAGATGGACGTGGAGATTGGCGTCACCAAACAAGTCCGTGCAACGTCCACCAGTCGCCGCCCGCGTTTCCAACAGCCCCAACATCTCCCGTTCAAAATTGAAGGCAAATGAGACTATGGTGTTGTCAGGCGCGAGGTAGATAACGCCCGATTTAACTGGGCTGAAGTGGCCGGGCAAGACTTCGCTAAGGTGTGATGTCGGCCGCCGATAGAGTAGAAGCCCTCCGTCGAAATAGCCGTCCGTTTCCGTTATCTCCTTGACGGGCTTCCCATACTCTCCATGCTTGACGAGCTTCGCGGCCAACCAAGCCCGATAATGGGTGTCCAAGAACCACTGGACCTTCCAGAAAATCTCCACCAGATCCTCATCCGCAGTGATGAGCATGGAGTTGTCTCCGGTGCGAAGGGAATAGGCGACCATCGAAAGGCAGTTGAACTCGTCGTTGAGATCAACAAATCCCTTTTTCTCAAAGTCTAGACGCCCCTTTCTCGCGAGAGACTCCGCTCGCTCGCCTAAGCGATTCCTGATCGCATTCAATGTCTCGCACTTCTCATTAGGGTCGGTCTGAACCGGCGTTTGCCCGTCTGACCACCGCCGCGCCAATTGGCGTCGAACACCGAGCACTTGAATGTAGTTGATGATCGCGGGATAAATGGTGTCGTTAGGCGCAATCTGGAAGCGCCGGAGCCAAGTCTTCTGATTCAGCGCTGCGGAAATATCGCGGGCTCGTTGGTGATTGCTGTGTGGGTCAGCCAGCCACTCCTGCATTTCGAATTCAACAGTCCCAGAGATAATCGTCGAATCTTTGGCGCTGCCCAAAGCAGCGAGACGAAGGGCATCCCAGATTTCCTGCGTGTCGGAACGGAACGCAATGTTTGCGTCGGGGAAGAAAACAATTGGCGGGCGGTTTAGGGAAGCAATTGTCCTAGCGAGCGTCTTGCTGTTACCGGTTTCCTTGAAACAGGCTGAACGTAGACGATCTCCCTTGAGCGTGGTGGACAGACTTGGTGGATCGTGGAAACGATGGCTTCCCAAGTGATCCAGTAATAGATGTCTTTTTGTCACCGTTTCCTCCCAGTCACATTATGACAAGAACCATCGGAATTGGTTCATTGTAGGCGGTATTGATTTCTTTGCCCCAAGGAGGCAGATTATGTCAGCCAGGGCGGACTCTTCGGGGCCTTGCGTAAATGTGCCGAAACCCCCAAGCCCCGAAGGAGGCGCGCTAGGAGATGAGATATGCCCCAGTCGCTGGCCAAAGCGCTGAATCGGACCTGAGCCCCATTCCTGGGGCTTGCTCAGTTCAGACCCGGCGTTTACGCCGAGTGCGTAGGGAACCCGATGTTTCTGGAGCCCCATTCATGGGGCTTACCTGCTGCCGGCTTGAGCCCCGTGGACCGCGGCTGAAGCCCAGAGCGACAAGCCCCATGAATGGCGCTGCAAGCCGATTCGATCCCCGTTCCAACCCGCCATAAATGGCGGGCCTGGGAAATCCCAAGAAGGACCGTAAACGGCCCTGGAGACTTTGTGGCAACGATTCCACGACGCCGCCACTTTTACGACCAATGGACGGCACCAAACCGCAATCGAGTCAAGAGAAAAAGTGATGTTTTTTGTTCAGTGAACAAAATAGACTTTCCGCGCATCCTAAGATCAAGGTCCGTCTGCGCGCCTGGGGAATAGGAGCGCCGCGGACTCCAGCGTGGGCAATTTGAGATTTGCAATTTGCGATTTGAGACGGTGGAGGGATGTGTGAATCAAGATCGCCGTGTGAATCAGAAGTTACGTCGAGAGCGGTATACGGAAGATGTGTATAGATACGGATTTCGGGCAAGGTGAATCAGCGCAAGTCCGCGAAAACAGTGGGTGAATCAAGTGAATCTTCGGCGAGGACTGGGTGAAATGCCGAGGCCGGCTGGATTATACTGCCACAGCCAGAGCATTACTGCTCTCGGCAAACTCGACCCCACTCGCAGCAGAGAACTCGGGGAAGCAAAAGGTGCGAGGCTTGGGGCCAGACTCCCTTTTGAGCAGGCTCCTCTAACCGCCCAGTCGTCCATGCGAAAAATCAGACTATTCATCTCCTCGCCAGGGGATGTCGGGGAAGAACGTCGCATCACGGAGGCGACGGTCGAGCGATTGCAGTTTCGCTATGCCGGCCGGGTCCACTTTGAAGCCTGCTTGTGGGAGCATTTGCCGATGCGGGCTTCGGCGGGATTCCAGGAGCAGATTCCGCGTCCTTCGGAATTCGATATTGTCGTGATGATTCTCTGGTCGCGGATCGGAACGCGGCTCTCCAGCGATGTGCGACGGGCGGATGGAACCACCTATGCTTCGGGGACGGAATACGAATTCGAGAATGCCGTGGAAGCCGCCCGGCAGCGGGGCCTGCCGCACCTGCTCGTGTTTCGCAAGACGGCCCGCGTGCTGGTGGAAATGCGAGGGAATGAAGACGAGCTGCTCGATGTGGCCCGTCAGAAGAAGGCCGTGGATCAGTTCATCGACCACTGGTTTATGTCCAAAGATGGTTCCTTCAAGGCGGCTTTTACCCAGTTCGAGTCGGCTGACGAATATGAAGAGCGGCTCGAGAAACACTTGCGGCAATTGGTCGAAGAAATCCTCCTGCAATCGTCTGCCGGTGGCGAGTCCGCCGCGCATGCCCGCCTCGCCAACAGGCTCTGGGATAAAGGCTCCCCGTTTCGCGGACTGCAGCGTTTTGAATACGAAGACGCCTTGATTTACTTCGGCCGCACAAAAGCCATCCAGCAGGCCCTCGAAGCGATGCGCGAGCAAGCCGCCGCCGGAAAGCCCTTCCTGCTCGTGTTTGGTAACAGCGGCGTCGGCAAGTCGTCCTTTGCGAGGGCGGGAGTCGTGCCGTTTCTGACGGATCCGGGCGTGATGCCAGGCGTGAGCCACTGGCGGCGAGCGATCTTTGAGCCGAGCGATTCCACGGGGGATTTGCTGGACGGCCTGGCCGCCGCTTTGGTCACGAGTGACGCCCTGCCGGAATTATTGCAAGCGGCCACGGAAGAAGAGCTGGCCCGAATTCTGCGAGAATCTCCGGCTGCGGCGGTACCGCTGATGCGTCGAGAACTCGCGCAGTTGACGCCGTCCACCAGCGGCGCGACGAAGGATTCCTCTTCGCGGGCCGCTGCTGGAGCCCGGCTGCTCGTCGTCATCGATCCTCTGGAGGAAGTCTTTACCCGCCCGGGTTCCACGAAGGAAGACCGAGAGCGGTTTATCGCGGCCCTGCATGTGCTGGCCGGTTCCGGGCTGGTCTGGATCCTGAGCACGATGCGGAGCGATTTTTACGAACGGTGCGGCGAACACCCGCTACTCCTCGCGCTCAAGGAAGGCAAGGGGCAGTATCATCTCGCGCCGCCGACGTCGGTGGAAATCAGCCACATGATCCGCTTGCCGGCCCAATTGGCGGCATTGCAATTCGAAAGTCATCCTGACCGGGGCTCGCTGGACGAGGTTCTCAAGGAGGCCGCTGCCGCGGATCCGGCAGCTCTGCCGCTCTTGCAATTCACCCTGGACGAAATCTACAAGAAGAGCCACGCCGAACAGACGGGACTGCTCACTTTTGCGGCCTATGACGAACTGGGGGGGATGACGGGAGCCCTGCGGACCCGAGCGGAAGAAACGATCGAAGAAGTCCGTCGCGAGTTAGGGGACCGCACGGAGGCGACATTTTCCACAGTCTTCAGCGCGCTCGTCGGCCTGAATCCCGATGCCGACCGGACGGTGGTGCGGCTCTATGCCTATCTCGACAGTATCCGTGCTGCTGGCGATTGCCGGCTGTTCGTCGATTTGCTGATTTCCGCCCGGCTGTTCATTACGGATAGTGACGACGAACAGAAGCCGGTGGTGACGCTCTGCCACGAGGCGCTGCTCAAGCACTGGCCGCGGCTGGCCGAATGGATTGACGGGAATCGTGATTTCCTCCGCACCCGTGCCCGCATTGACTCGGCGGCTAACCGCTGGATCGAAGAGGGACGCTTGGAATCGTTTCTGCTCGGCGAGGGGAAGCCGCTGGCGGAAGGCGTGCATTTGCTGGAGAGGCGTGCCGACCTGACCGGGCGGGAATTGGAGTATGTCGAAGCTTCGCAAGCAGCCGCCCAATCCCGGCGACGAAAGCGGCGGCGGCGGACCCAGTTGGTCGTGGCTACGCTCTTCGTCATCAGTGTGGCAGCGCTCGGCGGCTGGATGATCAGCTTCTCGCAATTTCAAATCGCCCAGAGCAATTTCAAGGATGCGCAGCAGCAAAAAGAAAGCGCGACGCAGCGGGCTCACGAGGCCCAGGAACTCGTTGATTTCTTGCTGCAGGATATGCGGAAGATTTTGGTCCCGGACAACCGGCGAGATGCGGAAATCATGGAACTGATCTCAAGGAAGGTGCTTGAACATTACAATTCGCGCGACACAAGCCAGGATTCGGATGATGTCAAACTGGAGCACGCCCAAAACCTGCTGAGCGTGGCGCTCATTTTTGAGAAAATGGCCCGCTTTCCCGAAGCCAATGACCTGGCGGTCGAGTGCCGCAAGTTACGGCAGGCCGTTCTCCAGCCGACCGATCCTCTTCTGGCGGATTGCTTGCAACTGGAGGGGCTCTGTCAGAATCAAATGGGGGACTACCCTGCGGCCGAAGCCAACTATGTGAAGGCCATTGGCATCTATGAAAATTCGCCCAATCCCAACACGAAGGCCGCGGGAGTCGCCTTTGGCCGTCAGGGGGAACTTTGCCGGCAGTTTGGCCGATTCGTCGAAGCGGAACACTGGCATCTGCGCGGCATCGCCATCCTGGAGAAAGAAGAAGGAGTCAAGGCGTTTGAAGTCGGCGTACGCTATAACGATTTGGGGGAGTTGTACCGCAACTGGGGAAAACTCTCCCGGTCCCACGATTGTTTTGCCAAGGCCCTCGAGATCGTGGGGAGCGAGCCCATTGAGGATCTCCGCAAGCTGGGGGATGTGAAAGGCAATTTTGGCGTACTGCTGTCGGAGCAAGGAAAGAATAAAGAGGCGGTAGACATGCTCCGCGACGCGCTGCAAACGGATAAGACCGCGGTGGGGGAGCAAAACGCCCAGGTCGGCGCCGATTATTACAAGCTTGCCCGCGTCCTGATCGCCGACAAAAAGTATGAGCTCGCCCAGGACGAGTTGAAGAGCAGCATTGCCATCTTGCAGGCGACCGTCAAACCCAATCACCTGCGGATGGCCAAATACTGGGAAGCCCTCGCGGAATTGAGGCTGGCCCAGCAAAACTTTCCCGAAGCGGAGAAAGCCGCCCGCCAGGTTCTGGATATTCGCAAGGAAAAACTCAAGGTGCCCCATCCGGACATCGCCAAGGCGCTCGATCAGTTGGCTCGTGTTCTGTCTGCGGCTGGACGGATGGACGATAGCGCTACCATCTTGGCCGAAGCGCAGGCTATGCAAAACGAGCACGCCCGCCTCGAGCAAGTAGCCCAGCAACGAATCGCAATGGGAAAGTAGGCCGCGAGTCCTCTCGCGAGCCAGCAGTGTTGAGACTGAATTGGCAACCGGCTCCTTTACCGCATCAACGTCTTCGCTGATGGCTCGCCACGGAAGTGGCGGCCTACTCTTTTCTCCGCCGACCATTTGCCTGGTTCCAGTTTGCGACCTAGGTTTGAGATGGCCCTTGGCAAGCGGAGCTCGTTGTGTCCGGTTTCGGCTCTATCAGCGCAGGCACGGCAACCGCGATCAACGCGGTGAATGCTGCGTTCCATCGGCTCGACAGCGTCGCGCAGCAAATGTCTACGCTGCTGCGGATCAATTCGGCGAGCGACGATCCCGCGGGAACGGTCGCAGCCGCGGAGCTTGAGCGGGACCTGATTACTCTCGAAAACACGCCGGATGCTTCGCCGGAAGCCATCATTCAAACGACCGCCGCCTTGAGTGAAATCCGCGATGCTGATTTCACGAAGGCCATCTCCGAGTTGATTAAGACCCGGATTCAAGCCCGCGTTTCCCTGTTCGCCCTCAAGATCCAACTGGAGTCCGAGGGGCTGGTGGGTTCGTTGTTTGACGGAAGTGCGTGATGAGAGACGGGAAAAGAGATTGAGAGACGGAGAGAACGAGAGACTGGGAGAAAGGGACGCAACCCTCTCTCCTTCTCTCCACTCTCTCCTTCTCTCCACTCTCTCCTTCTCTCCACTCTCTCCTTCTCTCCTTCTCTCTGTCTCTCCGTCTTCTTACGCCGCCATCGCCGGTCGGCGACTGGCGCGGTAGAAGCCGAACTTCTCCAGCGACTTGTAAACTTCTTCCAGGGTCTTTTCGCCGAAGTTGGCGATGCCCAGCAAGTCCTCGCGTGAGCTGTTGAGCAGGTCGCGGACGGTGAAGATGCCTTTCTCTTCCAGACAGTTCGTCGTCCGGACGGTCAGGCCGATTTCGGCCGTGCTCATCTCCAAACGCTGTGACATGAGACGCAAACGTTCTTCTTCACGACTGAGCGGAATGCGGGTTCGGCTCATGGGTTCCCTCCCGAATGAAAAGAGTTGAAATGCGGTCACTCGCCGGTCGGACTGCGTTCATGCACATCCGAGCCGGCTTTTTCCAGTCGCACAGTGTAACGAGCGATTTCGAAATTACAAGCATTTGGAGCGAAAGATTTCAGAAAATCTTGCAGAGAATGCTAGCGGTCGTCTGCTAGCGGCAGCTTCTCGCCATTCTGGTCGGCGGGATATTTGTCTTGGCTCAACTCCAAGGCATCACGCCTTTGTCGCTCATCCCAGAGTCGTTTTGCGGCCTCAGCCCGCTCGATAGACATTCTTACCCTGTGTATATCCTCTTCTGTCGGTCCGCCTCCACGCCTTCGTTTTAGCTTGGCGTCTTCCCATTGCGCCCATTTCTCTTGGTCGTCTCCGATCAGACCCAGATAATGGCGAGCGCCAAAAAACACTCCGGCAACGGCTAAGGATGCCAGGGCGACGAATGCAATCGCAGCGACGCGCGACTTGGAAAAGGAGAGTCGCGCGAACAATAGTCCGCCCGCTACAATCGCCGCTGACATGGCAATGCCTGCAATAACCACACTCGACTCGCTTGGAGACTGTCCTCTCTTCCAAGCCGTGCGAGGCAGCGGCGGTCCCATATCCGCTTTCACCTGGCTCCCGCCAATGCACAGCAGCGCGAGCGTCGCAATTGCAGCGATCAGCAAGAATCGATTCGCTTTCAAGGTATGACTCCTACTATTTCATGTCCTGCGCTTCAGCGGACGATTGTCGCTCTTGTTTCCGGGCCTTTTCGCGCTCTAAGCCCATATATTGGCTGCGGATATCCTCCGAAATCCGGATTCGTCTCGCGCGATCGATTTCCCATTGGGCCCGTATCTGTTGATCTTCTTGGTCCCACTTCCCCTTCTCCTCCCGTATCAGACCGATGTGCCAGAAAACTCCAAAGACCACTCCGACAACGGCTGCGAGCGCCAGTCCTGAGATCACGACTGGAGCGACGCGCGAACGAAAAGACATCCACCGCGCTAACAACAGTCCGGTTGTCACAACAGCAAGCGAGACAGCAATGCCCGCGAGGATTGCACTTGTTTCGCCTGGAAAATGCTCGTGCCTCACCGCGAATTTTGGTGGCGGCGGCAACAAATCCGCGTGCACATTTCTTTCGAACATGGTCAGCAGTGCCAGTGTCACGAACCCTGCTACCAGTATGAATCGATTTGCGTTCACACTTCCGGCTCCTGCGCAGTTCTTCAACTTTCGCATCCTCAGACTACATTGTTCGGCAACCGCTCGAATAGCTGGGAAGGCGAGAAAGGGTTAATTCCGCTAGCAATTCAGCTTGACTCTCCCCAAAAAACTCCAAACAATGGCGGAATTCCCCGTTTGCCCGTCCCCAAGCAAGGTTTGCGGCCCGTGCCCAGATTCGCCGTGATTCTTCCCGCCGCCGGCCAGAGCAGCCGGTTTCGGGATCAGAACTACAAAAAACCGTTCATTCCACTCGAGAACCGCCCGGTCTGGCTACATGCCGCGGAGAAGTTCACCAATCGTAGCGACGTGCAGCAGACGTTTCTGGTCATCGCACCCGAAGACCGCGAGCAGTTGCAGGACAAGCTGGGGGCCAATGCGGCCATGCTGGGAATCGAAATTGTTGACGGCGGCAAGGAACGGGCCGATTCCATCGCCAATGCCCTGGCCCGCGTCCGCTCGGACATCGACTTTGTCGCCGTGCACGACGCGGCCCGCCCTTGCATCGCCGCGGAATGGATCGACGCCGTCTTCGCGGCGGCCGTCAAATCCGGCGCTGCCATTCTGGCTGCGCCGATAACCGGCACACTCAAGCGGGTGGCGAACCAAACCATCACGGAAACGGTCTCTCGCGAGGGACTGTGGGAGGCGCAGACTCCCCAGGTCTTTGCCAGGCAACTGCTCATCGATGCTTACGCCCGGCGCGGTACCGCGCCGGCCACCGACGATGCCCAGCTCGTGGAGCGGCTGGGGCACAAGGTAAGCGTGGTCCTGGGCTCGGCCATGAATATCAAAATCACGACCCGAGAAGATTTGCGGATTGCCGCTGCCATGCTGCGGGCACTTCCCAAGCCAAAGATCCTGGGGGCGGCGCATCCGTTTGGGGATGATAATCTGTGGAGATGAAACTTTTTAAGGACTCGAGGTGCTAAGGTGGTCTCGCGCGGCTATCACATTGCTCTTTCAAGGGAACATGCCAAGCGGCTGTTCGGGCAGAAGGACGACGAGAATTTGCGAAAGTTCCTGGACGAGCTGATTGCCGATCCAGGAATGAAAAAGAGCGGGCGTCTCTATGACAGCGGCACGCACTGGGACGCGATGCACCGCTGCCTGACGGAAGGGGAACTCGACGTTGGCGGCGGCGAGTTTCCGCTGAGTCACGCGGTCCTCGGCGGCAAGCAGTTGCACAACGGCGGAGACTATGTGGCAGCGATGGTGCGGCCGGACATGACCAACTTTGTGGCCGAAGCCATCAGCGAGGTCGAGGAAGAAAACCTCCGCAAGTCGTTCTTTGGACTCCCCGCCTCGTTCACCGGACCCAAGGACGAGAAGGCGTTCATGGCCCTCTGGCTTTGTCTGCAAAACCTCAAAGATTTTTACGACGCCGCGGCTGAGAATCTGGAGGCGGTGGTGTTCACGGCCAAGTATGCCTCCTGAACCCGACTCGACTACTGCTGCCGCACCGCAAATCCGCCTGGGCTCCGTCGACGCCTACCGCGGCTTTGTGATGCTGCTGATGATGGGCGAGGTGCTGCACCTTTCGGCCGTCGCCCGGGAATGGCCGGAAGAATCGCTGTGGAAGCCCTTTTGGCTGTTCCTGGCTCTCAACCAGTCGCACGTCGAATGGACCGGCTGCACGCTGCATGATTTGATTCAGCCCTCCTTTTCGTTCCTGGTCGGCGTCGCGCTTCCATTTTCGCTGGCCAACCGCGTGAACCGCGGGCAGAGCCTGGGCTGGGCGACGCTTCACGCGGCCTGGCGCTCGCTGCTGCTCATCGGCCTGGGCGTGTTTCTTCGCTCCACCCATTCCGATCAAACCCGCTTCACGTTTGAAGACACACTGTCGCAAATCGGCCTTGGCTATTTCTTCCTGTTCCTGCTAGGCCTGACGAAGCAGCGGTGGCAATGGGTGGCGCTGGTGGCCGTGCTCGTCGGCTACTGGCTGGCGTTTGCGCTCTACTCATTGTCGCCAGCCGACTTCGCGTACGACAAAGTGGGGGTTCCCGCCGAGTGGCCTCATCTCTATCCGCAAGGATCATTCCAGGCCCACTGGAACAAGAACTCCAATCCGGCCTGGGCGTTTGATACCTGGCTGCTCAATGTCTTTCCGCACGCCAAGACATTCACGCACAACGGCGGCGGCTATGCCACGCTCAGCTTCATACCCACGCTTGGAACGATGATTCTGGGCCTCATCGCTGGCGGCTGGCTGCAAAGTGAAAAGCCGGTGCCAACCAAACTGTTGATGCTCGCGATTGCCGGCGCTATTTGCCTCGTCCTCGGCTTCGGGCTCGACTATTTCGGCATCTGCCCCAGCGTGAAGCGTATCTGGACGCCAGCCTGGACCCTCTACAGCGGCGGCTGGTGTCTTCTCCTCTTAGCGGCATTCTATGGCGTGATCGACGTGCAGAATCTCCGCGGCTGGGCCTTCCCGCTCAAGATCATCGGCATGAACTCCATCGCCGCCTATCTGATCGCCCACTTGTTCGAGGAATTCATCGAAAAGTCGCTGCACACCCATCTGGGCAAGAACCTCTTTCAAGTCCTTGGCAGCGAGCTCGAACCCCTCCTCCTTGGACTCGCCGTGCTCTTCGTTTACTGGCTGATTCTCTTCTGGATGTACCAGCGGAAGGTGTTCCTGCGGATTTGAGGCATCCCGCTCAGGCAATTCAACGGAATTGAACAGAAGGAAGCAAAGGTAACGAAGAAGAAGATCCGGTGTTCACCATCTCAACTCCTTCTTCTCCCCCCTTCGTTTCCTCCGTTTCCTTCTGTTCAAAAACTTCGGTTCCATCGCGGTTCCCCCGAACCTCGCGCATTCCGCCGCCCTCCCTGATTCCAGGCCGCTGCTTTACAATTCCCTGAGCACGGAATCGACCCCCCTTTACTCTTGTCCATGACGTCCCCCCGCAAAATCCTCGTCACCGCCGCCCTGCCCTATGCCAACGGGCCGATCCATATCGGGCATTTGGTGGAATATATCCAAACCGATATTTGGGTCCGCTTTCAGAAGCTGATGGGCAACCGCTGCATCTTCATCTGGGCCGACGATACGCACGGCACGGCGATCATGATCAGCGCCAAAAAAGCGGGCGTGAGCGAGGAAGAGTTCATCGCCCGGATGAACGAAGAGCACCAGCGGGACTTTGGCACGTTTCAGATCGCCTACGACAACTACGGCAGCACCAACAGCTCCGAGAATCGGGAGCTCTGTGGGCGGATTTGGTCGGCGCTCCGCCAGGCGGGGCTGATTGTCGAGAAGGACGTCAGCCAGCTTTATGACACGGTCGCGGGGACATTTCTGGCGGATCGATTCGTGAAGGGGAATTGCCCCAAGTGCAACGCTCCCGATCAGTACGGCGACAACTGCGACAAATGCGGCTCGACGTACACGCCGGCGGACCTCAAAAATCCCTACAGCACGCTGACGAAGACAACCCCCGAGATCCGCTCCGCGAAGCATCTCTTCGTGGAGCTCGAAAAGCTGCACCCGTTCCTGGAACAATGGACTCAGTCGGGTGAGCATTTACAAACGGAAGTCGCTAACTATCTTAAAGGGCACTTCCTCGGCGAGCCGCTCCGGGACTGGGACGTTTCCCGCCCAGCCCCGTATTTTGGTTTTGAAATCTCCGATAGCCCCGGCAACTATTGGTACGTCTGGTTCGACGCTCCCATCGGGTACATGGCGTCGCTTGAGCAGTGGTGTCAGAAAACTGGTGAGAAGTTCAACGATTGGTGGCCGCAGAGGATCGATGCGGAGAGCGCCGGCGTGGAGATTCACCACTTCATCGGCAAAGACATTACCTACTTCCACACGCTCTTCTGGCCGGGCATGTTGCACGCCGCCAAATTCAAGCTGCCGACGCGGGTCCACATTCACGGCTTTCTGACGGTCGGCGGCGAGAAGATGAGCAAAAGCAAGGGGACGTTCGTCAAAGCGGAAACCTACGCCAAACATCTCGACGTCTCAGCCCTGCGGTATTACTTCGCCAGCAAGCTCGGGCCGCGGCTGGATGACCTCGACCTGAACCCCGGCGAGTTCATCGACAAAGTGAACTCGGACCTCGTCGGCAAAGTCGTCAACATCGCCAGCCGCTGCACGAAGTTTGTGCAGGCCAGCGGCCTGTCGGCAAACTATCCCGAAGACGGCGGCCTGTTCACCGCGGGAGTTGCTGCCGGCAAGGAAATCGCCACGGCCTACGAAGGTTGCGACTACGCCCGCGCCATGCGGCTGATCATGGAGCTGGCCGCGAGCGCGAATGTGTATATCGACGGCAAGGAGCCCTGGAAAATCGCCAAGGATCCGGCCCGCGCTCAGGAAGTCCAGGACGCCTGCACCGTCGGCCTAAATCTGTTCCGCCAGATTGCCGTCTACCTCTCCCCCGTGCTGCCGAAATTGGCGGAGCAGGCGGGAGCGCTTCTGAACGAGCCAATTGCTCATTGGAAGCAGTCCCAGCACCCGCTCGTCGGGACAAAAGTGGCACCGTTTTCCCACATGATGAAACGTCTCGAACTCAAGGACTTTGAAGCCATGATTGAAGAAAGCAAAGAAAGTGGGGTAGGCTTCCAGCCTGCCCAGGCAGAGGGGACAGGAGACAGGGGACAGGGGACCGATTCCGGCGATGCGCTAACTGCCGAGCCCCTCGTCACCGACCTCATCTCCATCGACGACTTCACCAAGGTCGATCTCCGCGTGGCACGCGTGATCAATGCCGAGGAGGTTCCAGAGGCGAAGAAGCTCCTCAAGCTCACGCTCGGCCTGGGCGGCGACGTGAAGCGGCAGGTCTTCGCCGGCATCAAAGCCGCCTACAAGCCCGCCGACCTTGTCGGCCGCCTCGTCATCGTCGTCGCCAACCTCCAGCCGCGGCAGATGAAATTCGGCCTCTCGGAAGGCATGGTCACCGCCTGCGGCCCCGGCGGGGAAGAAGTCTTCTTACTTTCGCTGGATGAAGGCGCGAAGCCGGGAATGCGGGTGCATTAACTGCAATGACCGCTAATCCGTATCAGTCGCCGACCGAGCCCCTGCGGCCGAAACGGAGCATCGCGATTTGGCTTGTCGTGCTGGTGGTCATATCGCTACCGGTCTGCGGGTGTTGTCTTTGGCCGACACTGGTGGATATTGTTCGCTGGTTCGGCGGGTGAAACTCTTCGTCCGCGATCGGCTGTGATTCAAGACTCTGCGTCCTCCGCGCCTCTGCGTGATGCTACGTCTTGAAAGGCAATGCATCACGCAGAGGCGCGGAGATCGCAGAGGAAAGGCGAAAGAAGAGAATAGCCTCACTGACGACGATTAGACATCACAAACCCTTACCCCTTCCCTCAAGCTCGCAATCTTGTCCTTGTACGTCGGAATGAACTCCTGCCCCACGAAGCCGGTGTAACCGGTTTCGATGATGGCTTTCATGATGGCGGGGTAGTTGATTTCCTGGCTGTCGTTGAGCTCGCCGCGGCCGGGGACGCCGGCGGTGTGGTAGTGGCCGATGAGGTCTTTGAATTGGCGGAGGCGGACGATGACGTCTCCTTGCATGATCTGGACGTGGTAGATGTCGAACAGAATTTTCACCCGCGGCGACCCGATGCGGTTGCAGACGTCGGCGGCCCATTCGATGGTGTCGCACTGGTAGCCGGGGTGCCCTTTCATCTCCACGTCGACGCGGCTGTTGAGCATCTCCAGGCACATGGTGACCTTTTTTTCCTCGGCGAGTTTGAGAATGGTCTTCAGCCCCTCGACCGTGTTCCGCTTGCCGATTTCGTCCCCTTCTGGCCCTTTGAGATCTCCCTTCATCCCCGAAAACGTAATCACGCTCGGGCAGCCGAAGGCGGCTGCGGCTTCGATGACGCTGGTCATCCGCTCGCGGCAGTAGTCCCAGTGCTCCTTGTGGTTCCAGCCCCTCACAAAGCCGTGCGTGCTGCCGATGGCGCAGGTGAGGCCGAGCGACTTGAGCATGGGCCAGTGCTTGGGGTCGCAGAGCTCGACTGATTTGAGCCCCATCGCCGCGGCGGCGCGGGCCAACTCCTCCACAGGCATGGGGTTGAAGCACCAGCTCACGACGGACTGGTTGATGCGGCCTCTTTCGATTTTCCAGTTGGCATCAGCCGGCGGTTTAGCCTCCGGTTTTGCATCCTCGGCATTGGTCATGGAATTACCCAGAGATCCTGCGGCCACGATGCCGGCGGTGGAGGTCAGGAGCGTGCGGCGGGAGAGGTTGGTGTTCATAGAGGGATGATACCGTCGCGGGGGGGCAAATGCACGCTAGCAAGGAGTCTGTTGTGGCTTTCCTGGAGCCATGCTCTCTCTGCTAGCAGCACTTTCCTTCGCTGGGGCTTCAGGCTGGCGTCGGAATACCTTTCCTATTTTTACAAATCCATCTAACCCGCAAAGTCGACTCAACCGGCACGGCCTGTGGGACCGATAAAGGTTTCGCGCCCAAAATCCAGTCTCGCTCATTGGGGAATGCGGATGTCCAGGACCACTATTGTTTTCGCTGCCTTGTTTCTCGTTGCGGGGATTGTCGTTGCCCTGCTGCCGGCCCAGGAATCCGCTTGGCGAAAGTCGGCCGTTCCAGGTCTGAGAGAGCCCGGCAGGATTCAGCCAGACCAGCCGCGGGAATTGCCAGCCGACCAGCGCGACTCGGCGTATGCCACGGTTCCTGTCGGAAATGAAGATGGAGCATCGGCAACCCTGTCGGACGACGCGGGGCCGACGACTCCTGAAGAAACAGAGGCACAGGACGCCGCTCCCGCCGCCAGCAGCGAAATGAAGAGCGTCCTCAAGCGGCCGGGAACCTTGCCGAAAACTTTTGCCGCACCCGTGCCGAGGGAGACGGAAACCGCCAGTGAATCGCCAGCGGCGGACGTCCCTACCGAAGAAACTTCGGAAGCGCCAGCCGCTCCGGCGGTGCGTCCTCTGGGCGGCCGGCCCCTTTCACCGATTACTGCTCGAGAAGCCCAGCCGATCGAGCCCGAACTGCCGGCGGAAGCGGCGGCTCCTTCAACCGCTGCGGAGCAGCCGTCGGGCGCTCCTTCTGCCCGCCGCCAGCCGACCAGGTCGCGCGGCGCGGCTTCCCACAATTCCGAGGTGAGTCAGGTCAAAATCGAAAGCCATCCGGCGAACATTCATGTGCAGGTCACCGGCCCCGCGGCTCTGACCGTGGGCAAGCCGTCCAAGTTCGTGGTGCATGTCGTCAATAACGGCGCGACGAACGTGGAAGATGTGCAGGTCCGCCTGCCGCTACCGGCGTGGGTGAAAGTTGCCGGCGCGGAAGTGACCGGCGGCGAAGCCCAGTTGCAGGCCGACGGAGCGGGAACGCCCAAGCTGGTCTGGTCGCTGGCCGCCAGCAAAGCCAAGGCGCACGACGAGCTGCATCTGCAACTCACGGCCGCCGAGGGGCAGCCCTTCGATCTGAATGTGGAGTGGAGCTGCCGCCCCGCAGCCGCCCATGCCCGCGTCACCGTTCGCCAGCCGCAACTGGAACTGACGCTGACTGGTCCCTCGGACCTGTTGTTTGGCGAGGACAAGATTTTCACGCTGCTGGTGAGCAATCCGGGCAGCGGTGATGCGACAGGAGTGGTCGTGAATGTCGCGACCGGTGGCAACAAGCCCAAGGAAGTGAACATCGGTAACATTCCGGCTGGGGAGCAAGTCGAGATTCCGGTGCAGGTCGTCGCCAACCAGGTTGGGGAGTTGAAACTGTCCTCCTCGGCCAGCGGCGACGGCGGCCTGAAAGCCGAAACAGCCACGAAGGTTCTCATCCGCCGGGCGCAGCTTGCCGTGGCGGTCGAAGCCCCCGAGCTGAAATTCGCCGGCACAGAAGCGGCTTATCTGGTCACGGTGACCAACAGCGGCAACGCGGCCGCGGAAGACGTGCAAGTCGCCATGGCGATTCCCGGCGGGGCTCGCTACGTCGGCGGCATCAGTGGCGCGACCACGACCAAGGGAAACCTGAGCTGGAAGGTCGGAGCCATTGCCCCCAATGCAACCAAGCAGTTCGAAGTTCGCTGCCAGCTTTTGGTCGAAGGGACCAATCGCGTGGTGGCGCAAGCGACCGGCAAATCGGGGCTGTCCGCAACCGGCGATGCCACGACCGAGGTCGAAGCGGTCTCCGAGCTCAAGCTGATCGTCAACGATCCTTCCGGCCCGGCTCCCACCGGACAGGAAGTCGCCTATGAAATCCAGGTGATGAACCGCGGCAGCCGCTCGGCCAAGAACGTGAAGATCGTGATGCAGTTCGGCGACGGCGTGGAGCCGACGGAGTTGGCGGGTGGCCAAGGGAAGCTCGTCCCCGGCCAGGTCGTCTGCGAACCGCTACCGGACCTCGCCGCCGGTGAACAGGTGACGCTGCGAGTGAAGGCCAAGGCCGACAAATCCGGCACGCATCGCTACCGTGTGGAAGTGACCAGCGGCGAAGAGGAAACTCGCCTCGTCAGCGAAGGAACCAGCCGCTTCTTCGATAGCAAGAGCGGCGCGGCGGCCCGGACGGCGAAGAAGCCGGTGAAGGATGGGGCAGAGACAATTCAGCGGTAAGCGCGCCGAACGGCCCAAGCTCAGCGACCCGGCCCACGAGGGCGTGCGAATGCAACCACGACGCGATGGCCGGGTTCGCTGCAGCGCCTGGTTCGGCCTCCCTGCCTCACCGGGACAGCTACTTCTTGGCGTCCGCCAGGACCGCATCCACCACCGGTCGCAGCTTCTCGGCGTACACCGCGTACCCCGCTTCGCTCAGGTGGATCTTGTCTTTGGTGTACAGATCCGCCTTGATCGTGCCGTCCTTGTTCACCATGTCCGCCGTCAGGTCGAGGACACGGACCAACTTGTCGGCCTCCAGCTTTAGCGGGTCGAGGGCCGCGTTCGTCTTCTTGATGTTCTCGTAGAAGGCGTTCCTCGGTTCGTGCGCGGGCAGGATCTTGACCACAACGATCGGAGCCTTGGGAAACTTCCGGCGGAGGTTATCGACGCACGATTTCACCCCCTTGGCAGCCGGCACGACGCCGGTCTCTGGCACGAAGAACATGTTGTTGTTGCCGATCATCAGCACGACACACTTCGGCTCCAGTCCGTCCACCCCGCCGTGATCAAGACGCCAGAGGACGTTCTGAGACTTGTCTCCGCCGATGCCGATATTGACCACTTTGGCCTTGCCGAACTGCTTCACCCAGCCGGCGTTCATCGGCTTCTTGTCCAGCGGGCTGCCCCACTGCTGGGTGATGCTGTCGCCCACCAGCAGGAAGTCGACCGCGCCCTTGTTCTCTTGGAGGCGTTCAACGAGCTTGGCGTGCGTATCGAGCCACGCCGTGCCGGTCCAGAAGCCGGCCGACGGCACCACCGGCCACAGTTCGGGGAGGTGCTTCTTGGCCTCCGAGCCGGGTCGCCGCTCAAACTCAGCCTTGAGGATGTAGGACCGCTCCTCCGCCGTCAGCGGCCAGCCCGTGGGCTGCGGCTCTACCAACTTGTAGGGGTAGTCGTCCGCGATCCCACGCCCAACGAGGAGGAGGACCAAGCTCGCCGCGACTCCCATTTGCCCACGAAACGCCATCGGTGCTCCTCGCCTTCTGCGGCATAACGTCTGAAATCACGCGGTTGCGGCCGAGTGACTCACCATCAGGAAACTCGCGATCCGCAACTCGCGTGCATTTCTTTGTTCGGCGGACGCGGGTAGCGGTACCTCACAGCACCGCGCTACTTCGCTTGCTTGCGGACCGTGATCCGGTATGTTTCCGTGAGCTTCTCTTTCTCACTGTCATGGATGATGGCGGTGATCGAACCACTGCTCTCGGATAGCCTCCAAACCTTCCCGTTCTCGAATCCGATCAAGTAGGTCGGGGGCCCCTTGCCATCCGACTTGGTTACCGACTTGACGACGAGTTTCCCGTCGGAGAAATCAACCTTCCGCGCGAACTTGATCTCCTTCTCCGACACCACACAGATGGCTTGGCCGCCTCCCGACTTGTACGTCTTGCCGCCGTCGTCGCTGGTTAAGCGGAGCACCCACGTCCCGCGATAACCATCTGGAATCTCGACGGGCTTGTCATCGGCCCCCGAAGTGTCTCCGGCGGCCAGAAACAGTGTCGCTGCCAACACGGTCGCTAGAGCAGACAACATTCGCGTCGGAATCGTGAAGTCGAGACGCATGACGAGAACCTCCATTTGATTGCACAGTATCTAATGGCCGAAGTGACGTTCTGTCCTCCTGCCGCCGAACGAAAAAGTTGAGCAGCTCGCAGCCAACAACCTCACCATACCGCAGGACGCTATCGCGAGTCTGCTCCAACGCCTGGTTCTGCCTTTCCTGCAGGAGGCGGTCCAATCAGGATGGCCACATAAGCCAGCGGCTTCTCGCCCTGAACCTGCCTTTTCTCTCCGCTGGGTGTATGATACAGCGCCGGCTCGACTGTTCGAGTCCCGGGTTCATCCGCCAACGTGGCTCTCGCCTCAACAGCGCCTGGCGACCAGCCAACAACGCTCACCAACACGCGTCCATCCTTGCGTTCAGGAAGGTCTCCTCCGACAGGGCAAAAGGAGGCCTTGCCAAGACGACCACTCCAGACGTCATTGTCGACTTCATCATCCGAAAGCAGCCCGTCGCATACAGGCACCCAGTTAGTGACAGCAAAATACTCGGACTCGCCCAACCTTTTGAGTTGCTCTGCGACCCACGCTTCGACCACGGGGCCATCCTGCTTCGGAGTGCGCGCGGTGACCGGCATGATGACTTTGACGAAAACCTGATTGAATTGTCGCCGCGCGATCGACTCCGGAGTCGGATCCTTAGCGGGCAACTCGGCCGCAAAGGGCGTGAGCGTGTGGAGAACCAGCAAAAGGGCGAAACCAAGACATCTCATTCTGGACCTCACAACATGTCTGTATCTGGCAGAACGACAAAGTTCACGCGGCGGGCGCGTTGGACGTGACCTCAAAACCGACGCTGCCGCCCGCTCGCGTGCAACGCCTTGTTCGCCGACTCGTTGGCGTGTCATGGCTCCAACAGCATGTTTCCACCGCGAATCAATTTGCACTTCGTAAGATCGAACGACGTTTTGCCCGGTGTGCCGTCCGAGTTTATTTTGAATTCGACGACTGTCGGCGACACCGGAACGGTACATTCATAGATCGTGTAGCCACCTTCCACTTCAGGTGTGTAGTGAAATGTCAGCCATTTGTCCGTGACACGCAGGGTCTGGATCGTGATTGAGCCCTGTCCAATGTCGAATCGCCGACGTTGTCCGGGCGCAATCTGCGTATCCAGATAAATGATTTGCTTCGTTTCGTTGAGGCGGAACGCACTGACCTCCGCTGACGAGTCAACGACCGGCTCAGACACGCCAGTCTCTTGAGTTGACGCATCGCCGGACGGCCCACAACCGCAGGCAAGTGCCAATCCGAGTAATGGTGTGAAACGACTCATGAACTGAACCAACTCTTGTCGGCGAACGACCAAGGTAACCCGGCGGCGGCCAAGGACCTTCGATTACAGAATCCGCCCGATCCGCCGCTCGGGTTGACCGCCTTGTTCGCCGCTGCCTCGCTACGCGTTCACAGATTTCCGAAATCCACGGGACGAGACATGTTGCCGCAATTCACACACGTCGCATAGCAGAGAAAGACATTGAATAGATCCTCCCATCGTTCATCGAACTCTTCTGCGAGTTCATCCACGTTCCAAAATACAAAACCAACGACGATCGAGAAGAATTCTCGATTGCAGCTTGGACAAGGAAATGCCAAGCGGCGGTCTCCTGTGCCGCGTATTTTACATGATCCTCATGTTGTGCCTTCGCGGAGGTCAAGATCGGCGTGATAACCGTGAATGTCGGTGTCCAGCAATTCGGTCTCTTCTTTGCATACAGCGCATTGGATGGCAAGCGGACTAATCATGGCGAGTGGGCCATCGTATTCGTCATTGAAATCCTTCAGTGAAAACCCACGTAGGCGACCAGTAGTGCCGCCGCATTTGCACCGAACGTGCCATACGGATTTCGGATTATCGTCCCAAGGTTCGGGTAGCGTCGTTGAATTACATGAGAACCCTCGCAAGCAAGTCGGCTGCTTGGTTTCGAGTTGTGCGATGAAGCTATCCATGGGGCTCTATTCTCGGGACGACTGACGGCGCTTACGCTTTTAGCGGCGAACTGGTGATTAGCCTGACCGGCACCGGTCAGGCTTTGCAAGCGCCGGTCAGCCTATTTCCGCCGCTCGGCAGCATATCACCGCGCCGGTCAGCCTATATTACTGACCGATTAGAACCCTCCTCCGGGGGAAAGTCAAGATTTTTCGCTGGCCCCCGGTTTCCTCGCATTTTACACACCTGTATACTTATCAAACCTTCACCTGTTCTCCAAGGGAGTGCCATCATGCCACAAGCCGCCGCCTCGACGCAATCGGCTGGGTGGCACTGGCCGATGAGCCGACGAGAAACATTGCTTCCGAAATAATCTTACCATCGGCTCGTCAGCCAGTGCTGCGCCCGAGTGGTGAAACGAATCCTAAAGACTCGTCTCGAAGCAAAGTGTGTTCGCGAATCAGCACTGGCCATCAAAGGGCGACAGTGTCCTCTCCGCCATAGAATTCTCCCGCGCCCTTTGATTGCCAGTGCCACCCGCCGCAGCCAAGAAAAGTAGGCCGCGAGTCCTCTCGCGCGCCAGCAGCGTTCAGCTGGCAATGAGGACAGACATTCCAGGTGCCAAGAGGTCGCAGAAGTGCGATTTGGAACCTGCACTCGCCACTCGATGTCGTTGGGGTCAATTCATCCACTCGCTGGGCTCGCCAGAGGACTGGCGGCCTACTTTTCTTGAAGCCCGCTCCCGCGCCAAATGAAAAAGATTCTTTTGTTTATAGTGAACAAAAGAGACTACTCGCGCATCTTGAGGATGGGCGCCCGTTCGCGCGCGGAATGTTGTCCTCGCGTGCTGGGGCGCCAACGCTGAGCGGTAACTTATCGCTGCTAATAAGTTTTTGGCGCTAATCAATAGAGGCGAAGTTCCAAACCTTGGGGCGGCAAGGGTTTGGGGCGACTGAAAGGCCGGTGAGCGAATTGAAAAACAGCTTATAAGATCGTGAATCAGCGCGAGTGATACAGGGACTGGCGTTGACGGAAAGGCTATACAATACACGACTTACGAAGTTACACTTGCGTAGTTATGAATCAAGAAAGGCGATATTTGGACCACAATGACTCACGTGAATCAACCTTAAAGCGATAAGAATCAAGGAGTTGCGGCGAGTCGTGCGGCTGAAGATAGGGAGGTGAATCAGATGAATCAAATCGGTCTGAAGTCGAGCTCGACAGCGGTGCTGTATCCCGAAGACCCTCACCCCGGCCCTCTCCGAAGGGGAGAGGGGGATAAGAGATGCCTCGCCGAGGATTCACGCCCTGGCCGCTTGCTCTTGCTCGGGGGCGATGACGCTGAGGCCGTTCCAGCGAGCCCGGAATTGTTCGTACTCGCGGCTGACGAGCTCTTTGAGTTCGCGGCGGAAGCGAGGGATGCTGAAGCGCTCGGCATGGGCGCGGATGAGGTAGGGATCGAAGGACTCCGACTCGAAGTGCTCGACGGCGCTGACGATGGCCTCGGGCGTTTGCGAGTCGAAGAAGCAGCCGGTCTGGCCCGCCACGACGGACTCTTTCGCTCCGCCGCGGCCAAGTGCGATGACCGGCGTGCCGCAAGCCTGAGCTTCAACCGGCATGATGCCGAAGTCTTCATCGGCGGCGAAGACGAAGGCCCGGGCGGATGCCATGTGCGACTGCAACGTGGCGTTGTCTTGATAGCCCATCAGCTCGATATTGGCCGTGGCCCGTTTTTTCAGCCGCGAAAGTTGCGGGCCGTCGCCGATGACGACCAGCTTGCGGCTGGGCATGAGGCGAAAGGCTTCGACGATGACATCGACCCGCTTGTAGGGGACGAGGCGGGAGGCGGCGAGGTAGAAGTCCTCCTTCCGCTCCTGGAAGGTGAAGCGGTCGACGTCGACCGGCGGATAGATGACCTGGGCGTCACGGCGGTACGTCTTTTCGATGCGGGCGGCAACGTAGCGGGAGTTGGCGACAAAGACATCGACCCGGTCGGCGGAAGCCCGGTCCCAGAGACGCAGATAGTGGAGCGTGAGACGGGCGATGATGCTCCGCAGGCCCCAGGTCAGCTTCGATTCGCGCAGGTACTGATGATGCAGATCCCAGGCGTAGCGGATGGGAGTGTGGACGTAAGAAATATGAAGCTGGTCGTTCCGGGTCAGCACACCTTTCGCCACGGCGTGATTGGAGCTGAGGATGACCTCGTAGTCGGCGAGATCAAACTGTTCCACGGCCAGCGGCATGAGCGGCAGATAGTTGCGGAAGTGGCGGCGGGCCAGCGGCAGCTTCTGGATGAAGGAAGTCCGGACCTCGCGGCCGGCAAGCATGCCCCGGTCCTTGGCGGCGAGGAAATCGACGAGGGCGTACAGGTCGGCTTGGGGGAAGGAGCAGAGTATTTGCTCGACGACCTTTTCGGACCCGGCGAAGGAGTCGAGCCATTCGTGGACGACGGCGAGTTTGGGAGTGGAGGACATGGTGTGGTTCTAGTTGGCGGCACTGGCGAGGACTTGCCACGTATCGGCAGCGGCGCGGTCCCAGGTGAACTGCCCAGCGCGGGCGAGTCCGCGAGCGCGGAGGGAACTTCGCAGGGATTCGTCGGTGAGGAGGTTTTGAATGGCCTGGCCGATGGCGGCGACGTCGTTCGGGTCGATCAAGATGGCAGCATCGCCGGCGACCTCCGGCAGCGACGTGGTGCTGGAACAGATGACCGGCGTGCCGCAGGCC